>ERZ724520.376-NODE-376-length-24225-cov-7.021473_pt1 | contig 24225 bp, 23 predicted proteins | sample MGYA00376053_ERZ724520 | MGnify/ENA primary metagenome ERZ724520 (study PRJEB28724, sample SAMN07190886) | activated sludge metagenome | isolation source: activated sludge of sewage treatment plant in Hong Hong | place: USA: Christiansburg, Virginia | collected...
TGGCCCAATGGTGGTTCAAGAAAAGTATGGTTATGAAGATTCAAAGGACGGAAAAAGGTCGATCAGAACTTGCCCCAGGTGTGAGAACCTTGGGCCAGCGCGAGCGCACTTTTTTGCTGTTGGTGGATGGGCGACAGACCCTGTCTGAAATTTCTCGGGCCTTGGGTGGTTACGCCACCGAACTTGGCGCGCGGCTCATCGCGCAAGGATATGTCGAGCCGATTCGTCCACCCGAAATCCCATCGCAGCGTAACCCTGGCGTGAACAATCCGTCAGAGAAAGTTGCGGCAAAGTTGGCTAAACCAGTCGGTGCTCAAACGGCGGCGGTTAGTGCGGACTCTTTCGAGGGAAAGAGGTAGCTGGCGACGGTTCGTATGTTCCTGTTCGACATCTCGGAGCGCATGTTCTCGCGCCGGGCACCGGAGCTGGCGATTCAGTTTCGGGAGGCCCTACGCAATGCCAAAGACCGGGAATCCATGCTGGCCGTCAGCCGTGAGATGCTAGGCGAAGTTGAACGGATCGCTGGTGCGGACCGCGCCGACTCCATCAGCGAGCGTTTGGCAATGTTGCTGCCCGCAGAAGTTTAGGGGTAGTCAGTTGGTTCATTTTTGTGTGTTCAATGGAGGCGTTCATGTCAAAACACCTGGGTAATTTAGAACGGTTGCATAAAAAACTGGTGGTGGCACTGGGTGACAAACATCCGCTTGTCTTGCAACTGCAGGAAGAAATCGTGTCATTTGCCGCCACTGTTCCGCGTCGCATGCGCCGCGAATCCTTTTCGGTTCGGCCTGAAATGGGTCGATCATTCAATCACCGTTGGAAATACCTGAGCAACCCGTCCGAGCAATCACGCGGCGGTGTTTCTTCTTAAACAGGCCACTCTGCTTGATTGCGGTTCGCATCGGTTGTCTGGTCGGTTTGATCGGTGCCTGTCTGGCTCCCCCCGCCGCGCTAGCGGCCACTGTCGAAGGACAGCCATTTGATGATGTGATCAGGCTGGGAAGCAGCGAGCTGGTACTCAATGGTGTGGGGGTCAGGGCCGTGCTGATTTTCAAGGGTTACGTGGCGGCCCTTTACCTGTCTGAGAAAAGCACAACACGCTCAGCCGTGTCCCAAACCATCGGGTCCAAACGCCTGCAGTTGCGCATGCTGCGTCGCGCCAGTGCTCAGGACTTTCTGAACGCCTTAGTGCCCGGGATACACCAAAACGTCGACGCCAAAGAGCTTTCTCGGTTGGGCGAACGCATCAACCAGATGGAGCGCATCATCAGCGGTATTGGCAACACGGAAGCGGGTGATGTGATCGACTTCGACTTTTCTCCCCATGTCGGAACGACCGTCGCACTCAATGGCGTGCGCAAAGGGGTAGCGATTGTTGGCGCAGATTTTTACGACGCCGTATTGGGTATATTTGTCGGTACCAACCCAGTGGACGAGCGATTAAAGAGAGGTCTGTTGGGTTTGCCCGAATAATGAAGCTGCCATGAATTTGTCACATGGCGGTAGCAAGACTATGCAAGCATTGCCCTATGGTCAATACCTCCACTAAAACCACCCCCCGCCGCACCTCAACTCCAAAAGTGGTACCCGTTACCCGGGACCAAGTGTGTTTGTCACTGATTGACGAGTTGCAAAAACTGCGGCAATCCATGCACGACCGGGAAGCGACCATGCAGGCAGAGCTGTCCCGCGTATCAGCCGGCCACCAGGACAGTGCGCGCAATCTAATCCACTACCTTGCATTGCGGGCCCATGATCTCAGGCCGGTACAAGAGCGCTTGGCCTGGCTGGGACTCTCGTCACTTGGGCGTTCCGAGTCGCATGTGCTGGCGAATCTGGACAAGGTTCTCGGGATATTGCACTGTCTGACCAGTCAGGACTGGGTTGACAAATCAGCAGAAGAGCCGGCGGGAAGTGTCAGCAGTCGCCGACTGCTGGAGCGGCACTCGGTTGAGTTGTTGGGCGCGTACCCGCCGGGGCGACCAGTGCGCATCATGGTGACATTGCCCTCCAATGCTGCGACAGACTACAGCGTGGTTCGCGAACTGGTGGAGGCTGGCATGGACATTGCGCGCATCAACTGCGCCCACGATGACGCCCAGGCGTGGCGGGCAATGGCGACGAATGTGCGCCATGCGGCCCGAGCGGTTCAGCGCGAGGTGCGCATACTGATGGACCTGGGTGGTCCAAAAATCAGAACTGGGGAAGTTGCACCCCGACCCCCGGTATTGCGTATGCGGCCCCAACGCGACGAATATGGTCGTCCGTTTCGACCCTACCGACTTGGTATGCAGTCCAACCAGCAACCCACCGGAATGCCCGATGTGGACGGATGTATCGGCGTGGATGACAAATGGCTGTCTCATCTCAAAAAGGGTTCGCAGGTCGACTTTGCAGACGCGCGTGGTGCCAAACGCCATTTGTTGATCGTGCACTGTGACGAACATGGCGCGATCGCAGAGAGTGTGCAGACCGCTTACCTCACTCCTGACACGGTTTTGACGATTCACGGCGCCGAGGGCAAGAAGTGGAGATCGACTCTGACCGGCCAGATAGAGAGCCCTCCCGGCACTTTGCATCTCCGTATGGGCGACGTCATTCGCGTGACCCGCGAAGGGGTTGGAAACAACGCCATCGTCGAGGACGGCGAGCAGCATTTGGTCATCCAACCAGCTCACATTGCCTGCACACTGCCCGAGGTGATTGACCAGGTGCGTATTGGTGAACGTGTGTGGTTTGACGACGGAAGAATTGGTGGCGTGATCCGCCATGCGACGCAGGACTGGCTGGAAGTCGAAATTACACAGGCGCGTGATGGCGGTGAAAAACTGGTGGGCGACAAGGGAATCAACTTGCCCGACAGCGAACTGGACTTGCCGGCCCTGACGGCGAAGGATTTGGAGGACCTCAAAGTCGTCGGCGACGTGGCGGACATGGTCGGCCTGTCTTTTGTGCAGCGGACGGATGACGTCCTCCAACTGCGTGAACACCTGGACCATTTGGGCCGTGTCGACCTGGGCATCGTGTTGAAAATTGAAACACTCAAAGGTTTTGAAAACCTGCCCGAGTTGATGCTGGCCGCCATGTCCGGGCAGTGTGCGGGCGTCATGATTGCGCGCGGCGACCTGGCAGTGGAGTGTGGTTACGAGCGCATGGCAGAGGTTCAGGAAGAAATACTCTGGTGCGCCGAGGCGGCTCACATGCCCGTGATCTGGGCCACCCAGGTGCTTGAAACACTGGCCAAGACCGGTGTGCCGTCGCGGGCCGAAATTTCGGATGCTGGCTTGGGCGTGCGAGCCGAGTGTGTCATGTTGAACAAGGGTCCCTACATTGCCGATGCGATTCGCACGCTGGACGATATTTTGAGACGCATGGGTGGCCACCAGGAAAAGAAACGGTCGTTGCTCAGGGCGCTGCGTTCCTGGGGTGGCAACGAGGGTCCGGCCCCAAGCTCGGCTCCCGGTTCCGTCGATGGGCCACGTTGATTACTTTTGCTTCTCGGGCTTGCAGTCAAAACAGAAAAAGAGCAGGGAATTCAGATAACGTTTGAGCGAGCCCCGGGTTCTGGGCTTGTGTTTGCCACACTGGATACAACTGATGGTTTCGCCTGGGGTGCCCATGCCCTGGAAAGGCGAGCCATTTTCCTTGGACACATAACGCAAACCGGTGTCCGAGATCTGTGTTGTTTGGTAGTAGTTTGACATTCAGGAGCGCGGCGTTGTAGGAGATTCGATTGTTGTCGGGCTTGATTGCAAATTCATGACGCTCGAACGCGCGTACAGTCTTCAATTTGGGTGTTTCAAGTAAGCGTTCGGAGTTGCAGCTATGTCGATGGATAAAGTTTCTGAAATGCTGAAGAAGCAACGACGGGTGGAAGGCATGGTGCATGGTCAGGTCATGCCCAAACACGACGTGATAGAAACCCTGGTGCAACGGCAGCATTCAGCAGAGTTGCAAAATTTTATTGCTGTGACGCCTTCCGCTGGCATTGGTGAGATTCTGGAGGGCTTGCCCGTTGAGGACGCCGTCCTGTTCTGGCAACAGGTACCGGACAGCCGACAGAATGAGGTCTTGTGGGAGGTTTCCGATGCGTGTCGCGAACAACTGGTCGGGAACCGGGAGCCTGCATTCGACCAGACCCAGGTGAACGCCTTTGAACTGCGAGAGGGCAGGCTACAGCAAATTGTGATCGAAAGTCGCAAGAACCTTGAAGGAATCCGCCCGATCTGGATTGACCTGGTGAATGCAACCCGGGCCGAGCGCAGTTATGTGGGGCTGCACTTTGGGCTGCTGCTGCCAGACCCCGGCGACATGACGGACCTGGAGGTCAGCACACGCTTCCATATTGAAGACAACGCCGACATCTATCTGCACTCCAACTTCTTGTTGGACCGCGAGGGCAACTCGCGCAGCATTGCAGTCGTATTTATTGTGCACCAGGGGATTTTGTTTTCTCTGCGCAACGAGGATTTGCCCGTATTCAGGCTTCAGCGCAAACGCGCCCAGACACAGCCAGGTTACGTGACCGACTGCAACGACTTGCTGCTGGATCTGTATGGCGCCGACGTGGAATATTCAGCGGACTCACTGGAAGGCATTTACGGCACGTTGGGAAAAGTCGGACGACAGGTTCTGAGCGAGGCCATTAGTGACCGTGAAGCGGCAGCCATTCTCAGTGACATTGCCGAAGAAGAAGACCTGAACGGCCGCATCCGGGGCAATATTCTGGACAGCCAGCGCGCCATCAATTTTCTGATTCGCAGCAAAATTCTGGCGCCTGCTCAGGTGGAGGACGCACGGCAAATACTGCAAAACATCGAGTCCTTGAACAACCACACGTCCTTCTTGTTCGACAAAATCAATTTTCTGATGGATGCCACCATCGGTTTTATCAACATCAACCAGAACAAACGCGTTAACCAATTGACGGTGTTTGGCGTCGTGTTCATGCCCATCAATATTCTGGCGGGTGTTGGCGGCATGTCCGAGTTTTCCATGATGACGCATGGCGTGCCGTGGCCGCTGGCGTACGGAGGTTTTCTGGTGTGTGCATCGCTGATCGGCGCCTTGACCTATGTGGCACTCAAACACTCTGAGGGTCGCCAGGCCAAGGCACGAGAATTCATGCAAACAAAGTGAACGTTACCGCACAACGCCGAGCCAGGCGCACCATGCTTCACGGCGAGCGGACCGGTTTGCCAGTAAAGTTGCTACATAGTTGATAGCTGCTTGCGCATATTCCACGGGGGCTGGAGGCCAATTTGTTCAATATTTTTTGGCCACAGCGGCTGTGTATTGGATGCGAGCTGCACCTGCCGTTGTCATAGAAGTGCCATTTTCGTGGACTAGATTGGGATGCCCGGAGTGTCTCCGCTTTCTCAGGCATCCCCATGTTGATTTCTGCCGCAGACCCGCTCGCATTCGGTCCCACTGATGCCGGGTTGCGTACGCGTATCGGGGGGGTGGCGGCCCACCATCATATGGGTTTCCCGTCCATTGCCGGACAAAGGCCACTGGAAAGGGTGTTGCAGCGCCGTACCCTGTACCCGGTGTTTCAGCCTATTGTTAATTTAGCTGACGCGAGCATTTATGCCCATGAAGCCCTGATTCGGGGCCCTCGGGGTACGGCTTTGCACACGCCGGACGCGTTGCTGCGAGCCGCCGCACAGGAGTGTCTGGGTTTTGAATTTGAGTACACCAGTGTCAGTACGGCGTTGCGCCATTGGGGTCACACCGGCGTGCCAGGGCGGTTGTTTGTCAACATGAGTGCGGTGGTGTTGACCCAGCTCGTACGCTCCTCGGGTACGGAGCATTTGTTGCGGTTAATTGGTGACCTGGGGGTCGTGCCACGTATGCTGGTGCTGGAGATCACGGAGCACGAGCGTATTGAGGACATGGACGATCTGGCCACCGTGGTTGCAGAAGTCCGCGCCGCGGGTGTCTCCCTGGCGCTCGACGACTTTGGTGATGGCCGCTCCAGCTTGCGCTTGTGGTCGCAATTGAAGCCCGAGGTGGTCAAAATCGACAAATACTTCACCCACAATATCAGCCAGCATGGTGACAAGCTGAAGACCATTCAGGCCCTACAGCAGATTGCCGACATATTTGGAACCGCCCTGGTGGCCGAAGGGGTTGAGACCAAAGAAGATCTGCGTGTCCTGCGGGATTTGGGGATTGCCTATGGACAGGGCTACTTTTTGGGCCACCCCAATACCGCTCCCGTGCAGTATGTCGACATCGACGCGCAGCGTATCCTGGGTGAACGGGAAATCGTGGTCTTCCCGCAGCGGGGGCGTGTTACGCCGAATGGCCAACTGCGCAACCTGGCGCTGGTTCAGGCCCCCACCGTCACGGCTGCAACGTCCAATGATGATTTGGCGGTCTGTTTTGCCCAATGGCCGGACCTGCACGCGGTGGCGATGTTGTCGCAGGGCAAGCCGGTCGCCCTGGTGAACCGCGCACGGTTCATGAACGAGTACAGCAAGCTGTATTACCGGGAGGTGTGGGGGCGCAAGCCCTGCGTAATGCATGCCAATTTTCAGCCGCGCTTGATAGAACGCGACCACAGCGTGGATGAGCTGATTGGTATCCTGACCTCGGACGATCAACGCTACCTGGCGGACGGTTTCATCGTGACGGAGAACGGCCGCTATATTGGCCTGGGAACCGGCGACCAATTGGTCCGGTCGGTGACGGAAACGCGGATCGAAGCCGCTCGCCATGCCAATCCCCTGACCTTTTTGCCCGGCAACATACCCATCAGCCAACACATGGAAAGGTTGATCCAAAAAAAGGCCAAGTTTGTGGCCTGCTACGCCGACCTGAACAATTTCAAACCCTTTAACGATTACTACGGCTACTGGCGCGGAGACGAAATGATCCGCCTGTTGGCGCGGCTGGCGATGGCCCAATGTGATAGCGAACGTGACTTTTTGGGCCACGTGGGAGGGGACGACTTCATCATCCTGTACCAGAGCCTGGACTGGCGGCATCGCTGTCAGCGCTTGGTGCACGACTTCAATACGCAGGCGCTTAGCCTGTTTGACGCCGAGGCACGCCACGCCGGCGGCATTGAGGCCGAAGACCGGCATGGTGTGCTGCGGTTTTTTCCCTGCACCACCGTGTCGATCGGGGCCGTTCCCATTGGCGCGGACCAGTGCTCCAGGGCAGAAGATGTGGCTAATCTGGCCGCTATGGCCAAACACGAGGCCAAGCGTGTGGGAATGGGTTTGCTGGAGCGACCCGCGCAGTAGGTTCTTGCCCGCAGATCGGGCGGCTCGGCGATTACTTCACAGCCGGGACTTCACCAAGAACCATCGCCATGCGCCGCCGAATGCGCGCTTCGTCGTCACCGCGTCCGGCGATTTGCGCGCTGTGCGCTTGCACGCCCAGCCACGCCAACAGTGGCCGCCGCCAAGCCTGTGCCGATGCCGTTGCAACGGCCTGGTCGACGACCGCTGGGCTGGTTTTGCCCGTTTGCAACAACACCCCCGCAGCAACCAACAGGGACAATGGGTCTGCGCCGGCCTGCAGTGCGCTGGCGTCCACGGCCGACCGAGTGGCGGCAGCGCGTTGCATCGGGGGCAACAGCGGTATCGACGCCTCAGAGTATTGGCCACGCAGATAGTCGGCATAGGCGCGCTGGGCGTCAGTGGCGTCCTGCCGCAAGGTCTCAAACGCAGCACAGGGTTCGAAAACCAGGCTGGCGACCCGGGTGGCACATTTCAGCAGTTCGGTACTGGCCAACAGGTCACCACGGCCGGTGCCAGCAATCTGTCGTCGCGCCCTCGCAACTTCCGTTGTCTCGACCCGGTCATCGCCTCGCAAATAAGCGGCCACCGCGCGGTCCATGGCGGATTTGGCCTCCATTTGCCAATCGGGTGTTTGGGGGGCGGTGGAGCAGCCCGTAAGTGCCAACACCAATGCCACCGACATGACCGACCTGGCGACAGGCTGAGATGAAGGGTGCAGGCGCGCCAAAGATGCTTTGGAGTCGTACTTCGTCATGGCAATTGAATCTCGGTATTGCGGGCAAAGGGCCATTTGTGATTGATCTCGTTGACCAGGCTCTCGATTTTTCGGAGATTGGTGTCAACGTCGGCCCGCAGTGCAGCCAGATCAGCACTAGCGCCTTTGGCATTGGCGCTGATGACCTGGGCATCGCGCAGAATGGCGTCCACTTTTTTCAAACTGTCGCGGGATTCTCCCAGCAGGCTGTCGAGCTGACGGATGGTCGCCAGGGTTTGGGGCATGACCCCTTGTGGACCAAAAACCTGGGTCTCGGCCTGGGTCGCAATGGCTCCCAGCTTGGTCAGCAAGGCATTGCTGCGCTCTATGGTGGCGATCACTTTACGCGCGTCCTGTTCGTTGCCTAGCAAGACTTGCAGCGCCCCTGCAGGCTGGTTCAATCGCCCGGTCAGCGTTTGCAGGTTGCCCAAGCTGGTTGATAGGGGTCCGCTGGCGTTGGTCAGGGTATTGAGGTTGTCGATCAGTTCCTTGGCTCCGGCGATGACCTTGGGAATCTCGGCGCTTAAATCGCCCTGCAAGACCGTGCGCACAGCGCCATCCGGCAGCACAGGGTCATCCAATACACCGGTATAGGCCCGAATGTTGGGGCTGCCGACAACACCACGCACCAGCGTGAATACGCTGCTGGTGCGCAGCCAGTGGGCGTCCTTGGCTGTGACGTCGAGCAGAATACGCACCTTGCCGTCTTCAGCCAATTCAATTCGGTGCACCCGCCCGATCGGGAAGCCCGAAAACGTCAGGTTCATGCCAACGACCACGCCTTCGGAGTCTTCTGCCATCAAGACCAGGCGCTGTGTGGCCTCAAAAAAACCTCGGGAATACATCACAAACAACGCCGAACCGCACAGCAGTATCAACGTCAAAACCATCAGTAACTTGGCCTTGATTTCAAGGTGTGTGACACCGGATGATGGTTGTGGCGTGGTGTTCATGCGGGTACGGAGTTTTGTTTCGTGTGGCTCAGTAGTAGTTGCCTATCAATGAGGCCACTTCAAAGAACAGCACCAGAGTGAACATGCGCACCAGACCCCGCATTTCAGCGCTGGTCCGGGCGGTGTGGCCGCCCGCACCGCCGCTATCCATAAGGGCTGAAGCCATGGGAATCAACGAAACAGTCAGGCAAAAAATCAGTGTTTTCAGGATGAAAATCAGCGAGACAGCGGGGCTGAAAACTTGGCCAAACAGGCGGGTGTAGGTCGCAAAACCAAACACCGAAAAGCCGTAACTGGTCAGGTAGGCCACCAGCGACGCCACCACACTGCTCAAAGCAGCAAGGGTGATGCCGGACAGCAAGCCGGCGATGACGCGCGGCATGACTTCGGATTGCAGCAATGCAAGGTTCTGCGCAGATCCGCCACCTTTGGCCTGGTGGGCCCGCATGGCAACGAGTTCAGCGCCATCCGGAATGGTGCAGCGCAACGCGACGAACAGGGCTGCGGTGAGCGGAATGATCTCCAGCACCAGCACGCGTATCACCACTTGCAAGGCGTATTGCGACAGCCCATAACTCATGGCGGTGACCAAAACGATGCGTGTCAGCACAACCGAGACCAGGGCGCACACCACTGTGAAACCCAACAGGATGGGGGCGGTGTTGCGGTAGGTGTGGTTCGCAATCGACGTGCGCAGCGTATGGCTGTAGGTGGATATTGACAGCCCCAACACCAGAATGACGGACGACAGGTAAGCCAGACGCCACCACTCCCAGACCCATAGCTGGGTTGCTCTTACCCATTGTTCGAACCAACGTGACATGAAGACCGTGGTACCCATCCAAGCATGATACCTGCGGGTTATCAGTCACTGACGCCGACGGACCTCAACATTCCAAAATTTCCAGCGACCAGGGCGTTTTCTGCCAGGCCTGGGCTTCTTCGCGCAGCAGGTATGCAGACTGCGGAAACGCGTCCGCCCAGCCCGCACGGCAACGCAATTGCATGGCTTTGCCTTGCGTATCCAGGCGTGTCAGGCTCATGCCAACAAGGTCTGGGTCGCGCCGCGCGTGGCTCAAATGGACCGCAAGCCTCAATGCCATCAACTGCGGCACCAGGTCCGGCTCGTCAAACGCTGGCTCCAGCTTGCGCAACTTGCCCCGGTGGCCAAGCACCAGCAGGCTCAGTCGGTGCATTTCAGAAAGTGAAAAACCCATGGCATCGGCGTTGTCGAGGATGTAGGCACCATGTTTGTGGTAGTCGCTGTGGGAGATATGGCTGCCAATTTCATGCAATTGGGCTGCCCATGCCAGCTTGCGAAAGAGCCGGCCGTTGTTGCCGGAAGGCACACTGCCGTTGGTACCAACAAGCTGGCCGAACAGCTGGATGGCGACGCGGCCCACCCGTTCGCCGTGTGTGGTGTCGACGCCGAACTTGCTGGCCAGCCGTCGCACCGTTTTGACGCGCAGGTCGTCTTCGTGGTTGTCTGCACCCAGCAGATCACAGATTAGGCCATGGCGCAAGCCGCCAGCGGCTTGCGCCAGTGTTTGAATACCCAACAAACTGAACACGGCACGCATGATACTGACCCCACCCCCAATGATGGCCTTGCGGTCCTCACGCATGCCAGCTATTTTGAGCCGGTCAGCACCCTGGGCCGCCAGCAGTTTGTCCAGCAACCAGTCCAGACCATCCTGCGTCACAACGCCTGCTGGCCAACCCGCTGCTACCAGCACGTCGGCAATGGCTCCTACCGTTCCGGCGGAGCCGTATGCGGTGTCCCACAGGCTGGGATGGTAGGCGTCCAAGGCCTCATCAAGCACCGCCTTGGCTGCAATCTCGGCAATGGCAAACGATTTTTTTGTAAATTGGCCATCAGGAAAATACCGGTTGGACCAGGCAATGCTGCCCACACGGAATGACTCCATGACCAGTGGTGTGGTTCCCTTGCCCAAAATGAGTTCGGTAGACCGCCCACCGATGTCGATGACCAGGCGGCGGTCGTCGGATTGCGGCAACATTTGGGCCACACCCTGGTAAATCAGGCGGGCTTCTTCGCGGCCGGAAATCACGTTGATCGGGAACCCCAGAATGGCATTGGCGCGCTGCAAGAACGCGTCCCGGTTGCGCGCCTCGCGCAGGGTTTGTGTGGCTACAGCGCGAACCTCGCCCGGTTTGAAACCGGCCAAACGCTCACCAAACCGCGCCAGGCAATCCCAGCCGCTTTGCATGGCCTGCGGGGTCAGGTTGCGATTCTCATCCAGACCACCACCTTGGCGCACGGTTTCTTTCAGGTATTCGGTCCGCTGAAAGGTGCCGTGCTCGACCCGGCCAATTTCAAGTCGAAAACTGTTGGACCCCAAATCCACGGCGGCCAGGCGATTTCCCATGTGCATCGATTCTCTTTTTCTGGATGGTGGAGCAATCGTAGAAGCATAGCACCGGCCACTGGTGCGGGTTTCGGAGCGGGCTGACGGTTTCACCCGATCAGCCGGCCATCTGCCGACACCATGCTCTGGGTCACAAAGGCGGATCCTTGGCCTTTGCCATCGGGATTGACGCGAAAGCCACCCATGTCAATCGGAGCGCGCCGTGCAAAGGCCTGCAACGCGCTGGTACGGGTGACCGGCCCGTCGATGCTCTGCAACACGTCATGGGTGTAGCGTGCGGACACATACCCCGCCAGGCTGAGCGGGGTGGGCGGCTCGTCAAACAGTCGCCCCAAGGCGCTACGGTAGGCCCTGACAATTGGCAGAGGGGAGTTGACCATGGGCACAACCTGGGTCGCGATCATCGGGGTGAAGCGTGATGCGCCCAGTTGCTGGATGCTTTGTAGATTGACGTCAGACATCGCGATCAGATAACGCTGAGCGGCCTGTTTTTCGACGCCCTGTGAAAACCGCACCATTTCAGGGGTACCACCAACAAACAATAGCACGCGAGGACTGCTGGTCGTCAGGGTTTGTGCCAGATCGTACAAATCACCATCGGTGTGGTACGACACGATTGCCAAGTTGAGTGTTTTAGCGATCTGCTCCAGGTCGTTGCGGTAGGCTGTGTATTCGGCGGTTGTGCCGTAGACCGCACCCACCTGGCTGATGCCCATGACGGAGAGTGAGCGTATCGCGTGGGAAATCTGTTCCTGGCGAGAGGCGAAAATGGGAAACGTTGACTTGGAAGCAACGGCTTCAACGTTTTGTAACCAGGGAGCGACATGTGCCAGATCGGGCATATCCCGATCCAGCAGGCGCACCAATTGGGACGCTGCCTTGTCACCTGCCGAGCCAAATAACACGACACATTGGGACTCGGACTTCAAGGTGTCCACAGCGGACCGCAGGCTGGTGGTACTGCCGTCGACTTCGATCACCATGTGTTTGACCGTGGCGCCCTGGATGCCGCCCTTGCCGTTGATTTCTTGCCATGCGGTGCGCGCGCCGACCACAAAGTCCTTGGAGACGTCGATCTGACCGGTCGACATATCCACGATCTGGGCGACCAATATGGGACGTGAACCTGGAGCAACTTTGGACGGTTGGGCCCAAAGGGGCGTGGCACCGGCGAGGGTCAGCCCGGCCATAGCGCGAACGATTTGCCGTCGGCCGGAATTATGTAGGTAGGTCATGGTATTTCTCTGAGGGTGGTGTGCCTGGCACGGGCGTGAACGCAGATCGCTGCAAAAAAAATAGCAAACAATCTATATTTCACGAGGGTTAATGGTTGTTTTTAGTTGTCATCCTCAGGTCCCTTGGGTCTGCTACGCCTTTTGCATCAAGGCAAGCAGAAAACTGATCGACTACTTTTTCGGAGGCATCAGCACGGTGTCAACGGTGTGGATGACGCCATTGGTTGCCACCAGATTGGCGGTCACCACGGCAGCGCTTTCAACCGTCACGAAATCACCGGCTTTGGCCAGAGCGACGTTGGCACCGTTGACGGTTTTGGCATTGCTGTTTTTGACATCTGCTGCCATCACTTTTCCGCTCAGGACGTGGTAGGTCAGCACTTCCTTCAGTTTGGCCGGGTCCTTGGCCAACTCATCCATGGTTTTGGTCGGAACGGCCTTAAATGCGTCATTGGTGGGGGCAAACACCGTGAAAGGTCCACCGGTTTTCAAGGTTTCGGACAGCCCCGCTTGGGCCACCAAAGTGTTCAGGGTGCTCAATGCCGGGTTCTTGGCAATCGTGTCGGCCACATTGACCGGGCCAGATGGGGTAGCACAGCCGGCCAAAGCCAGGGTGAGGCTGGCCATCAAGGCAGTGCGGCGTGAAAGAGCTAGAACGTTGAACTGTGTCATGGTTGATTCCGTCGGTTGGTTAGAAAACGCCAAGCGTAGAAAGCTCGCGTGACAAGAATGTGACAATTATTTGAAGCTTCTAAGTCGCGTTGGTTTTGACGACGTGTTGTGACGGAAATCAAATTTCCCCTTTTTTTGTCACTTGGCTGTCACAAAAGTTTCTTAAAGTCTCTCCATTCATCAACCAACCGAATAAAGGTTACCCATGCGATTTGTTTTTAATCTTCCGCTGATGTCCCTGGCTGTGGCATCGACCCTGGGTTTTGCCTCCGTTGCGAACGGCCAGGAAATTACGGGTGCGGGCGCGACATTTCCGGCTCCCATCTACTCGAAATGGGCGGCGGACTACAACAAGGCGACCAAAGTCAAAGTGAACTACCAGTCGATCGGTTCGGGTGGTGGCATCAAGCAGATTGACTCCAAGACGGTGGACTTTGGAGCCTCCGACATGCCGTTGACAGACGAAGTCTTGAAAACCAAAGGTCAAATGCAGTTTCCTACCGTGATGGGCGGTGTGGTTCCGGTTTTGAACGTCAAGGGAATCGAGCCCGGTCAACTCAAGTTGACTGGCACCGTGCTTGCGGATATTTACCTGGGCAAAATCTCCCGTTGGAACGACCCTGCGATCAAGGCCCTGAATCCTACGTTGCCATTGCCAGACGCCGCCATTGCGCAAGTGCGCCGTGCGGACGGTTCCGGAACGACCTTCATTTTTACGAACTATCTGAGCAAGATCAGCCCAGAATGGAAATCAAAGGTGGGTGAGGGCACGGCTGTCAATTGGCCAGTGGGCGCGGGTGGCAAGGGTAACGAAGGTGTTGCCGCATTTGTGGGACGTTTGCCCAATTCGATGGGTTATGTCGAGTACTCCTATGTAAAGCAAAACAAGATGACCTATGCCGTGATGCAAAACTCGGCTGGCAATTTTGTCAAACCGGAAGATGACTCGTTCAAGGCCGCCGCTGCCGGGGCAGACTGGGCCAAGAGCTTCTATCAGATTTTGACCAACCAGCCTGGCAAGGATGCCTGGCCAATCTCTGGCGCAACCTTCATCTTGATGCACACCAAACAGGACAAACCGGCTAACGCGACCGAAGTGTTGAAGTTCTTCAGCTGGGCCTATGTGAATGGTGACAAGACGGCTGCCGATCTGGACTATGTGCCGATGCCCAAGCCCGTGATTGCTGCCATCGAGAAAGCTTGGGGCGATATCAAGGACAACGCCGGCAAGCCGGTTGCGTTCAAGTAATCGGTCTTTGAGGCAATGAGGGTTTGTACGGAACAACAATCATGTCAACTACACTGATGCGAGACGATTTTCCGTCCAAATCCTCGACAACTCAGTCGGCGCGCGCAATGAAGCAACCTCCACCTGCCAAAAGGGCCCGGTCGGGCCCCATGGCTGATCTGATCTTTGGTTTTGTTGCCAAAGCCGCAGCCATTTTTACACTGGCCATGCTGATTGCCATTTTGGGATCGCTGACCATCAGCGCCTGGCCTGCCATCGACAAGTATGGGCTGAGTTTCCTGACAAACACAACCTGGGACCCGGTGAAGGAAGAGTTTGGCGGCCTGGTGATGATTTATGGCACGCTGGCGACTTCCTTTATTGCCTTGCTGATTGCGGTGCCGGTCAGCTTCGGTATTGCGTTGTTTTTGACTGAGTTATCCCCGGCGTGGTTGAAGCGCCCTTTGGGAACTGCCATCGAGTTGCTGGCTGCAGTGCCTTCCATTGTGTATGGCATGTGGGGTCTGCTGGTCTTTGGGCCTGTGTTGTCGACCTATGTTCAGCAGCCCTTGCAGGCTGCGTTTTCCGGCATACCGTACCTGGGTGCGTTTGTGTCCGGGCCACCGGTGGGCATTGGTATTTTGTCGGCGGGCATCATTTTGGCCATCATGATCATCCCCTTCATCGCTGCTGTGATGCGCGACGTATTTGAGGTGACGCCACCCCTGCTCAAGGAGTCTGCCTACGGGCTGGGCGCAACCACCTGGGAGGTGGTGACCAAAGTCGTTTTGCCGTACACCAAGGCGGGTGTGATCGGCGGCATCATGCTGGGCCTGGGGCGCGCCATTGGTGAGACCATGGCGGTGACCTTTGTTATCGGCAATTTCAACCAGCTCGATTCACTGAGTCTGTTTCAAGCGGCAAATAGCATCACCTCGGCCCTGGCCAATGAATTCGCTGAGGCGGGTGAGGGCTTGCACCAAGCTTCGCTGATGTACCTCGGCTTGGTGCTGTTCTTTATTACCTTTGTGATCCTTTCCTTGTCCAAGCTGTTGTTGGCGCAGTTGCGCAAGAATGAAGGAGCCAAAACATGAGTACCGCTGCATACCAGGCCAGGGCAGCCAAGTTTGCCAGTCGCAAACGGGTCAACCATGTGGCGACCGGTTTGGCAATGGCGGCGATGTCGTTCGGCTTGTTCTGGCTGTTCTGGATTTTGTGGGAAACCTTGCTGCTGGGTCTGGGCGGATTGAACTTTGCAACCTTCACCCAAATGACGCCGCCGCCGAACGACGAGGGTGGTTTAGCAAACGCCATCTACGGGTCTTTTGTGATGGTCATGCTGGCGACCGGACTAGGGACGCCGGTGGGCGTGATGGCTGGCATCTACCTGGCCGAATTTGACACCAAGAGTTGGCTTGCGTCGACCACGCGTTTTGTCAACGATATTTTGTTGTCGGCGCCGTCCATCGTGGTTGGTTTGTTTGTTTATGCGGTGGTGGTCTCGCGTTTCAAGTCCTTCTCAGGATATGCCGGTGTGCTGGCCCTGTCGTTGCTGGTTATTCCCGTGGTCATTCGAACCACTGAAAACATGCTGCAACTGGTTCCGGCCGGGTTGCGTGAGGCGGCCTATGCATTGGGTGCTCCCAAATGGAAGGTCATTCTCAGCATTACCTTGAAAGCGGCCCGTACCGGTGTCATCACCGGTGTGCTGTTGGCCGTGGCCCGGATTGCCGGAGAAACTGCGCCATTGTTGTTCACGGCGCTAAGCAACCAGTTCTGGACCAGCAGTTTGAGTGAACCCATGGCCAGTTTGCCGGTCACTATTTTTAAGTTCGCCATGAGCCCCTACGAGAACTGGCAGAAACTCGCGTGGGCTGGTGTTTTCATCATCACTGCTGCGGTGTTAGGGCTGAATATTCTTGCGCGCATTTTGACCCGAGCCAAGATTTGAGACCCACCAAAACCCCTATTCCGAGATTTACGCCATGTTGAATACGTCTACGGTTCCCGAGAAAACGAAGATTGCGGTCAAAGACCTCAACTTTTATTACGGAAAATTCCATGCACTCAAGGGCATCAACCTTGAGATTCCCGAGAACAAGGTGACGGCGTTTATTGGTCCGTCGGGCTGTGGCAAGTCCACGCTGCTGCGGGTGTTCAATCGCATGTTCGAGTTGTATCCCGAGCAACGTGCGGAAGGTCAAATCATGCTGGATGGTGAAAACCTGCTCACCAGCAAGGAAGATGTGGCACTGTTGCGCGCCAAGGTAGGAATGGTGTTCCAGAAGCCCACTCCTTTTCCCATGTCCATTTTTGACAACATTGCCTTCGGTGTGAAGTTGTTCGAGTCGCTCAATGCCACCGATATGGAGGAGCGTGTGGAGTGGGCCTTGCGCAAGTCCGCTTTGTGGAATGAAGTCAAAGACAAGTTGCAACAGAATGGCTCCAGCCTGTCGGGTGGCCAACAGCAGCGTTTGTGTATCGCGCGGGGTATTGCGATCAAGCCGGAAGTCTTGTTGCTCGACGAGCCTTGCTCAGCGCTGGACCCGATTTCGACCGCCAAGGTTGAAGAGCTGATTGTTGAGTTGAAAAATGACTACACGGTCGTGATCGTGACGCACAACATGCAGCAAGCGGCGCGTTGCAGTGATCACACGGCCTACATGTATCTGGGTGATCTGGTGGAATTTGGCTCAACGGAGCAGATGTTCTTCAAGCCCACGCGCAAAGAGACTGAGGACTACATCACTGGCCGGTTTGGATAGAAAGTACATATGGCAGACAAACATTTATCTACACAGTTTGACAGCGAGTTGACTTCGGTTTCCTCGCAGGTCATGGAACTCGGCGGATTGGTCGAATCCCAAATTCGGCGCGCCATCTATGCGCTTTCCCACTTCAGCGTGGAGGTCGCCAACGAAGTATCCTCCAATGAGACGCGGGTGAATGCCATGGAGGTCGAGATTGATCGCGATCTATCCTCCATCATTGCGAGGCGTCAGCCGACCGCTCGGGACCTGCGCCTGCTGATCGCCATTTCCAAGACTACGGCGAACCTGGAGCGGGTCGGTGATGAGGCCGAAAAAATCGCCCGCATGGTGCGCTCCATCATCCAGAGTGGCTCGCCCCGTGCGCTGCCGTCACTGGAGTTGCGCGTTGCGGCGGACCTGGCGTCCGGTTTGCTCAACAAAGCGCTGGATGCCTTCGCCCGTCTGGATGTGACAGCGGCCGTGGCCATTCTGAAAGAAGACGACCTGATCGACGCTGAGTTTGATGGTTTCGTGCGCAAACTGATCACCTACATGATGGAAGATCCGCGCATGATTTCGCCCAGTCTCGATTTGTTGTTCCTGGCCAAGGCCATCGAGCGCATTGGTGACCATGCCAAGAATATTGCCGAGTTCATCATTTATGTGGTCAAAGGTGAAGACGTGCGCCATACGACCATGGAAAAAATCGAGTCGGTTATCAAATGAGCCCCCACGCCATGCACTGCGTGTCATCGTTTCCCCCCGGGGGGGCTGAACGCTCCCTTGGGGCGGCCCAGCGGGAGGTTACATGAGACACATGCCCTCAGTGCTGGTAGTGGAGGATGAGTCTGCCATTGCAGAACTCATCGCGGTCAACCTGCGGCACAACGGTTTTAGGCCGATCTGGGCCATGGACAGTGAGACAGCGCAGCGCGACCTGGATGCCGGGCTGCCAGATCTCATTTTGTTGGACTGGATGCTGCCGGGTGAAAGTGGTTTGGCGCTGGCCAAGCGTTGGCGTGCGGATCCACGAACCCAGTCGGTGCCATTGATCATGTTGACGGCCCGCGGTGATGAGGCGGACCGGGTTGCCGGCTTGGACGCAGGCGCTGATGACTATATTGCCAAGCCTTTTTCGACCAAGGAATTGCTGGCTCGCATCCGCGCCGTACTTCGGCGACGTACGCCGGAACAGGCCGGTGAAACATTGACCTTGGGGACTCTGGTTCTGGACCCTTCAACGCACCGTGTGTCATTTGATGATCGTCCTTTGAAGCTCGGCCCCACCGAGTTCAAACTGCTGCACTATTTGATGGGCCATGCCGAACGCGTGCACAGCCGTGCGCAACTGCTGGACAAAGTGTGGGGTGACCATGTGTATATCGAGGAGCGTACGGTTGATGTACACGTCAAGCGTTTGCGTGAAGCCATGGCTCTGGCTGGAACCATGGTGGAAACGGTGCGTGGTGCAGGGTATCGCCTGACGGCGACACCAGTTACTGTGGCTGCGACGGGAATTCGGTCTGAGAAAGCAAACCATCCACCGTTGTAGCTCCGCTTGATGTTTTGGCGTCTGGTCACCCTTGTCATCATCCAGACTTGTGCAGCGGGCGCAGGGTGGTATCTTGCGGGTGACGCCAATCAAAGCAATCTCGCGCTGAGTTTTGCTCTGATGGGCGGTTTTGCCTGGTTTGTCATGGACAGTGTTCGCGGACTGCGCTTGTTGCGATGGCTACGAGCAGGCTCTGGCGCCGACCTGACCTTGGGCAGCGGTTTGTGGGGCGAAGCCTACGACCGCGTGCGGCGATTGCTGCGGACCAGCAACCGGATGACCCTGGAAAGTGACAACCGTTTGAAAGACTTTCTGGCGGCCTTGCAGGCGTCACCGAATGGTGTGGTGCTGCTGGACTCCGAGACACGTATCGAATGGTTCAACCAAACAGCAGCCGAACATTTTGGTTTTGATGCGCGACGCGACATGCTTCAGCACATTGGTAATCTGGTGCGTGACCCTGGTTTTACGGCCTATCTGTCAGCCCGCGATTTTTTGCATGACATCACGATGCCGGGCCGTGAAAGCACGATGTCCAAACCTGTGAAATTGTCGGTGCATTTGCATCCTTACGGCGAGGGGCGCATGTTGTTGCTGTCGCGTGACATCACGGCGTTGGAACAGGCCGAGGCCATGCGACGAGACTTTGTCGCCAACGTGTCCCATGAAATTCGCACGCCGCTGACGGTTCTGGCCGGTTTCGTGGAAACCCTGCAGACACTGGCGCTGACCGAACAGGAGCGCCAGCAGTATCTGGGGCTGATGTCGCATCAGGCCCAACGAATGCAAACGCTGGTAAACGATCTGCTGACCCTGTCCAGACTGGAGGGTAGCCCCCTGCCATCGGTGAATGAGTGGGTCTCGGTCGACCTGTTGATGGACCATTGTGAGCAGGAGGCCGGGGATCTCTCGAGAATTCTGTGGAGCCAGCCGCATGAACTGTCGTTTGAGCGATCACGCGCTTGTGAGCTCGCGGGGTCGGCGGTTGAACTGCACAGTGCCGTGTCGAACCTCGTCAGCAACGCAATTCGTTATACCCCGGTCGGAAAACGCATTGACGTCGCCTTTCGTTTGGCGCCAGACGGGGCGGCCGTGTTTATCGTCAAGGACCAGGGGCCCGGTATTGCGCAGGAACACTTGCCTCGCTTGACCGAGCGCTTTTACCGCGTTGATAGAAGCCGGTCAAGGGACACCGGAGGAACCGGGCTGGGTTTGGCAATTGTCAAGCATGTGACCCAGCGCCACGGGGCGGAACTGTCGATTGAAAGTGTGCCGGGCAAGGGCTCATCGTTCTCGATTACTTTTCCACCACATCGGGTACGGCGTGAGTTGGACCGTCAAGCCAGCCATAGTGCCCGTGCTACCGTCGCTTGAACAACAAGAGTGATTCGCCAGCGTAGGCGGGGTGTTGAACAAGACGTGGTGACGACCAGTGGTTAAGGTCTACCGGGAGCGCAGTGGAAGTGTCAAGCTGTGGCTCAACGAGCAGCCATGCGCAATGCGGCGGATTCTGTAAGGCTTTGAGGTGCAAGTCGCCATAGAACCCGAGCGCCGCAATCTGACCTTGACCGAGGCCCAGCGTCTCCACGCAACCGGGCGCTGTCAACTGTCCGACCACTCGATGCACTAATCCGTTGTAGCTCTGGGCATAGTTGAGCAGCGGCATCCACAGTGTCATCAGCAGGAACCAGCTCAGCGTGGCGCCGCCTGCGGGCAACACCAGGCTCTTCCAGATCGCGGCGCGGTGGCGTCCTACGCGCCATTGAACAAGCCAGGCCCACGCCAGCGTTGCGCAGCAGGCAATGGCAAAGGTGAATGGAGAAAAGCTCGCCTCGAACCCGGGCGCAAGGCGGGCAACATTTGCCGCGGGTTGGGCTGGCACACCGGTTTGCATCGCGATCCAGACGACCCAGATCGTGAGGGCGCAGCCAGAAAAGAAGAGCAGGGTGAACCAGTCGATCAATGCGGCGACCCAGCGCTTGAGAGTGGGCAGAGCAAATGCTGACAAAGTGGCCAATGCCGGCAAGGCCAACAAAAGGCTGCGGTCCGACGACCCGGTTGTCAAAGTGGCTACGACACAGACCAGCACAAACCAGGCCGGCAGACCCAGATGGCGGCTGATCCGTCGATTGAACAATTGGTGCCGCCAACGCCAGAGGGTCCAAAGGGTCAATGGCCAAGTGGGCCAGGTAAACCATACCAACAGTTGTGCATAACCATACCAATCGGCCCAGTTGGCACTTGGGAGGTCAATTTTCCAAGTCAAGAGGTTCAGAGACCAGGCAAAACCCACGCTCAGCAGGGTTGTGAACATGATCGCCACGCTGTCCTGCATGATCCTGCGGTCGCGCACCACGTCTGTCGCTTGCTGTGGGCGGTCCAGGTAGTGGATCAGCGCACTGCCCAGCCCAAAGAACAGTGCCATGGTTGGCGCACCAGACAAGGCCAGCCCCAACAGCCCTGCGCCATTCGCAAGTGTTGGCCCCCATCGGCGGTAGGGCAGCGCGCCCATGGCATAAAAAATCAAGGCCGTAAATGCCAACTGCGCCAGGGCTGGCGTGGTTTCGTGCGACAACTGGGCCAAGCCGAGGCAGGCAAGGAAAGCCAACAATCCGCCATCGGCCACAGCGCGGGCGTAGTCGGCAGGCAGTGCCTCGCCGCCGAACGCAAAAGGTACCGGTTGCGCCAACGGATTGCGCGCCAGATAGTAGGTGCCATACCAGGTGGCCACCATCGCCAGTGCCAGCAAGGCTGCAAATGGAAGACGCGCCATAAAGTCGGCGCTGGCCCAGGAGTTGCCCAACTGCATGCTCCATGCGCCCAACCAGTACGGCAAAACCGCAGGGTTTTCTGCGGGAAGGCCCATCAAGCTTGGGGCTAACCAGTTTGAGTTGCCGCGAACCAACTCTGCCATGAAACCCAACGCAGCCATGTCGGCACTTTTCCACCCATCGCGCCCTATAAAACCCGGCAATAAATAGGCACAGCATAGAAGCAAAAGCGCCCACCGCGGAAAGCGGCGGGCACCGGCCTTGGTCACGATGGCGGGTGTCGGATGGGTCACTGATTCGGGTGTATTGCAAAAAAAAGCAGCGCGGAAACCCGGGCTGCTTTTTGAGGACGGTTCAGGCCTTGACCTGAAGTCGAATTACTTGGCGGCTGTTTTGCCGAACCTGTTGCGGAACCGCTCAACGCGACCGCCCATGTTGTCCACGGATTTTTGTGTACCGGTGTAGAAAGGATGCGATTCGCTGGTGGTGTCCAGCTTGTACAGAGGCAGCTTGCGGCCGTCTTCCATATCGATCATTTCTTTGGTGTTGGCGCAAGAACGTGTCACAAACTTGAAGTTGTTGGACATGTCCATAAAGCACACTTCACGGTAATTGGGGTGAATGCCTTCTTTCATACTCTTCTCCATCAGTAGCAATAGCCGCGCCAGCCAATCCAGCGTACTTTTCGCGTAAACCCTAAATTATAGCCTAGAAGGCCGGGCGGCAGCGGGTGCTGCGCAGGTAAAGGAGGAGCCCGAAGGGCGGGGGACACGGAGCAGAACCTGCTGCCGCCCGGCCTTCTAACCCCCCCGACGCATCATGTCGAAGAACTCACTGTTGTTCTTGGTGGCCTTCATCTGCTTCAAAACCATCTCCATGGATTCAATTTCGTCCATGTTGTAGAGGAACTGGCGCAGGATGCGGGTCTTTTGCAGAATTTCAGGCTGCAACAGCAGTTCTTCGCGGCGTGTGCCGCTGCGGTTGAGCTGGATGGATGGGAACACGCGTTTTTCGTACAGGCGACGGTCCAGGTGAATTTCGGAGTTGCCGGTGCCCTTGAATTCTTCAAAGATCACCTCGTCCATGCGGCTGCCGGTATCGACCAGGGCCGTAGCGATGATGGTCAACGAGCCGCCTTCTTCCACGTTGCGGGCGGCGCCCAGGAAACGCTTGGGGCGTTGCAGGGCGTTGGAGTCCACACCACCGGTCAAGACCTTGCCGGAGGAGGGCACCACGTTGTTGTAAGCACGTGCCAGACGGGTGATCGAGTCCAGCAAAATCACCACGTCTTTTTTCAGCTCGACCAGTCGTTTGGCGCGCTCGATCACCATCTCGGCCACGTGCACGTGGCGCGCGGCGGGTTCGTCAAACGTGGAGGCAATCACCTCGCCCTTGACGGTGCGCTGCATTTCGGTCACTTCTTCCGGGCGCTCGTCCACCAGCAGAACCATCATGTGGCTGTTGGGGTAGTTGGCAGAAATGGCGTGGGCAATGTGCTGCATCATCACGGTCTTGCCGCTCTTGGGCGGTGCTACCAGCAAGGCGCGCTGGCCCTTGCCGATGGGGGCAATGATGTCGATGATGCGGCCGGTAATGTTCTCGTCGGCCTTGGAGTTTTCCTGTTCGAGCTTCATCTGCACCTTGGGGAACAGGGGGGTCAGGTTTTCGAACATGACCTTGTGCTTGTTTTCCTCGGGGCCACCGCCGTTGACCTTGTCCAACTTGTTCAGTGCAAAGTAGCGCTCGCCATCCTTGGGCGTGCGCACTTCGCCTTCGATCATGTCACCGGTGTGCAGGTTAAAGCGGCGAACCTGGCTGGGGCTGATGTAGATGTCGTCTGTAGAGGCGGTGTAACTGGTATCGGGGCTGCGCAGGAAGCCAAAACCATCGGGCAGGATTTCCAGCACACCATCGGCAATGATCTGTTCGCCGGTGCGCGCGCGCTTCTTAATAATGGCAAACATCAGTTCCTGCTTGCGCATACGACCGGTGTTTTCAATCTCAAGCTCTTCAGCTTGCTTGAGGACTTCCGACACGTGCAGTGCCTTGAGTTCGTTTAAGTGCATGGAATATGTCCCGTGGGGGGAGTTGACCGACAGTTCGGAGTAGTGGGGAAGATCAGGGGAGAGGGGGGTGAGGCAAGACCAGTTGCTTGGCCTCTGTGTTCTTAGCCCGGGAAGCGGGACCAGCCCTTGTGGGTCGCTGGTAAACGATACGAATTATGACAGGAAATTGCCCCCACGCTGCACATTGCCCCCACGCTTGCCACTGCGTGTGCTGCGCAGCGCCCAAGGGGGCGAGTTTTCCTTAGCGCGCTGGCCGCCAAGCGGTCCAGAACCTAGGGGCGGCCCGTCGGAAAACTGCCGCGGGCGGAATCGGATTACGCGAGTTGCTGGTCAATAAACGCAATCAACTGCGCTTTGCTCAAAGCGCCGACCTTGGTCGCCGCCAGTTGCCCATCTCTGAACAACATCAGCGTGGGAATTCCTCGGATGCCAAATTTCGCGGGGATTTCGCGGTTATCGTCCACATTCATCTTGGCAATGTTCAGTTTGCCTTCGTAGGCGGCCGAAACTTCATCCAAAATGGGGGCAATCATTTTGCAGGGGCCACACCATTCGGCCCAATAGTCCACCAGGACCGGCTGTGCCGACTGCAGCACATCGG
>ERZ724520.377-NODE-377-length-24204-cov-4.993747_pt1 | contig 24204 bp, 19 predicted proteins | sample MGYA00376053_ERZ724520 | MGnify/ENA primary metagenome ERZ724520 (study PRJEB28724, sample SAMN07190886) | activated sludge metagenome | isolation source: activated sludge of sewage treatment plant in Hong Hong | place: USA: Christiansburg, Virginia | collected...
TAATATAAGAACCAGTAGCACGTACTTTATGAATAGCTAAACCAATACCTCCAGCAGATTGTGAAATACGAGCACATTGTTTTAATGTGTCATAAATTCCATCAATACTATCATCTTTTGCTTGTAATAAAAAGCAAGAGCTCATTTGTGGTTTTGGAGTACCTGCGTTAAATAAGGTTGGAGTAGCATGTGTAAACCAACGCTCACTCATTAAATTATAAGTTTCAATGGCAGCTGCAATATCTTCTTTGTGTATACCAATTGATACACGCATTAACATATGTTGAGGGCGCTCAGTAACTTTACCATGAGTTCTTAATAAGTAAGAACGCTCAAGTGTTTTAAAACCAAAATAATCGTAACCAAAATCTCTATCATAAATAATAGATGAGTCTAATAATTGTGCATTTTTCATAACAATTTCATAAACGTCGTCGGCAATTAACGATGCTTTTTGATTTGTTTTTGGATCTACATAATTATATAAAATCTCAATAGTTTTAGAGAATGATTTAATGGTATTTTTATGCAAATTACTTACTGCAATACGAGAAGCTAATTGTGCATAATCAGGATGTTTAGTAGTTAAAGACGCAGCCGTTTCAGCAGCTAAATTATCTAAATCAATTGTATGTACACCATCATAAACCCCATCAATTACTTTTTTTGCTACTTGAATAGGATCTACAAACGCTGGATCTAAGCCATAGCTAAGTTTTTGAACACGAGCTGTGATTTTGTCAAATTTTACAGTCTCTTGAGTGCCGTCTCTTTTAATTACAAACATTGCCTTTTAATTTTTTTAATGGTTTTACTTAATTTATTTTAGTCCTTTTTCGTTACAACAAGTTATAACTATAATTCTGTTTTTTTGGTTCGCCACGTTTTTGATATTAACAAAATAGTGGTTAATTATTTTTTTTCTAGTGCTGGTGAGGCTTCAATGGCTTCACGTAAAATTTAACATTTAGTTAACGATTTTCTGGAGGTTAGTATTCCCTTACAAGATTTGCACCTTGTTAAATGATTATCAGTAAGATACATTTAAGGGATATTTACCTATGGATTTTTATTACTAAAAATCTTCGTCCAGGTTAAATACGTTATTTTCCTCTTTATTGTTCATTACTCCTGATTTTTGGTACTCAGCAACACGTTTTTCAAAGAAATTTGTTTTGCCTTGTAACGAAATCATTTCCATGAAATCAAAAGGGTTTGATGCGTTATAATATTTGTCACAACCTAATGCTAATAATAATCTGTCAGCGCAAAATTCAATGTACTGGCACATTAAGTCTGAATTCATACCAATTAAACGCACTGGTATAGCATCCGAAACAAATTCTTTTTCAATTAATACAGCATCTGTAATAATTTTTGTAACTTTTTCTTTAGGTAATTTGTTTTTTACATGGTCTGTATATAATAAACATGCAAAATCACAGTGTAAACCTTCATCACGAGATATTAACTCGTTACTAAAGCTTAAGCCTGGCATTAAGCCACGTTTTTTTAACCAAAAAATTGAGCAAAATGAACCTGAAAAGAAAATTCCTTCTACCGCTGCAAATGCTATTAAACGCTCAGCAAACGAACCATTGTTAATCCAAGTTAAAGCCCAATCAGCTTTTTTACCAACACATGGAACTGTTTCAACAGCATGTAACAATCTGTCTTTTTCTACAGGATCTTTAATATATGTATCAATTAATAATGAGTAAGTTTCAGAATGGATGTTTTCCATCATTACTTGAAAGCCGTAAAAGAAACGAGCTTCAGGATACTGAACTTCATTTAAAAAATTAATAGCTAAATTTTCATTAACAATACCATCACTAGCAGCAAAAAACGCTAATACATGCTTCACAAAGTGACGCTCGTTATCAGTTAGTTTATTATTCCAATCAGAGATATCATTAGATAAATCGATTTCTTCTGCCGTCCAAAAACTAGCTTCCGATTTTTTATAAAACTCCCAAATGTCGTTGTGTTTTATTGGGAAAATTACAAAGCGGTCTTTGTTTTCAGTTAGTATTGGTTCATTCATAATTTTTAATTTTATATATTAAATTCTCATTACATTTTTGTTTTGAGAAGAAGCTTTAATTTGAGCTCTACAAACTTCACGAAAAATGATTGCATTTTATTAAAAATGAAATTAACATTAAGCATCTTTTTTTAACATTGGGTAATTAACATCAAAAGTTAATAACCTTTGAGTCCTTAGATACAAAAGGATTTTACTGATTTATAAAAAATAATGAAAAAAAACTATAAATAGATTTTGTTAGATAAATATTTTTGTTAATGAAAGTAAAAAAAAGTACATTTACTATTAAGGAGAGTTAATCCTATCAACGGATTTTAGGGTTTTTGATACTATTTTTCTCTAAATAAACAGTTGTTGTAATCTAAAAATGTAAATACTATGTATAAACAAATTGTAATAAGCTCAATTTTTGCCCTATTAATTTTTATGTCTTGTGGTAAATCAAAAGATGCATCTACAGATACTACAGGTTATTCTCAAACCAATGCAATGGATTTAACAACAGCTGATATAACATCGCCAGGTGATAAGAATAGCTCTTCAAAACCTGATGAAATAATTACTGAGCGTAAACTTATTAAACATGGCGAAGTTTCTTTTGAAACTAAAAGCATAATTGAAACCAAAACGTTTTTATTAAAAGCAATTTCTAAAAACAAAGGCTATATTTCAAATGAACGTATTGAGGATTATAGAAATAACCCAACAGAGATCCTAACTATTAGAGTACCTAATAGTCAGTTTGATGTGTTATTAAATGAAATTGGAACTCAAGTAGGGGAGTTTGATTCAAAAAAAATAGATGTGGATGATGTGTCAGAAGAATTTATTGATATTGAATCTCGACTTAAAAATAAAAAACAACTAGAGGCAAAATACCAAGAGCTGTTAGCTAAGGCATCTTCAATGGATGATATTTTGAAAATTGAAAAAGAAATTACAAATATTAGAGAAGATATAGAATCTACCGAAGGGCGTTTGAGGTATTTAAATAATCAAGTTGGTTTAAGTACTTTAATTGTAACTTACTATGAAGAAAAACCAGCGTCAGGATTTCATTTTGGTGAAAAAATAAGTGACGCTCTTTCAAGCGGAGGAACTGGATTTTTGATGTTTATAATTGTAATAATAAACCTTTGGCCTTTATGGATTATAGGTGGTGCAATTTGGTTTGGAATACGTAAGTATATAAAACACAAACGAAATACAATTAAAAAGTAATTTTTAGTATAGGATGCAATTCAATATTGTTTTTTGCCTGTTTCCTGGCATAAACATGGTCTATATCAATAAACGCAACGCCAGTAATTGTAACTGTTTTGCCTTCAATTTCATTTGACTTAACAAAATCTCTAACTTCTATTATTTGAGAAATAAATTTTGAGTTTTTTGTATAATGGCAATCGGGATTGGCAGATTCACAAATAATATAATTACCATCAGAATCTATTAATCTAATATGATAATCTCCATCATGTTCTTTTTTACATTTATCTACTTTTCCTGTAATTTCATAAACCCTTAACTCTAAATCTAAACGCTCAGTTTCAGACTTTACTTTTAATGGTACTGAAATATTTCCTAAATCACCAATTGTTGATTTTTCAGAAATTAAAGAGATTAACTCGGATTTTGCATCGGTACAAATTTTTATTTCACGCCTTGTATTACCATTGCATGATTGAGGATTGTTTTTGCCCTTGCTATTACATGATATATAAATTACTGAAATTAAAGAAAAGAGGATAATTTTTTTCATAAACCAATTTACATTATTTTTTAATATTCACAAAATATATCGATTTAAGAAAGTAAATGTTATAGAATTATAAAAGACTCTTTTAAAAGACATCAAATAATTGCTTGATTAAAAACTTATTAAATGCGGAAAAATGTTGTTTAATTTAATGTTTATTAAAAGATATATAATTTTATTGTTTTAAAAGCAAAAAATACTATTTTTGTTACTTAACTATTAAAATAACATGATCGATTTAACAGGAATTATTGCAATAAGTGGCCAGTCTGGATTATACAAAGTTGTGGCACAATCAAAAAACGGAATCATAGTTGAAGGACTAGCAGATAAAAAACGTACTTCTATTAGCTCAACTGCAAAAGTGAGTTCATTAGAAGATATTAGTATGTTTACTACTGGAGAAGATAAACCTGTATCTTCTATTATGAAATCAATTTATGATAAAGAAAAAGGTGGAGCTTGTATTGATTCTAAAGCTGATGATAAAGCGGTTGCTGCATATTTCGAAGCAGTTCTTCCTGAATATGATAAAGAAAGAGTTTATACAAGTAATATGAAAAAATTATTTACTTGGTATAATACTTTACAAACAACAGGTAATTTAAAAGTTAAAGAATCTGATGTAAAAGATGAAACTACTGAAAAAATTGTAAAAGCAGCTAAAGAGAAAAAAGCTACAGTTAAGAAAACTGCAACAAAAGATACAACTAAAACTAAAACTAGCACAGGTGTTAAAAAAACAGCTGGTGTTAGAAAAACTGGTGTAGCTTAATAGTATAATTAATTTTATTCAAAGAGCTGATGATATTTTCATCAGCTCTTTTTGTTTTATATCACAAATGATTTAATAATAACTAAAAGAAATGTGTTATTTTTTTGAGGACAAACTTAATTATCTAGTAATTGGTAGAACAGATATTACACCACTTATTATTAGTTGTATGCCTATAGCTAATACAATAAAACCCATTATCTTCGACATGGCTTTTAATCCTGCCCTCCCTAAATAGCTTAAAATCATAGGCGCTAAATATAATATTACAAAAATGGTGATACTCACAAGTAAAATACAAGTGGCAGTATTAATAACATTTAAAACACTTAGTTTATTTTTTATTGATAAGTTAATTAAAAATGAAATTGAACCAGGTCCAGAAAGTAAAGGCATAGCTAAAGGAGTGAAAGATATGTCTTCCTTTAAAACGGCTTCTTTTTGAATTTTTTTACCAACGTCATTTTTATGTTTTGCATTTAAAAGCTGAAAAGCTGATCTCGAAATAATTATTCCTCCTGCTATTTTTAAGGCATCAATCGAAATTCCAAAAAATAGTAGAACCGAGTTACCTATTAAATACGAAATGATGCAAATAAAAAAAACGTTTAAAGCCGTTTTTAAAAGTTGTGTTTTTATCCATGCTTTATCATGTTTACTTGTTAGTGATATGAAAACAGGAATTGCTCCAACAGGATTAATTAGCGAAAGTAAAGAAATGTAAATACTCAAAAAAGATACAACCATAAAATAAATTATGTTGCAAAGGTAGTTGTATCAATACTGAGATGTATTAACTGTAGCTTATGAAATAATTAAGAGTAGCCTTTTATTGCTTAACTATTTTAACGGTTTTCGAATTTGCACCAATAAATTGGATGGTGAAAAAATAAATTCCATTTGCGTAATTAGTTAAATCAATTTGATGATTAGATAATATTTCAGTTTGAACTTCAATAATTTTTCCTGTAAAATCTGCAATTGCAATTTTTGAGATTGTTGAATTAGAATTTACATTTATAATAGTTGAAGTTGGATTTGGAAATACATTCAATATATTTTCTTGCTCTTGCTCCTTAACTCCAATACATGAAACCACAACCATAGTGGCAGTTGCATTTGATACACATCCATTAATTGCGCCAACTGTATAAGATATTGGATACGAACCAATGCCGGCAGCTGGATTAAACATATTACCAGATACACTTGCTCCAATATAAGAACCACCTAATGGCGTTGCTGTTAAATTAAATAATGGTGCATCAACACAAATATTTGTAGGTAAGGTAAACGAAATAATTGGAGATGGTTTAACCATTACTGTATGAGATGCAGTACCCGAACAACTACCATTACTAATTGTAACAGTATAAATTGTGCTTGTGGTTGGAGTTGCAACTATATTTGGTAAAGTAGAACTATTACTCCATAAATAAGAAGTAGCAGTTGAAGAGTTAGCATTTAAGTTTGCTGGTTGACCAGCACAAATTGTATCTGAACCTGATATAGAAACTGTTGGTGTTCCTAAAACAGTAATAGCAAAATCCGCTGTGTCTTTACAACCATTAAGATCAGTACCAATTACATTTATAGTTGAAGCTACTGTTGGTGTAATAGTATTAGAACTTGCTGTAGTACCATTATTCCACATATAAAGCCATGAACCAGATGCAGTGTAAATTTGTTGAGTTCCTGCACATACGGTTGAACTACCAACAATAACAGTAGGTACTACTGTAAATACATCTATATTAATTGTTTTAGTTGAGGTACAGCCAGTTGTTGTATTTGTTCCAATTACAGTTAAACTCGATGCAGAAGTAGGAGAAATTACAAGGCTATTTGTTGTAGCGCCTGTACTCCAAGAATAACTACCAGCACCAGTTAATGATAAAGTAGATGACATACTTGGACAAACTGTAGGACTTCCTACTAATGAAATTACTGGTGCAGGATTAATAGTTAATGAATACATGGCTGTTGAAAAACAAGTATTAGTTGCAGTATTTGTAACAACATAAGTTGTTGTATAAGCACTGCTTACTGTATGAGTAGCTCCAGCAACTGCATCACTCCACATATAACTACTTCCACTTCCTGTAGCATTTAATGTTACAGGAACATTTGGACAAACAGCTGTTGTTGGTGTAGTAATTGAAACAGTTGGCGAAGGCAAAGATGTAACTGTAAATTCTTTACTTGATGTGCAACTGAAATTATTACCTGTAACAGTATAAATTGTAGTTGAGGTTGGTGAAATTGAAATACTATTTGTAGTTGCTCCTGTATTCCATAAATATCCAGTAGCACCAGAAGCTGTTAACGTTTCACTTGCATTATTACATAACGTTGAGCTGCCTGCAATTGAGAGGGTAGGTGTGGTATTTACAGTAATATTCATTTGAATAGTTGGTGTAACCGAACAACCATTTTGTGCAAATACGCTTAAAGTACCAGACGTTGCTGTTGATGGAAAATCAATATTAATCGAATAAATTGGGGCTGAACTTAAAGTTGCAGAACCAGAATAATTCCAAACATAATTAACATTTGTAAATGTATTTGTTGAATATAAAACCCCAGTTTGGCCAGTACAAACAGTTCCTGTTGATGCAGTGAAACCAACCAATGGTGATGGAGGATCTACAGAAGTTACAGTAATAGTTCTAGTATCAACACAACCTAAAGCATCTTTTGTAATAAAAGTATATGTTCCAACTCCTACACCAGTTGCCTCTAATAAGTCATCATTATCTCCTAAACCATCCATACTCCAATCATATGTTACAGTTCCTGAACCTCCAACTACTGCTGGAGAAATAGTACCTGTGGATGCACCAGTACAAACAGTACTACTTTCCATCGAATAAATACTTAAAGGTGTATATGTTCCAGCTGTTTTTATTAAACTAAAGTTTATTACGTAGGTTTGTGGGCAGCTTCCGTCTGATGATAAAGAAGTGTATTTAGCTGTATAAGTTGATATTCCTAATCCAGAAGAAATAACGTTTATTTGAACACTTGAAATACCAACCGCTGTAGGCACAGTTGATGGAAATGATGAGTCATCATTTTCATAGCCTCTCCAAGTTAAAGTATAAGATGTTGGAGAATTAGAACCGCAGGGGTAATTTCTGTCAAAAAAAACACCTGTAGTTGGAGAAAACACTGCTGCAGTTGTGCCACTTGGTGATGATGACATTGAAAAAGGCCCATTATTATTCAAAACATACGCATAATTACACATCCCAATGCTGCCAGCTACTGGAGAGTTATTTGTGTAAGCAAATGGCGAATTGTCTAAAACTTTATATTCAAAAGTAAAGTCACTGTTGTCAGCACCTGCATCACAATCTAAGTTAGAAAGCACCGTAATACTGTCTACTCTTATTTTAACGTTTAATTGGGCTTTAGAGGTAAGTGATAAAAATGTAATTAAAACTGATAGTAAAAAAATGCGCATGGTTGTATTGTTATAAAATTAAATAAGGAAGTAAAAATACAAAAAGCCACATTAACTGTGGCTTTTGTTTTGTTAAAAAATAGTTGTATATTACTTTTTCTCAAGTTTGTATTCACGTTCCATTTGTAAAATAATATCTTTTACTTGTTCAGTACCAATTCTTTTTGCTTTAATACGTTTGTTTTTATCTAAAACATAAATAACTGGGGTTGAATAAATATCATATTTTTCTTTGATATTGTTAATATGCACACCATCATAAATATTAATCCAATCTAATTTATGATCAATAATGTATTTACGGTATTTTTCGTATTCGTGCTGTGTATATACGCTAAATACTTTTACATCTTTTTTATCCATTAATAATGCGTGGTATTCATCAAGTAATTTAGGTATTTCTGTTTGGCAATGACCACAATCTACATCCCAAAATACAAGTACTAAATAATCTGCTTTTACTGAAGATAATGGTTTAAAAACTTGTGCTAAATTTTGAATGTTATCATAATATAATTTTGTAGCTCCTGCACTTGTTTTAACTGTATCAAAGCCCATTTTTTTAATAGTTTTATGGCCAACTGTATCAATCATTAGTAAATCAGGCGCAATATTACCTAGTAATAAAGGTTTTAAAATATCACCACGTTTTTGAATATTTTCAATTGTTTTATCATCATAAATACCTTTTGCTTTACCTGTTCTAAAATAATTATCAATTATGTGAACAAAAACTTTATCAAACCCCATTACTTTAGATGATTCGTAAGTTGGAGTAAAGTAAGCTAACAAAAACATATTCATTTTTGTTCCTTGCTTAGTTTTATTCATCATACGGTCAATTTCTGCATTAACAGTATCTGGATTTTGAATAATTACACTATTGAAATACTTTTTAACTCTGTCAGCAAAAAATGGAGTTCTTAAGATACCATCATCCTGAAAATTTACACCATCCCAGTAATGAGTTTTATAGTAGTTGTAAATGAAAATACTATCTGGTCTGCCATTTGAAGCCTTTGGAATGTCTTTAGCTTCTTTTTCCATTTTAAGATTAATAACATCTCCAACAAATACACCTTTATGCTCTTGCATAAAAGTTCTTTCGAAATTTGTAACACTTTCATTTAAAGCTTTACCTTTTTCACTAATAAACTTAATAGAATCAGCTTTGCTCATCCCTTTAGTTTTGCTTCTAAATCCAGTAAATTCTTTATTTTTTTCAGTAATAAATTTTATATAACTAAAAAAATCATCATTTTGTTTAGAGGTTGGTGATTTTAAGTTTTTAACCAAATCAGCAGTATCTGTAGTAATAGTCAATTTTTGAGTTTGATCATCAATAAAGAAATCAAAATATCGTGCTTTATCCTGGCTTACTAAATAATAAACCCCTTTATCTAAATTGTTTTTTCCTTTAAAAACAATATTTCCTTTAACAATTTTTTTGCAGGTATCTGCTAAATAGGATTTGTCAAATTGGTAAAAAGCTAAATAGGCAACAGTGTCTTTACAATTTTTAAATTGTATTTTAATTTCATGTCCTGTTTGAGCAGAATTTGTTAAAGCTATAGAAGCTAGTCCGAAACTGAATAATATTTTTTTAATCATAGGTTCAAAAATAAGTAAATTATTGCATGTTTTACCTTTCAAATTTAACCCCAAATGATAAACTAAATCTTTAAAATTTGTTAAATGGCAAATTAATGAGTTACATTGCTTTAAATGCTGGTAAATAGTAGGTTTAAAGGAGTGGGCTTAATCAATAGATTTTTTATTATATAAAATATACCCAAAATGAAAGAAAAAGGAAAAGCTATTTTGATTTTGGTCATAATAATTCACACCAATACTTAATGGGCCAACTGGGGTATGATAAACTAATGCTCCCATTCCTAAAAAATGGCGGTATAAAAATGGTGTACTATAATTTGCTTTTCCATTTTTGTTTTTTAGGATTGATAAAACGGGCTGGTATAAATATCCTTCAAAACGAATGTCAATATTTTTATAGGGTGTTGCAATAGCTTTTAAGCCCCCAGCAATATATTGGTGAGCTCTATAAGCATCAATAAATAAAGTTTGACTTTCGGGGATTGGATTAAATGCAGGTGCTGATAAAATGCTTGCATTGTAGTTTCTGAAAAAATCTTGAGAGGAATACACCCCTTCTGCAAAAACACCTAGTTTAAAATATTTAATAGGTTTTATGTATTTATCAAATGTTAATTTTAAATTAAACCAATCATGGCCTGGTGTTCTAATTGCTTCAACAGAGTCAATAGCTGTAGAACCAGGGTAATAGCTTTCTAAACCTGTTAAAAATTTAGCTCTAATAAATAAATTAGTTCCTTCGGTAGCATATAGTTTTCTATTAAGTGTATTTATTTGATAAGAGAATTGGGCATATTGAAAATCAAAAACTGTTAAATCGCTGGTGTCTAATCTTGTAAAATTATCAACTTGATAATATTTATTCCTCCATTCGCTAATGCCACCTGTTAGTACTATTTTAGAAATATTTCCTACTGGCGCTCCAACATTTAATTCTCCAAACACATCTTCTTGAATTAGATATGCTGGTTTTTCAAAATCATAAAATAATGCACTGCTTTTATAATAATCCCACCTCGAAATTGTAAACGATGGTTCTATATAAAATGGGATTTTAGTTGGGATTTCAAATCTAAGTTTGGTTAATGAGCTTGAATTTAACTTCCCTAAGTAGCCGTTTGCGTATGCTGTAAACCCTATTTTTCCAATATGATTATATTGTACACCTAAAAAAAAGTTGCTAATTGGCCTATTAGAAATATTTCCACCAATATCTAAAAATATATGTTTATCCTTTTTAGTGTTTAAAGTAAGAGTGTATTTTCCCGTTGTGGTGTCTAATTTAGAGGTTGGATAAGATGATTTTATTTTCTCGTCCGACATCATTCTAAAATATTGTCGTTTAAGTTGCTTTATATTAAATGTCTCCTGATTTTTGGTGATGTTTTTTGTTACAAAATCCTGAGTTTTTTTATTTACTCCAATTACATTTACTTTATTATAAATAATTTTTGAAGTATTCGATTTTTCTTTAAATGCTAAACGTTTTTGATATAAATTATAGGTGTTTTCGTAATTAACTATGTGTTTTTTTATTTCTGGCATTTGTCGCATGGTTGCAACATATCCGCTATCAATAAGTCGTTGAGCAGTTTCAAAATTAAACAGACTTACATCTGCCCAAGGATGTAAAATAATAGCATTGTCGCAAATTGGTTTAAAATTACTTTCACTCATCAACATATTTCTGAGTTGTAAAAATAAATTATCCTCATTAGGTGTTTCTGAATTATCTGATACTGAACTGCCAATCATAAAATCAGGATACATTTCGTCGTACATAACATTACTAGGAAAATTATTATATAATCCTCCATCAAATAACAGCGTACTGTCAATAGAAATTGGCCTTATGTAAAACGGGTAACTCATTGAAGCTCTTATTGCAGAAGGCATATCTCCATTTCTAAAAATAACACTTTTCTTTTTTGCAATATCCGAAGCCACACATCGATAGGGAATAAATAAACTGTCGAAATTATAATGAGATGCAGAATTTGCACCCGCAAAAGTTTCCATTAAAAAATAGTCTATTGGAACTGAATTTATTAGATTGGTTGGTAAATTTGATAAAAAAGGGTTGTTAAATGATAATTTAAACATTAACCAAGAGGCATAATCCTCTCTTTTATGAATAAAATAACCATATTTTGCAGCCATTTCACCTTTTGTAAGTTTGATAAAAGTTTCATCTTTTACCATTTGTTCAATTTCTAGAGGCGAATAGCCAGATGCATAAAGACCACCAATAATACTGCCAATAGAAGTTCCAGAAATGCAATTAATTGGAATGTGATTTTCTTCAAGTGCTTTTAACACTCCAATATGGGCTAAACCACTTGCACCACCACCACTCATAACCACACCAACTCTTTGGGCATGTGTATTTAGACTGATTACAGTTAAAATAAAACCAAGTATGATATGTATTTTTTTTAGTTGTAGCACTTTTAGGTCAAATTTACCTTAAAAATTTTAATTGATAGAAAACTTTTATTTAAACGTTTTTTGTCTAAAATTATTTTATTTACTAATAAATTTTATTTACTTAGCAGATTATAGTTTTACCCCATTCTTGTGCTTAAGTATATAACTAAAAAAATATTATATGGTGTTCTGGTTCTTTACGGGGTTATAACGGTAATATTTTTCTTATTTAATGTATTGCCAGGAGATCCTGCAGCTATAATGCTTGGACAACGAGCAAATAAAGAATCAATTGATGCTATTCATAAAGATTTAGGAACTGATAGGCCTATTTTGGAGCAATATGCCATGTATTTAAATGATTTGTCTCCAATTTCGGTTCATAATTATGAAAATAATAAAAGTCATTGGTATTTGAGTCCAGAGAAATACACATGGAAATCACTCTTTACTTTTGGAGAAAACAAATGTCTTGTTATAAAGTACCCACATTTACGACGTTCGTATATTTCTAAAAGGCCTGTTTCTGATATAATAATTGAAACACTTCCCGAAACAGCTGTTTTGGCTTTTACTTCCATATTTATAGCCTCAGTTATTGGAATCTTTTTAGGAATTTTAAGTGCTATAAAACAAAATACAATTTATGACAGGTTTTCATTAGTACTTGCTGTTTTGGGTATGGCAGCACCTTCATTTTTTGTTGGGTTAATTATTGCATGGCTTTTTGGATATGTTTTAAAAGATTATACAGGCTTATCTCCAACAGGAAGCCTTTACGATATTGATGTTTGGGAAGGGGAGAAATTAAGATTAAGAAATTTAATTTTACCATCAATAACATTAGGAATAAGACCACTTGCAATTGTTGTACAATTAATGCGTAGTTCGTTGTTGGATGTAATGGGGCAAGATTATATTAGAACAGCCAAAGCAAAAGGATTAACCATGTATAGTGTAATTATTAAGCATGCACTTAAAAATGCACTTAATCCGGTTGTAACTGCAATTTCCGGTTGGTTTGCTGGTTTAATGGCGGGAGCAATTTTTGTAGAAAAAATATTTAGTTGGAAAGGAATTGGATATGAAGTGTTTGAAGCCTTATCTAAAAACGATTTACCAGTAGTAATGGGGGCAACCATTATTTTTGCAACCATATTTGTAGTTACAAATATATTAGTTGATATTACTTATGGTATATTAGACCCACGTGTTAGAGTTAAATAATGGAAAGAAAAAAAATAGTTGCGGGTAATTGGAAAATGAATACAACTCTTTCAGAAGCTATGTTTTTGATGGATGCTATTTTAAAAAGCACTAACACTTCTAGTGATGTTGTAAAAATAATTATCCCACCTTTCCCATACTTAACTAGCATTTCTTCAAAAATTGGGGAAAAGGAGCACTTTTTTTTAGGAGCACAAAATTGCCATAGTAAATCGCATGGAGCTTTTACAGGAGAAGTAAGTGCAAGTATGCTTCAATCTGTTGGATGCCAATATGTTTTAGTTGGGCATAGCGAAAGAAGAACTTATTTTAATGAAACAACAAATGATTTTGTTTTGAAAATTAAAGAAGCTTTATCAAGTAATTTAATTCCAATATTTTGTATTGGCGAAACACTTGAAGAAAGAAAAGCTAATAATCATTTTCAAATCATAACTCATCAATTAACAAGTGTTTTAACTCAATTTACAAACCAAGAATTTTCTAAGTTTATTATTGCTTATGAACCTGTTTGGGCTATAGGAACTGGAGAAACAGCAACCGCCCAACAAGCACAAGAAATGCATCATTTTATCAGAACCCAAATAAGTGATGTGTTTGATTCTGAAATTGCAACTGAAGTACCAATTTTATATGGTGGCAGTTGCAATCCTAAAAATGCTAATGAACTTTTTGCATGTAAAGATGTTGATGGAGGTTTAATTGGAGGTGCTTCATTAAAAGCAGATGATTTTTGTAAAATAATAGAGAGCTTCTAAAACCGTTCTTACTATAAAATTAATTTTTAAATTCTAAATCGTTATTATTCAATCGCCCAATGAATTATATTCAATACACATTTACCGTTAACCCAGCTGAGCCAGGAACAGATATATTAATTGCATTATTAGCAGATATTGGTTTTGAAAGTTTTAATCAAACTGATACTGGAGTGGAAGCATACATTCAAAGTGATATTGATAATGAAAGCGCTGTAAAAGAATTAAGTTTTGATGATTTTAGTTTCCAATACCAAAGAGTGGAAATACCTAAAACAAATTGGAATGAAGAGTGGGAAAAAAACTTTAATCCCGTGTTTGTTGATGACTTGGTATGTATAAGAGCGCATTTTCATGATAAACCAAATAACAGTAAGCATGATATTGTAATTACTCCTAAAATGAGTTTTGGAACTGGGCATCATGATACCACTTGGTTAATGAGCAAAACTATGTTTAGTCTAAATTTTAACAATACATCTGTTTTAGACATGGGATGTGGAACGGGTATTTTAGCTATACTGGCAAGGCAACTTGGCGCTAACCAAGTATTAGGAATTGATATTGATGAATGGAGTATAGAAAATAGTATAGAAAATGCTGAGGTTAATAATTGTTCCGAAATTATTTTTAAAAAGGGTGACGCAAGTATTTTGCCTTCAGACCCTTCATTTGACACAATTTTAGCTAACATTAATAAAAATATTTTAAAGCAAGATTTGCCAGCATATTTTAAATGTTTAAAAAATGATGGTAATTTATTGTTAAGTGGTTTTTTTACAACTGATGTTGAAGAGCTTAAAGCATTGGCTTTGTCAATTGGGTTTAACTTTATAGATAGTTATCATAAAAATGAATGGGCCGTTATTAAATTAAAGAAATGAAAAAAGTAAAGTTTTTAAAATTAGTTTCTGTTTACACTATTGTAGTTTTATTTAGTGCAATTATCGTTTCATTTAAATCTGACTCTAAAATAAAACAGATTGATTATTATTTAAATAATTATAAAAAATCGAGTTTGTTGGATATCGTTAAAAAGGAATTATCAAATAAACGTAAACCTGTTTTATATTTTTATGCTACTTGGTGTGGACCATGTAAACAGTTTAAAAAATCATTAACAGATCCATTAATGATAGACGCATTAAAAGATGTAACTTTAATTATGATTGATGCAGACATTGATGCTAAGAACGAAAATATTTCAAAAAAGTATCAGGTTTCTGCTTATCCAAATTATGTAATTATTGACTCTACTGGTAAGTTATTAAAACAGATAGATGGTGGAGCTTGGGATGAAAACATTCCCAAAAACATGGCACCTGTGTTGAAAGATTTTTTAAATATTAAGTTTTAATTTTTTTTAATTCTATGTATAATAAAATAAATAGTTCGGTTTTAGATAAACTAAATGAAATTTTAAATAAAGAAAATGTCTTTTTAGATGCTGATAATCTTGAAAAATATGGTCAAGATGAAACTGAAGATTTTGTTTTTAAACCTGAAGTAGTTTTAAAGCCTATAAGTGTTGAGCAAATTTCTGCAATTATGAAATTGGCAAATGAATTTAGAATTCCAGTTACAGCAAGAGGTTCTGGTACAGGCTTAAGTGGTGGAGCTTTGCCTATACATGGTGGTATTATAATTTCTATGGAAAAATTTAGTAACATCTTAAATATTGATGAAAGAAATTTACAAGCTACTGTTGAACCTGGTGTAATTAATTATGTTTTTCAAGAAGAAGTAAAAAAACTAGGATTGTTTTACCCACCAGACCCAGCAAGTTGGGGAAGCTGCTCTTTGGGTGGAAATGTTGCACATAGCAGTGGTGGACCAAAAGCAGTTAAGTATGGTACAACTCGCGATTATGTTTTAAATATTGAAATGGTTTTACCAAATGGTGATATTATTTGGACAGGAGCAAATACGCTTAAATATTCAACAGGATATAACCTCACGCATTTAATGGTAGGTAGTGAGGGAACGTTAGGTATTATTACAAAAATTGTATTTAGATTAATTCCTTTACCTAAACATGATTTATTAATGTTAGTGCCATTTACTTCGGCCGAAAAAGCTTGCGAAGCTGTAGGTGCTACATTTAGAGCTGGTATTGTGCCCAGTGCTATGGAATTTATGGAACGTGATGCAATTGATTGGAGTATTAAATATGCTGGTGAAGTAAATTTTGAAATAAAACCCGAGTGGCAAGCATTATTGCTTATTGAGGTGGATGGAAATAATTTGGATGTGTTATTTAATGACTGCGAAACAATTAGTAATATAATGACCGAACATGGTTGTGATGATATTTTAATGGCCGACAGTGCAGAACAAAAAGCCTCACTTTGGAAGATTAGACGTAAAGTAGGGGAGGCAGTTAAAAGTAATTCGGTTTATAAGGAAGAAGATACAGTTGTTCCAAGAGCTGAATTACCAGTGCTTTTAAAAGGTGTAAAAACAATTGGAGAAAAATACGGCTTTAAAAGTGTTTGTTACGGACATGCAGGAGATGGTAATTTGCATGTTAATATTATTAAAGGAAATTTAAGTGATGAAGTTTGGGAAAATGAATTACCCAAGGGTATTACTGAAATATTTGAGCTTTGCAAATCATTAGGAGGAACTATAAGTGGCGAACATGGTATAGGCTTAGTACAAAAAGACTATATGTCAATTATTTTCCCAGAATATCACATTCAATTAATGAAAAACATAAAACTATTATTTGATCCAAATTTAATATTGAATCCTGGAAAAATGGTGTTTTAGAATTTTATGATTGATTAAATGGATTCATTTAGCAAATTGAACCATTAGTTTTACAGTATTTATTTCTAAATAATAATTTTGAATAGGTAATATTTTTTTAAATAGCCTTTTTATATCTTTTATTTTTTTGTTATATTTGATTTATAAATAATTTAAATATGAAAAAAATATTACTTTCTACTTTAGCTTTAATGTCGCTTCAAATAGTTACTGCACAAACTCTAACTGAAGCAAATCATTCACCATCTGCTTGGGATGGAACATATTCTACAAAGCAATGTGATTCTTTAACCATAACTCCTGGTGTTTCAGGAGTTGGAGCTGTTTGGAGTTATACACCAGTTGGTTATTCTACAGTTAATGTTTACACAAGTTCTCATTCAACCAACACAGCGTTTCCAATGGCATATGCTGTTGTAAAATCTGGAACGGTTAGCGAGGCTTATTATAGTTCTAGCCCTACAACTTTAAACTATTATGGTGGTACAATGTCTTTGTCTGGACAAGCTGTAACGTTAAATTATTCTACTCCATTAAAAGCAATGACATATCCAATGACTGCAATTAATACAATTACATCATCTCCAACTGGTACATTAAGTGCAAGTGGTGGTGCAATTTCAGGTAGTTTTACTGGAAATGCAGTTGTAAAAGCAGATGCTAGCGGTGCTTTAAATTTGCCAGGCAGAACTTTTAATGATATTATTAGAATAGTTACTACACAAACTTTAAATGCAGTTACTGGATTAGGACCTATTACTGTTACTCAAATGGTTTACGATTATTATTCTGTTAGTGCTTCTAAAGCGCCTATTATTTCAATCAATAGCTCAACTATTTCTTCTACTTTAGGAGGTACAAGTGCTCAAACTTTTGTAACAGTATTAAATGGGTATACATCAGTTGGTGTAAAAGAAAATACTACTGAGTCAATTGAATTATCTGTTTTCCCAAATCCTGCTAATTCTTATGTAAGCTTTAATACATCAAGTATAGAGGCTTCTAAAGTAACGGTTTATGATGTAACTGGAAGAGTTGTAGCAACTGATAATTTTGAAATTGGTAAATGCAAGTTAGATGTATCATCACTTAATGGTGGTGTTTATATTTACTCTGTATTATCTAAAAATAACCAAACTTTAAAAACTGGTAAATTTAGTGTAACTAAATAATCCATAAAAAATATATTTATTTAAACCAAAGCCTTATCTTTACTAAAGATGAGGCTTTGGTTTTTTATAATATTAATAATTACAATTACATTTTCTTGTAATACAAATGAACCTAAAAACGAGGTAAATGTTAAAGTTTCTAATCCTCAGGAAATTCAAAAAGAAACAGAAATTGAATTGCAGAAATACATAAAAGGCGATTCTACTCTTATACTTGATTCCATTAAGCTTTCAACGTATAAATTTTTTAATAAAAATTATTCTAAGCAACTATTATGGTTCAATAAATCAGCATTAAATGTAAATGGTGATAGTCTTTATAATGTTATTAAAAGGGCTGAATATTATGGTTTAATTCCTAACGATTATCATTTTGATTTAATTAATAAAGAACTTAAAGCAATAAGTAATCAACAGGATTATGTAAACATTACTTCTTTAGTGAAAACAGATTTGCTTATGAGTGATGCCTATTACTTGCTTGGGGCACACCTCAATAAGGGCAGATTTTATCCAGATAGTTTATTATTGCAAGTTGATTTTTCGAAACTACGTAAAAATTGGGATAGCATTTTGTATAGTGGGTATCAAAAACAAAATATCAAAAGTGCTTTAGATACACTTGAACCAAAACATTATCATTATAAAATGCTTAAGTTAGAATTAGCTAAATTATTGAACGAGCCAAATCGCTACCAGTTCGATTCAATTCCATTTGTTAGCGAAGTTGATTCATTAAAAAAAATGCAATTAATAAGGGAAAATTTAATTGCACAAGGTTTTTACGACTCAACATTAGTTAGTTCTGATAGTATAAAATTATCAAAAGCATATAATGCCTTACAAAAAAAATGGTTCATACAGCCCGACGGAAAATTAGGGAAATACACGAAACAAGCACTTTCATATAATAGAGATAAAATAATTAAACAAATTTCGATGGCAATGGAAAGATGGCGTTGGGAAGATGCTAAATTCCCAAATCGCTATGCTTTTGTAAATATTCCGTCGTTTTGGTTAACTGTATATGAAAAAGACACTGTTGTTATGCAATCTGCTGTAGTATGCGGTAAACCAGAGACACAAACACCTATATTAAAAAGCAGAATTGATCATATGTTGATTTATCCTTACTGGAATGCACCCCAATCAATTGCTACTAAAGAAATATTACCTGCTGTTCAAAGAGATACTAGCTATTTAAGGAGAAAGAATTTCGAAGTTTTAGGGAATCATAATACGGTATTGGACCCTACTAAAATCCCTTGGAAAAAATATACAAAGGATTATTTGCCATTAAGATTTAGACAAAGGATTGGGGATGATAATAGTTTAGGGATAGTTAAGTTTAATTTCTACAATCCTTATGGTGTGTATTTGCATGATACTAATTCGAAGCGCTATTTTAAAACTAGTTCAAGGGCTCAAAGCCATGGTTGTATTAGGTTAGAACAGTTTACTACCTTTGCTAATTTTTTAATTAGAGATGATAGTTTACATTATAGACCAGATAGTTTGCAATTGTATTTTATTATGGAGGAACAAAGGAAAATTAATTTGAGAAATAGATTACCTATATATACTAGATATTATACTGCACAAGCAGATAGTACTGGTTTAAAAATTTACTTAGATGTTTATCGTAAAGATGAAGAAATGATGAAACTTTTATATAAATAATTTGTGGATTAATAAAAGTAACTTCTTATTTCATCTCTTAAATTATACCTGCTACTCATCACTTCTCCATAAGCACCCGCACTTCTTATAGCAATAATATCGCCTCTTTGTGTAAGTGGCAATTCAACTGCTTTTCCAAAGCAATCGCTACTTTCACATATTGGACCAACCACATCGTATTTTACAATTGTTGTTGAGGTTGAACTTACATTTTCTATTTTGTGAAATGCTTGATATAACGCAGGTCTAATTAGTTCTGTCATACCAGCATCTAATATTGCAAAGTTGGTGTTTATTCCATTTTTTATATATAAAACTTTACTTATAAGATTTCCGCAATTTGCAATTACAGATCGTCCAAGTTCAAAATGTAATTCTTGATTTTTTCTTAGCTCAATAAAATCATTAAACACTTTAAAATAGGCCTCAAAATTATTTATAGCTTCTTTATCAGGTTCGTGGTAGTTTATACCCAATCCACCACCTACATTTATAATTGGTAAATCATACCCTTTTGATAAAAAGTAAGTATTTATTTCATTAACTCTAGTACATAATTTTTTAAAGGGACTTAAATCTGTAATTTGAGAACCAATATGAAAATGCAGCCCAATTAATTTTATGCAAGGAAGTTTTTTAATTTGATCTATAACTGATTCAAATTCGTAAGGATTAATTCCGAATTTATTTTCCTCTAATCCAGTAGTGATATATTTGTGAGTATAAGCATCAACATTTGGATTTATGCGTAATGCAATTTGAGCAATTGTGTTTTTTTGTTGCGCAAGTTCATTAATAACAATTAATTCTTGAACACTTTCGCAATTAAAACAAAAAATTTGGTTGTCCAGTGCATAATTTATTTCATCATCGCTTTTTCCAACACCGGCATATACAATTGAGTTATTGTTAAAACCGTTTTCAATAGCACATTTTACTTCATTACCGCTTACACAATCTGCACCCAATCCATTTTTATTAATAATTTCAATAAGGGTTTTATTCGAATTTGCTTTAAAAGCATAATGAACATGGTAATTATACTTCTTGCTTTCTGTAAGAATTGCGCTAATAGTTTTTTGTAACAATTCTAAATCGTATAAATAAAATGGTGTTTTATATTGATTTATTGTTGGAAGTAAATTTTTATTTAGCATATCTTTTTATTGAAAAATTAATAACCAAATAATCCTTTATTTAAAGCTACTAGAGCTTCTTTTTTATGTTTTGAATTTACCAAAACGCTAACATTATTAGAGCTTCCACCATAAGAAACCATTCTTAATGGAATATCTTTTAGTGATTCTAAAATTTTGAAACCGTAGCCTGCTTTTTCTCTTGGTAAATTACCTACTATGCAAATGATGGTTTGTTCATCTTCAACTTCAACATTTGCAAATTCTTCTAATTCTTTTTTAATTTCTTTTAAATGAAGAGTATTATCAATTGTTAGAGATACTGCAATTTCAGATGTAGTAATCATATCAATTGAAGTTTTGTAACGTTCAAAAATTTCAAATACCGCTCTTAAAAAACCGTGTGCTAAAAGCATTCTATCACTTTTAATATTTATTGCACAAATGTTATCTTTTGCGGCAACCGCTTTAATTCCTTCAGAAGTATTAATGTTTGAGATTACAGTACCTAGTGCATCTGGTTGCATGGTGTTTTTTAAAAGAACAGGAATATTTCTTTTTTGTGCAGGTAAAATACAAGTAGGATGTAAAATTTTCGCACCGAAATAAGCTAACTCAGCGGCTTCATCAAAACTTAATTGATGAATGGGATGTGTTTTTGAAACAACACGAGGATCGTTGTTGTGCATGCCATCAATGTCTGTCCATATTTGAACTTCATTAGCTCTAATAGCAGCGCCAATTATTGAAGCCGTATAATCACTTCCTCCACGTTTTAAATTATCAATCTCTCCAAATGCATTTCTACAAATGTAACCTTGAGTAATATACAATTCAACGTTTGGATATTTGTTTAACTCTTCGGTTAAATTTTTCTCAACGTAAGGTATTAATGGTTCATCGTTTTCATCAATACGCATGAAATTAAGAGCGGGTAACAATACTGAATTAATATTATTTTCGGATAAATAAAAGTAAAACAATGCCGTACTTAAAAGTTCACCTTGTGCTAATATTGCTTTTTCTTCATTAGCAGTAAACATATCAAGCGTAAACGATTTTAGAAATGAAAAATGATTTTTAACTAAATCCTCACCTTTTGTTTTATATTCTGCCGATGAAAATAATTCATTTACAACATTGTTGTAATTGTTTTCCAATTTGTTTATTAGCACAGTTGCTTCTTCAGTATTTTTATTATATAATGATTTGCTAATTTCAACTAAATTATTAGTTGTTCCGCTCATTGCAGATAGAACAACTATTTTTTTTCCTTTTACAGTTTGTATAAGATTTGATAGTGCTTTCATTCGTTCAGCACTTCCAACGCTTGTTCCGCCAAATTTTAAAACATTCATTTTTCGAATTCTAATTTATTTTACAAAGATTTAATACAGTCAATAAAAAATTTCACTTTATTTTTATCAAGATCTGGGTATAAACCATGTCCTAAGTTGGCAATATATCTTTGTTTCCCAAATGCTGATACCATTTTTTTAGCCTCTGCTTCTATAGTTTTTTCATCAGCATATAATAAGCATGGATCTGCATTTCCTTGTAATGTTTTATTGCTTCCAATAATAATGCGGGCATCTTGAGGATTAATTGTCCAATCAAGACCTATGGTATTACAATTTAATTTTGCCATATTTGGTAAAGCAAAATGCGCATCTTTAGCAAAAACTGTTATAGGGGCTAATGGTTGTATGGCATCGCATATTTTTGAAATATATTGTAATGCAAATAAATTATATTGCTCATTACCTAAAACACCTGCCCAGCTATCAAATAACTGAATCATATCTGCACCTGCATTAATTTGTGCTTTTAAATAATTTATGGTGCTTTGTGTAATTTTTTCTAGCAGTTGATGGGCAAGTTCTGGTTCTTGATAAAGCATTTTTTTTGCTTTACTAAATGTTTTACTACCACTACCTTCTACCATGTAAGCCATAATGGTCCATGGTGCGCCAGCAAAACCAATTAAAGGAACGCGATTATTTAATCCTTTTTTTGCAAGTTGAATTGCTTTTAAAACATAATCTAAATCATTTCCATCTGCAATATGTAGTGCATCAATATCTGCTTGTGATTTTATAGTGTTTTCAAACCACGGGCCTTTAGCTTCAATCATTTGATAAGGTAATCCCATTGCTTCTGGAATTACCAAAATATCTGAAAATATAATGGCAGCATCAACTCCTAAAATATCAACTGGTTGTATAGTAACTTCTGCAGCCATTTCTGGTGTTTTTACAAAGTCAATAAAGTTCTTAGCTTTTGCTCTTACTTCTTTATACTCTGGTAAAATTCTTCCAGCTTGGCGCATTAACCAAATTGGCACTCGTTCTACTGATTCACCATTTGCTGCTCTTAAAATTAAATCGTTTTGATACATAGTTTAGTTTAATATTTCGTTTAAATTGTTTTTTATCCTTCCGCAAATGTCATCTGTAGGTAAATCATTTTCATCTTCTCCAAATGGATCTTCAATTTCTTCTGCAATTAATTCAATACTTGCAAATACATACAATACAATTATGGTTATTGCAATAGTAACATAACCGTATTCTCCCCCAAAAAATAATGGAAGAGTAATGCAATAAAGGAAAATCATTTTTTTGAGAAAGATGTTATATGAATATGGAATAGGTGTGTTTTTTATTCTTTCGCAAGCCCCACAATTATCTGTAAAGGATTTTAGCTCTTCATTTAATATAATTAAATGTTCCCCTGTAATTACTTTATTTTGGTTAAGTACAAAGAGTTTTTTTACTAGGTGTTTAGCAATTAAATTTGGTTTATGTGGTGCATCAGCAAATTCAGACATTGTGATAGATTTAACAGGTACAAATTCATCTTGAACGTATTTATTTCTTAGATGGTTTTTGGTAGAATATAAGTAGTTAACTATTAAATTTTTTAATTCTTCTCTATCAGATTTTAAGGTTACAATTGATGATAATTTAAAGGCAATATTACGAGAATTATTAACCATACTTCCCCATATTTTTCTTCCTTCCCACCATCTGTCGTAAGCTGTATTTGTTCTAAAAACTAACAACATGGATAATACAAAACCTAATATGGAATGCATTACTGTTGGATTTTTTAGTGTAATTTGAAAGTAATTTTTTTCTAAATAAACAATAATACCTGCATAAATGCCAAAGCATATCATTGAAAAAAAAAGTGTACGAAAGGTATCACTTTTGTGAAATTGAATAATTAGTTTAATCCAGTCTTTTGGGTTGTAGGTTACCATAATAAAGTGGTAAAGATAATAGCTTTGTTGAAATTACCATTTAAAATATTTGCCATCATTTTGGTTGATTTTATTAAAACTATTGAATTTCCTTGAATTTATAATT
>ERZ724520.378-NODE-378-length-24181-cov-5.260300_pt1 | contig 24181 bp, 21 predicted proteins | sample MGYA00376053_ERZ724520 | MGnify/ENA primary metagenome ERZ724520 (study PRJEB28724, sample SAMN07190886) | activated sludge metagenome | isolation source: activated sludge of sewage treatment plant in Hong Hong | place: USA: Christiansburg, Virginia | collected...
ATTTTTATCAAAAGAAAGGCAATCAATGGCGCATTTTACAATTTGAACCGGATGATTTTACTAAATTCAATTTCAAAGATTCTATCACACCCAATAATTATGAATTACCAATAGACAACGAAAATGCGTATTTAACAAGCAATACTCGTTTGTTTAATCCGGCTACCAATCAAATTCATTTTCCTTATAAAATAAAATGGCTTTCAGGTGCTCCGGTTCAATTTAATTCCACTAAAACTTTTGCCACTGATTTTCCTGATATGCCAACTACTGGCAATGCGATTAGTAAATTTAGTGCAGCCACCTATTCTTTAGAGCAAGCGTATGACATGAATCCCAAAACAAATACTTATATTTTTTATGATTTTCCAAATCAAAAATACCTGTATTATGCAGAAAGAACTGGTACTGATTTAATCTTAGAAAATACCTTGCCGTTGCTTTGTACTACCTGCAATTTAATTTCTTGGAAAGATATAGATGCCGTTACCTGCACGGGTGATACTAAAAACAACGACGATATTTATTATTTTTTTTATTTCTATACACAAAAAATGTTTATACTTTTTAGAGAAGGCAAGAATACCAATAATCCACATTTCAGATTTGACAAAGTTTCTGTTTACGATTTTAAAGAAGCTTTTAAAGGAAAATATCCTTCGCCAGAAAGCGACCACCCATTTGATTTCAGTAAATAAATTAAGTACGTAACATAATATGAAAAATAATGTGCTCGCATCTAAAACCGCTAGAAAATTATCTGATTGACAAAGACATATCAGAAACATTCAGAGGACAACCTTGGTCAACTAATTGCCGCGAATGGATATATTTTGATGCGATATTAGAACCTCAAAAATTAAAAAAAATATTTCATTTTGATGATACCATCCATATTCACGATTATGTAGATGTAAAAGTTGGTTCAGAGTTAGGCTTAGTATGTACTAAATGTAACGATGCCATTATGGGTATCCATCCAAAATCAAATTGGGCAAAAAATAAAAGAACCATCAATTAATTATAATCAAATAAAATTAGATAAAATGAAACTAACTATTTTAACCAAAGCAACTAGTAACATCCTAATATTACTGATGTTCATTAGCATTAATGCATGTAAAATAGGAGATGTAAAAGATATCAAACCAATAAACCTTAAAGGTAAAATAGCCCCCACCATGTTGGTATATGGCGACATGGGATTTTTCGATTTAAGAGATGCAAATAATCCAAAGAAAGCAACGTTTAGCATGAAAGGCGATGTCAATACCTTTACTTTAGAATTTGTAAACAGCAAACCCATTGGAGCGAAAACTAATAAATCAAATTATGGAAATTTATCCATTCCTGCCAATATTAAATTCTATTTAGCCGATAAAAATTGGCCCAATTGGAGCAATATTTCAGCTATTGGAAATTATCTAGTGATGAATAATGATAATACTGCGCAATTATATTCTCAAAATCAAATCGAAGAAGGAAAAACAAAACTGACAAATTATACTGACTATTTTGTAGATTATAATACAAAAGGAAATTGGGGACAAAATGGAACGATTAATGCAAGTTTGGATTTTTATGAAGATTACGGAAACCCAGGAAATTTAAAAACTTCTAATACATTTTATTTGAATTTACAAACACAAAAATACCTTTTCCAAGGTAGTAGTGGTGCTGCTTTTGATGGTTATAAATTTACAGATTTAATAAAAAAACCAAATGGCAATATGGATACCGATCCTATTGATTGGACAAAAGCAGATATAGTATTTGCCACCGATGATAATTTAAAATCTTTTACCTACAACGGCAAAAAAGTATCTATCATTATTTTTATAGATTTAGATACTAAAACGTATGCAAAAGTGTTGCGTAATTTAGAAGATGATGTTGTTAATGGAGCAGACAAAGGAAGACAAACATTGCTGACTACTTCATGGCAGCCACTTAGTAACTTAATAAAAGGTTGGGATTTATAAAAAATAAAGTTATTTGCTAATTTAGAGTTATGAAAAAAAATACTAAGCTACATATTTGCAGGCAGTATAATTTTCACTGCATCTAAATCAAAAACCGTCAACCAATCTTTACCTTAATCTTATACAAAATTGCATTTGTCATTTGTTTTCAATATTCATTAAGCATTAAAGGAAGTATCTTTAAAAAATTCCATGTATTCTAATTACTGTTGCAAATAAAAGAATTGGAAAATATTTTCTTACCTTCATTTTTCAATTCATTAGTTTCTTTTAAATGCTTCATTAATATGAAATATCATTCTATCAATACTCAGCTTTTTATAGACAATCGTAAACGATTCACACAAGAATTGCCTCCTAATTCCATGGCAATTTTATTGGCAAATGATGAGATGCCCCGCAGTGCCGACCAAGCATTTGTTTTCCGTCAGAACCCCGATTTATTTTGGCTGAGTGGAATAGACCAAGAAAAAACCATTTTAATCATTTACCCAGATTGTCCAAATCCATTATACAGGGAAGCATTATTTTTGCGCAAAACAAATGAAGTCATTGCAGTATGGGAAGGGCATAAATACACCATGAATGAAGCTCGCAATACTTCAGGAGTTCAGCAAATATTTTGGGAAGAAAGTTTTGAATCAGCCCTAAAATCATTGATGACCTATTGCGAGCGCGTCTATGTAAATTTGAACGAAAATGACCGCAGCGACAGTGTCGTTCCGTATAAGGATATACGCTTCACGAATGAACTAAAATACAACTACCCAGCACACGAATTCAAACGATTGGGACCGATAATGGCTAAATTGAGAAGTGTAAAACATCCGTTAGAGATAGATTTAATCAAACAAGCTTGCGGCATTACAAGAGATGCTTTTAAGCGCGTGTTGAAATTTGTAAAACCCGGCGTGATGGAATATGAAGTGGAAGCAGAAATCATCCATGAATTTATTCGTCAAAGAGCTAACGGACATGCTTATACGCCTATCATTGCAAGTGGCGCCAATGCTTGCGTGCTGCATTATGTAGAAAATAATAAACCTTGCAATGACGGCGATTTAGTGTTAATGGATTTTGGCTCAGAATATGCAAATTATGCTTCTGATTTAACGCGGACTATTCCTGTAAATGGACGTTTTTCACCCCGACAAAAAGACGTGTATAATGCCATTTTGCGCGTGATGAAACAAGCAAAAACAATGCTGAAACCGGGTGTTATCTTAGCCGAATACAATAAAGAAGTAGGCAAAATAATGGAAAGTGAATTAATTGGCTTAAGCTTGCTGGACAAGGATGCGGTACAAAAACAAGATCCTGAAAATCCATTATACAAAAAATATTTTATGCACGGAACTTCCCATTTTATGGGAATAGATGTGCATGATATTGGTAATCGTTATGCTCCAATGCAAGTGGGAAATGTATTTACTTGCGAACCCGGAATTTATATCCAGGAAGAAAAAATAGGGATTCGTATTGAAAATGATATTTTAATCACCGAGAATGGAATCATAGATTTGATGGAAGATATTCCAATTGAAGTAGAAGAAATTGAAGATTTAATGAATAGCTAATAACCTATAATAGATGGGCGTATTAAGTATAATTATCATCATTCTTATCAGCATAATTACACCTATTGGAATAGCAATAGGATATGCGCTTTTTAAAAAATCAGAAAAAATATGGGATAGGAAAAAAGCGGAAAATAAAATGGATTAATTTATTTTATTTTGCAACTTTGATTAGTGCCTAAAGTTCTGTTGTTTTCTCTTTCGTAACTGTCGCAAACACGCTTGGCACCCATTTTTCCTAAAGATTGTATGGGTGTTACTTGAATAACTTTTCCGCCAGCGCTACATTCACAATTCCATGTTTGATTGCAAGAAGAAAGAGTAATTATTGAAAGTGAAAAAGCTGTCAATAATAAGGCATATTTTCTTTTCATAGAAAGATAGATTAATATTTTAAAGATACAACTAATTCTGTAATTATCAACAGGTCTTTTTTTTCTATTGTTTTAAGTTATTTTGTTGCTGGTGCATACTCAATGCAAAATACTATTTTTACAACATGCTCGACAAAACAGAAGGTATAGTTTTAAAAACGGTGCGCTATTCTGAATCCAGTTTGATTGTATCCATTTTTACTAAAAAACATGGATTACTCAGTTTTATGGTGCAAGGTATCCGCAATAGCAAGAACAAGCAAAAAGGAAATATTTTGCAACCTTTAAATATGTTGAATTTAGAAATATACTTGAAAGAACAACGCAATCTGAATAGGATTAAAGAATATACAACAGCACATATTTATCAAAACTTATCGTATGATTTTTCCAAACAAAGTATCGCTATTTTTTGTATCGAATTAGTATCTAAATGTATTAAAGAACATGAAATAAACGAACCATTGTATCATTACCTCACCTTGTTCTTAACGGAGTTGGATACCACCACTCATTCTGTAGAAAATAAACCGCTTTTCTTTTTGCTGGAAACAGCAGGTATATTAGGGTTCGAGCCATCTTTGCATAATATATTACACGGCATTTATTTTAATTTAGAAAATGGAAAATTTGAAGATACTTTAGCTTCTTCCCAAAGTTGTTTGAATGCACACGAAACGGAAATTTTTAAAAAATTATTGGCAATATACTATGATAAAAATGAATTGAAATTGAGTGGTGCTGAACGCAAAATGATGTTGGATAAATTGCTATTGTATTACCGATGGCATGTGTCTGATTTTATGGATTTAAAATCTCCCAAAATATTAAGTGAAATTCTGAGATAATTACAAATTATACACCCGCTTTCAATTTCTCTGCGTTTTCTTCAAAAATTAATTTGTCAATAATATTTTGCAAATCACCATTCATAATTTCACCTAAATTATACATAGTCAAATTGATTCTATGATCGGTTACACGACCTTGCGGATAATTATAAGTACGAATTTTTGCACTTCTATCCCCAGTAGAAACTAAGGTTTTACGTTGTTTAGCAATGGCTTCATTGTGTTCGTTTAATGCTTTTTCATACAAACGTGTACGCAATACTTTCATGGCGCTTTCGTAATTCTTATGTTGCGATCGTCCATCCTGACATTCAGCAATAGTACCCGTCGGCAAGTGCGTCAATCGCACGGCTGATTCCGTTTTGTTTACGTGTTGCCCACCAGCTCCCGAAGCACGATACACATCTTTTTTTATATCCGCCGGATTGATTTCAACATCTACTTCTTCTGCTTCTGGCAATACCGCTACAGAAGCGGCTGAAGTGTGCACGCGCCCTTGCGATTCGGTTTCAGGCACACGTTGCACCCGATGCACCCCCGATTCATATTTCAATGTCCCATAAACACTCTCTCCAGATACCTCTACCACTACTTCTTTAAATCCACCTGATGTTCCCGTATTTTCATTGATGATTTCTGTTGTCCATCCTTTTTCTTCGCAATATTTTAAATACATGCGCAATAAATCTCCAGCAAAAATACTCGCTTCATCTCCACCCGTTCCTGCACGAATTTCTAAAATAGCATTTTTATCATCTTCCGGATCCTTCGGAATTAATAAATAATGAATCTCATCTTCCAGTTTTGGCAATCGCTCTTGCTGTTCATCCAATTCTGCTTTTGCCATCTCACGTAACTCCGCATCTTTTTCTTCTTGCAAAACTTGTTTGTTGAAATCTATGTTTGACAATAGATTTTTATACTCCAAATAAGCATTAATAATAGGTTCTAAATCTTTATATTCTTTAGAAGTTTTTTTGAATTTTTGCATATCTGATACTACTCCAGGGTCGCTCAACTGTGACTCTAAATCTTTATACCTGAAATAAATAAGTTCTAATTTATCTAACATAATTTCGGAAAATAGTGCGCAAAAATACGCTTTTTAGTCGATTACACATAGTAAAACAAATAGATTACACATAGCTTTAATATTGAAATAAAAAAAGCCATCTTTTTTGAGAATGGCTTTTTATGGTTTAATGGTGTAATTTTATTTTGAAATAAAATCAAATAATTTCCTTACAACAGTACCATAACTTGATGGCATTGTTCTTGCCAGTCTATCACCCATTTCGGCATCTATTCCTATTAATACACGTTCTCTTTTCTTTTCAATATGTTTGATAATAGTTTTGGCGGCTTCCTCAGGTGTAGTGCGCTCCAATGCTTTTTGGAAACTTCTATCCAGTTTTGGGTTCGATTCATAATGAATGGCATTTTTATAAATATTAGTATTGATACCACCTGGATGAACACAATATACTTCAATATTTGTGTTGTATAAATCAGAACGCAACGCCTCTGTAAATCCTCGAACCGCAAATTTAGTAGTACAATAAGGCACCTGATCTGGAACTCCCACTAAGCCAAATAAACTAGAAACATTAACAATAACAGCTTCTGGACGCGATAGGAGCGTGTCTAAAAATTCTTTAGTATGATTAATAACGCCCCAAAGATTTACATCTACTATTTTATGAAAGTCTTCCATTTTTACCTGTTGCATAGAAATTTTTCCTAATGCAAAACCAGCATTATTAAACAGTAAATCAATATGACCATGTTCTTTTAATACTGCTTTGACAAATTCTTTTATCTCTTTTTCTTTAGAAACATCTACAACATAGGTATAACAACTTGCCCCAATAGTTTCTACTTTACTTTTAGTTTCCTCTAATCCAGCAGCATTCTTATCTGAGAGAATTAATACAGCTCCTTTCTTGGCTAATTCGATAGAAAGCGCTTGTCCAATACCCGAACCGGCACCGGTGATAACAGCAATTTTGTTTTTAAAATTTCTCATTTTTATTAGTATTAAGTCAGCAAGGTATTGATTTGAATCAAATAATACACTAAACAGATGTAAAAAACATACTATTGATGACTTTTTTAATAACTTTAACATTACAATTCAACAAATAGTTAGATATTTGTTCTTGTAAACGTAACAACAACAAAGTTGATGATAAAACAAACCCTGACTATAGCTTTCATTTATGTATTGTCTATTTTAGGTTTTACTACATTGGCAAGTAGAAGTTACGCAGCCGACAACAATGTAAAAACGATTGCAATAAATGCAAAAAAAAGTTCAGTACATTGGATAGGTAAAAAAATAGTAGGACAACATTCAGGAAGCGTGAACATACAGACAGGAAATATTGTTATAAAAAATGAACTCTTAGCAGGAGGGTATTTTGTGATAGATATGAGGTCTTTGAAAAATGAAGATTTGAAGGATGCGAGTTATAATAAAAAATTAGTTAATCATTTGAATAGTGCTGATTTTTTTAATGTAACAGAATACCCAACAGCAACGGCAAAGATTACAAAAGTATCCGTAATTAGCCCGAACGAATATTCTGTAACGGCAGACTTTACGATAAAAGGAATAACAAAAAGTGTAACCTTTCCAACGACATTAAAAACAGGTGGAAATGGATATAAAGGAAATGCAAACATCACTTTAGATAGAACACTGTGGGACATCAGATACGGTTCCTCCAGTTTCTTCGAGGGAATTGGCGATAAAGCCATCAAGAATGAATTTGAGTTGAAAGTGAATATTGTATCTAATTAAGTACTCTATTGATTGCCGTGAGGCAATTGGGTTTTTCATAGTTTTATGGTTTTTGTGGCTAGTCCAATCCTCTCCGGGTTGGATTAGTCATTTTTAGAAGAAAGCAATCTGAAAATAATGCAACAGTATGCAACAGCATAATACCATTTATACCTTTATAGGATTATATAAATGGCAATTTTTGTTTATATAATGGGAGATGAAAATTATAGAGCAATCGCATTTGCTTTGTCTAATTGCTCTTGCGAACCGATGTCAATCCAAGTGTCTTGATCGTGATGGTATGCCTTAATGATGTGTTGATTACAAATATCCAAATACCAATCTATCATGGAAAAAACACCAGAAAATCTACAGTTATTGAAAACTTCAGGTGATACGATTTGATAACCACTGAATGCAAATTCTTGTAAGGATGAATTGGTTATTCTTGGATTTTTTATTTCATGGGTTTTAGTATTTTTCCATCCACACAAAATATCGTTTTCATCCATTAGCAAATAACGAGATGAAGAACGACTGCGTACTGCTAAAGTAGCAATACTTTTATTTTTCTCATGAAAATTATAAAAATCAGTCAAATTTATATTGGTAAAAATATCTGCATTGCATACTAAAAACGATTTGTCATCATCAAAGAATTTTTTTGCTTTCAGCAATCCTCCTCCAGTTTCCAAAATCATAGCTCGTTCATCCGAAATTTCTATACGAATTCCGAAGTTTTTATGCTCTTGCAAAAAATCAATTATCTGCTCTCCGAGGTAATGAATATTGAGGATGATTTCATTAAAACCATGTTTTATTAAATGCTCAATTGTGTGCTGCAACATTGGTTTATTGCCTACTTTTACTAAGGCTTTCGGGCAGTTGTCCGTAAGCGGACGAAGCCTTGTTCCTAATCCTGCTGCAAAAATCATTGCTTTCATACGCTTAGATAAAATGTCCTTGAATCACTCGTTCTACGTGACGCACTTGCACGTCTATTTGGTATTTTTCTTTTATATATTTAGCCGTTTGCTCCGCACAATACACACTTCGATGCTGACCGCCGGTGCATCCAAAATTTATTTGTAAATTTTCAAAATCACGCTCTAAATAATTTTGAATATTGATGTCAATAACTTTGTAAATATTTTCTAAAAAATCTTTTGCTAAGCTTTGTGTTTCTAAAAATTCAATCACCGGTTTGTCTTTTCCTGTCAAGTGTTTGTAGGGTTCGTATCTTCCGGGATTTAATAATCCTCTGCAATCAAAAATAAAGCCACCACCGTTGCCACTGCTGTCATCCGGAAGTCCACGTTTGAAAGAAAAACTATTGATTTCTATTTTTAAAGGTTTTTGTGAGCCATCCCATTTTTCGTCTTTTAAAATATCAGATACTACTAATTGTTCTAATACATTTGTTAATTCAGGTAAATGTATTTTTAGATGAATATTTTTCAAAAACCATTTCACGTTTTCCAATGCTGGAATAATGCTTTCAATAAAGTGTGCTCGTTTTTCAATTAAACCTCTAAAGCCATACGCACCCAATACTTGCAACATTCTTATTAATACAAATGCATAATATCGCTCTTTAAAATCTTGTGGATGAATCGTAATTAAATTGCTTACTTGTTTCGCATAATAATCGAAAAGTTCTTCGCGTTTTTCAGGTGGAATTTTTGCTCCAGCCTGCCACAATAGCGAGGCTACATCATATTGCAAAGCACCTTTTCTGCCGCCTTGATAGTCGATAAAATAAGGCTTATCATTTAGTATCATTACATTTCTGGATTGACAATCTCGAAACATAAAATATTGATTGGGTTCTTTTAATAAATAATCAGTAAGAGTATGAAAATCCTTGTTTAGTTTTATTTCGCTGAAATGTACTCTGGCAACTCGCGCAAAATAATATTTGAAAGAATTTAAATCCCAAAACATAGAACTGCGGTTAAATTCTTGGATAGGATAACAGGTAGAAAAATCAAAATTTTCAGTTCCGTGAATTTGTAAATACGCTAATTGTTGTAAAACTTGTTTTAGATAATTTGTTACGCTTTCTGTAATTCCATCATTTTTTATAATAGAATATAAAGATATATTGCCTAAATTTTCTTGTAGATAATATTCTTTATTTTTGCTTGCAATATATATTTCTGGTACAGAAATTCCTTTGCCTCTAAAATGATTGGTGTGATGAATAAAGGTTTCGTTTTCTTGCGTGTCTTTCCCATACGTGCCTACGGCACTGTGTGATGTTCCTTTTAATATAAAATAAATTCTATCAGAGCCTGCTTGTGGTAGTTGGGAAATAGTTTCACAAGGTTCTTTAAAAAAATCGGAGTAAAGTTTTTTTAGAATTTCTTCGTGCATGATACAAATATACAGCAAATATTTATTCCATTTTTAATCCAAATAATACAAACGTTTTACACGAGAAGAAATGCGTGTCAATAGTTCATACGGAATCGTGCCAATTTTTTTGGCAGCTTCTATTATAGAAATTTCTTTGCCGTAAATTTCACATTCATCGCCATCAGCAACATTGTCGATGTGCGTAATATCCGCCATGCACATGTCCATGCAAATATTTCCAATAATATGCGCTCGTTGTCCTGCAATAAAAACTTCCCCCATGCCGTTTCCCATTCTTCGATCGTAGCCGTCTGCATAGCCAATTGCCAAGATGGCAATCTTTAAATCTTTATCGGCTTTTCCTTTGCGAGAATAGCCAACGGTTTGCCCTTGCGGCACGATTTTTATTTGTGCAATTCTTGTTTTTAATTTTCCGATAGGTAGTAATTCTTTCTGAATTTGATTGGCACTGTCCACGCCGTAAAGCCCTATTCCTAATCGGACAAAATCATAATGTGCTTGTGGAAAACGCAAAATGCCGCTGGAATTTAATATGTGTTTTTTGATTGGATAATTAAGGGTAGAAATTAAAATAGAAGATAGTTTTTCAAATGTATTAATTTGTTCTATCGTAAAACTGTCTAAGGTTTTATCTTCGCTTGCTGCTAAATGAGAAAAAGTTGTTTTTACAACAATGTTTTTGTGTAGTTGTAATAAAGAAATAAGTTCTTCTAATTCATTTTCTACAAACCCCAAACGATTCATGCCCGTTTCCAATTTAATATGAATAGACACTGTTTGGTTGCCTGCTTTTTGAATCAATTGTTGCAAAATATGCAAAGAATAAATTTCAGGTTCTAATTGGTATTGCAACATTCTGTCAAAGTCCACCGCATCGGGATTCATCACCATAATGGGCGTTTGAATGCCTTCCCGCCGTAGTTCTACGCCTTCATCTGCGTACGCAACTGCCAAGTATGAAATATGTTGTTTTTCCAGTAAACTTGCAATTTCGGTACTTCCACTTCCATAAGAAAAGGCTTTCACCATTGCAATAACACCGGTGTTTTTTGGTAAATGTTTTTTATAAATATTCAAATTATTGACCAATGCATTCAAATTAATCTCTAAAATGGTAGCATGTGTTTGTCCAATTAATTGTGCTGTTATTTTTTCAAAATAAAACCTGCGTGCACCTTTTAATAAAATTAATTCATTCTCAAATTTCAATACATTAAATTGTGCAATGAGCTGCTCTGTGCTTTCAAAAACATACCATTCCTTTACTACATACGCCAACGATTCGATGTGATGCATAAAAGCTTTGCCTACACCGATGAGTTTGTCAAAAGAATTTAGTTGTAAAACTTCTTTTAATTTTTTAATAAATGATTTTTCATCCAACCCCGATTCTTCAAATTCAGAAATAATCAGTGTTTTCTTTTTGTTGGATTCTTGTTGTTTTAAGAAATCTAATGCAATTTGTAAGGAATGGAAATCGGCACTGTATGAATCATCAATAATGGTGCAATTGTTGATGCCGTATTTCAACTCTAAGCGCATTGGTAAGTTGCGCAAAGTATCCATTCTTTTTTGGATAAAATCATCTGTATATCCAAGCTCTTTAAGTAATACAATGCAATGCAAGCAGTTTTCTACCGAAGCATCATCCGCAAATGGAATATGAAATGGGATATTATTAATAAAAATTTGAGTGTCGTTCTGTGTCTGTTTTTTGTTGGATAATTTGTAATTATCATTATCCAATGTTCCAAAAGAAATGAATGTATTATTCTCTTTTATTTGTTCTCGTATTTCTTTGTATGTTGAGGAATATATGACTTTCTTACAGTTTTTAAATAACTCTAATTTCTCTTTTACTTTTTCTTCCAAAGAAGAAAAACCAGCATCATGTGCTGTTCCAATAGTAGTAAAAATCCCGATAGTTGGTTGAATGATTTGCTGCAAATTTTGCATTTCATTTTTGGAGGAAATACCTGCTTCAAAAATTGCCAATTCATTTTCTTTAACCATATTCAACACAGAAATCGGCACACCGATTTGTGAATTATAACTCTTCGGACTTTTGACAATATTTTTTTCGGTGCTTAATAATTGATACAACCATTCTTTTACAATTGTTTTCCCGTTGCTGCCCGTAATACCAACAACCGGAATGGAAAATTGCTCTCGGTGAAATTTAGCCAGTTGTTGAAGTGCAACAGTTGTATTCTCTACCAAAATGAATGTAGCATCCGAAAATTTGTCTGTATTTATTTCTTGTGAAATAACAAAATGACGAATGCCTTTTTTATAGGCAGTTTCTATATATTGATGTCCATTGTTTCTGGCAATTAAACAAAAAAACAAACTGTGTGTAGGCTGAGTAATTTGACGGGTATCAATACAAATATGAGCAATAAAAGTATTTCCTTCTTTTTGGGAAAATTTCCCTTTTATAATGTTCTTAATTTCGTCAATAGAATAATTCATACATTACAAAAATAGAGTTATTTTGACAGCTTTTTATTTATACCCGATTAAGAGTTTGTCATTTTCCTCTTTGAAAAAGTAATTGCTTATTTTATAATTATTTCCATCGGTACTTTTGCCCGTTTGAATATCAAATTTATAACCGTGCAAAGGACAAATTATCGTGCCTTTTTTATTGCAATGCCCCTGATGTAATAAACCACCAGCGTGTGGACAGGTATCTTGAATGCCAAAAATGCCTGTTTCTAATTTAGTTACACAAATTGTTTTTCCTTGAAAGTTTATTTTTAATAATTGTTGAAACTTCAAATGTTCTATTTGTTCTGTCATTTCACTCGATAACTCCTGCCACTGCATTTTGTAAATATAATTTGCTTCAAAAATAATGAATTAGCTTAATTTATTTATTTTGACCTCAAAACATAAAATTTAATTTACTCGTGTGTTTTTTTTGACTAATTTTAATTTCTAATTAATTACAAACCAAGCTAAATGAAAAAACTACTCTTTATTTTTGGAGCAATAGCGATACTGACTTCGTGTAAGAATAACGGAACTACCAACGCAACAGAAAATAATGCGGCAACAAACGCAGAAACTAAAATTATTGATAGTGAAAACCATGGAGATGCCTTAAAATCGGCTTCTTATGAGGTAGAAACTACCATGCCAGCAGGAATGGGCACTACCAAAACCAAAACTATTTTTGATGATTATGGTAAAAAATCAAGAACAGTCATTCAATCTTCTATTTCATTTGGCGGAAAAGCAATGAATTCAGCATCTAATAATTTACTGTTGGACGGTTACGTATATAACTGGCAAACGGACCAAAAAACAGGTATGAAATTCAAATTAGATGAAACTAAAATGGATTTAAAAAATACAGATTTTAGCAGATTATCTGAAGAAATGAAAAAGAAATTGAATTTTAAAATGGAAGGGAAAGAAGATATAAACGGAAAAGAGTGCACGGTAGCAAGTTTTAGCAGTGAACAAATGCAAGGAAAAGTATGGGTGTGGAAACAAATTCCGATGAAAACAGAACTTAATGTTGTGGGCAAAACTATTACAAGTAAATTAATTTCATTAGACGAAAATCCATCTATCCCATCGGGTACTTTTGAAATTCCATCAGACGTGCTATTTAATGAAATGCAATTGCCTGCTACTGCCGAAAAATAAAATTAGACTACGCCACAAATACTCATAGTATGGCCGCTTCGATAGAAGCGGCTATATTTGTTAAGCCTTGTATTAATTCCTCTTCGTGCGGATAGCCAAAACCAATGCGCATACAACGGTCATCTTGCTCAAACCAATGCCCCGGGCCAACAATAGTTTTATATTTTTCAAATAATATTTTATAAAAAAGAACAGTATCTACTTTATATGTTTGTTTTATTCTTGGAAAACAAACCACACCTGCTGTAGGTTCTACCCATTCTAAATAAGATTGCTCATTTTGTATCCAATTTTTGATGATAGAAAAGTTAGATTTGATATGCAAATGCGTTTTTTGTAAATAATTGGGTTGTTGTAAAATATGCAATGCAATAGCTTCATCCACCACAGAATTACAAATAATAATTTGCTCTTTAGCAGCCAAAAAATCCAACATTCTCTTTTTGTTTTTATGAATCAGCCAGCCCGTGCGGATGCCCGGAACGCCATGCGCTTTGGAGAGAGAACCAACCGAAATAACTTGTTCACTTTTTGCTGCATAATAAGGCACAAGTACAGTTTGAAAATTTAGATAACGATAGGTTTCATCTACCAAAACAACGATACCTTGTTGTTCAGCTATTTCAATAATTTTTTCAATAATATTTTCTTCAAAAACAACTCCCGTAGGATTGTGCGGTGACGTAATACTGATTAGTTTAGTGTTAGTTTGAATAGTAGATTTAATTTGCTCAATGTCTATTTGAAAATTATTTTCAAACGTTACATCTATATAAGTTATTTCGCAGTCAATTGCTTTGGGTGTTTCAATATTGGTGGCGTAGTTTGGTCGAATAACAATTAGATGATCGTCTTTGCTCAATAAAGTTGTAGAAATAATAAACAAAGCAGTGGCAGCACTTGGGCAAACCAACACCTCTTCGGGAGAGAGCAAATTTTCCTCTTTTATAATTTCTTTTCTCAATTCAATGCTGCCGCGATGTTCGCCATAACACAAAAATAAATCATCTAAATTTAGTTTTAAATCTCTGAAATAAATATCTCGCACAGAGCTTTCTGCTAAGTTGTATTGGATATTGGAATAGCCCATTTCTTCGGGGCTTTCCACTTCTATGGACATTCTTTTGTATTGCATATATTTTATTTATTTTTTCATGGATGCAATCCATTCTCGAATTAAGGCAATTCCTTCTTTGTGTTGTTGTGTTCTTCCTAATTCTGGCATTCGTATTTCTGGGTCATTATCAGAAATACGATACACTAAAATAGAAGAATCTGGTTTTCCTGGAACGATGTCGTATTTAAAATTCCCACTTGCTTTCCCCGCAGCTACAGGGCTTTTCATCATTCCCCAACTTTCAGGGTTTTTATCACTTAATAATAAAAACAAACCAGAAGTATTGGCACTGCCTTCCGGACGGTGGCAATGAGAACAATTAATTTCTAAATAAGATTTTGCTCTTTCTTCCAAAGTGCCGGATGCTGGATCAAAAGCATTTGCAATTTTATTATGCATATTTTCTTCTTTATGATAGCCTTTTAAATAACCGACTTCTTCCCATTTTTCCAATTGATTTTTTGAGCCTTCGGCATATTTAAAATCCATATTCAAATTGCGTATTTTAGGACCGATAGGAAGTGCTACATTGTTAAAATTGTGACAGTTTTTGCATTGATTTTTGTTGGGAACAAAGTAATCGAAATCTCTTTTTTCTCCTTGTAAGTCCGTAAAGGCAACGTGCTTAGTATCTCCAACAATATTTAATTCTGCATCTGTTTGTTGGTCGTTCCAAACATAAGCAATATTATCCCATCCATTTTTTCTTTTTACCAATAAGCGAGTTTCTATCAGTTTCCTTCCTTTTGATTCATCTCGAAAATCATACGGATAAAAAAAGTTTTTTATCAAAACAGCCCCCACGGGAAAATCCAATGCTTCTTCTTTTGAATAATTGGCAGCAGTGCCTTCTGGCATCCATACAAACCGAGCTTTGTGCGCATAATCGCTGAATAATGCAGTTATTACATCATACGGAAGCACCTTGTTATTGGGAATTAAATCTTTTATATTTCCTTTAAAAAAATGATATTCGGATAGTTTTTCAAAAGGTTTTGCATCCACGTTCATAGATACTGTTTCATTGGAAATGTTGCATTGATTGAAAAATAGAATACTTAAAATTCAAATTAAACTCCAAATGCTAAACAATTTTTTCATCATCTATGAATTTTACAAACTAAAAAAAAATATCATTTTGCGGCGGACGGATTTAAGTTATTTCCGTTGATACCTTTGTATTCGCAATTAAATTTAGAAAGGTCGCTGTCTTTATAATTCATAATATCTGCACGTCCTGTTGCTTTCCATAAATTTAGATTACCGAATTTTATCTCTCCGTTATTACGAATACAGATGCGTTTATCTTCTGGTACTTGCCCGTTTTTATCTCTAATTTTTGGGTCTGAAGAACCATCTACCAATATGTCAATACTACCTTTGAAAGTGGCGGTTAGAAGTTTTCCTAAATCGGTAGATAAATCAGGGATAGCAATTTTTCGTTTAAAGGTATTGTCGTGAATATTGATAGCGGTACAATATGGGCCATACGTAGAATCATTGATTTGTTTGCCGGTTATAAAGTAACTGATAACCGCCACGCCCACTGTTTTATTATCAATAATTCTATTGTTAAAAACATCTACGCTATCTGTAGCCATAATTATCATGCCACTGCCGGGTGGAATAGTAGATACAATACTTCCTGGCTTTCCAAAATTTTGAAAATTATTATTTAAACAATCATTGTCCCATATTTTTGCATTTCGCCCATTTGCTTGAAATAGTTTTGGCAAATCAAAAACTAAAATACCGCCACTGTTATTTTCTGCTTTATTTTTATATACATCAGAATTTATGCAGTTTTCAATTTCTATTCCTGCCACATTGTGATGTGCATAGCAATGACGAACAGTAACATTGGTGGATTGCCCCACATATACTCCAGCATCCGCACAATAAGATACTTCAGCGTTTTCCAATAACACATTTTTACATTCTACTGGATAATAACCGTAATTGCCGTTTGAGGTGTCTGCGCCAGTAGTCCAAGTAGAGTTCATGTGGTGAATGTGAACACCGTCACAGCCTTTTAATTTCAAATTATCGCCTTTTGCATCTTGTATAGTAAAGTTTTCAAAGGTGATATTTTGACAATTGGTGGCTAAAATGCCTTCGGCGCCTTCTGTTTGGTTTAGAAAGGATAAAATGGTTTTATCTACTCCAGCACCTTTGATAGTTACATTCTTTTTGCCTTCAATAGAAAGTCCTTTTTTTAATAAAAACTTTCCGGCGGGCAATTCTATTACTCCACCATCTTCTACTAGGATAAATTGTTCTAAAAATTGTTTTTGATATTTTTCATCTGTTTCAAACCCAGCAGTTTCTCCCGCTTTTTTGCCTTCTCTATTACAGTTGCTACACATAAATAGTGTAACCATTAGAAATAAATATAAAATTCTAGTTGACATTTTTTATTCTTTAAAGTGAATATAATAAAAAAGAACAATAACAAATAAGATATTGCATTGAAAATAAGGTCTGCTTAATTCTCTTTTATAAAATCAGTAATAATTCATTAAAGTTATTACTTTTGTAAATCTAAGAATTAGAATGAGCGTAAAAAATATTATATATATCACGTTGGGATTATTCTTGTTGCTTTTTTTATTCGGCACCGTACATCTTTATGGTAGCAAAAGAAATAAAGTTTATAAAGATCAAGTAGTCATTCATAATTTATCTGATCCCAAAGGAATTAATCCATTAACGGTTTCTGATGCAACTACCAGAAATTATATTGCACCTTATATATTTCAGAAATTAATCAATTTTGATTATACAACGTTAAAGTTTGTTCCAGTTTTAGCCACAGAAGTTCCGGAAGTTATTGAAAATGGTAATCACTTAGAAGTGACATTTCATATTAGACCAGAGGCAACTTGGAATAACGGCACCCCAATTACAGCAAAAGACGTAGCTTTTTCTATTAAAGCTGTTATGACACCAAAAGCCAACACTGTTCATTTACAATCTGCTTGCGATTTTATACAATCCATTGTTACTTATCCTGATGATGAACGTAAAATTACTTTTGTATGTGAAAAATACATGGATATTTTAGGCGCTTTCCCTTACGAAGTAGAAGTTTTGCCAGAATATATTTTTGATCCAAAAGGAATTTTAAGAAGATATAGTATTGAGCAACTCAAACACGCTACCGAGAAGGTTCAAAATGCAAAAGATATAAAAGAATTTATTGATTTGTTTAATTCGGATAAAGCCGCACGAGATGAATCTATGATGCAAGGCTCTGGAGCGTATAAATTGACTGCTTTCCAAACAGGACAACGGGTGATTTTAGAAAGAAAAAAGAATTGGTGGGGCGATAAAATGAATAAAGTTAATCATCATTTTGAAGCATATCCTAAGCGATTGATATATGAAGTAATTAATGATTTTAATACTGCTTATACTGCGATGAAGAATGAACAGTTAGATTTCATGTTCTCTACACCTATCAAACCATATATAGACTTAGATGATTCACCCAAATTCACGGAAAATTTTGTAAAATCAACCCCAATAATGTTTGGGTACCAATGTATTGGGATGAATCATAAAGACCCCATTTTAAAAGATGTGAAAGTTAGGCAGGCTTTAGCATATTTAACCAATGTCGATCAAATGATAGATAAAGTATTTTATAATATGGCAATACGAACCGTTGGTTCTATTCAACCCAACACTAAATATTATAATGACACCATAAAACCTTATCCTTACGATGTGAAAATGGCAAGTAAATTATTGAAAGAGGCTGGCTGGGCAGATACCGATGGCGATGGGTTTTTAGACAAAGTGATTGATGGAAAAAATACAAAATTTGAACTCAAATATTTTTACAATAGTGGTAATCCGGTTAGAGAAATGATTGGGTTGTTAATTCAAAAAAGTTACAAGCAAGCGGGTGTAAATATTATAGTTCAACCATTAGATTGGTCGTTATATTTGAATGAATTACAAAAGCACAATGCACAATTATGGTATCAAGGTTGGGTTTCTCCTCCAGGATTGAGTGATGACAAACAAATATATCACACTTCCAGTGCCGTAGATGGCTCTAATTATATGAGTTATGGAAACGCAGAAACCGATAAATTATTAGAAGCAATCCGAGTGGAAATGGATGAAAACAAAAGAATTGAATTAGTAAAAAAGTGGCAAGTAGTTCAGCACGAAGAATTACCGTATATTTATTTATATGTTCAGCGGTATAGAAATATCATTCACAAACGATTTAAAGGCGTGATGGAAAGTTCTATTTATCCTGGAATATGGTTTGGCACTTTGCAAGTAAAAGAAGGTTATAAAGTAGAAAAGTAAAAAAATAAATGCTTACATACATTCTAAAAAGATTGCTCATATTTATTCCAACTTTGTTTGTAATAGCATTGGCAACTTTCTATCTAAGTGTAAATGTTCCCGGAGATCCTGTGGAGCAAATGCTGAATGCAAATAACGATGCCGGAAGCAGTGCCAATCAAAAAGCATCCGAAAATGCATACGCCGCAAAAAGACATGAATTAGGATTGGATTTGCCCGTTTTTTATTTTTCAGTCTCCAATCAGGCAATGCCTAAAAATTTATATGAAATTCCTAAAAAATTCCAACGTAAAAATTTAGAAGATTTAATTGAAAAATATGGTAATTGGGCGCAAATAAGCACTTACTACGAACAATTGAAAAAAGATGCATATCTAATTGCCGATATTCCAGTAGATTCTTCTAATGCAGATTTATTGATTGCAATTCGGGCAGATGTTCAAAAATTATTTATTGAAAATGATGATAAAATAATAAGTTTTGCTATTGATAATGTGAAGAAAAATATTCAACAAAATGATTTACTAAAACAAGATTTATTCGCAGCCATTCAGCAAACAGAACAAAATTATTTAGATATTAAAGAAAAAGCAACACCAGAAAAAAGATTGATTCCTGCGATTCATTGGTATGGCACCAACAGCCAGTTTCATAGATGGATAACGAATTTTTTTAAAGGAGATTTTGGAATTTCGTATCAAGATGGACGACCGGTGAAAACAGTTATTTGGTCTGCCGTACGATGGACACTTATTTTAAGTGTAATTTCTATTATTTTAACCTATTTAATTGCCATTCCATTGGGAATATTTTCGGCAGCACATAAAGGCACTTTTGCCGACCAAAGCATTACGACCACCTTGTTCATTTTGTATTCTCTTCCCAATTTTTGGGTGGCCACTTTGTTAATCATGTTCTTTGGTGGAGGAGATTTTTTTAATATTTTCCCTGCAAACGGTATCGGGCAATTAGACAGCACCATGTCATTCCTTCAACAATTTTGGACTCGTACACATTATTTGATTTTGCCAATCATCTGCTTTACTTATGGTGGTTTGGCATTTCTTTCTCGCCAAATGCGCGGCGCCATGATTAATACCCTTTCACAAGATTATATTCGCACCGCCAATGCAAAAGGATTGGATGAAGAAAAAGTACTTTGGAAACATGGATTGAAAAATTCTTTAATTCCAATCATCACTTTATTTGCCAATGTATTTCCATTATTGATTAGCGGCGCCGTAATTATTGAGTTTAAATTTACAATTCCCGGCATGGGAAAAACTGCGTATGAAGCATTGTTAGCCAGAGATTATCCTGTAGTTTATACCATCGTAATGTTCTCGGCTATTTTAACCTTGATAGGCTATTTGGTGGCCGATATTTTATATGCTTGGGTGGACCCGAGAATTAAATTTGATAAAAAATAAAACATGACCACATCCAACAATATAGTGCTCAAACAAGATTATTGGTCGTATGTTAAACGTCAATTTAAGAAAAATAAACGAGCTTTATTCTCTTTGTATATTGTGGGATTTATGGCGTTTATAGCCTTATTTGCCGATTTTATTGCCAATGAAAAACCGATAGTTTGCAAATACGAAGGCAAAGTTTTTTATCCGATTTTAAATGAATATCTAGTGAATTTGAAATTGGCAAAACCCTATCCAGCATTGGCAAATATTTCTTGGACAGAGGCTGATTTTGATTTTGCCATTCGTCCGCCTATTCCATATTCGCCCAATACACAAGATATTTTGAATTTTGGTTTTGTTTCACCATTTGAAAAACAAGATATAAAAAGCACCCGCTGGAGGCACTGGCTAGGAACAGAAAGCATAGGCAGAGATGTATTGTCTGCATTGATTCATGGGACAAGAATTGCTTTTATGGTGGGCATCGTTTCGATGTCTATCGCAAGTATCATCGGTATTTTATTAGGAGCTATTGCCGGTTTTTTTGGAGATAATAGATTAAAAGTATCCAGAGCTACTTTAATAATGGCATTTCCGATGGGATTTTTAGGCTTGTTTTATGCATTTGCATTCAAAAAAATATTTTTAGGAATAGGATTAATGCTTTTGGCGATACTTTTGTCTTATTTATTTGGATTTTTATTAAAAATAATTCCATTTTTCAGAAAGAAAATAGCCATACCTGCCGATATATTAATTCAGCGATTGATAGAAGTATTAGTTTCCATTCCCGGATTATTTTTAATTATTGCTATTATTGCTATTGCAGAGCCCAGTATTTTTTTGGTGATGGTCGTAATTGGATTAACATCTTGGACAGAAATAGCCCGCTTTATAAGAGCAGAATTATTAAAAGTGCGAAGTTTAGAATACATAGAAGCGGCAGAAGCTTTGGGTTATTCAAGGTGGAGAATTTTATTTAGACACGCTATCCCCAATGCCATAGGTCCTGTTTTAATAACGATTGCCTTTGGTATTGCGGCAGCTATTCTGATAGAATCCTTCTTGTCCTTTTTAGGATTAGGCATTCCTCCCGAAACATTAACTTGGGGTAAGTTGTTATCTTTGGCAGGTGGAGGAAAATCCGAACTTTGGGTAGCCATTTTCCCCGGATTTGCTATCTTTTTAACAGTTACTTTGTTTAATCTAATTGGGGAAGGATTGACAGATGCATTAGATCCAAGACAAAAAAAATAAAATACTTTTGAGTATCATATTAATGGAACATAGAATAAAATATTTCCTATTAAAAAGAATAGATAAAATAAATTTTTATCCACTTACTTTAGTGCTGTTGTTTACTGTAAATTTCTTTTCAGTATCTGCTCAAACTATTGTAAAATCCGCTACAGACAAAGTTGCCAATAGATTTTCCGATTATGAAATTATTGGGAAAAACGACATCGGATTAATAGTACATTATTTTGGTTCTAATGAAAGCGAATTGGTGGTATATGATGATAATCTTAGAATAGCCAATCGAAAAGAATTACCCTTCAAAGGAAAAACGGCAGACTTGGAAAATATTCTGCTATTAAAAGATAGAATTTTAATTTTTTATTCTACAGATGGAGATACTTATAAGTATCTAAAATTGAAAACATTGACAAAAAATCTTGCTATTCCTTTTGAAACAGTATTATTGGACTCCATTCCCTTGGCAAGCATTGGAAAAGGCAAAGCATTTTATATAAAAACATCTCCTGATAAATCTAAGATTGTTTTATTTAATATTTTAAAATCTTCTTCTACTTATTTTGTACGTTTTACTACGATAACGGACTCCATTAATATTTTTACAAAAAGTATGTTTGCCATTCCTAATGCCAATACTGTTTCTTTAAAATCGCTCAAAATAAATAATGAAGGCAATGTGACGGGAGTATTTGGCTATGAAAATAATTCCGATGAATACAATATTGACCGATATGTAACACTGTCCTACAATAAATCGACCAATACTATTGGAGAGCAAGTATTGCAATCGCAAGATTATGTTTACAAAAACCTGATTACTGAAGTGAGTAATACAAAAGATATTGTGTACCTCACTGCTGCATACAAAAACACAAAAAATAGGAACGACATCGGAATAGCCTATCAAATAATAGACTTGAGAACAAATACCATATTGCTAAACTCTAAACTCCCATTTACCGAGGATTTGTTGAAAAAAACACAAGCAAGAGAATTAAAAGCATGGCAAGACAAAGCCGCTTTAGTAAAGCCTAAACGCATCATGCCTCGTAGCGATGGAGGCTTTGTAGTAATTACAGAAAGTGAATACAAAACCACTCGAACGGAACGAATGGAAACAAATAATTACGGCTATTACAATGCAACACCTTATATGCCAGCCATGCGATATGTGAATCAAAACGTTTTATACGATATAGGTATTTTATCCATCAATACAAATGGAACTTTAGATTGGCAGGCCACCATGCCAAAATCCCAAGTGTCAGAAAATGATGATGGCTACTATTCTTCGTTTGCCTTTTTTGAATCCAATAATGTATTAAAATTTTTATATAATGAAGATTTTTATAATATAGGCAATTTTGTTGAATATAATATAAATGCGAATGGAATTACAAAACGGAAAAGCGTAATGAATAGCGAAAAACAAGGCTTGGTAATGGTGCCTCTTAAAGCAAAGCAATTAGATGGCCGTTCTATAATAATTCCGAGTGAGCAAAAACGCAATCTTCAATTTGTACTCTTTCAATATTAAATCGTAATCTCGGAACTGTAGCTATGCTTTCTTATTTTAAATCACTGCAACCTTCTTCTATTTTCACCTTTATTGTTGCCTTTATATTGCTAAAATTACCTTTCTTTTTTGGAGCCGTTCCAACCATAAAGCCAATGATGAGTTTTTGGTATTTTTTAGGAGGAGTAGAAAAAAATAGTATTCTTTTAAACATTCTTCCCGCTCAAATATGCCTCTTAGGTCAAGCTGTATGGTTAAATTATCTGTTTCATAAAGCCGACTATCATGAGGGCAGAAGCATGATTCCGGCACTATATTTTACCTTACTTACCACCCTAATTCCATCGTTTAATATATTGAGCATTTACACAGTCATTACTTTTGTTTTATTGATGCTCTTCCAAACATTCATTTCTATCGCCTCTAAAGAAAACAGCCGTGCAGAATGTTTTAATGCAGGTATAATTGGAGGAATATTATGTTTGATTAATACGCATTTTATACTGTTTATTCCTTTTTTATTTTTAATACTATATGCCATTAAACCATTTCGTTTTAATGAATATGTAATGATGGTTTTTGGAATGTTTTTTCCAGTTTACTGCGCACTTGTTTTTAGTTATCTATTTGATAAATCTATTAATATAAATATTCTTCGTTTTGAACGTTTCCACATTGAATATATAATGCATAATATTTTTAATAGTATTAATATTATTTTAACTATCATCTATCTGTTATTGGCTTTTGTAAGTATGCAAGGAATTTTGTACTCCACAGGATTCAAACGAAAACGGAATATAAAAATGCTGATATTTCTCTTTTTAGGTCTTTTGTTGATTATAATACTCAGTGGCGATTTAGACGAAACGATTTTATCATTAATGTTTATCCCTGTTAGTATTTTTCTTACCTTCTTAATGTTAAGAATTCGTAAAAAGC
>ERZ724520.379-NODE-379-length-24174-cov-5.224968_pt1 | contig 24174 bp, 24 predicted proteins | sample MGYA00376053_ERZ724520 | MGnify/ENA primary metagenome ERZ724520 (study PRJEB28724, sample SAMN07190886) | activated sludge metagenome | isolation source: activated sludge of sewage treatment plant in Hong Hong | place: USA: Christiansburg, Virginia | collected...
TTTTTCATTAGTTTTTAACATTTGAGAGATATATTAGGAAAAAAAGCCAAACTTTGTCTCAAATTATTAACTATAATTTTGAAATTAAATCGAACTAATAATGATATTCTAAAATATTGACATATAAAAAATCATTCATTTTTCCTAAACAACCTAGCTTAAAGTCATTTTTAAATAAGAATACTTCCCTTTAAAACAAAAAATGGTTAACTCACTCAAAACTTTATGCGGACTTTGATGTTTAAATTAACTTTAGAGCATATAGATAAAAGTGAAATCGCGAACTATTCTATTTATATATTAAGACAAATATTTAATGTAAAAATTTAGTCTATATTGTTTAATAAATAAATAAAATTGTTTTTCTATTTAAATTTCTTTTCAATAAACTCCATCTCTTCTTTTCATTTGTATAAAATCAATACCCATCTTTGATCAAAATCATTAACAATTACTATTTAATTTGATTATTAAATAAATGTAATAATTTTAAATAAAAATACAAAAATGAATACAATCATCAATCACATCAATCCAAGAAGCTCAATATGTATTTTCATTCAAATACACTAAAAATTAAAATCTTTCAACTCCTTGCTTTATACTTTTTCTACTTTTTTTCATTAGCAAACATGAAATCAATGATTTTTCTATAATAATCGAGAAATATCCATCCACCCCATATACTCATCGCTTCGCATGCTTTTTTATTATTTTTAACAATTATCATTTCTAAAAATTTTTATTGTTGGTTTTTATAACCAAGATTTACAATTGGTTTTATATAACAATAAAATTTAAGGAAATGCCTTGCCTCTACAAAATGGAAGTCAAATAAAGTTCAATTCAAGGAAAAGGCTTCTTCTCAATGGAAGATATACCCAAAGGAGCTGTCTATTGGGTCTGGGAAGATCCAAATGGTCCTATTCCAGTTAAAGGTTATGAAGTCCAGGAAAACAGAGCCTTTACGTAGAAAGACCTTGAAAAAATCGAAGACAAAGAAAACCTACGACGTATTTTGCATGGTGGATTTTATTATGCTGATGCTGATCTATACATAGATTTAAGGGACGGAACCGAGTTTACCAACCACTCCTAAGACTGGAACAGCCAAATCATCTATGATGAAAGCAAGGACTATCGAAAAATGACCTGTGTTACCAGAAAAGCAGTCAAAGCCGGAGACGAAATCACAGGATACTATGGCAATTATCTCTCCTCTCAAAAAGATTGGATCAACAATATGATCAACCTATATGTCCCCCAACGAAAACTCATCGAAAAAACAGTCTAAGAAGGAGGAAACAAATCTCTTAATTGGAAAATTGATTGATGTCCTGAAGTAGATTATCTCTCAAAATTAATATATCGATTAAAAAATAGCATAATACCCTTTCAAATAATTATGTTGCAGCAATTTATGGAGATGATCAGTTCATCAGAGATATGTGTGCCTGTTGTTAACCGAATCCTCATTTTTCTCACCAACACATCAGTAGAAAAATAATCATAAAATAGTCTAATTTCAATATCGGCAATTATAATACGCAAAAACTAGTAGTTAGTCATCAATATTCGAGCATGGTGAAGATCAATGATTATCTATGTTCACTTATCGCTGCACTCTAAGCAATAGTCGTCTTTTTACCAGATTCGAAGCGCGCAATGAATCAGCGCCGTTTTTAGAAGAGGGGTCATCTTGAAGGGGCTTTGGCAGAAGGAGAATGTAGGCAAAACAATAGAGCCAATGGGGCTGAAATAGATAGATTACAGCCATCGATAGGGATCTTACTGCGAAATAAATAAAGTTGGGAAGTCGAATCATTTGAGCCAAAGCCCAAAGAGCGAACTACAAATGAGCGAAGAATATCAATCCTTCAGGCCCGTTTAAAAATAATGGGAAAACAGTGCTAGCCTAGAGATAGAGGAACGATCAGTTTGGAAAAGTCAGAAACAATCCTCAATGCAATTCCAAAGCCCTATCAATCCAATTTCAAGAAAATACGAAGAAGAAATGTCAAATTGGAAAGGATCTCGATCAGAATACAGTCATGGCAATTTATTGGCTTAGCAGGTTCAAAAAGAAAGAAAAAGATCGAGTATTCAGGAATACAAATGCCCACCTTATCCAGTCTATCAAGACTTTCTCAACGCTGGCATTTCTGGCAATTGGGCGCAAGTTGAACGAAAATATGGGCGATCATACGGGAGTCAACAATTTTGATATTATACTCTCCAAATCATGATATATAAGCTAAAATAATAATAAAATTTAAGTAAATGCCTTTCCTCTACAAAATGGAAGTCAAATAAAGCCCAATTCAAGGAAAAGGCCTCTTTTCAATGGAAGATATACCAAAAGGAGCTGTCTATTGGGTCTGGGAAGATCCAAACGGCCCCATTCCAGTTAAAGGCTATGAAATCCAGGAAAACAGAGTTTTTACGAAAGAAGACCTTGAAAAAATGGAGGACAAAGACAAATTACGACATATTTTGCATGGTGGATGTTATTATGCAGATGCTGATCTATACATGGATTTGAGGGATGGAGCTGATTTTATCAATCACTCCTAAGACTGGAACAGCCAAGTAATCTATGACGAGAGCAAGGACTATCGAAAAATGACCTGTGTTACCAGAAAAGCAGTCAAAGCCGGAGACGAAATCACAGGATACTATGGCAATTATCTCTCCTCTCAAAAAGATTGGATCAACGATATGGTCAACAAATACGATCCCCAAAGAAAACTCGTCGAGAAAACTGTCGAAGAAGGAAAAAGTAAACCCCTTAATTGGAAGATCGAATGATGTTAAAAGATTCACTTTTATAATTAATATCAAAGTAATAAAGTAGCATAATATTCATTCAAATAATAATGTTTGCAGCAATTTATGGAATGATCAATTCATCAGAGATATGCGTGCCTGTTGTTAACGGAATCCTCATCCTTCTCCTCACAGTAAATATGTCCCTTGTCTGATTCAGCCAAATCTTCAGTAGCTACTGGTGGTTGTGGCGCCAATGGTCTCCTCTCTCCTGGCCGCAAAGTCCTGATACAGTCCGAACTCCTCCAATAGTAACCGTCCTCGAAAAATTCGTTACTGTACTGAAATGTCGTCAAATATATAATTATCCCCGCAATCAAACCAAAACCCATTCCGATACCCGCAGATAACAACGCAGCATACACCTCATAACTTGCACCAAAATTCTTTAGCACGAGTCCATTGGCAAAAGTACTTTGCCAATTGTTAAAGGCAACTTGCTTCCAAGCAGCAGCGAAACATCCGCCGAGAATACCCTGAAATCCAAACAAACTCCAAGAAACTGTTGATATTATATTCTTGTTATTGATTCCTGATCTCTCAATAATGTTCTGAATAAAACCTTGAAGCAAACCACCGATTCCACCCGCAATCAGAGCATAGGTCGGGTTTAAGATGTAGTGAGAAGCCGTTCCAGCAACAATTGCTCCTGCAATGAGACCATGGATAGGATCTCTAGCAATCAAATATCCGTTAAACATCAATGAAGCAATCGCCCCTCCAATCACTCCTGCTCCCATTCCTAAGATATTGCAAAAAGGCATAGTGTAACTCGCAAAGTTGCTCTGGTAAATGTAAGAATCGATCTAGAAGGCCAAAAATGGGAAACAGACGAAAATGAAAAGAGCACCCAAAAATGAGAAAAGAACCGATTGCTCTGATCCAGTATACCTACGCAGTGATATCTCATCGAATTTAACTGTTGGATTCTTTTATCTGAGGTACAAGAACAAACCGAGAATTAGGCCCATAAAGCCACCAAAGGTAAAAATATAGAAGGTACCAAAAGCATCAGAACCAATACGTTCCTGAAGAACCTGCCTGTTTAACTCAAAACCAATAACGCCAGTAATCGATACGAACAAGCACTCCAACTGCCCCGCCCGACCCAAAATCGATGAAAATGCTATCACTACTGCAAGTGCGCATTTCATCGCGTTAGTTATGCAGTTTCCGTAATAGGTCAAAGACTGAGCAGGACTTGTCTATCGGTTTGACAAGTACAAATTGTAAAACCTATTCGAATAGGTGAAATCCAACATTGGACTATTCTGACTTTGAAGCCCAGTTTTTGTCCAAAAGTCATTAACGAGGGGATAGAGTTCCAAACAAAAAGCAAAGATGAAAAAATTGAAACCTATGCCACTCCACACCAAACGTCTCGTATATCCAAAAACTAAGCCGAAACCTTCATAACATATAAAGTACCGATAATGACCAAGATAGCGAGTCCAATTGCTGTTATTATCGAAGATACATTGATGAGTGAAGGAGGAGTCACAAACAAGAAACCATAGAGAAAGCAAAAAGCGATTTGAATGCATGTCAGTATGATCGCAAATACTAAGTTTTTCTTTCTCATCGCCTCGCTCTCTAAAAGAGGCTCTCCCGCCTCATAATCTCGACTTACTATAGTGTGTGGGTTCGCAGATGGAGAAAAATGGCTCATTTCAAATAAATAAAATAAATATTATTTTACAACACCACCAAAACGTTATTAAATATCTTCAATAAAAATAAAAGAAGCTTCTCCATTCAGAACCTTAATCTTACTTCAAAAATGAATGTTGTCAAAATACGATAAATATAGTCAAAACAAACTCAATTAACAATCTAACGGTTCTACTTATAAATTTCTGTAAACAATCAATTCCTTCAATCCCGGTCTATCACCTCATTCATATCCCCTAGCGGACGATACTCATTTTTTTTGTATCTTCTATAAACCATTAAAGCTCCACACACAAAAATAGTTATCAAAAAGATACTTAATCCAATCGTAGTCTATGAACTACGGTGCAATTGTCCCCAGAAAGTCACTATCTAGACAGGTTGGTAGTAAACCACTTCCCCTGTCTTAGAATTCAAAGCTTTCACCCCCACATACTCAATATCGCCACTAATTGCCTGAGTAAAAGTTACTTTATTTCCTGTCGCACTTGATGAACTTATAGGAGTTAACGTTGGAGCCTTTAATTGTTGAAGTTATGGCAAATTAAACATAATCGAAGAGCAAACCAACTGAGAGTAAATATTCTAAAGTTTGTCAGAATTCAGTGCTGTAAAAGCAAAATTTTTGTTACAATTCTTCTCATCAGCATTACACACTAAATTTGTAAAAGTCAACTCAGCTTTTGTCGAATCCAATAATTGGTATTGAATAAGACCCTTATCTCCAGGTTTTGCTCTGTTTAACTTTATCTTTTATGTACTAAACACTGCCTTCACTGACATCAATGTCCTTTCAGTATCCGAACTTTTTACTCTTATATATAATCCACTTGAAGCCTTCACTTTTAATACAATCTCTGAAACGAGGTCTTCATCCATACGGTCCTCAATTGTATAATCTTCATTAATAAACTCATTGTAGTCATCAGTGTAGCTGATGAAAGGGTAACTGATTGAACATTTACTGAAAGTCAATTTAACATACCCCTCAACTGCAAAATTAAGAACAAGGTAAAGGTATTCCGATACTCCCAATTCAATCGGATATTCGTGTTCAAATGGAAGATAAATGATCTCACGATTATTCACACCTACAGTAAATACAACATTCTTATCATTTTGACTAGTAACCTATAGGAAATACGCTGATTTTCCTGGAAGCTTTACTAAGTGTGAAGGATTAGCTGCCTTCTTATGAGCATCTGATGACTACTTTTCAGCGTTTATCTCAATTTTCTCATCTTAGTCCTCAATATTCTCCAAAAAATAGTACTTAAAATTCAATTTTTTTTAACTTTAAGCGTCAGGGGTAGAAGTATATAAATAAATACTGGATTTTGATGGGTTTTTATAAATAAACTTTGTTTATTTTTTAGGAATCAGGATGTACTAAGTAATAAGTCCATCTTGCAGGTAAACTATTGGAGAACCTGTTGAATATACTATAGAGTAAACTGCTGATTTAGTCAAATCTTGTGACTCAATAGTAATATGAAGATGAACAAAGTTCGATAATTGGAAAGAACTCATATGAGTAGTACCCAGTTACTTGTCCGCTTTCTTCAAATCTTTAGGAGGCACTGTGATATGAATGTTCTTAGTTCCTTTCGTATTAGTTTTTTTAAGATCAATTTTTTAGAAATCTTTGATACCAATATTCAAATCTCCACTAATTATTTGTATATTAATTATTATCTATTCGTCTTTTGTTCCAGTTAAAGTGTACCTATTTTGCTCATTTGCAGATAAACTATCAGAAACAACTGTGTTTTATGAAAGCTCGAGCTCAGTATATTTGGACTGAGTATGCAAAACCAGCTCAATTGCCTCTTTCGCCTCAATTTTAAGAAGAAGCACACATTTAGGACAAGCAGGCTCAGTAAGTGATGTTACTTTGTTTGCAATCTGAGTTTTATCACCATTTTCGCTTTCAAATTCCTCAAAACATTTGCTCAACTCAATTTCTGGCTTACAAAGCTTCGTTTGATAGTATGGAAATCCAGAATTTCGTGTTATCTTTAAGTATACCTCTTGACTATTATCAATATAATAGAGTGTGTCTTTATTTGAAGTCTTCAAAGTAGTTGTTGAGTCAATAGCCAATTTTTTGTAGCCATCACCATTTGAGTTAAATTATATATTAAATTTAGTATCTTGATTTCCAGCTTGAGCCAAAAGACATAAATAAATATTTTTGTCATTTTCAATCGAATTTTAACTGATTTTTTTCTTGATTTATTATAGCGTTAGGGAAGTCTCAATGCTATCAAACTAAAAATCAGCAGGATCATCAACTGTCGGACATCTTGGATTTGTCTAAGAATATACATTTCCTCTAATTTTAGGATTTCCGATTGTTGTATGTGTATAAAAAGTGAGTTGTTACTTTTCCATATAGTATTTAAGATCGACCAAAAGCTATTTCGTTTCATTCTTGGAAAGCAGAATATCAATTTTATGCTTCTCCGCTAACTCAATATAATTGTTAGTTCCCATAATCCTAAAATGCGCATCCAATACAGAACTATTCTTTTAAACCTGTTGTTGAAATTCCTTAGAACTTGTTATCATCGATAGCAAAATTACACAGTTCGGCCAACATTACTTTAATCTTTGAGGCTCAACATGAATGTATTGAAGTGGCTTAAAATCAAATCGACCATTAGACTATTCAACTGCCGCGGGGAATGGCCATTCAGCAGGATTGATTGAAAGATCGTCTGATTTCCAAACACTATACATAATTCTTAGATCAACCACTGAAGGCTTATAGAAAATAGTAGCAGAATGGTTGAGATGTTTAGGGAGAAAATAAAAATGAGCCGAAGTTGAAGCTGAATTAACTCCATAACTTTGCCATATACCATCCTTAAGTTCAATAATCGCGTTATCGACAAGAAGCGTGATGGTTACATCTGCTTAAACATCCATTTAATTCTAAATTCTCACAAAAAGCTCACAATTTTCTCCTTTATTTTCTGAGCACAGCCGAGATGAGACAAGTCCAATATCCAAAACATCAACATTTCTATCCACAATAAACTCAGGCACTCCCTATTTGGTTGAATATTAGTCAGCGTTATTTATTTTTAACCTTAACTTTACATCTTTGTGGATATTGTGAGTGTAAAAATTAAGAAGAATTTTATGATCTGGAACAAACTCAAAAACATAATCGCGGGTATCTTTTGGCTTTAGAGTTTAATAATGAGCTAATCCGGTCTACAGTCGAAGGTTTGCCTCCTTAGTTGAAGTAATTATAGTAAAATGAATATACTTATTTTAATATTCAGGTCGTTTTTATACTTTTATCACAAAACTTAACCCTTTTATTTCATCCTTAGTGAATTGAATAAAGCCATCGGAAGACAGTTGAGCATCTTACCATTTTTATTTGTCATCAGTAGCTTTTTTTTCTTGACTTAAAACGAATAAATTTAATTCATTGACTGGTCCAATCAAATTAAATGAAACATCTTCCTTTGCTCCCATATTAAACTCGAAAATAAGAGATTTTTATCTATCATCGAAGAGGTAAGTAAATGGTTCAGTATCTTTAAGTTCAATGAAAGGAGTTTTTTCATCAATAACAGTTAGCGTAAATTGACAAAAGTCTAGTCCCACAACTTTAAACAGTACCATCCCTTATTTTTCAGGCTGATAAATGGAAGGAAAATGATGGTTAAAGTTAGTTTCGTAACATTTATCATCCATTGTTGGGCATTTTTCTTTACTGGCGGCATACACAACAACACTAGGAACATTAACAAGAAATTGAAGTGCTACATTTGCTTTTGCATTGAACTCATAGTATTTCACCTCACCCTCGAAAATTTTTGAAGATATTGATTTCTAAAATTATTTGATTATTAGCTCACTAGTATTTCTAGTTTGGCTTTACCCAATATAAACATCTCCCCTTCCATCTTCCGAAGCTTCAACAGTGAAATCGCAACCTGTGGTGGAAAGACAACTAGTTTTCGAAACTTTAAATTTTTACTCAGAAGGAAATATATGCATCTATTTGATACCCTCAGCTGCCTTGTCCAAAGGAATCAATTTATAGTCTATCTTTTCTCCTTTCTTCAAATCAAAAAATGTCATCTCACCCAATTACACCTCGTGAACATCAGCTTATATAAATTTAGCTCTCAACATCAATATCTTTTCTTTAGTAGTAAATTCAAACTACATCTTATCGTACTTCTCAGTTGGCTTCTTGTAAACCACACTAAACTAAATCGATGATTTTTAGTTATCAACGTGGAGATCAATTGTGGTCAACACTTTCTTTTTGCCTCCACTGTACCCAACCAAGTCAATAATGACTCCAGTTTTATTGTTCAGATCCTCAAAAGCTATGTCAAACATTTCTCCTTACAACCTAAAATCTTTTTTTGGAATAGTTTTAAACTAATAAGCATGCGCCTTTCCAGGCTCCAAAAAATTCAAAAAAACATCCTTTTAATTATTAAATTCGATCTCGTCATTCATATGCAGTAGAGTTGCATTCACACATTGCTTCAATTTTTCGTTTGTCGTGGTCAAAAAGTAATGGCCTTACTCCTCATTGTCGAACAAATAATATACCTCACCAATCAACCTCTCAGATACGATCTTTTTGTATTTTGAATTAGTATAAAGCACCAAATCTTTCCCAACGCTCTCAGACAAATCAGGATTTTAACAATATATCTTCAAAGCCGCATGATCTTTCTCCTTATTTACTGATACTAAATTATCAACCGAGTGTTCACCATCACTTTCAAAAACTGGAGGTTGTAAAAGCAGCCAGCTTAACTCACAAGGAGTCTTTTTGCACTCAATTGATAAAGTCATTGTCTCTTTGCCAACTTTTGGAAGGGCGCACAGTTGGGTATATGTGTTGAAAACACACGATTTAACTTGCTCGCCATCTTTAAGAGTGATTGTTATTGGGTTCTCCTCAAGATTTTTATCAGTAGACTCAGTTGTATGAGGTTTGAGAAGGAATACTATCGATTTATTCACAACTATCTATTTAATGTCATAACTAATTTTTTTCTAAGTTTTGCTCGAGTAATGATTAGCCTCAACAACTGTCTATTTTTCAGTTGCCGTCTACTTTTGCTACTCAAGTACTTCCACCTTTCTCCGACCACTAACACATACATTTAAAAGTAGTATCACTAGAAGGACTATCAGGACGTTTTTCATTTACAATATATTAGAATCTTTGATTATAAATTGCGTGTTATGATATCAATTAATAATGAACTTGCTTCCAGTATGCCTATTATCTTTTAAGCATATATAAAAAATATGTGTTATTTCTCATTTTCTCACTTATCAATCTCTTATATCTCCCCTTAGGCTCAAAAATTTTGTTATTAAATTACCTGATCAATGATCAAAATCACTGAGTTACCTAAAAAAAATTCATGAAACTTAATTCAGTTGACTTAACACTTTATATTATTTCACTAACATTCCATTAATTAAATATATATACAAAATATGGACTTTCTCCGATCATTTATTTCAATTAATGCTTAGAGCTCTTAGTATTCTGTTGCCTTTTCCGTCTGAAAGCACTTCTACTGTCATTTTGACCCATTCTGCACTTAAAATGTCTTCGATCCGTTTGGTGAAGTACCGACTCTACTCAGTGTAGTTCGAGAATTCGTTCAAATCATGCAAATTGACTCGATTCACGATACCTCCTCCTTTTCTATCAAAGGAAAATCCCCATTTATCCCTAAATTTTGTTTCTATATCTTATTTATTTTACGAAAAATGAAAACAACTTTAGATTTTTCGTTTTTTGTTCAGTCGAGCATGATTTTAAATTTAGCTATAGAACCCTAGGTTGCAAAGAGTACAATATCTCTCAGAAAAAATACCTTTTGTTATTTGATCATTCATCTTTAATCTAACTTTATTTTAATAACCGAAACAATCATGTCCTCATCATTGGGAAAGATTTCATTCTAATATTGATACCAGATTGTTTATTACCTATTGGCCCCTCTTCATGTGAACATATAGGACATTTTTTTGAGACATTTTTAACTTATGTCCTTTTGGAGGAGTAAAATAATCATTAGATTGGTTCGAGTATAGATGCTAAACTTTCACATAGGTTGTGGGATGGCTGTATTTAAGAAAGAAGACAAATTTGTGTTGGAATTTCGTAGTTTTCGATATTAATATGTGTGGGAACGAGGATTTAACGACATTTTTTAAGACAATGAACTATTTTATAAAATCTTAACTTAAACGAATTACTTTTAAAAATCTAGCTTTATTCCTACTAACTTTTTGCCAACTTTTAAAAAAATGATTACGGTTATTTTCTTGATACTAAAGATAAGTATATTTAATTTAAATAAAACATTTGATAAGATTATAAGTTGGTTTATAGCATAAAAAATATAAATTTTTTAAAATACAAAATACTCTTCATTAAAATTCATTTTTTCTATGAGAATGATAATATTATCAGGAATAAAAATCAAAATCATTTAAAAATCTCTTTTTATGTTTAAACATTTTAAACCTTTCATAAATAAAAAAGAAATGATTATCCCTTCATCATGCATTTTCAGATATTCTAAACTTAAAATCATATGTTTAATATTTTTTGCCATTATTAATAGTTAAAAACATTACAATTGTATATAATATTAACTAATGGAACAATATAAATTGAAAGAACAAACAAAAATATTAGTTGATTAAAGAATTTCGACCAATTCAAAAACCGGAAAACACACTTTTAACTTTAGAGATAAAGATTTTATTGCTCTCCCCAGTGTCTTTTCACTTCCATGTTTTCCCAACACCTACTGGCTTACTTAACAATTTCTCAATATTATCGAGAAAAGACCAAGTGCTGAGGCGTTTCTTTAGATTGGAGTTGGTGCTGGTAATGTTTTGATCGAAGTTGGACTTATGCCAAATAAATTTAAGGAATTAATGGGAACTGATATTAATCCCATCTCAGTGGAAAATACCAAAATTAATCTTTAAACATATGGTGTTAATGCATAATTATTTGTGAGTGATGTCCTAGATTCCATTCCGATTCATAAAACATTCGATCTTATATATTGGGGATATCCATTCAACCTCAATTCTGAAAAAAGCTTTGATAACATGGACTTTATTGAAAAAAGCATCCGCGACCCAAATTATGAGCATTTGGAGAAGTTACTGAAGACAGCCAAGCCAAAACTAAGGAATTAAGGCCGAATAATCATAACTTTTTCGTATCAAAATGGAGATGGTTAAAAACTAAAGGAATTAACTAAGCGCTATCAGTGGAGCTACAAGACTGTCGCAGAACGAGAAGGAGATGGTTCTATTCAATACCCTTCTCTTTGTTTGATCGAATTGACCCCCCAATGATGCTCTTATAGCCCATAGCATTTTACAATTTTTAAATATATTATATAATGGAGAAGTTAGGCACAAACTTAGAAACAAAAAAATTAGTTGATTAAAGGATTTCTATCAATTTACACAGCTAAAAACATACCTTCAACATTAGAGGAAAAGATTTTGTTGCCCTTCCTAATGTATTCTCAATAGCTTTTTTCCCCAATACTTATTGGTTTACTTAACAATTTCTCAATATTATCGAGAAAAGACCAAGTGCTGAGTCTTTTCTTTAAATCGGTGTCGGAGCAGGCAATGTTTTGATCGAAGTTGGACTTATGCCAAATAAATTTAAGGAATTAATGGGAACTGATATTAATCCCATCTCAGTGGAAAATACCAAAATTAATCTTTAAACATATGGTGTTAATGCATAATTATTTGTGAGTGATGTCCTAGATTCCATTCCGATTCATAAAACATTCGATCTTATATATTGGGGATATCCATTCAACCTCAATTCTGAAAAAAGCTTTGATAACATGGACTTTATTGAAAAAAGCATCCGCGACCCAAATTATGAGCATTTGGAGAAGTTACTGAAGACAGCCAAGCCAAAACTAAGGAATTAAGGCCGAATAATCATAACTTTTTCGTATCAAAATGGAGATGGTTAAAAACTAAAGGAATTAACTAAGCGCTATCAGTGGAGCTACAAGACTGTCGCAGAACGAGAAGGAGATGGTTCTATTCAATACCCTTCTCTTTGTTTGATCGAATTGACCCCCCAATGATGTTCAATAAAACACTATAAAAATATATTTTGATTGTATTATTATTTAAATAATAAGTACAAAATATGGACTTTCTCCGATCATTTATTTCAATTAATGCTTAGAGCTCTTAGTATTCTGTTTCCTTTTCCGTCTGAAAGCACTTCCACTGTCATTTTGACCCATTCTGCACTTAAAATGTCTTCGATCCGTTTGGTAAAGTACCGACTCTACTCTGTGTAGTTCGAAAATTCGTTCAAATCATGCAAATTGACTCGATTCACAATATCTCCTCCTTTTCCATCAAAGGAAAATACCCAAATTTCACTGAATATATTTCTTTTGGCTAAACTTTCGTCAAAGCAAACCAAATTGAATTTGTAAACAGGGACTGATCCAACTCTTTGAGTATCACTCAAAGCATGTTTCTTTTCATCATAAAACTTAAGTGCGTTCGAGAATTCGTTTGTGGAGGAAGAGGCAACTTCCACTTTTACATAATACTTCTTATTCTCACATTAGTCTATCAATAATTCACAATTTACTTAGAGGAAGAGAGTTAAGCTGAGCGAGACTTGTGTAGATATTGTTGTCTTCAATTTCCATTGCTTCTGAGTTTTTAAGGAAAGTAAGGGCATCGTGAGTCCAGCTTCTGATACTAATCAAAGATGTGAAGTTGTTGGGTACAACTGCCTTAGATTTTCCGTGTTTGTCAAGTCGGGCCACACTTCTTAATTTAGCGATAGATCCCTCAGTTGCAAAGGATGTGATGTCTCTTAAGAAAATTTCCTCTTTTCCATTTGATAACTTATATCCATCCTCAGTGTGTTTAAGAACCTGAACAATAATGTCCAAATCTTTAGGAACAATTCCAGTCGGTAAAATCCTCAAGATACTCGTTGTTGATAAATATTCTTTCGCAAACTTCCTCAATTGTCTTACTCTTGTGCTCAGATTATGATATTTCTCATCTCCCAAATCCATATCCTTCCTCGAAGTTTGATATTCCTCCGCATGAGGGGAAGTTGTATCTCCATTAATAAGAGCCCAAGAGCAGTATTGAGTCTCGAGGTAGTGTCCCTGGAAACTGTCGTTATAGTGTCCGAATGAAAATCTGAGTTGTTTAACAATTACCTTCTCAAATAGAGTATATCTCCAATGTATTTTGGGTTAGGAATATCTTCAATTTTTGCTGAATAGAAGAAGACAGTTAAGTAGGGAAACTTTTGATAGGGGTTGTATTTGCTGGTATTATAGGTGTCATCGACCAGTTTGATCTTTTTAACATATTTATGTTTCGCCTCATCGAAATAAGCGCTGGTCGCATCAATTATCACTCCCAAAGCGCAGGCTTTAGGCACTGACTGTGAATGCGCACTCAACTACTCGATAGTCTGCAAATGGTCCTCGTGTCTAATACTCATCAAAAAATATAAATGGGCGGTCAAATATAAACATAAATTAACCGGTGCCCTAAACCTCACACCTTTCCCCTCTCTGATACCTTCAATATCTCTCTTTTTAAATATATATTGCTATCAACAATCATCCGTTTAGCATCATTTATAAGGCCTTAATCTTTTTGAATTACCAACTTGGTAGTTGTAAACGTTGCCATCGTACTGCCCAAATTACGATGATTGCCGATATGAACCCGGGCCAGGCTTGGTTCTTCCAACTCTTTCCACATCCTAAAATTGAGTTACCCTCTTAGATTTGTCAAATTTTGCATTAGTCCCTCCCTGCTGGGACGATACCACATACCTACCAACTTTTGACAAATTAGTTGGATTTTCATAACATCCTGGTCCAGGTAGTCTATTATCTTAATAATAAAATGTTTACCTGGATTAAAAAATCGTTTAGATTTACTACCACTGAAAGATATCTTCTTAAAGTGAGTGCTAAACAAGGAATTCGATTTTTAAGGATTGTTTTCATAGTGCGCTGGAGAAGGATTGCTATTCTGAGCCTACAAAGTTTGAGTTTTGTCGATCATTTTTGTTCGTTTACGCATCGAATAAGCCGGCGCACGATCTCGTACGGCAGATGTTTAAGTTTATAGATGATACCTTCCTACTCCCGGCAACATCAGCCTCTAAGAATTGATGTACGAATTGAATGCTAAACTCTATATTAATCTATTCTATACGGATCTATCGACTCCAATCGAATACCCCTTGCCTTTATCTTCATTCTCGTCAAAATGGTTTTTTATCAAATATTTCGAACTTCCTGGAGAATCTGCAGTATTTTTTGTAAAATCATATTTCTTACCAGAACCAATACTTGCTCCAGAATTTTTACGACTTATTGGCCTACCATCATAGGTATTTCTAGGACAACTTTTTAAGACTCTTCTTACTTTACTATAGTGGCAGGGAAGCGCGGTGATTTGCAGAACGAAAAAGTCTGTTTTGTCTTTGACCGATTAGTCATAGATTGGTTAATCGCATGGAAACCAGCCACTGACTCTAAGCAATATTTTTATTTCATTCCTAATTATTAATATTATGCAACGTAGAGTATGAAAAGTTTGAAAAAATAAGATAAAAGTTAAGTTTAATTTTTATAGATTTATAACAATAGTAACTAATTAAATCATACAGTCACGTTAATCCCCTTTTTCTTCAATTATTCAAGACGATCCTTTACATTTCTCAATTGAATCTTGTTCATGCTCAGGGCAATATTAGGTAAGTCTCCCAAATAAAAACCTTACTCTTCCAACCAAACCAAACTCTTTTCTGTCAGCAAGTTATAGCTTAGGTTTAATGAATGCAAGTCTCTGCAATGGTGAATCAATTGGGGAAAGATATCATCAGTAATCTTATTTTACATCAATCTCACAGTCTTCAGTTTCTTTGAGTAAGGAAATTGCTCACTGATAGTTAATATCTTGACATTTCCTAAGCCTGCTCTTATATCAAACACTTAAAGCTTATCTTTTAGTAATTACTCAAACATTTTACTCTATTTTTAAGGTAAATCCATTTTCTTTTTCTTTCTGTTTTCACATTTCTCACCGAGAATATCTCTCTATGTTACACATCTGGTCTCATTTTTGCTGCTTTTAACTTCCGATTTGTTAAGAGCGTGACTCAATTCTAGTGCATTTTCACCATTACTTTCCAAAAAATTGTTTTTCTTAATATGAGGACGATTAATCTGCATTGATTTATTATTAAAGCTCTGAGTTCTTTTATGAGCATTGAATGATTGACTTTATATGAAGATCGGATTAATTTTTATGTTAAAAGGAGAAATTGACTCATCAAAAATTAACTTAGAACTTTCTAAAGGACGAATTGGGCTTCCTTTATTATCTTTAACTGATAAATTATTTGATTATTTAGAACCTGACTTACTATCAGGTTCGATCAGTAGATTGCGATCTGGAGATTAAACAGCTTTTTTATTTTTATCAATCAGTACAGTTGTACCTTTGTGAGGAGTAATAGGCTTAAATTTAACAATTTAGTTTATGTCTTTACTCTTCAAAACAGCAATATTTTTGAACAATGGACTTCCAATCGTTTCGAATTCGTAAGTAAATTACGCAATTTCATCATCAATCTTTTTCTGTACCATTTTCGTATAGTTATCGATTTCCATGATAAGATACTACCCCTATTTTAGTATATAACTGTTTTTACTCTTTGGATCGATAAAGTCAATATACTTTTATATCTTTTATTGATTTAAAATATCCTATAGTCCTTCATTCATCTTCAAAACATTCGATAAGTATTCCTACTTCTTCATAATTAATTATTCAAAATCAATCTACTTTAACAATTTATCTTTCTTAAACTTTATCATATTGTCCAAGTTAGTTATCAGCTATTTTTACCATAGTTTTATCAAATTTAAAATTACTTTAGATTTATCTTTTATCTTATTTAACTACTATTTTCTCTTCACACTCAGTAAATCATTTATTTGAACTTCAATTGCTTCAAAATTAAGGTGACTTTCCACTTTTTGAAGCTATTCAAAATTAACAAAACATTATTAGGTTAGTACACTGTATTTGTTCAAAAACTACTCATAACCGATAATAGTATGCTGCTTATGCTCACCAAAAAGACCACAGTTAACACAAATCAAGCATCTATCTTCAACACATACCAAGTCAGCCTTTTTTGAATGAAGTAAACACACTTCGAAGCTATTTCCTTGTCTCTTTGGCGATAATTGCTTTGGTGTGTGAAAATGGGACTTTGCTTGTTTTTATTTTTTTGGAGACTATTTCTTTTTTAGTTATTATTTTTTTGGAGAAATTTGCTTGTTTTGGGATACTTTAGAAATATATGATTCAGTTTTTTAACTTTATATAATTCTAATTTGATTAACACTCTTTTATTTCGCTTGATAAATATTTACTTTTTCTTCAATTTGCTTAAAATCTGATACTTGAGTTTTTTATTCTAATTAAATATTAGTCTTAAGCCTCTGATTCGATGATTTTTATCGACTATTCTTACTTTGACTTTTCGAAAGTAAAACTTTCGGTGAATTATCCTTATTTTTTTCTTATTTCTATAACTTTGGAGTGTTCTTTTTCTCCAAAAGTTTCAAAATTTATTAATTCGTCTAAAATGCTTATGTAGTATATTTTCTCCTTTGAATTCTTACACGATCTATTGAACAGACTAAATTAATCTAAATTTACGTATCGTCTATTTTTGAAGGCAATTGAAACAAATGTTATGAGCGCAGTTAATTAATTTTTTTGGAGGATTTTCAGAAGTATATTCTAATTTGCACTCAGGACACAGAGTCAAATTTTACATTTAAATTTAACAGTTAATTTAATAATAAATGCGTGTTGGCAATTTTGAATTTCATTGAAATTTTATTAACCATTATTGAAAAGTCTGATAAAATTAGCAAAATAATCAAATAAATTTGTCTAATATTTAAATTTGCATTCGATAGACAGTATTTAACCCTTATTTTTGTATATAATCACCAATTAGAATGAAAAATTAGAAGGCGGTCTATTTGCCTAAATCAAAACGAGCTGCACTCGTAGCCAAAAAATCATCCAAAAAAGAAGCAAAATTAAATGAACCCGCACTCGAGAACCAATAATAAATCAATTTAGTGAGTTCAGATGAACACTCTTTAGAAATCCTTGAATAAGAACCTGAAGCATTACAGTAAATGCAGAGCCAATCCGATAAAAAATCTAATAAAAAATAGTCCAGTAATCAATTGAGCGTATCTCCCAGCACCAAACTTAATAGATTTAACTATGCTATCATGACCAAACTTACCTTTCCAGCTGCAGAAACTAATTCTGATCCGAGCAGAACTAGTTCAACAGATCTTCAAGTAGTAGTTGACAATAATACAATCGGTGCAGATACTACCCAATCCTTCAATTACCATTTTAGTCGAGAAGGCTCAGAAAAATAAATCAGCATAAAATATTTACACTTTAGATAAATGTCAGAGCTAAAGCTAGGATCAACTGTTCCAAAAGTAGATGCCTCTAAAAAGGAAGAGGAAATGATTATCAACGTCGAAAAAAAAGATACAATTTACCTCTAAGACTAGTTTGTTGATAAAAAAAATCGCTATTTTTAAATATCGCGTATTTATGCTTCCACTCAGATGAAAAATGCTTTAAATGCAATAAAGAAGGCCATTATGCAAAAAATTGCCTCGAAGAAGATAACAGAAGATGCAAATATTGCTTTAGTCGATTGCATGATGAAAGAAATTGCCCTCAAGTTTGCTATGAATGTGGAGCAACCGGTCACATTGCTAACGTATATTGACTTTTATATAGGATTGCCCCGATAGAAGAAGCGAAAGATGTTAAAGATGTCGACACCGTGGTCATTCAAGCAGCTATTGCGGGGTTATTTTGCATGACCGTGAAAATTTAATAAATTTATAATCACTATTCTCCTAAAGTGACTTAAGAAAAATGAAATGTATTAACGCCAATGAACACATAAATAACAAATTAACTCCACATTTCAACTGTTTCTAATACAAGGAATGGCCAATGCCATATCACTAGCTTAGAAAAGTTAGCAAAAAAAATCGGCATTATGAATAAGATAGAAGAGATTCTGCAAGAAATAGTTCCTCATAAAGAAAAAAAGTTGTTATTTCATTGACTTAATATGATGGGCAGCCTTGCGCCGTTGTCCCTTATGATATTCAAAGGGCCCAACAATTATCACGTTACTAAATTTAAAAAAGCTAAAGAAATAGAAACAATCATTCTTAACTTAGATATAACGATAGAAGTCACAATAACCGAAATCAGAGTAACAGGAACAATAGTCCAAAAAGATGGCAACATGATTAGTTTTAAAGAAATTTTGACCCTTATGCTGGAGAACGGTTTAACCAAAGACCCAAAAACAACTCCAATCGTCCAAAAAAGAATAGAGAAATTATTTTTTACTGATTGTTTCTTCATTGTTTTTAAACAAAGAAAAATAAATATTGAAGGTTATGGCTGTTTTATTAATAAAATACTACAAAATTTAACCTTCAAATTATTATAGAATAATCAAAACTTTTCCTCTTTAAAATTGTGATATGACCCACGTTCTATTAGTTTATCCTCCAATGTCAATTTTGGGAAACTTCTTAATTTATTTGAATCATCGTCTTTTGGATAACAGCTAATAATATTAAAGGGCTTTTGCTGTCTTTCATAAACTCGGAACCTTTAAAATCCCTGCCTTTTTTGTACTGGAGCTTCTCTTTCATAGCCGTAATTATTTCCCAAATTCGATTAAGCTCTGGCCTTCTCAATATGAGAATTAATCGAAGGTAACTTATACCCTTCCATTTGCCTCTAGGGATTAGTATAACCTTGAGGTTCATTTCGAGGCACTTTGCTTTCATATGATCTTCCCTTGTCGCGTACCTCAGAAAAATTACGCCCTAATTACTTTTACTATCTTGGAGGTCGTTCAACCCTCTGAAGTTTTTAGTGTGAAGCATAAAGATTACGTTCTGGAGGAGCAAAATAATCATTAGATTGGTAAGGGTATCGATGGTAAAGACTTTCATAGAGGTTGCGAGATTGGCTGCATTAAAGAGAAAGTACAAAGTTGGGTTGGAATAACGTGGTTTTCGATATTAATATGTGTAGGGGCGAGGATCCACCAACATTTTTCGACAATAAAACTATTATATAAAATCCTAACTTAGATGAATTACTTTTAAAAATCTATCCTTAATGCCATCTAATTTTATTTATTAATTTAAGGTGAAAAACTTTTAATTTTTTGCTTAGAAATTTTATCAGATGTTTTAACCTAAAATTGAAAAATTTAATCAGAATAATAATAAGTGTTTAAAAAAATAGTAATACCTTCATTTATTTTCACCTTTATGAGGAAAATTATCTATATTTGAGACTTCTAAATTAAAAGAACATTTTTCTAGTGATTAAGTTATATTTATTAAAGGATGGCGAGTACCAAAAAAAGTCCAGAAAAGGGAACAAGAGTAAAAGACCCAGTATCAGTACATATAGCGTGATGCAGGAATAACGTATTTACCGATAGAGACTGCATAAATAGTATGTGAACGAAAAAATTAATGAATAGTTCCAGATCAATCGCCCTTAAAAAGTCAATTTCTATAGCGAAAAACCCAATAATAACCCGTATCTCCTCATGAAAATGCGCGAAGAAGGCAAAAATATTAATGGAGTTGATTACGAAGAGAAATTGAGAGACGGATATTATAAAACCTAGCTGACAGGAGACATCAATGACAAGCTGAAAACAGTCACTCATACTCCAAAAGACAAATGGAATGTCCCTCAAACCAGTAACCAGGAAATCGGATGGTTCGCAGATGTAAATCTTTTGTCAATTAGAAAAGAATCAAATAGACCCCTACCTTTGTACATAGAAGAGAAGGATGCCCTGAAACTCACTACGCCGATAGCTACTACACAATGAGGCACACCTCTTTGTTTAGCAACAAATCTCAGAAATGATTCTTCTTAACTAATTATGGAATTCTTGATATAACCAAGTTCATTCGTCACGGATGCTAGATCCGTAGTACTCGTGATAGCAGTGATAGCAAGTAATATTACTTCAATGCAGCTCTATTTACCTTATTGGAACATAATGCTTCCCACAATGTCACCTGGTGCCTCGGCCTTGATTTCAAACCCTCACCAAATTATTTACAAAAAATCACAGCCAATTTAGCGCTTTTCATCGGACTCTATCTCGTTTTCGTTTCAATGAGCATTGCCCTGACTCGGTTAGGCACCTTAAAAATAGTAGTCATCTAAGGTGCTGATCCACGCATGGTAATGATACTGAATCGAATCCTCTCCAACACCATTGAACAGTTAGTCATATTCTGTTCACTCCTCTACGCTGCCGTCATACTCAATCCGCTCAATTGGCCATAAACCCATTTCGCCCATCTGATAAGATTCTTCATCCTCGGAAGGACATTGTTCGCAATCGGCTATATTCTCGGAGAAATATTAAATATTCCAGCTCTCCGAGGACCAGGATTTACTGCAACTATTTTTCCGAGCGGAGCCATTCTCTTTGCATTCATTGGAATTAATGCTTTCTAAATTGGACTGCTCCCCTTGCTTGATCTCTGAAATCTCGTATCAATAAACCCTATTTTAAACAATTGAAATAAATTAAATTAAAATTGAAGAAACCTCAATTAATTATTAATCTTATTTATACAACAATAACTATGTTCGACAATCTCTAAGGAAAATCCGCTGCCTAAGTTTTTTGGCTTAAACTCATGAACACCAAAACTCAAAAGAAGTTTCTAAAAATGAAACAAAAATAAGAAGTTGAGTGCTTGATGCTTAATTCCTTTTAGGACTACTCAAAATGTATCGAATCTTAAAAATAAAAGATGGAGCTTTTCATGTTTTAGATGCAATTCTATCAATTGAAATTTGAAAAATGTATTGACGAAGGCATCAACCAAGCAAGGTACCGCTAACTCAATGTGTATAATATTTGCTCTAAAAAAATGACAGATCATATGAAAAAAATGAAAATATGATGCTTCCATTGTTGATAGCAAAATTATTTATCATGAATCATTAAATTTCATATTTAGGTATTGAGCAAACACATTCCTGTATTTATTTCAAAGATTTTTGACTCACTACAGATGGCTATAAAGGTTTTTGCTAAAAATCTTAATAATGGAACTCTTTGAGCTTTTCTAATCTTTTTACTTCAATTCCATAATATTTCATTGAACATTCTATTTATTTGTGATGCTAATATTCTGCATTTTACTATACCTCCAATCCTTCATAATGGCCAATATTTTACTCAATAGTAAAATTTTACAAATTAATCTACGCTTACTTTCCCTCGATAGCCAGTTGAATGCAATTATTTTTATGATTTTTTGCCAAATGATTTCGAAAAATCTATAAACTATACTATAAATATGTGTAAAATTGATGCATTTATCTCATTTTTGGGCTCCAAGTCATTTATTTTGAAAATTTCTTGCGGAGAAGTCTTTTTAGATCAGAAATTTTCAAGACCTCAGACAAAAATTTTTATATTATTTTTTGTTTCGCTTGTTAATTTTCTTCTGATTTTTCTATAAGTTAACACTATTTTTTCTGATTTTAGTTTATATAATTGTTTTTTTGGTCTAATGTTGCTCCTATTTTATTTTTAATATCCTAAAAGTTTGAAGTTTGGTTAAAAATATTTAACTTTTATATTAAGCTTTGTTTTCGTTATTTTAGACTATAGTTATATTCCTATTTACTTTCATTTTCAATATTTTCTACACTCTCAATGCTCATTTAACTTTCTCTATTCAAATATGTCTCATAGTTACCTCGAAACGCCTATAAGCAGCCAACCTTTACAAGTTCTTGCTTCAAGTATCCGTAAAACATCCTTTCCCTTTGATATCTAGAAAATTTTGGACCTTTCACTTAAGCAGGAGATTTGACTTGAATATTTTCTTCTATTTTTATAACTGACTATGGTTTCGTTTCCAATATGATTTCTTTTCGAGTTTAAACACTTTAAATATCTAACAGTTAATGTTCAGTATTATGAGTTTCGAGTCTTCCCTTTTTAGATGTAGCTGTTTTTTTCTTTTTAAATAATAATTATTGCTCCTACTATTAGCACTACTCCAGCAAAGTCTTTTTCTTCTAGTTTTTTCCTCCTCTTAAAGTCGATTGATGAAGGCTATCGTTAAGATAGTCAATTTGGTCAGTTTTTTAACATTTTTCATCTTAATCTTTACAATAAAATTTAGATTTTCCTTTATTAGTATTCGTCAATTCGTCAATTTAACTTCCGGATAGCTTTATTATTGCTGCATAGTAAAAAATATACACTTTCGATATGAACGCCTTGCGTGAGTATTAGTGCCTAACTGATTAGGGTTCAAACAATTTTAATTCAATTCTGAATCACTTAGCGATTTAATAAGCAAAGATTAAATTTCCTCTTAACTATTTACTTCAGTATAATTGGCAGAATCTTTTCTATTTGATTTTTTTAATCTTTTCTTTTTTGAAGATGAACCACTCATGTCATTCGATTACTTTCCTTAATTTTTACCAAAACCTTTTATCTTATTTATAAAACTCCCTTGGCTACTTTTATTGAATCTAAATAAAGAAGCTCCTTTTCCGTTAGCACCATCCTGATAAGTCAAATTAAATCTATCATCATTTAGTGCATCGTTTTTAATAGTCGCCTCGTTCTACTTTTGCTTTAATAACGCATTCGATAATTTATTATCATTTTATCCTCCGGTTTGATTCACGAGTTTATCTCTAATTTTCTTTATCTTTATCTTTAAAATACCATTCCGTCGACTCTCCCTTATTTCATCTCCTCTCTTTGAGTTTTTAAGATAATTTAATACTCCCTATTTAAATTAATTCTAAGTTTAAAAACATAAACGACAATGCCCTTATTTTCTGTTTTTGCACTCATGCTTAAACATTTGGTATATTTTGATTTTAATCTTCGCTATCTAATCGAAAATTTACTACAAATTTATTTGATGCTCTTCTTTCATCAAAATCACTGCCTTCCTCTTTTTTAACAGGAGTGTTTACCAATTTTATTTCGAATTCATTAACATCTATAACAATTCCTCTTTAAACTTTCTCACTTGCTTCAATTAGTATTCCTTTTTCTATTGAATTTACTTAGAACGGTCTGTTTATATGTGTTTTTTAACTTTTTACTGATGTTTATTTGATTTTTCCCGCTTTGTTTTGATTATAATTGGTGCAGGCTGCTAGAATCTGTCAATAAAGTGAGGTTTGCATATTTATAATAGTTTTTTCTGCATCTAAAAATCGAATTTATAAAAAATAAAAAACTATATAAATAGCTTCAATCAATAAAACTTAAATATATTATCTTCCATTCTCTCTAAAACTTACCAGAACATATTTTTAGTTAAGTAGCATATTTTTAAAATAATACCATTTGACTCATCTAATTTTCCAACTGCAAACAACTCATGCCCCACACAAAATCAAACATCTAATCAAACCCCA
>ERZ724520.381-NODE-381-length-24114-cov-8.623925_pt1 | contig 24114 bp, 21 predicted proteins | sample MGYA00376053_ERZ724520 | MGnify/ENA primary metagenome ERZ724520 (study PRJEB28724, sample SAMN07190886) | activated sludge metagenome | isolation source: activated sludge of sewage treatment plant in Hong Hong | place: USA: Christiansburg, Virginia | collected...
TGGATGATCCCGTCAATGTGACGGAGTAGACCAAATTCGTGCCCTCGGGTGCAGTTGGGCTGGAAATCGATGCAATGCTGACAGCGCTATCGTTATCAACAATGGTGCCCACGCCCAGGATGTCGGCGATCGTTGCGTTGGTAGGGGTCAGTAGGTTGACGTTGAAGGTCTCGCCAGGGGTGCCTTCAAATACCGTGTCGTTGGTAATATTGACTGTGACCGTTTGAGTCGTCGTACCCGGAGTAAAAGTCAGGGAGCCACTGGTAGAGGTGTAGTCAGAACCTGCGGTCGCAGTGCCATTGCTGGTGTTGTAGCTCACCGAGACGCTTTGACTGGACGCAGTCGACAGCGTTACGGTGAACGTGGCAGTGCCAGCAGCTTCATTAACAGACACATCGTTGATGGACAGTGAAGGCAGAGGATCGTTGTCGATGATGGTACCGGTGCCGCTGGTTGAGCCAATGGTCAAAGGAACCGTTTCAGCGGCTTCATTGAGTGTGTCGTTGACGGTAGGCACGGTTACCGTAAAACCGGTGACGCCGGGTGGCACGGTCAACACACCACCGGAGAGGGTGACACCATTGCTGAAAGTGGCCGTGGTGTAGTCCACGGTCGACGCAGTGCCACCGCCCAGGGTCAATGCAAAAGTCGATGGGGTGGTGGATGATCCCGTCAATGTGACGGAGTAGACCAAATTCGTGCCCTCGGGTGCAGTCGGGCTACTTATGCCCGAGATCGTGACTTCGGCCCGATAGGGGTGAGCGGTCGTACCAATGACTGTGTCACCAAACCTGTCAATGGTTGTGACGCTTGCCTCGATAGTCTTGTCCGCGTTGTTTGCCAGCACGCTTCCCGGGACATTGATGCTAAAGGTATTTCCTGCGTTCACCACACCGGTGAATACAGTGCCATTGATCGTCAAGGTGACGGTGTCGCCAGACTTGACGTCGCCGCTTACGGTTCCTGTGACGGCCACCGAGCCTTGTGACTCTGTGGCGTTAAGGATGTTGTCCAGTGTCACTGCGTCAATCGTGATAGAGGCCGTTACCTCATCCACCGCCGCTCTGGTTTGAGTGAACTGACTATCGGATCCAGCTACAACAGAAGCCCTGTCAATCGTGAGTGGCGATGTGTTTTCTTGAATACGCAAAAGGCGAACGAAACCGTGGGTATCGCTACCGTCACCGCCTCCAAGGCCGGCTGCAGTGGACTCCAGTTGTGTTGAAAGATCTCCACCCGATGCGATGATCCTGGCAATTTCAGCGGACCCACTGTTCAAGTTCACCAAGGCTGCCTCAGTCTTGTCGACGCTCGCGGACCCTAATAGTGTTGCGTCTATCAGTAACTCTCTGCCGGAGGCGATTAGTACCGGTTGGCCATTGGGCAATCCCAATTCCAGACGCGTACCGTCCTCGGTGATGACAGTCTGACCCTCCTGTACTTCATCCCCAACTTTCAGCAGTCGACGATTGCCAGCTGCGTCAACCAGCCAAGCATTACCCTCCAAAGTTACAACAATACCGCGAGCCTGGGCAGAGTTTTGAGTGGTGGCCATGAGAAATCCTTCAAGTACAGCAATGTCAGATTGCGATACTCTATCCAACCAATCGCCCGGCTGCTATTGTCCTTACGGACAGGTAGATACAGGCTGGACTACTGAATTCCGTGAACCCGCAGGGCCAATTGAAGGCGATCGGTGATATTCAGTTTGTCAAAAATTGCACTCAAATGCGCTTTGACAGTTCGTTCCGATATCTTGCATTGGTTGGCGATGGCGTTGTTGGAGGCGCCATTGGCAGCAAGAATTGCCACTTCAACTTCGCGTCGGGTCAACTGGGCGCGCCAAGCGTCATCGGTTGCCGGTTTTCTTGAAACCGCTCGATTCACGTTGTGGAGAAGCCGCTGCATCAGACTTTTTCCAATCCAAACCTGCCCCCCCTCCACCACCTCTCTGACCTGTTTGAGTGTCGGTGCGTCGGAAAAGGCATGGCAATACGCAACACAACCTGAATCCAATGCTTCCATTGCTTCGTCGTCACGGGGGTTCGAGCTTGCCGCAACAATGCGAAACTGTTCGTTTTGAAGCATAGGAAGCCAAACGTCGGAGGTCCAGGCGGGTCGGCCAGGTATTGCAGTGTCTATCCAGACAACACAGGGGGGTCTGGGCGTGGCCTGAAAAAATACTTCAATCTTGTTGATTCCGCTGTGCTGGGTCTTGCCAAAGGCTTTTTGCCAATGCAGTAGCAGACCCGGGTCATGGGTAACAAACAGAGTGCTGTGGGACCGCTTCATCGCTCCGTCAATGCTTTCGCCTTAGCCCTCAAAATGGGCCTCATTAAGTAAGCTAGCACTGACTTCTTTCCCGTAAGGATGTCGACTTCTGCCACCATGCCCGGGATGATAGGGAAATTCTGGACGCCAATGCTGCTGGAGAGTGTTCGTACGCGAACCAAGAAAAATGCATTTCCCTTTTCGTCGAGTACGGTGTCTGCGCTGATGTGCTCCAGCGTAGCCTCTAGTCCGCCATAAGTGGCAAAGTCATAGGCGGTGAATTTAACCAGTGCCTTCTGGCCGGGGTGCAAGAACGCGATGTCCCTTGGCAGCACCCGTGCCTCCAGTAGTAGCGCGTCGTCAGAGGGGACAACTTCGACCAAATCCTTGCCTGGTTGCACGACGCCACCCACCGTGTTGACCTTCAGTTGCTTGATCGTCCCATTCACCGGGGATCGAATTTCAGTTTGTCTGACCCGATCCTCCAAAGCCGAGCTACCCTCTAGCAACGCATTGAGTTTGGCATTGGTTTCGCTGAGCTCCGAGCGGGCAATGTTTCGAAAGGTCAACTCGATTTCCTGAATCTTGCGGGTCGCTTCGGCAACAGCAGATTCCAAACGCGGTATGTCCGAATTGGCACTGTCCCGTTCGCCTCTGTATCGCGCGACATCACGTTCCAGTCGGAGCAATTCAACATCCGATATGGCACCTGACTTTGCCAACGGACGGGTCATTTCCAACTCTCGCGCTGTCAAATTGAAACTCTGTGAAGCCTGTTCACGCTTGGCCCGGACCGATATCAGCTCTTGGGATCTTTGCGCAGACTGCTGCTTGGCTACGCCCAGTGTTGCATCCAACTCGGCTCTTCTAGATTCGTAAAGGGCGCGTTCTTGCGCCGCAATTTCTGGGGCTTCCTCGGTAACCTCACTAGGGGGAACAAATCGGGAGCCCTCCGCCAGCGCCCTGAGGCGCGCACCTTTGGCGAGCAAGGAGAGGTACTGCGATCGGTTTTCACGCAGTGAAGAGACCATACGCGTGGGATCCACCTTGAGCATCAAATCGCCGATCTTCACAGTTTGGCCTTCCTTGACTAGTATCTCTGAGACCATGCCTCCGTCCAAGCTTTGCAAAACCTGAACCTGTCGGGAGGGAATGACCTTACCCTCACCGCGTGTCACTTCATCCAAGACTGCAAAGTTGGCCCAAAGCAACAAGATCAACACCGCGCCAACACTGAGCCAAACCAAGACCCGTGCCCCTTTTGGCGTTTGCTCCGCAATCGCCCAGTCGGCGTTGGCATCGAAGTCGGCGTCCAACTCGTCGTATCTTCCAGCCAGTGCACCCATTGCCCGGTCCATGGCGACTGAACAGCGCAGGTAAAACCTTTGCCACGCGTTCTTGAGCCACTCGGAGGTTTTTTTCTTGCCATCCATCAAACGGCCCTGCCCACTCTGCCACTTTGCAGTGCTTCCACAACCTGAGTTTTCGGGCCGTCAGCCATGACTTTTCCATTGTCGATGACGATTAGACGATCAACCAGCTCCAACAGTGATGTCCGGTGTGTTACCAAAATGACGGTCTTTCCAATGCTGAACCGTTGCAAACGGGTCTTCAACAAGTCCTCGCTTTGGTGGTCCATCGCACTGCTCGGCTCATCTAGCAGCAAGATCGGGGAGTCGTTCAAAACTGCGCGTGCGATACCAACTGCCTGTCGTTGGCCTCCAGACAAAGACTCTCCGCGTTCACCGATCAACATGTCAAAGCCCCGTGGATGGCGGTTTGCAAATTCCGTCACGCCGGCCACCTCTGCCGCATTGATGATCTCCTGGTCGTCAGCAAAGGGCGCCCCCAGCGTGATGTTGTCCTTCAGGGAGCCATAGAACAAACTCACGTCCTGCGACACAAAACCGGCTGCTCTGCGCAATTCGGCGGGATCAATCTGGCGAAGGTCTATGCCGTCAATGAGGATGGCACCTTCGGTAGGCTGGTAGAGCCCCAGCACCAATCGTTGAATAGTGGATTTTCCAGATCCCACCCGGCCGATGAATGCAACTTTTTCTCCAGCTTGGATCTTGAACGAAACGTTTCGCAAAACCGCCTGCTGCTGGCCTGGATAAGAAAAACTGACATTTTTGAACTCGATGGTCCCTTGGAATCCTTTTCGGTGCAGGAATGCCGAGGTGTCTGCGCGCTCAGGTTGCGTCTCCATATGTTTCTCAACAGACGCCAATCCACTTTTCGCGTTGTGGTACTGCATGAGAAGCCCCGCAACTTGACCAAACGGTGCCATGGCCCTGCCCGCCAGCATGGAGGCAGCAATGATTCCCCCCATGCTGAGCTTGTTGTCAATTAACAAATACACGCCGACGATGACAACAACCACAGCAACAAACTGCTGCAACAACTGCACCAGGCTCATGATGGAAGAGGACAGCAACTTCAGCTTGGTGCCGTTTTGCGCCAGAAACACGGTGGACTGTTCCCACTTGCGCTGAAAGCTACTCTCGGCAACCATGAATTTAATGGTCTCGATGCCCACAAGACTTTCTACCAAGGTTGCATTGCGCTGCGACGTGGCCCGCTGGGTGACATCCACGAGTTCCTGCATCTTCTGCTGTACAACCATCGATGCCAAGACCAAAACCGCAATGCAAAATAGCGGCGGCAGAACCAGCCATGGGGATATCCATGCGATCACAAAAAAGAACACCACGACGAACGGGATGTCGACCAGGGTCGTGATGGTCGCCGACGCAACAAATTCCCGAACAGACTCAAAGGCGCGCAAGTTGGCCGCGAAAGAACCTACTGAAGGAGGTCGGTCCGCCATGCCAAGACCCAGGACCCGTTCCATGATGCGCGCCGAAAGAGTGACATCAATACGCTTTCCTGCGGTATCCAATATATATGACCGCAGTACCCGCAAAACCATGTCAAAAAGCATCATCAAAAACACACCAATCGACAGAACCCACAAGGTCTCTTCAGCACGATTGGGAACGACCCGGTCGTACACCGTCATGGTGAACATGGGCATGCTCAACGCGAAAATATTGATGAGAAAGGCCGCTAACAGGCTGTCTCTGTACAGGCGCCAATTTTGAAATACAACGCCCCAAAACCAGTGCTGAGATTTCAATTGCCCAGTATCGGGCGAGCGGGGATCAAACTTAAAGACGGGCCTGACAAAGCAGACTACGCCAGCGTAAAGGCTTTCCAGTTCGTCCCGCGTCAACAGGTCGGATGACTCGCCGTTCTCTGGAAAACGCACCCTAGCCTCGCCAGAAGCAAGCCACTCCAGAAGTACACAGGCCTGGTTTTCTTTCATCAGGAGAATCACTGGCAAGAGTCCAGGGCGAAGGTTGTCCAGGGTTCTCCGGGCAAGCTTTGCCGTTAGCCCGGCCCGACCGGCGGCACGGGGCAGCAGGTCGGGGGTGATGCGGTTGCCCTCCAGCGGCAAACCGGCAGACAGAGCCTCAAAAGTGGTGGTAATCCCAAATATGCCCGCTACGGCAATGACACTGTCCAACAAGGGATCGAATCGCATACTTTGTTCACCGATGCGTCGCGCGTTCGGGATGGGACTGTTCGCTGCGCTTTCGAGCTGACTGTTCGTCGCTGGTTCGGGAGTAGACATCGGAAGGTGACTCAAACACACGTAATGTCAAAGAATGCGGTCATCTCTATCCAACAAGTTCAGTGCACCCTGGATACGGCTGCGAAGTCCCTTTCTCAACAGCAGCTTCTTCTGGGCGGCAGCCGGCAGGTCGGTGTGATGCAAAACATTTTTCAGAATAAGCGTGTCAATCAGGTCCTCCAAAACCCGGACAAAGTCCGCGTCGGCATCGTCAAATTCAGGCCCTTTCGTGTCTTTAAAGAAGCGTTGAATTTCGGGGTCATTCTCTTCCAGCGTTTCACAGCCTGGCGTCATTTGCTTAGACACCGATTGAATGGCCCTGTCGATACCGCGCGAAACGTGAAACATGTGTGATTTGCTGCAGGTAGATCGGCTTAAATTCCAAGTCGGATTTTTTACTAATGATTTTAGCACTCGAAATTGGGGTTGTGGAAACGGTGTGTCGCCGTCCTTATTAAGGAATGGCGTTCGCCGATGGGCAGCAATGCCACTGCAGACCAAATCTGAGACTACCGGTCTATGCTCAGTGTCAAAAAGTAATAATTCCACCGCCCAAGCAAACGTCTCCGGCGTACAACACCGCCGATTGGCCCGGTGTCACGGCCCACTGTGGTCGACTGAAGTTCAACTCAAACTGAAGTCTGCTGGCCCGGGACACGGAACACTCAGCATCACTTTGTCGATAACGGGTCTTGGCAGCCAGCAACGACTCTGGTGGCGGATTCCCCGCGATCCAACTGGCGTCTTGCGCAACGAGACTCAACGAATGCAGCCACGGATGGTCATGCCCTTGCACCACCCACAGGGTGTTGGTTTCAACTTCTTTGCGTGCTACAAACCATGGAGCATGGTCTCCACTGCCCTTTTGTGCGCCCTTATCCTTGATACCACCAATTCCCAACCCCTGGCGTTGTCCCAATGTGTAAAAACTGAGGCCTAGGTGGTCTCCCAACCGACGGCCCTTTTCATCGCGGATAGGCCCCGGCGCTTTGGCGATGTAGCGGTTCAAAAAGTCGCGGAACGGGCGCTCACCGATGAAGCAAATCCCAGTGGAGTCCTTCTTCTTTGCATTGGGAAGGCCGATATCCTCGGCAATTTGTCGCACCTGCTTCTTGTGCAGTTCGCCAATGGGGAAGAGTGTTTTGGACAGTTGGGCCTGATTCAGTCGGTGCAGGAAGTAGCTTTGATCCTTGCTTGGATCCAATCCCTTGAGCAGTTCATGATTTCCATCGGCCTGATTCAGTCGGGTCCGCGCGTAGTGGCCGGTCGCAATTTTCTCGGCCCCCAGACGGATGGAGTGGTCCAGGAATGCCTTGAACTTGATCTCTGCGTTGCACAATATGTCCGGATTGGGTGTTCTGCCCGCCTGGTATTCCCTCAGAAAGTCGGAAAAAACGCGGTCCTTGTATTCCGCTGCAAAGTTGACGTGCTCTATTTCGATGCCGATGACATCGGCGACGGCGGCGGCATCCACAAAGTCAATATTGGATGTGCAATAGCCGGGTTCATCTTCCGAAGACCCCGCCGCGCGGTCATCGTCCTCCCAGTTTTTCATGAAGATTCCGACAACCTCATGGCCCTGCTTCTTCAAAATGTGAGCAGTTACTGCCGAATCGACGCCACCGCTGAGGCCTACCACTATGCGTTGCTTACTCATGCTCCGATTTTAGAGAGTTCGTGTTTCTTCCGAATATCATATGCAATAAAGGCCTTAAGCCCGCGAATCTAAAGCGTAAGATGCTACCAAATATATAGCAGATTTGGTCAAAGGAAGACTCCCGCGTCCGTGTGAATTAGGTCCGTCGGGTAGCGTCGTCCAGACAGGAAGTCCTCCAAACATTGCACCACGAGGGGGCTGCGGTGGCGTGCCGCACTTGCCCGAATTTCGTCGGCACTCATCCACAGGGTGCGTACGATGCCCGTGTCCAATATGCAATCGGGGTCGAAGTGGTAGGCAGTTTCTTCCAAGGTTTCGCGTCTGCAAGCCTGTTCCGGGGACTCGCCACAGTCCAGATGACCGGCAGGGTTGTTCAAGCGCACGCCGTTTGGCGTTTCCTCCTCCACCAGGAGAAATCGGTCGTTGTGCACTATCACCGCTGCGACAGTCACATTGGGTTTCCAGCGTGTATCCATATGCCAATTATGGGAGACATGCCAACACATTCGTGCGGTTTGATGCACATCATGGGAATCGCAGGCCGCAGTCGGATTTTTTCAGTTAAGCTTTCCGGTGGCTTACGCACAGCTGGCTTGCCGGGTGATGCGAAGCTTGTGATCGGTTGACGTAACTTTGTTGAGGAGTCGCTGCATGCAAACTGGTGTAACTACAGGAACGGCACAACGCATAGGCGTTCCCCGCGAGATTTTCCCCGGTGAAAAGCGGGTCGCTACTGTGCCTGAGGTGGTCGAAAAGCTCATCAAACTGGGATTTTCTGTCGCGGTTGAATCCGGTGCTGGAGACGCTGCAAATTGCAGCGACGAGGCATACCAGGCCGCTGGTGCCACGGTGGTCGCCAGCGCTAGCGAGTTGTGGGCCAGTTCTGACATTGTTTTCAAGGTGGGTGTACCAACCTCAGAAGAGGTTGGCCTGATGCGCGAAGGCGGCACCTTGATCGGTTTCATCTGGCCGGCGCAAAACCCGGAGTTGATGCAGCGACTCACCGCTAGGAAGGTGACTGTGCTGGCCATCGACGCGCTGCCGCGCATGCTGAGCCGTGCCCAGAAGATGGACGCGTTGACTTCTCAGGCAGGCGTCGCAGGTTACCGCGCCGTCATTGAGGCCGCCAATGCCTTTGGACGTTTCTTTAATGGCCAGATCACGGCTGCGGGCAAGGTTCCGCCAGCCAAGGTCTTCATCGCGGGTGCCGGCGTGGCCGGCCTTGCAGCCATCGGTACGGCCGCCGGTTTGGGTGCGATCGTGCGTGCCAATGACACCCGTGCCGAAGTAGCCGACCAGGTCGTGTCTCTTGGCGGTGAATTTATCAAGGTGGATTACGAGGAAGAGGGCGGCGGCGGCGGCGGATACGCCAAGGTCATGAGTGAGGGCTTCCAGCAGGCCCAGCGCGAGATGTATGCCAAGCAGGCTCGTGAAGTGGACATCATCATTACCACAGCGCTGATCCCTGGCAAACCCGCGCCCAAACTGATAACCGCTGAGATGGTGAGGAGCATGAAGCCGGGGAGTGTGATCGTCGACATGGCTGCCGAGCGAGGTGGCAACTGTGAACTGACCGAGCCCGGTCAGTCCGTCGTCAAACACGGCGTGACCATTGTGGGGTACACCGATCTGACCTCGCGTCTGGCCAAGCAATCGTCCACGTTGTACGCGACCAATCTGTTCCGCCTGACCGAGGAGCTGTGTAAAACTAAAGATGGCGTTATCAACGTCAACATGGAAGACGATGCCATCCGCGGTCTGACCGTGGTCAAGGATGGCAGCATTACCTGGCCAGCGCCTGCACCCAAATTACCTGTTGCAGCAACTGCTCCTGCGAAGCCTGCCGCGGCGCCCGCAGCGAAGAAGGGCGGTCACGGGCATGGGGGTGGCGACACCGAGCCGATGGCGGGAAGCAAGCTGGCCATCTTTTTTGGCGTGGCCGCAGCTCTGTTTTGGTTGATAGGGGCCAGCGCGCCACCCGCATTTTTGGGTCACTTTACGGTCTTTGTACTCGCCTGTTTCGTGGGGTACATGGTGGTTTGGAACGTCAAACCCGCTTTGCACACGCCGCTTATGAGCGTGACCAACGCCATCAGCAGCATCATTGCGATTGGTGCCTTGGTGCAAATATCGCCATTGGGCGGTTTAATGGACAGGCCGGATAACCCTATTACTTGGGTCGCTGCGGCTGCCATCGTGCTCACCGCCATCAATATGTTCGGCGGCTTTGCCGTCACCCAGCGCATGCTTGCCATGTTTCGCAAATAAGGGAGGCAATTCATGTTTACGACAGAACTGGCAACCGTCTCCTATATCGGAGCGACGATTCTTTTCATCCTGAGCCTGGGCGGCTTGTCCAACCAGACCACCGCATTGCGGGGCAATTTGTACGGCATGGTCGGTATGACGATTGCCGTGCTGGCGACTATCTTTGGCCCCCAGGTGACTTGGTCTGGCATTCCCTGGATCATCGGCGCCATGCTGATTGGCGGAAGCATAGGTTTGTACGCAGCGCGCACCGTGCAAATGACCCAGATGCCCGAGCTGGTGGCATTGATGCACAGCATGGTGGGTCTTGCCGCCATGTTGGTTGGCATTTCGACCTTCATTGACCCAACGGCGTCGTTTCATTTGATTGACGGGAAGAGCATACCGCTGTCGGCTGCTGAGGAATCGATTCACAAGATGGAAATCTATGTTGGGATTCTCATTGGTGCCGTGACCTTCTCTGGTTCCATCGTGGCGTTCGGTAAGCTCTCGGGTCGGATTGGCGGCAACCCGCTGCTGTTGCCGGGTCGTCACTGGCTCAATCTGCTGGGCCTGTTGGTGGTGATCTGGTTTGGTCGCGAGTTCATGAACGCCCACAGCATTGCTGACGGCATGATGCCGTTGATCATCATGACAGTGATTGCCTTGCTGTTTGGCATACACATGGTGATGGCGATCGGTGGTGCCGACATGCCCGTGGTGGTGTCGATGCTTAACAGCTACTCGGGCTGGGCGGCAGCGGCCACTGGCTTCATGCTGTCCAACGACCTGCTCATCGTCACAGGCGCGCTGGTTGGGTCCAGCGGTGCAATTCTGTCTTACATCATGTGCAAGGCCATGGCGCGTAGCTTTATCAGTGTGATTGCCGGGGGCTTTGGTACCGCCAGCGCGGCACCGGCACCAAGCGGCGGGCCAGCCCAGCCTGCGGGCGAGGTATTCCCTATCAAGGCGGAAGAAACTGCTGAATTGCTGCGAGAAGCCAAGAGCGTGATCATTGTTCCGGGCTACGGCATGGCGGTAGCGCAGGCGCAACACACGGTCTATGAGATTACCAAGTTCCTGCGTGCGAAGGGGTGCAACATCCGTTTTGGTATCCACCCGGTGGCTGGTCGCATGCCGGGCCACATGAACGTGCTGCTGGCTGAGGCCAAGGTGCCCTACGACATTGTGTTTGAAATGGACGAGTTGAACGATGACTTCCCTAAAACCGACGTGGTGATGGTGATTGGTGCCAACGACATCGTCAACCCCGGTGCCCAAGACGACCCCAACAGCCCGATTGCCGGCATGCCAGTGCTTGAAGTCTGGAAAGCTAAAACCTCGATTGTCATGAAGCGCAGCATGGCATCTGGCTACGCAGGGGTTGACAACCCGCTGTTCTACAAGGAAAACAACCGCATGCTCTTTGGTGACGCCAAGAAGATGCTAGACGAAGTGTTGGTGGCCTTGAAATCCTAGAGTCCGCGGCGCCTAGGGAAAACACCAAGAAGAGCGCAAGTGCTGGCAGTCGGCAATAGCAGGCAGAATAATCGGTTACTTCACTGTTGGAATAGGTAAGCATGACAGACCGCATTTGGCTCAGAAGTTATCCCAAAGGGGTAGCGGCCGACATCAACGTTTCTGTGTATACATCACTGGTCGCTCTGATGGAGGAAAGCTTCACAAAGTATGCAGACCGGGTCGCCTATAACTTTATGGGTAAGGACATTAGTTACGCGCACACAGACAGCTTGAGCCAGGCATTTGCAGGATACTTGCAGAGTCTGGGGTTGGCAAAAGGTGATCGCGTTGCGATCATGATGCCCAATGTGCCGCAATACCCTGTTGCTGTGGCTGGCATTTTGAGGGCCGGATTTGTGGTGGTGAATGTCAATCCCTTGTATACACCACGGGAGTTGCAACATCAACTCAAAGACTCAGGTGCCAAGGCGATTGTCATTATCGAAAACTTCGCAACCACGTTGGAAAAGTGTCTGTCTGCCACGCCTGTCAAACATGTGGTTCTATGTGCAATGGGGGACCAGCTCGGTCTGCTCAAGGGGGCATTGGTCAACTATGTGGTGCGCAATGTCAAGAAAATGGTGCCCGCTTACAACCTTCCTGGTGCTGTGCGATTTAATGCGGCAATTGCGACCGGAACCAAGGCTCCATTCAATAAACCGGATATCAAGGCTGATGATGTTGCTGTGTTGCAGTACACCGGTGGCACCACCGGTGTATCCAAAGGCGCAGTTCTGTTGCATCGCAATTTGATTGCCAATGTGCTGCAGTCCGAGGTGTGGAACGGCCCCGTGATGAGCAAGATACCGGCCAACGAGCAACCTACTGGCGTGTGCGCACTGCCCCTGTACCATATTTTTGCCTTCACTGTTGGCATGATGTTGTCAATGCGCATGGGTGGAAAATTGATCCTGATTCCAAACCCCAGGGACATACCTGGAGTCCTTAAGGAACTGAGAAAACACATCATTCACTCGTTTCCTGCAGTCAACACTTTGTTCAACGGCTTGGCCAATCACCCCGATTTCAAAACCGTGGACTGGAGTCATCTCAAAGTATCTGTTGGGGGGGGCACAGCGGTTCAGAGTAGTGTGGCGAAGTTGTGGTTCGAGAAGACCGGCTGCCCCATTTGTGAGGGTTACGGTCTCAGCGAGACCTCGCCGTCAGCTAGTTGCAACGTGGTCACTGCCAAAGAGTTCACGGGCACCATTGGGGTACCCCTTCCCAATACTTATATGAAATTGTTGGACGACGACGGTCATGAGGTCACAGCAGGTCAATCTGGCGAAATTGCCATCAAAGGACCGCAGGTAATGGCTGGTTATTGGCAGCGTCCCGATGAAACCGCAAAAGTGATGACACCTGACGGCTACTTCAAGACCGGCGACGTGGGTGTCGTGGATGAGCGAGGTTTTTTCAAAATCGTCGACCGCAAGAAGGACATGATCCTGGTGAGTGGCTTCAACGTCTTCCCCACGGAACTGGAAGACGTGGTAGCGCAGATGCCGGGCATCATGGAGTGCGCCTGCGTCGGGGTGGTCGATGCAAAATCGGGTGAAGCAGTCAAGCTGGTGATTGTCAAAAAGGATCCTAACGTCAGCGAGGACGACGTGCGCGCCTATTGCAAGGAGAACCTCACTGGCTACAAGCAGCCCAAGGTTATCGAGTTCCGTGGCGAGTTGCCCAAGACCCCTGTGGGTAAGATACTTCGCAGAGAGCTTCGCGACAAATAGACATTGTTCAAATTGCCATTCCAGAGCGGCAAGTGAGCCGCTTCTTCATAGGTGCCGCCTGGCCACTTCCGGAATTGCATCGCATAACAGCGTGGTGACCTTCCTGGCGTTGCTGTTGAAGACCGCCAAAATGGCGTCCCAGCTGACCGGCTCCTCATCGGTCTTCCAGCAGTCGTAGTCGGTGCTCATGGCCACGGCGGCGTAGGGAATGCCGGCTTCGTTGGCCAGCGCGGCCTCGGTTGCCACCGACATATTGATGACATCGGCACCCCAGGCGCGGAACATGCGGGACTCGGCACGTGTAGAGAAACGTGGGCCCTCAATGGTCACAACGGTGCCGACTGGATGAAAGGCAAAGCCATGCCGTTCACACACATCGATCAGGATGGAGCGCAGTGCCGGGTTGAATGGATCAGCCATCGGGGTGTGCACCGGCTGGTGCGCCTCGAAGCGATCATGGAAACTCATGGCGCGTTGCTTGGTGAAGTCGATGAACTGGTCCAGGATGACCAGGTCGCCGCGACCAATCTCCTCCCGCAGCGACCCCACAGCCGTCGTGGCCAGAATATGGGTGCAACCGGCGTCTTGCAGTGCCTGGATGTTGGCGCGGTAGTTGACCTGGCTGGGTGGGATGGTGTGCTCACGGCCGTGGCGCCCCAGCAACACAACCTCCACACCCGCAATCCTGCCAATCTTCAGTGCCGCCGATGGAGCTCCCCAACGGGTATTGACGGCGCTGTCGTGTTCACCTTCCAGAATATCCGGATTGTCCAAGCCGCTGCCGCCGACGATGCCGATTCGGGTCATGGGGTCGATATCCTTTGAAGCAATGCGCGCAGCGCATCCAGGGTTGATGCCGTGTCCCCACCATAGGCGACCACGCCTTCGTCGTGGCCGGCCATGGCGAATACGGTGGGTAGATCGGGTTGCCGTGTTACCAGTTGCGCCACCGTGCGCGCCATGGCCGGCGTTCCATAAGGAACATCGGCCGGCGTTGCGGGTGCGCCGGTTAGCAGCAGGTGGTCAAACAGGATGCGGCTGTGCACATGGATCACGCAGTACACATCGCTATGGGCTGCATAGATGGCGCCATGCGTCATGGACTCGGACGAGGCTGGCAGTGGCCCCATGGATTGCACGTGGTTGTTCTGGATGGAAAACGATTCGACCAGGCAGAACTGCTCCATCTGCAATAGGCGCTGAGCCCCGGTGGCGCTGGCCGTGATGACAAACTGGTTGTCATCGTTGGCGCGAATACTGAGATTGCCATACCCCACGCCGTTGTCATAGGCACCGATCAGGCCCAGGTCGAACAGTGTCGTGCGGGCGCGGTTCAGTTCATCCAGTGCGGCGGACGGCGGCACCCTGCCGTCGCGCCGCGTGCTGGTGTACTTGATATAGCCGTCATCAATGGATGCGTCCATTCAGCGTTGCTCCGGAAACAGCGATAGGATGGCTTCCTCGTTGGCTGCGCAGATGCCACGTTCGCAAATCAGTTGCGTGATCAGGCGGGCAGGCGTCACATCAAAGCCCCAATTGCGCGCCGGTGTGGTGGGTGGGCAAATGCGCACAGACTCCATGTGACCCTGTGCGGTTTGCCCGGCCATGAAACGCACCTCATTCGCGTCCCGTTCTTCAATAAGGATGTTGGCCACACCATCCCGCAGCGAAAAGTCAAATGTCGAAGATGGCAGGGCGACGACCATGGGGATGCCGTTGTCGCGGGCTGCCAATGCTTTCAGGTAGGTTCCGATCTTGTTGGCCACATCCCCGTTGCGGGTGACCCGATCCGCACCGGTAATCACCATGTCCACCATGCCGTGTTGCATCAGATGGCCCCCCGCGTTATCGGCAATCAGGGTGTGGGGCACACCGTGCTGACCCAACTCCCAGGCGGTCAGGCTGGCACCCTGGTTGCGGGGGCGGGTTTCATCAACCCAGACGTGCAGGGCAATGCCGGCGTCGTGGGCGGCGTAGATCGGCGCCGTGGCGGACCCGATGTCCACAAAAGCCAGCCATCCGGCATTGCAGTGGGTCAGGATATTGACGACCCGGCCTTGCTTGCGTTGTGCCAGAGATTGGATCACGGGAAGTCCGTGCACGCCGATGCGGCGGCAATGCTCTACATCTTCGTTGGCGATTGTTTCGGCCGCAACTTTGGCCAATGCGCGCTGGACTACGGGTGTGCTGCCGGCTGTGATCGCCGCTAGCACGCGGTCAACGGCCCAGGCCAGGTTGGCTGCTGTCGGGCGTGTCGCTTTGAGTGTGGCTCCCGCGCGCGCCATGGATGCAGGAAAATCACTGTCAGGCGCATCCAACGCGGCCAGATACATGCCATACGCGGCACAGGCGCCAATCAGGCCGGCGCCGCGCACGGTCATGTCCCGAATGGCCACGCAGGCGTCCGCGACCGAATGCAGATCCACGATGGCAAACGCGTGCGGCAGTTGGGTCTGGTCAATGACCTGGACGACGCAGGGGTCATCCGGCTTGAGCCAGATAGTGCTGTAGGGACGGCCGTCAACGTGCATGGAGTCAGGGCAGGGTGCGCATTCCTATTTCAACCAGCCGCGTTTGCGGAAGTACCACATCGGCACCAGCGCACTCGCCACCATCAATGTCAGCGCGTACGGATAGCCCAGCGACCACTCCAACTCGGGCATGAACTTGAAGTTCATGCCATACAGGCTGGCAATCAGGGTGGGGGGCAGCAAGGCAACGCTGGCCACCGAAAAGATCTTGATGATCTTGTTCTGGTTGATGTTGATGAAACCCACGGTGGCGTCCATCAGGAAGTTGATCTTGTCGAACAGAAACGCGGTGTGAGAGTCCAGTGAGTCGATGTCCCGCAGAATCTGGCGTGCTTCCTCAAATTGCTCTCCATTGAGCATCTTGCTGCGCATCATGAAGCTGACGGCACGACGGGTATCCATGACATTACGCCGAATACGTCCGTTCATGTCTTCGTGGCGCGCAATGGCGCCCAGCACCTCGCTAGCCAATGCGTCCGTTACATCCCCCGACAGGACCTTGGTGCTGACCTTTTCCAATTCGTCATAGATGCCCTCTAATGTGTCCGCAGAGTATTCGGCATCGGCGTCAAATAGCTTCAGCAATACCTCTTTTGCGTCTTCTATCAATCCTGGCGCACGCCGCGCGCGCATGCGCAAGAGGCGAAACACCGGCACATCTTCATCGTGGATTGAAAACAATACGCCTTTGCTCTTGAGCTCGTCGTTGACCTGGTTCAGGATGAACGCAACACGTACGGTTCGTGGCTCGTCATCGTCAGCGATCAAAAAGTCGCTGCGGATGTGCAATTCACCATTGTCTTCCTCGTAAAACCGCGCGGACTCCTCGATGTCCTCGTCCATCGCGTCTTCCGGAATCGACAGGCCATAATATTGTTTGACCCAGCGCTTTTCCTCGATGGTGGGCGACTCCAAATCGACCCAAATGGGCTGAAAACGAGAAAGTTCTTCCAGGGACTCAATTTCTTCCTGAAAGAGGCGCCCATTGGCGAGCGTAAAAATATTGAGCATGGCAATTCAATCGAAGGCAAATTCCAACCAATCGGTTCGAACCATTTTTCAGGTTGCAGACGCTTTCGAAAATTGGAACCCTATCCCAATAGGACGGGAAAGCTAGCTGCGCGAGGTGGTGTCCAAAGAATGCTCTCCAAAAGTTGCGCCTCTCAAATTATCGCACCAGAGTAGAGGGTTCTTTGTTTCGTTCGGCCCGCCCCTGCTCGGCATCAATATGTTGCATTGCAGAAGGAAAAAAGGCATTGCAATTCCGCAGATTCGGGCGCATAGTGAAATGACGGTAATCGAACCTAGTGAAGATTTGGTTGCTGTTCTTGCAGAATGAAATGGCAAGATTCTTAACCCGAGAGCAATTGGAGGCTATTTATGAATTTGACGATCAGCGGTCACCATCTTGAAGTTACCCCTGCACTGCGTAGTTATGTCACGACCAAGCTAGATCGAATCATCCGACATTTTGACCAGGTGGTCGATGTCAAGGTACTCCTAACCGTAGAGAAGCAAAAGGAAAAAGAACGACGGCAGCGTGCTGAGTGCAATATTCATGTCAAAGGCAGCGATATGTTTGCTGAAAGCAGCCACGAGGATTTGTATGCTGCTGTCGACGAGTTGGTGGACAAACTGGACCGACAGGTCGTTCGCCACAAAGACCGCCTTCAGGACCATCACCATGGCGCACCGAAACGCTTGATGTAATTTGAAGGAGTTCCCAGAGCCGAGCAGCCGCCTGATTGCCAGGCGGCTTTTTTGTGCATAATCTGGCCACACCATGAATCGACTAGCAAGCATCCTCTCGCCCGCACAAGTGCTGGCGCAAGTTGAAGTGACCAGCAAAAAGCGTGCTTTCGAGGAAGCGGGCTTGTTGTTCGAGAATTTGCATGGATTAAGCCGAGCACTGGTGGCAGACAGCCTGTTCTCACGTGAGCGGTTAGGATCAACTGGCCTTGGGCATGGAGTGGCCATTCCCCATGGCCGCATCAAGGGCCTGAAAGCGCCGATGGCGGCGGTGTTTCAATTGGCCCACCCCATCGGTTTTGACGCACCAGACGACAAAGTGGTTGGCTTGCTGATCTTTTTGTTGGTTCCGGAAGCGGCGACGCAAAAGCACCTTGAAATTCTGTCAGAAATCGCCGAATTGCTGAGTGATGCCGAGCTGCGTGAAAAGCTGGTTTCCAGCACCGATGCTCACCAATTGCATGCCCTGATCGAGGGTTGGCAGTCGGCACAAGTTGCCTGATTGGCAGGTCCTTCGCAGCAATCGATGTGAAACCCACCGTAGTCAGTGCTGATGTTCTGTTCGAGGAATTTCGCTCCCGTTTGCATTGGGAGTGGGTGGCGGGTTTGGGTGCCTCGGAGCGCAGATTTGACGAGGTAGCAGTCCGGGCGGCACGGTCTGGTGCTGATTTGGTGGGGTATTTGAACTACATCCACCCCTATCGAGTGCAAATCCTGGGTGAGCGTGAGATCAGTTACATCACGAGCGCGACCACTGAAGATTGTGCCCGGCGCATTGCGCGCATTGTCACGCTGGAACCCCCGGTGCTGGTTCTTGCCGACGGTCAGCAGGCTCCGCAAGCACTTCTTTCGATGTGTGAACGTGCTCAGATTCCTATGTTTAGCACCCAGGAATCGTCAGCCTTTGTGATCGACGTGTTGCGGGCTTACCTGTCCAAGCATTTTGCCGACCGTTCATCCATGCACGGTGTGTTTATGGATATTTTGGGCTTGGGTGTGCTGATTACCGGTGAGTCCGGTTTGGGCAAGAGTGAGTTGGGTCTGGAGCTTATTTCACGCGGCAATGGCTTGGTCGCAGACGACGCCGTTGACCTTTACCGCATCAACCAGACCACGATCGAAGGCCGTTGCCCGGAATTGCTGCAGAATTTGTTGGAGGTGCGCGGCATCGGTCTGTTGGACATTCGTGGGATCTTTGGCGAGACCGCGGTTCGCCGCAAGATGCGGCTCAAGCTGATTGTCCATCTGGTGCGCCGTGAAACCCTGGAAAAGGAGTACGAACGCATCCCTTATGAACCTCTGACCCAAGACATCTTGGGTGTGCCCGTCCGCAAGGTGGTTATCCAGGTGGTCGCGGGTCGCAACATCGCGGTGTTGGTGGAAGCTGCCGTGCGCAATACCATCCTGCAACTTCGCGGAATTGACACCTACCAAGAGTTTGTCGAGCGCCACCGCAAAGCCATGGCGCAGGGGAGCTGAGGGCTCCTATCGGGTAAGTGCCGTACGATCCGACAGACTGGGCGGGCGACTCGGGCAATTGTCCTTCGTGCAGGTCGCGTACAGGCTCAGGGCATGGTCCGATATGGAAAATCCTTTTGCCTTCGCTACGGCGTGTTGACGGCTTTCGATCTCGGCGTCAAAGAACTCTTCTACCTTGCCACAATCAAGGCACACCAGGTGATCGTGGTGTTGCCCTTCGTTGAGTTCGTAGACGGCTTTGCCACTTTCGAAGTGGCTACGACTCAAAATGCTGGCCTGTTCAAACTGGGTCAAAACGCGATACACCGTTGCCAAGCCAACGTCCGACCGTTCCTGGAGTAACACGCGGAAAACGTCTTCAGCAGTCAGGTGGCGTTGGCTGCTTCGCTGAAACACCTCCAGTATCTTCAGACGGGGGATGGTCGCCTTCAGCCCCGTGTTCTTGAGTTCGTCGATGTTGGTCATGGGCATCTTTCCGCCGGGAGAGCTCAGCCGGCTGAATGGTTCTCAACCGCTACAATGGTCCGATCATATCTTGCGTAACCCTCCATGTCCGATCTTCATTGCCGTAGCTTGTGCTTGCCCTTTGTCGTGCTTGCCTTTGCAGGACTTGCGGGGTGTGGCAGCTTTGATGGCGCCAGCAACCGAATTGCGTCCATCATTTCGCCTTACAAGAGTGACATCGTTCAGGGCAACGTCGTGACGCGTGAACAACTGGCTGAAATCAAGCCGGGCATGCCCAAAGCACAGGTTCGCGATATCCTGGGAACGGCCTTGCTGGTCAGTGTCTTTCACGCGGATCGTTGGGACTACGTTTTCACTCTCAATCGCCAAGGCTTGGCGCCACAGTCTCGCAAGCTGAGTTTGTACTTTAAGGGCGATGCGCTGGAGCGCACGGTAGCAGATGAATTGCCCAGTGAAACTGAATTTGTGGCTACCTTGCAGACTAAATCGTTCTTACGTTCCCAACCGGTGTTGGAGGCGTCAGAAGAACAGTTGAAGCGCTATCCTTTGCCAAACAAAACAGTCACCCCTGCGGGCAGTGGTGTGGAGCCTGCACCGGAGTATCCACCGCTGGAGTCGGGGCGCCCCTAGGGCCAGATGGAGGGAACCCGAAACATGGCTTACCAGATTGCCGTGGCTGGCGCGTCCGGCCGCATGGGACAGATGTTGATCCAGGCCATTGATGCCGACCCGGATTGCCGTCTGACAGGCGCACTCGACTTGGCCGATAGTGCTGCGATGGGGCAGGATGCCGGCGCGTTTCTTGGGCGGTCTACGGGCGTAGCGATCACGGCGGATCTGAAACAGGGCTTGCAAAATAGCCGCTTCCTGATCGACTTCACACGTCCCGAAGGGACACTGCAGCACCTGAAAGCCTGCCGTGAACTCGGCGTTGCTGCTGTGATTGGTACCACCGGTTTCACGGATGCCCAAAAGGCAGACGTCGCGGAGATGGCCAAGGATATGGCGATCGTCATGTCGCCCAATATGAGCGTCGGCGTCAACGTAACTCTCAAGCTGCTGGAGATGGCGGCTAAGGCCCTGGCTACGGGTTATGACATTGAAATTGTAGAAGCGCACCACCGCCACAAGGTCGATGCTCCGTCTGGAACCGCTTTGAAGATGGGTGAGGTCATAGCGGGTGCTTTGGGCCGCAACCTGAAAGACTGTGCCGTTTATGCCCGGGAAGGCGTGACCGGCGAGCGTGACCCGTCCTCCATCGGTTTTGCCACGATTCGCGGTGGTGACATTGTGGGAGATCACACCGTTTTGTTCGCGGGGATTGGCGAGCGCATCGAGATCAGCCACAAGTCGTCGAGCCGGGTCACCTACGCCCAAGGCAGCTTGCGCGCCGTGCGTTTTCTTGACGGGCGCCAAACCGGCCTGTTTGACATGTACGACGTGTTGGGATTGCGGTGAACGCTACCGACCTGCTGCGGCAGGGTGACGCCGTCAGTATGGGCGTTGCATTGGTACTTCTGGTCATGTCGGTCGCCAGCTGGGTTGTGATTTTGTGGAAAGCCTGGCTGCTACTGCGAGCCCATCGTGACGTGGCCCGCAGCACAGCCGCCTTTTGGCAGGCCCCTTCATTGGAAGAGGGGCTGCGTTCAGTGCAGCTATTTGACCGTGAAGTCCTGGTGGCACCACTGGTAGAGGCCAGCCGGGCGCAAACCAGCGGCACGCTGGCCGGTGCGGGCGATAAATCCCAGCAACTTACACGCCTGTTGCGCGATGCTTTACATACGGTCTTGCTCAAGCTGCAGGCTGGCCAGGTGTTATTGGCTACAGTCGGTTCCACCGCGCCCTTTGTGGGCCTGTTGGGCACGGTCTGGGGCATTTACCATGCGCTGATGGGCATCTCGGGTGCCGGCCAAGTCAGCATAGATCAGATTTCCGGCCCGGTCGGCGAGGCATTGATCATGACGGCCGCGGGCCTGGCGGTGGCTATTCCGGCAGTCCTGGGCTACAACGTGCTGGGCCGCTACATTGGCCGCATAGAGGCCGATCTTGAAGGTTTTGCCCGTGACTTGCGCGAGCTGTTGATCACGCAGAAAGCCCCATGACCATGACAACTCGCCGCCGGGCCGCCCCAAGGCGAGTTAGCCCCACACCCTGGTTCATCCAGGACCCCGTCCCTGGATCGGGGCAGCGACCCGCGCAGCGGTGGAGCGTGGGGGCATGACGTTTGGTCGCCTTGAGCGCACGGCCGCCCCCCAACCCATGAGCGAGATCAATATGACGCCGCTGGTGGATGTGATGCTGGTGCTGGTGGTCATTTTTATCATCACCGCGCCATTGCTGGTCAGCGCCGTCAAGGTGGACTTGCCCAAAAGCCCAGGCGCCGCCAAGCTGGAAGCGCCCAAGTTCATTGCGCTGACGGTGGACAAGTCTGGCCAGGTTTTTGTAGACGACAAGCCCTTGGGCCGAGACGCCGTGGCCGCTGCCCTGCGCCAGGCCGGGCAACGCAACCCCGACACCGAAGTGCGCCTGCGCGCCGACACCGCCGTCCCCTATGGCCGCGTGGTCGAGCTGATGGGTCAGGCCCACCTGGCGGGCCTGCACCGCATCGGTTTCGTGACCGAAGAGAGTGCGCCCCCACGCTCCACCGCTGTGCGGGTCGCTGCCCCCCGTGGGGGCTAACTTGCCTTGGGGCGGCCCGGCGGCAAATTGCCGTCGCGCCAAGTTCTATAGGCACTATGGCGGCTGCGCCTAAAATCCCCTCAAGCACTCCATCTGGCGACGCTTGGTCGCACCTTCACCCATGCAAGACAAATACCAACACCTGGACATCGAAAAAGCAGCGCACACACACTGGGCTCAACCCCTGTGGAACGGCCAGAACGCCTACTGCGTGACCGAAGATGCGCGTGACGCACAAGGCAAGCTCAAGAAGAAGTTCTATGCCTGCTCCATGCTGCCGTACCCCAGCGGCAAATTACACATGGGCCATGTGCGCAACTACACCATTAACGATATGCTGGCGCGTTACCTGCGCATGAACGGCCACAACGTGCTGATGCCCATGGGTTGGGACGCCTTTGGCCTGCCCGCTGAAAACGCCGCGTTGAAGAACAAGGTGCCTCCCGCCCAATGGACCTATGACAACATTGCCTACATGAAGGGCCAGATGCAGGCCATGGGCCTGGCCATCGACTGGAGCCGCGAGGTCGCTACCTGTGACCCCAGCTACTACAAGTGGAACCAGTGGTTGTTTTTGAAGATGTTGGAAAAAGGCATTGCCTACCGCAAGACCCAGGTCGTCAACTGGGACCCGGTGGACCAGACCGTGCTGGCCAACGAACAGGTGATTGACGGCAAGGGCTGGCGCACCGGCGCCACGGTCGAGAAGCGCGAGATCCCCGGCTACTACCTGAAGATCACCGACTACGCACAGGAGCTGCTGGACCAGGTGCAGACCGGTCTGCCGGGCTGGCCCGAGCGCGTCAAGCTGATGCAGGAAAACTGGATCGGCAAATCTAGCGGTGTGCGGTTTGCATTCACCCATGACATCCGGGGTGACGATGGCGCGCTGATTGGTGATGGCCGCATGTATGTGTTCACCACCCGTGCCGACACCATCATGGGGGTGACCTTTTGTGCTGTGGCTCCCGAGCACCCGCTGGCCCTGCATGCCGCAAAGTCCAATCTACGCCTGGCGGCCTTCATCGAAGAGTGCAAGGCAGGTGGCACCACCGAGGCCGAACTGGCCGTCAAAGAAAAGCTGGGCATGCCAACCGGTTTGAAGGTGACACACCCGCTGACCGGTGACGCCATTGACGTGTGGGTCGGCAACTACGTGCTGATGGGTTATGGCGATGGCGCCGTGATGGGTGTGCCTGCGCACGATGAGCGCGACTTTGCCTTTGCCAAGAAGTACAACTTCCGCATTGATGACGTGGTGCACATCGACGGTCTGAGTTACGACCATGACCAATGGCAAGATTGGTACGCAGACAAGCAACGGGGTGTGACCGTCAACTCGGATGTCTTTAGTGGCCTGTCCTGTGCGGACGCCGTGGATGCGGTGGCTGCCGCTTTGCAGGCCAAAGGGTTAGGCGAGAAGAAAACGACCTGGCGCCTGCGCGATTGGGGCGTGAGCCGCCAGCGTTACTGGGGTACACCCATTCCTATCATCCATTGCACCGAACACGGCGCGGTGCCAGTACCCGAGAAGGATTTGCCGGTGGTGCTGCCGCAGGACTGCGTGCCGGATGGCTCTGGCAACCCGCTGCACAAACACGAAGGTTTCCATGCCGGTGTGGTGTGCCCGGTGTGCGGCAAGACCGCGCGGCGCGAGACCGACACCATGGACACCTTCGTCGACAGTTCCTGGTACTACATGCGTTACTGCGACCCCCAGAATGCACAGGCCATGGTCGGCGCGGGTACGGCCTACTGGATGCGGGACCAGCAGCAGGCCAAGGGTGGCAGTGGTATGGACCAGTACATCGGTGGCATCGAACACGCCATCCTCCACCTGCTGTACGCGCGCTTCTGGACCAAGGTGATGCGTGACCTGGGCCTGGTCACTGTGGATGAACCGTTTACCAAGTTGCTGACGCAGGGCATGGTGCTGAACCATATCTACTCACGCCGCACCGAGAAAGGCGGCAAGGAGTACTTCTGGCCGCAGGATGTAGAACATGTGTTTGATGAGGCGGGCAAGATCACCGGCGCCAAACTCACCAAGGCGGTTGACAGTGCGGATGGGCTGCTGCCGGTGGGCACAGCCATCGACTACGAGGGCGTGGGCACCATGTCCAAGTCCAAGAACAACGGTGTCGA
>ERZ724520.384-NODE-384-length-24080-cov-7.470926_pt1 | contig 24080 bp, 18 predicted proteins | sample MGYA00376053_ERZ724520 | MGnify/ENA primary metagenome ERZ724520 (study PRJEB28724, sample SAMN07190886) | activated sludge metagenome | isolation source: activated sludge of sewage treatment plant in Hong Hong | place: USA: Christiansburg, Virginia | collected...
ATCTCCTGCTGCTGGGGATAGGGTCGCGTCCATTGGGTGTTGGGTGCAAACGAGAACGAGTAAAGGTGCGAAGGCACATCGCAGGCACAGCCCGGGTAGACGTTGTCACGCCAGGTGCCGCCTACCTCGCCGCTGCGCTCCAGAATGACCAGCGACTGGACGCCGCTTTCCCGCAAACGAATGGCGGCACACAGACCGCCAAAGCCGGCCCCAATGATGGCCACGTCGTGAAAATGTTGTTGCATGCGCAGAAGTTAACACGGAGCCCTTCCACGCGGCAAACCCCTGAAACCTACTTGGGTAAGTCCTGTGACGCGGTGGCAATTCCTGGCCCCAGACGATCGGAGGTCCAACGCAGCAGATCGCTCCACATCTGGCGCATTTCAGCGTCCCTGGGGGTGTGCGAGGCACTGGGCAATTCAATGGTGACCACCGGGACCCCTTTGTGGATGCCACCGTAATTGCCTAACGAACCGGGAAAAATTCCGACCTGGTCAAGGTACAGGCGGCCGAGTTTGCTGGGCGGTACCGAAGGACCATCAAAATCCAGCAAGGCATAAGGCGCGTGCACACTGACAATCAGATTGGGTTTGAAACTGTCCATCTGTTCCAGCAAAAAGCGGGACTCCGGCTCGGACAAGGGTTGGCGTCCCGGCCAGCGTCTGGGGTCGCGGCGGGTGCGGGCCTCCCAGTAATGGCGTGAATCACGGGCCCAGTTGGGTGTGGGAAAGTTGCGATTCAAGTCGACGCCACGCGCGTTGACGCGTTTGGCCGGTCGAGCAAACAGGCCGTCCGGGTTGAGTGCCGGAATGAAGCGCCAATGAATGGGAATGGTCATCGCCGCAGTGGGCGATTGCGCCATGGCAATCCAGTGAAACACCAGAGAAGTGGACGACATTTCATCGCCATGGATGGCGCCCAACACCAACACCCGCAAACGGGCGTCCTCAGCCCGGACTTCGCTGCCCCAGATCGGACGACCCAATACCGAGCGCGCTTGCGTATCCTGCAATTTCGCACTCTCGCACAATTGCGGTTTTACATTCGGGATCTTTGCAGCATAGTCCTTGCAGGACCTCATAGGAATTGAATAGCTTGCTATGCTTACTGTAGCAATTGCAATTGAGACCAGCAGTTTGAAACGCATGCCCCTATTGTAGGGCGCCCCTCAATATACCCAGGATGTCCTCAAGGCGGCAGCCAACGCGCCAGGAATTAAGGTAAATTCGCGCATGCCTTCGATTGCCCGGCCGCCCAAGGCCCTTCCCCCAGATTTTTCAACACCCCAATTCCGCGCAGCACTGGGCATGTTTGCCACGGGCGTAACCATCGTCACAGCGCGCGACATACAAGGCCGATTCATTGGTTTGACGGCCAATTCGTTCAATTCCGTATCGCTCACGCCGCCCCTGGTACTGTGGAGCCTGTCGCGCTCGGCCGGTTCAATGGTAGCCTTCAGCACGGGCTCGCATTACGCCATCAACATCCTGAGCGCCGAGCAACAAGACCTGGCCAGGCAATTTGCCGCACCGAACGTCGACCGCTTTGCCGGTGTGCAGTTTGAACCGGGTGCTGGTGGTGCGCCCTTGTTACAGGGCGCTGCTGCCACCTTTGAATGCTTCAACCGCAGCCGTTACGAAGAGGGTGATCACGTTATTTTTGTGGGTGAGGTGGAGCGCTGTTCCCACCATGACGGTGCATCACCCCTGCTCTTCCATGGCGGCAAGTTTTACGCCGAACACCCGCTATAGGCCTCTGCGATTTGCTACGAAATAGATAGCTGTCTACGCATATTTCACGTGGGCTAGAGGCATTTTTTGCTTTAGGTTTCTATCAGATCAGGGTGTCGACGCTGTTGCGCATGGCCAATTGCGCCACGGCATTGAGTGCGCTATCGACCAGGGGCTGACCGGAAATGACGCGCAGTTCCCCGCAAGCGACCAGCCTGTCGCGGGACCTGCGCGACATGGACTGGGTGGAGCCCCGCGCATTGGTGAAAAGGTACAACGTGCCGTGCGGACTGGCCCAGGTCAGTTGGGTCCGCGTCCACTGCCCGTCCACGCACAACTCCACCCACGCGCCCAGCGGCAGATCACTGATGGTCGGACCGTCTGTTTTGGTCGCATTCTGGGCGGCCTCAGGCATATCCAGAAAATTGGACGCCTGCGCCTCACCAGGCGCGACCCAGGGATCGTCATCTTCCACCCGATGGCTCCGCGCAGCGGCGACCAAACGGTCAGGCTGGGGCGCGGCCACTGGTGTCGGTTTCTTCGCCGAATTGAACGCCAACTGGTGAAAGCCCATGAGCGATTCCAAAAAGGTGCTGGTGCGGGTGGCTGGGTAAAGAATGGTGTCCAGGCCCTCACGCAATATTCCCAGCAACCGAGGCAACAGTCGGGTCAATTTATTGGTGTTCTGGCGTGGCAGGTCGGGGTGCGTGCTCCACAACAAGGCCGGGACGAGTGCCTGGTACTTTTCTGCTGCGACTGTACCGCCGTCGCTTGCGATACGGGCTTGTGCAATCACCTGCGCCCAGGGGCCACACAAAAACTCGATGACCACATCGGGTACACGGGCAGCGTCGGGGCGAGCCACAATTTCGCGCGCAATTTTTCTCGCCAACACGTTCCTCTGTTCGGCGTTTTGCAGGGCGCGCACCGCGGCGGCACGGGCGCGTTCACTGGTTTTGTTTGCCCGCTGCCAGGTTTCATGCAACGCCCTCAGTGCCCAAACAAAGGGTTCAGCGCTGTCGATGGTTTGGGTGGCCAACGGAGCAACCGCTTTTTCGACGCCACGAAGGAAAGCAGTGAAACCGGCCGCAGTGACGGCTGCATAAGCCAGGCTACGGTCAGCAATTTCCTGCACCAAGACGCGTGCGGGATGCTGTTTATGGGTGAACAACCTGGCGTCAACCAGCGCCAGGCGCAACAGCGGTGGCTCAAGTCGGCGGATCAGATCCTGCACCGGGGCCAGCAAGCGCGGATCCTGGGCGATGTTGTCGATCATCAACGCAATCACTTCCAGGCTGAGCGCCTGGCCCAGCCCTTGGGCACGAACACCCAAACCGGTGCGCACTGCCTCCACGGATGGGTCGCCCTCAATCACCGGCAGGGCCTTGGAACGCTGGCGCTGTTGCAGCCGTTGCACCACGGCGTCGACCTGCTCCATTTCTTTGAGTGCTTCGAGCGCGGCCGGTACCGTAGCATCAAAATCCGTCGCTGCGTCGGCAACGGGTTCACCATGACTTTCAAATTGTTGTGCGAACTGCCTGGCAAACTGTTCTTTAGGATTCAACGGCTGTGAATCTTCGAGTTCGCCAGCCAGCAAACGTCGCAGTCTGTCCAGAGTCAACAGAGTGTCATCCTGGCCATTCCGGCGCGCCGTCACCGGACCAGGCGCACCACGAGAAGCCTGGGGAATATTCTGCGACGCACCGCGACCAACCCGGTGGCCGCCGGGAGATTGGAGTACGGCATAACCGACACTTTCGACCCCCTGGCTACGCAAGCTTTGGCTCAGTTGCAGATACAGGGTGCGCAACTCTTGGCCCAAGGTCACACCCATCGCTCCCAACCAGTCCAACTGGATGGCCGCTGGCACCTGCGTTTGTTGCACCGTTTCGCGCAACGCGTTCAGGTAGATCTGAGGGCGCAGGGGGTTGCGTTCAGGGTTTACGGCAACCAGACCCAAGGTGCTGCATATCAGGGTGTTGAGTTCGGCCAAACTGGCCTCGGCCGCCACCATAGCGACCTGCAATGTACGGGCCAGTGTGACGCTGGTGAGCACCTGGACTTCGTCCATCAACTCCAGCTCGTCAAACTCTACATCCGCAACCGACGCCACCCCCGCCTTACGTCCGGCAGCCAAATTGGCAAAGGCATCCAGCAAGGATTGCGGAAAACGCTGACACAACTGCGGCTCCCAGCTGCGCAACTGTTTGGCCGACTGGGCCAGTGCATCGCGCTCTCGAAGATCGCGACAAGCGGCCTCACGCATCTGCAGATGAATGCGTGCCGCTGCAACCAGCTTGCCCATCAACAGGCTCGCGTCCGCCGTGGCTTTTTGCACCGTGGCCTGGTAGACAGACTGGTGTGGTGTTGGTGGCAGCAGCATGGCTGACGGTTGGAAAAGCCTTACTTCAAGGCCTTGAAGCGCATACGGTGCGGGCGTGCGCCTTCTTCACCCAGGCGCTTCTTCTTGTCGGCCTCGTACTCCTGGTAGTTGCCGTCGAAGAACGTCCACTGGCTGTCGCCCTCGCAGGCCAGGATGTGGGTGGCTATACGGTCCAGGAACCAGCGATCGTGGCTGATGACCATGATGCTGCCCGCAAATTCCAGCAAAGCGTCTTCCAGCGCGCGCAGGGTTTCCACGTCCAGATCGTTGGACGGCTCGTCCAGCATCAGCACGTTGCCACCCGCAATCAGGGTTTTGGCCAGGTGCAGGCGCCCGCGCTCACCGCCGGACAGCGTGCCGACCCGTTTTTGCTGGTCGCCACCGTTGAAATTAAAACGGCCGCAGTAGGCGCGACTGGCCATCTGGAACTTGCCCACGTTCAGGATGTCCAGCCCGCCAGAAACGTCTTCCCACACCGTTTTGTCATTGGCCAGGTCGTCACGGTTCTGGTCGACAAAGGCCATCTTGACCGTGGAGCCAATCTTGACCTCACCCGAATCCGCTTTTTCGCGCCCGGCAATCATCTTGAATAACGTAGACTTACCGGCGCCGTTGGGACCAATGATGCCAACGATAGCGCCCGCAGGTACCTTGAAACTCAGGTTGTCGATCAGCACCCGATCGCCAAAGGATTTCGTGACATTCGTGAACTCGATGACCTCATGGCCCAGGCGGTCGGCCACGGGGATGAAGATTTCGTTGGTTTCGTTGCGCTTCTGGTATTCAAAATCGCTCAGTTCCTCAAAGCGGGCCAGACGGGCCTTGCTCTTGGCCTGGCGTGCCTTGGGGTTCTGGCGCGACCACTCCAGCTCTTTCTTCAGCGCTTTGGCGCGGGACTCTTCGCCCTTTTGCTCGGACTCCAGACGCGCCTGCTTCTGGCTAAGCCAGTCGGAATAATTGCCTTTGTAGGGGATGCCGGAGCCCCGGTCCAGCTCCAGAATCCACTCGGCGGCATTGTCCAGGAAGTAGCGGTCGTGGGTGATGGCCACCACGGTGCCAGGGTAACGCTGCAAAAACTGCTCTAGCCAGTCTACCGATTCGGCGTCCAAGTGATTGGTCGGCTCATCGAGCAACAGCATGTCGGGCTTGGACAGCAGCAACCGGCACAGGGCCACGCGGCGTTTTTCACCGCCGGACAACACACCGATATTGGCATCCCAAGGCGGCAGGCGGAGCGCGTCGGCGGCAATTTCCAACTGGTGCTCGGAGTCGGTTCCGGCGGTGGCGATGATGGCTTCCAGCTCGGCCTGCTCGGCGGCCAGGGCATCAAAGTCAGCGTCCTCGGCTCCATAGGCGGTGTATACCTCTTCCAGCCGCGCCTTGGCGGTAAAGACTTTGCCCATACCGGCTTCCACACTTTCGCGCACCGTCTGGGCGGGGTCCAGCTTGGGCTCCTGGGGCAGGTAACCAATATTCAGCCCGGGCATGGGGATGGCTTCGCCCTCGATTTCCTTGTCCACGCCGGCCATGATTTTGAGCAGTGTGGACTTGCCCGAACCGTTGGTGCCCAGCACGCCGATCTTGGCGCCGGGGAAGAAGGACAAGGATATGTCTTTAAGAATATGCCGCTTGGGCGGCACAATCTTGCCGACGCGGTTCATGGAAAAAACGTATTGGGCCATTGCGAGTCTGATTTAGGGAGGGGAAAAACCACATTATCGACTGCGGCACCCGCACCCAACGGTCAACGGTTCAAATTGGCCTAGGAACTTCCGCTCGATTTTTCCAGGTCATTACGCAACGCTGCCTGTGCGACCGCATCCAGCGCGTGATCGACCACACGGCCATCAGATATCAAACGGATCAAACTGAGGCCACGCAAACGATCCATGGTTCGCCTGGACATCGAATGGGCCATGCCGCCAGCCGAAATGAACATAAACAAAGTCTTGTGCGGACTGGCCCAGGTCAGTTGGGCACGTACCCATTGGCCGCCCAGCGCCAAATCCACCCAAGAACCTGTGATCAGGGTGTGTGCGCTCCATGCCTCCTGGGCGATGGGGTCCGGGACTTCACTCTCTTCGACCTCAGCCGTTGTATCTCCAGTGCCCTTCACAAAGCCAGACTCAGCGGCTTCATTGTCCGCCATCCAGAAGTCGTCTTCCGGAATGCCCACCGTCTCGACCGGAGACATCTCTACCGCTGGCAGAGCTTCAGCCGACTCGGCTGCAGTCTCCGATGTGGAAGTCGACCGCGCTCCTTCGAAAGCCTGTTCATGGAAGGTGATTAACTCATCAAAGAACACGGGTATGCGTTCTTCGGGATACGAAATCAGGCCAAGGCCCTGGCGCATCTTGACCAGCATTGCAGGCACCATATCGACCAGGCGAGCCCGGTTGCGCCGCGCCAGACGCAGTTGTACGCTCCAGATGAGGTCATCCACCAGGCTCAAATAGCCATCGGCATCCGCCGCACCATCGGCACATTTCAATTGTGATTCCGCCACAACCTGTGCCCATGGGCCACGCAGGAAGACCGATACGATCTCGGGGACTTTTTTGTTCTTCAGCCGTTCCGCAAAATCTTCCGCCATGCGCTGCGCCAACAGGTTGCGCTGTTCAGCATGCAACAGCCCCCGGGCTGCCTCTTCTGCACGCTGGCGTTGTTCATGCTCTTCACGAGCCCAGCCGTCTTCCAACTTGCGCAGAACGCGGGCAAAGGCGGGTGCATCACCCCCGCTGCCGCTGAGCACATTGACGGCGTTTTCCAGCGCCTTCTGAAAATGGGCGTAACCCGGCTGGTCTTCAGAAGTAAAGGCCAGGCTTCGGCTGGTAATCTTGTCCATGAACTGGCGCGCGGGGTGCTGGCGTTCGCTGAAAAAGCGGGCATCCGATTGCGAAAGGGCCATCAGAACCGGCTCCAACTGTTTGAGCTTCTTGCGTACACCCCCCATCATGCGATGGTCCTGCGTGAGGTTCTCCAACATCAGTCTTACGACCTCTTCACCAAGCTCCCGGCCCAGTTTCTTGCTCTTGGATTTTTCCCGTTGAACGACGGGATCCAACATTCCACCGGTGTCAGCCGAAGCTTTGGGGATGGCCGCCTGATTTGCCCTCGCGGACAGGCGTTTCATCATCGGCTCCATCAGCTTCATGTCCTCCAGCGCCACAAACGAGGCCGGAACGGTATGGGTGAAGTCCTTGATGTTTCCGTTCAGAGGTCCGGCATCAAGCTCGCCTGACAACAGTCGGCGCAGTTTGTCCAGCGTGAGCAAGGTTCGTGTTACCGAGTTCTCGACCGGTTTAGCCTGCGCACCCTGTCCTCCGGAAGGCAACGTTGGCGCCACCGGCTCCACGCCCTGCGTGCGCAACCATTCGGCAATTTCCTTGTACAACTGGCGCATGCTGACACCCAACATGCCGGCCGCAGGCGTCATGATTGCCGTACGCGCATCGTCCTTGGGGACATGCTCGACCAGGCTTTCACGCAAAGCGTAGACAAACGCATCCGGTTTCAAGGGGTTCAAGTGAGGCTGAACCGTCATCCAGCCCAGCAGACTGCTCATCATGCCGTTCAGGGTCGGTAGAACGTCGTCGACCGCCATTGCGATTTCCTGCTGGGTCAATGCAAATTCAATGTTGGCATCGATCTGCTCTTCCTCCAGAAACTGGAAATCGTCAAAACGCAGGGGTTGGGATTGCGACCGGTGGATGTCGCCTCCATACAAAGAGGCCCGCAAGTGTGTGCCAAAACTCGCCTTGAACGCCGCCGCATGTAAACCCAGGTGCTCAATCGCCGCTTTACCAGCCGGGTTCTGGATCAACTGGATCGACTTGCTGCGAATCGGTGCGATTGATGCAGCCAAACCCAACAGCACATCGTTGGCGAGTGTGTCACTTTGTTCCAGCACGGCCTCCATGCAGTCCTGAAGGGACGGCTTGAAACTGCCGGGCTCGTGGGCCACGCCCAACCGTCGCAACATGAACTTTTTCATTGTAGAAAGATTCTCCCAGTTGCCGTGTGCAATGACTAGCCCCAATGACACATTGTTACCGCCAAGTGGTGCAGACAAAACACATGGACCATGCATTTTTGGCGCGACCGCCCGCAACGTGCGACAATACGCCTGTTGCGGGGCTTCAGTTGCCCACAACGTCAGCACATTGCTGGGGACAGGTTGACAGCCTCCGTCCTGCTTTTGAATCTATCTGCCTTAGACTGAACCAGTGCCACCGCACAGGTATAGGCCGATATCCCAAGCGCCCTGGATGGGCGCCACAACTCATGAACTTCGAAGAATTGAATCTGGCTGCGGCCATCGTTAAAGCCGTGCGCGAGCAAGGTTACGAGACCCCGACAGCCATTCAGGCCCAGGCCATCCCTCTGATTCTGGAAGGCCGCGACCTGCTCGGCGGCGCCCAGACCGGGACTGGCAAGACCGCGGCCTTCACACTGCCCATGCTGCACCGCCTCTCCATGAGCCGCAGCGCGCAAAATAAGTTTGGCGGAACCGGCATCCGTGCCCTGGTACTCACGCCCACCCGCGAACTCGCAGCCCAGGTTGAAGAGTCTGTGCGCACCTATGGCAAGTACCTGCAACTCAGTTCCACCGTGATTTTTGGCGGTGTCGGCATGAACCCCCAGATTTCCAAGCTCAAAAAGGGCGTGGACATTCTGGTGGCAACCCCCGGACGCCTGCTCGACTTGATGCAGCAGGGCATGCTAGATCTGGGTCAGGTGCAAATGCTGGTACTCGACGAAGCCGACCGTATGCTGGATATGGGCTTTATTCATGACGTCAAGAAAGTGCTGGCCGCCGTTCCCAAGGAAAAGCAAAGCCTGTTGTTCTCGGCCACTTTCAGCGACGAGATTCGCGAGTTGGCCGCCGGCCTGTTGAAAGACCCGCAAAGCGTGCAGGTCACTCCCCGCAACACCACCGTTCAGCGCATCACCCAGGTGATCCACCCGGTCGGTCGCGGCAAGAAAAAGGCCCTGCTGGCCCACATCATCAACGAACACAACTGGAGCCAGGTTCTAGTGTTCACCCGCACCAAGTTCGGCGCCAACAACGTGGCCGAATTCCTGGAGAAGAACGGCATCACCGCCATGGCCCTGCACGGCAACAAGAGCCAGGCAGCGCGTACCCAGGCCCTGGCCGGCTTCAAGAGTGGCGACGTGCGCGCGTTGGTTGCCACCGACATTGCCGCTCGCGGCATTGACATCGACGACCTGCCGCACGTGGTCAACTACGAGATTCCCAATGTCAGCGAAGACTACGTACACCGCATCGGCCGCACCGGCCGCGCCGGAAACGATGGTGCCGCCATTAACCTGGTGTGCCTGGATGAAGAGGGATTCATGCAGGATATCGAGCGCTTCACCAAACAGGATATTCCTGTTCGGGTGATCGACGGCTTTGGCCCGGCGCCCGGTGAAAAGGGTGAACCCATCGCCATGGGCCGTCAAACCATCTGGGGTGGCGCTGGCAAACCCCCTAGCCGCGATGTGATGCAGGCTGCGGCCCGCACCGCACGCACCGAAATGATGCAGCGTGTGCGGGAGAACAAGGCCGGTCAAGGAGAGCGTGGCGGCCAAGGTGCTGGTCGCGGCAATGGTGGTGGTGGCAGCGGTGGCCGTGGCGCGCAAGGGCCGCGCGGTGGCGGCGGCCAAAGTCGTGGCGGTGATCAAGCGCCCCGTCCACAAGGTGCACGCGGGCCGCAGGGTCAAGGTGGTCAGGGGCAAAGTCGCAGCCGCCCACCGGTTGGCGACGCACAACCCCATAGCCACGAGGGTCGTTTCGCTGGTGGCATGACGGCCGACCCACGCCCGCCTCGCAGCGCACCTGGTGGCCAACCCGATCCCATGCGTACCAGTGTCGATATGATGACCGAACGCGGCCAGCGCCGTGGTGGTGGTGGTTTTGGTGGCGGCAATCGCAATGGAGGCGGCAATGGCGGATCACGCTCGGGTGGTTATGGTGGCGGGGGCAACGGGCCTCGTGGGTCAGGAAATCCTCGCGGCCCTTTTAGCCGATAAGACCTATTCGGCGGTCCACTGCGTGGGCCGTCGCGCCCTGGCGCAACAGCACCCCAAGCTGACCTGCCATGTAGTGGATTTTGCGGCCCTGCCGCCGTTGCCCAAGGTCGATGACTGCTTCATCGCCCTGGGCACAACCATCAAGGTGGCTGGCAGCCAGGAGGCCTTTCGCGCGATTGACTTGAAGGCGGTTGAGGCTCTAGCCCTCGCCGTCAAAAGGTCAGGCGCTACTAATTTAGGAGTAATCAGCGCCATGGGGGCCAACAGCCAGTCCTCGGTCTTCTACAACCGGATCAAGGGCGAAATGGAAGTTTCCCTGGCCCGAATGGGCTTCAAGAGCCTGGTGATTGCCCGCCCTTCCATGATCGATGGCGACCGCGCCACATTGCACCAGCCGGGACGCATCGGCGAAGGCATGGGCCTGGTACTGGCGCGTGGACTGGGTCCGCTGTTGCCCGCCAACTATCGCGCCATCAAGGCCAGTGACATCGCGCATGCCCTGATCCGTCACGTCAAGGCTGGCGTGCCCGGCGTGGTGACGCTGATGTCGGGCGAGATGCAGGGCGGCTGAAACTGAAGTCCTGCGCCGCCAAAGAGGCGGTGCGGCAGAGCGCTTTGCTCCGTGTCCCCCGGCCTTCGGCCTCCTCCTTTACCTGCGCAAAACGCTCTGCCGCACCGCCTCCTATCCCCGCACAAACAACGTCACCAGCGGCGCATCACCCACTTGGCGACTCCAATGTCCGTGGACAGCCGCATCGAACGCCGCGCCGTCCGGCAGCACATCGGCAGAATAGAAATGTTCGCCCGGCTTGAAGATGCGCGAGTTACCGCCCTGCAGACCGATCTCCATCTGCCCACCCAGAATAAAACACCACTGCGGCGCCCCTGTACAGTGAAAACTGCTGCGAAAGCCGACCGGGCTGGTGCGCAACTGGTAGCCGCCTGAGGCAAATACATCGGACAGCATGGACTGAGGCGTGCCCTGGTCCAGCGCAACGGCGTCTTCGCGAAACCGGGCTCTGCCATCGGTATCGGTAAACAGAACAACTTTGGTGAAATGGGTCATGGCAAGTGCGTTGATTTGGGATGGGTGTATTGTCCCGGCAATCCCCGCTTTGCGGCCACAATGCTGCTCCAGACCCTCTCCACTACCCAGGCACCCACCATGCGACTTTTGCACACCATGCTGCGCGTTGGCAATTTACAGCGCTCCATCAACTTCTACACCCAGATCCTGGGCATGAAGCTGATCCGCACGTCGGAAAACCCGGAGTACAAATACTCACTGGCCTTCGTGGGCTATGGCACAAACCCGGAGCATGCCGAGATTGAGCTCACCTATAACTGGGGCGTGGAGAAGTATGAAATGGGCAACGCCTATGGCCACATCGCACTGGGTGTACCCGATGCCTACGCGGCCTGCGAAGCGATCAAGGCTGCGGGCGGCAACGTGACGCGCGAAGCTGGCCCAGTCAAGGGCGGCAGCACCGTAATCGCGTTTGTGACTGATCCGGACGGTTACAAAATGGAGCTGATCCAGAGGCTCTGAACCTTGGACCTGCAACGGCGCAGCAGTAGCCAAGCGCAATTTAAATCCGGAACGGCCTCATTTTTTACTCTTTCAGCTTGAAACGGCGCGCTTTGGCACCAATTCACATTGGCGGTGCAATCCATTGTGGTGACCGATAGAATCGTTTTCATGGCCACCAATAACCCGTTCAAACCACCTGACACTCCGATCAAGCAGCCGGACCGCGACGACAGCGGCTCTGTCGTCCTTGAGCGGCGGACACAACGTGTCAAGCCGCCGCAGATGTACCAGGTTGTCATGCTCAATGACGATTACACCCCTATGGAATTTGTGGTGGTGGTGATCCAGGAGTTTTTTGGAAAGGATCTGGAATCGGCGACACGCATCATGCTCAAGATCCATCTGGATGGACGGGCTGTATGCGGTGTGTACTCGCGGGATGTTGCAGTCACCAAAGTCGATCAGGTGCTGGACGCAGCACACAAGGCGGGCCACCCGCTGAAATGCATCTGTGAACCCATGGAAGTGTAAGTGGGGTTACGAATCGAACTGACGGTGAATCGAGATTCGGTTTACAGTTGATCATCAACGCAAGGCAAAAGGAAATCACATGATTGCCCAAGAATTGGAAGTTAGTCTGCATATGGCGTTTGTCGAAGCGCGCCAGCAGCGCCACGAGTTCATTACCGTGGAACACCTGTTACTCGCCTTGTTGGACAATCCCAGCGCCGCAGAAGTCTTGCGCGCCTGCTCGGCCAATATTGACGATCTGCGCAAATCACTATCGAACTTTGTCAAGGACAACACGCCCCAAGTCGCGGGTGCCGATGATGTCGATACCCAGCCGACATTGGGCTTTCAGCGCGTCATCCAGCGCGCCATCATGCACGTGCAGTCCACCGGCAGTGGCAAGAAGGAAGTGACCGGTGCCAATGTGCTCGTAGCCATTTTTGGCGAGAAGGACTCACATGCGGTGTATTACCTCCACCAGCAAGGTGTCACACGCCTGGATGTTGTCAACTTTATCGCCCACGGTATCAAAAAGAGCGATCCTCCGGAGTCGACCAAAGCCAGTGAAAATCAGGCCGAATCGGAAGAAGGCGCTGCCGGGGAAAAGAATGAAAAGTCTTCGCCGTTGGAACAGTTCACACAAAACCTGAACCAGTTGGCCAGCGAAGGGAAAATTGACCCGCTGATTGGTCGTGAATACGAGGTGGAGCGTGTCATCCAGATTCTGTGCCGTCGTCGAAAAAACAACCCCTTGTTGGTGGGTGAAGCCGGTGTTGGCAAGACCGCCATTGCCGAGGGCCTAGCCTGGAGAATCACACAAGGCGAAGTGCCAGAAATCTTGTCTGAGGCCGTGGTGTATTCCCTGGACATGGGGGCGCTGCTGGCCGGCACCAAATACCGCGGTGACTTCGAGCAACGCCTCAAGGGTGTACTCAAAGCACTGAAAGACAAGCCTCACGCCGTATTGTTTATCGATGAGATCCACACCTTGATCGGTGCCGGCGCAGCATCGGGTGGCACACTGGATGCGTCCAATCTGCTCAAACCCGGCCTCAGCTCGGGACAATTGAAGTGCATTGGCGCAACCACATTTACAGAGTACCGCGGCATCTTCGAAAAAGACGCTGCCTTGTCGCGCCGGTTCCAGAAGGTGGACGTGGTGGAGCCCACCATCGAGCAAACTGTTGAAATTCTCAAGGGACTCAAATCCCGCTTTGAGGAACACCACAACGTCAAATACGCGGTCGCGGCCCTGCAGGCTGCTGCCGAGCTGAGTGCCAAATACATCAACGACCGACACCTGCCTGACAAGGCGATTGACGTCATTGACGAGGCGGGTGCTGCGCAGCGCATTCTGGCGCCGAGCAAACGCAAAAAGACCATCAGCAAGGCCGAGGTCGAAGAAATTGTGGCCAAGATCGCCCGCATTCCGGCGGCCAATGTGTCCAACGACGACCGCAGCAAGCTCAAAACACTGGAGCGTGATCTGCGCAACGTGGTGTTTGGCCAAGATAAGGCGCTCGATGTGCTGGCTTCAGCGGTCAAGATGGCGCGCTCCGGTATTGGCAAGGGTGACAAACCCATTGGCTCCTTCCTGTTCAGTGGTCCCACCGGTGTGGGAAAAACCGAAGCCGCCAAGCAGTTGGCCTACATCATGGGCATTGACCTGATTCGCTTCGACATGAGCGAATACATGGAACAACACGCTGTGAGCCGTCTGATTGGCGCACCTCCGGGTTATGTGGGTTTTGACCAAGGTGGCCTGCTGACCGAGGCCATTACGAAGAAGCCGCATTGTGTGCTGCTGCTGGACGAAATCGAGAAGGCGCACCCGGCAATCTTCAATGTGCTGCTGCAGGTGATGGACCACGGCACGCTGACCGACAACAATGGGCGCAAGGCCGATTTCCGCAATGTGATCATTGTCATGACCACCAATGCCGGTGCCGAGACCATGAACAAGGCCAGCATCGGTTTCACCAACCCGCGTGAAGCCGGCGATGAGGCGGCCGATATCAAACGCCTGTTTACGCCAGAGTTCCGCAACCGGCTGGATGCGACCGTCAGCTTCAAGGCGCTGGACGAAAACGTCATCCTACGCGTGGTGGACAAGTTCCTGCTGCAACTGGAAACGCAATTGGCCGACAAAAAGGTTGAAGTCACCTTCACCGACAAGTTGCGCAAACATTTGGCCAAGAAAGGTTTTGACCCCTTGATGGGTGCACGCCCCATGCAGCGGTTGATTCAAGACACCATTCGCCGCGCATTGGCCGATGAATTGTTGTTTGGTCGCCTGACCGAAGGCGGTCGTCTGACCGTTGATCTGGACGACACCGATACCACCAAGACCGAAGTTATTCTGGATATCCAGCCCCTGCCAGAGAAGAAGGGCAAGGCCAAACCGGAAGAAGCCACGGCTGGATAACACCGGCCCGACGGACAAAAGGCTCAGTTACCTGCGAACTGAGCCTTTTTTCATGTCCCCGCGGCGATCAGCCGCCAGGGTTTCACCGGCGCTTATTTGAAGCCGACACGGTCCAGCATTTGCTGCACCTTGACTTGGTTCATGCCCACCACGCTGATCGGAATGGTTTCACTCTTGAAACCGCCGCCCGTCATGGCTTGCAGCGCCGTGTTGGTGACCTTCACCCCCTTGGCGGTCGGCCATTCGTTATTGCCATTGGCAAAATGCTCCTGGGCTGGAGCGCTGGCCAGGTACTCCAGGAATTTGATGGCATTGCTCTGGTTCTTGGCATACCGTGCCACTGCGCCACCGGCGATATTGACGTGGGTGCCCCAACTGGACTGGTTGGGAAACATCACTCCCACCCGGTCCATGATGGCCTGGTCTTCTTTTGCGCTGGAGCGCATGATACGCGCCAGGTAGTAGGTGTTGGTGACTGCAATCGCGCACTCACCCGACGCCACACCTTTGATCTGATCGGTGTCCCCTCCTTTGGGTGAGCGGGCCATGTTGGCGACCATACCTTTGAGCCATTGCTCGGCCGCTGCGTCGCCCAGGTGTTCGATCACCGAACCGAACAAGGACAGGTTGTACGGGTGGGACCCAGAGCGGATGCACAGTTTGCCCTTGTTTTTCGGGTCACCCAGTTCTTCGTAGGTGTCGACGTCTTCTTTCTTGACTTTGGCCTTGTCGTACACAATGACACGGGCCCGAGTGGAAAAACCAAACCAGGGTGTTTCGCCGCTTGCAGTGGGTTTGCCACGCAAGTTGGCGGGGATGGCCTCTTCCAGGACTTTGGACCTTATCGGTTGAAACAGACCGTCAACCTCCCCGCGCCACAGGCGGCTGGCATCGACCAGCAAAATCACGTCAGCCGCAGAAGCACTGCCCTCGGCTTTTAAGCGGGCCACGATGCCGGCGTCATCGGCATCCACGCGGTTAAGCTTGATTCCCGTGGCCTTGGTGAAGTCGGCGTACATGGCCTCGTCAGTCGGGTAATGACGTGCCGAGTAAATGTTCAGCGTCTGCTCTTGCGCCAGTGCTGCTGTACTGGCGATACAAATGAGGGTGGCAAGGGCCAGGTGTGTGTGTTTCATGTTGCAAGACAGTTAAAAAATCTTCGATGCGCTGGTTTGGATAATAATACAAACAAGAATGATTCGCAATATCTATTTATCCCAAATAGCCAAGTATTCACTTATCGACCGACCCGGCTGCACACCAGCACCCCGGAAATCACCAGTGCCGTGCCCGCCACCAGCCACGCGGTAAAGGCTTCGTCCAGGACCAACACCCCCATCAACATGGTCGCCATAGGCCCCACCATGCCTACCTGTGCGGCCAAACTCGAGCCAATGCGCTCGATGGCCATCATCACCAACATGACAGGCACCACCGTACACAGGGTGGCATTCAACACCGACAGCCAAATCACCTGGGGCGCTACGGCCCAAGCCACATCCAACGGTCGCAATACAACAAATTGCACGATACATAAGACGCAGGCCACCGAGGTGGCCAGCCCCACCAGTCGCAAAGAACCTAAGCGCTGCACCATCTCCCCACTGTAGAACAGGTACAGCGCATAACTGATGGCACTGAGCAGCACCAACAACGCGCCCAAGGCAACGTCAGCGCCCTGCAGCGTGACTTCGTGCCCAAACACCAACAACACACCGGCATAACTGATCGCCATACCAACCGCCTGGCGCACACCGATCCGTCGCCCGTACAGCACCAGTCCCAGCAGCAACACCAGCGTCGGGTTCAGGTACAGGATCAAACGCTCCAGCGACGCGGTGATGTACTGCAGGCCGGCAAAGTCCAAAAAACTCGCCAGGTAATAACCGGTCACCCCCAGCCAGACAATGCCCAGCACATCTTTGCGTGTGAGTTCAACCGGTGTACTGGAGGGCGTCTTGCGACTCGCCCACCAGGTCATGGCCAGAAAAAAGGGCAATGCAAACAACATACGCAACATGATCAGGGTCACGGCGTCTACACCGTGGCGGTAGGCCAGCTTCACAATGATCGCCTTGCCGCTGAATGCCACGGCTCCCAAGCCGGCCAGGGTGAGTCCGATTGCTATTGATTTAGGAGCTACTTGCGTATGTTTCACGAGGGCTAGAGCAATATTTCACATTAAACCATGGGCATCCGAGCGACGCCTCAACGCAGTGACGATCTGTCACTGTACAGGACAGGCCGGCGCACAGTGATCCCGCGGCGCAGGGCCTTTCGACGGCACGGCGCAAGAGGTCTAGAATGCCCTGCCCCAGCACCCGCTGCCACCTCGTCCGCTTCTCGCCCCATCTCAATGCCAACTGAACCCCTGCCAACGCTTGCCACCGACCTGCACATGGTCGCCAATCTGGCAAGTGGCCTAGGCGCCTCGCGGGCACAAAACGGTCACACGGCATCCAATAACCACGTTGAGCTGCTGGCCCAGGCCCTCGAACAAAGCCCGTTTGGCATCATTGTCATGGACATTGAAGGTCGCGCTGAATACTGCAACCAGAGTTTCACTGCCATGACCGGGTTTACGCTCAACGACATCCGCGACGTTGCAGCCCACCCCTGGAACACGGCCGAATCGACCGACGCGGTGTACCGGGGTCTGCTGTCATCGCAACAGGCAGATGACCGCTGGAATGGTGATGTACAGAGCCACCGCAAGGACGGCACAACTTACTGGGAACGGCAGGTGGTCTCCACGCTGCGGGACGCCGATGGCAAACACACGCACCTGGTCGTTTTCAAGCAAGACATCAGTGAACGCCGGCGTCGCAAGGCCGCGCATGAGCAAACGAGGCGCTTGCAAGAGCAGGCGCTGGTTTCCAGCAGCAATGGCATCATGATCACGCGCAGCGATGCCGATGACCACTCCATCGTCTACGTAAACCCGGCCTTTGAACGGATTACCGGCTACCGCTCGGACGAAGTCATTGGCCGGGAAGGCCGCTTTCTGCTGCGCGACGATCTGGCCCAGCCCGAACTGGAGGGTATTCGCTCGGCCTTGCGCGAGAAGCGCGAAGGCGAGGCCACGCTGCGCAACTACCGCAAGGACGGAACACTGTTCTGGAACGAGTTACGTATCGCGCCGGTCCGCGAGCTCACGGGCTCGGCCATTACGCATTTTGTCAGCGTGATCAACGACATCAGTGAACGCGTGTGTTACCAACAGGCGCTGGAACACCAGGCCAACCACGACAGCCTGACCGGCCTGGCCAACCGCAACCTGCTCAATGACCGGATTGAACAGGCCATCCTATGGGCCAAGCGCAACAACCGTGTCATGGGGGTGATGTTGCTGGACCTGGACCACTTCAAGCTGATCAACGATGCTTCGGGGCACTCGGCGGGTGACGCGCTGTTGAAGGAGGTCGCACAACGTCTGGCCCGCTGCGTGCGGGAAACCGACACGGTGGCTCGGCTCGGCGGGGACGAATTCGTCATCATCCTGACCGACTTGCCGCAACCCGACGATGTGGACCAGATCGCTGAGAAGATCCTGTCGTCCCTGTCACGCCCCATGGATGTGGTTGGGCGCGATGTATTTGTGACGGCCAGCATCGGCGTTTCGCTGTACCCGCGCGATGGTGACCACGGCGAAATCCTGCTGCGTTACGCCGACATGGCCATGTACCGCGTCAAGGAACATGGTCGCAACAGCGTACGCCAGTTTGTTCCCGAGATGGGATCGTCAGCCGTCAGCCGGCTGGACATGGAGGCCGCGCTGAGGCGAGGTCTGGAGCGTGGTGAATTCTTGCTGCATTACCAGCCCAAGGTCGACCTCTCCACCGAGTGCATTGTGGGTGCCGAAGCCCTGGTACGCTGGCAACACCCGCAAATCGGACTGGTGCACCCCATCGAATTCATCCGGTTGGCCGAAGAAACCGGCCTGATCATTCCGCTGGGCGAATGGGTCTTGGACGAGGCCTGCCGCCAGCAGGTACTATGGCAACAACAAGGCCTGGGACCCGTCAAATTGGCCGTCAATATGTCGGCACGCCAGTTCCGGCAGGAAGAACTCATCGAGCGCATTTCAGCCGTGTTTGCCGGTTCAGGGGCTGATCCGCGGCACATGACTTTGGAGCTGACCGAAAGCATGGTCATGCACGATGTTGACAGTGCCCTGGCCTCTTTGCGGGCACTCAAGAAACTGGGCCTGTCACTGTCGCTGGACGACTTTGGGACGGGTTATTCCAGCCTGTCCTACCTGCGGCGTTTCCCGATTGACGAGCTCAAGATCGACCGCTCGTTTATCAACGACATCCACCTCAACGCCGACGATGCAGCCATCGCCGGTGCCATCGTGGCGATGGCACGCAGCCTGGGACTGCTGGTGGTCGCAGAAGGTGTTGAGAAGAAGGAACAGGCCGAATTGTTGTCCTCCCTGGGCTGCAACCTGGTGCAGGGCTATTTTTACGCCCGCCCCATGACAGTCAGCGCCTTTACCACCCGACTGCAAGCGCAACACCCGCAGGCGGCATGAACAAACTGGAATGGCGAAGTGTGGCTTAAGCAGAACTGGCACTCCTGCTCACGCATGCCCGCCTACAGGCCGGTCAGGCCATTTTCTTGCGCACGCGCTGCCACACGGCCAGAGCCGCAAACACCAAACCACCGGCCACAATGCCAGTGAGTGCATCCATCGCCACGGACACCGTGCCCTGAATCAACCCGGAGGCTGCGCCCGTTCCGCCCGCCATAGCCACCAGGGCCTCAATGGCATGGTGTAGCGGGCCCAGACCGTGCACCAAAATGCCACCGCCGACCAGAAACATGGCCGCAGTACCCACAATGGCCAGCGCCTTCATCAACCAGGGAGCCGCTTTCAACAGACCGCGCCCCAAGGCTTGCTGCGCACTAACCCACGGCCCGCTGCCCGGGCGTCGGCTCAAAAACAGACCCGCATCGTCCAGTTTCACAATACCCGCTACAAAGCCATAAACCCCCAGCGTCATCACCAATGCAATGGCGCTGAGAACCGACAACTGGGTCAACCACGGGCTGCTCTGTACCGTGCCCAACGTAATGGCGATGATCTCGGCCGACAAAATGAAGTCGGTGCGGATGGCGCCTTTTACTTTGTCGCGCTCCAGGGCCAACAGGTCCACATTCGGGTTGGCCAAGGCCTGCATCAACTCTTCAGCATGGGCCTGGTCTTCGGCTTCGCTGTGAAAGAACTTGTGCGCCAGTTTTTCGAACCCTTCAAAACACAGGTAGGCGCCGCCCACCATCAGCAGTGGTGTCACCGCCCAGGGAATAAAAATACTGATCAACAGGGCCGAGGGCACCAGAATGAGTTTGTTGAGCAGGGATCCCTTGCAGACCGCCCAAACCACGGGCAACTCGCGATCAGCCGACACACCGGAAACTTGCTGCGCATTTAACGCAAGGTCGTCCCCCAACACACCTGCCGTTTTTTTGGCTGCAATTTTGGAAAGAATGGCGACGTCATCCAGAATGGTGGCGATGTCATCGATCAAGGCGAGCAGGCTACTGGACATGGTGTGCGTTTTTGAGCGGGAAATGTCCATTGTCGCCGCTTCCGGCAAGGGCAGGAATGCACCATATGAAACCTGACGCCATGGTTGTTGCGGCTCCCCCATCACGGCGCGAAGGCCACTCGCGGTCTGAACTGTGCCTGTGCCGTGCAGTAACATGGCCCGGCACACCACTGTCTATTACAAGGAGTCCCCATGTCCATCACCCTCCATGTTGAACTGGGCTACGAATTTGACGTCAAAGCCTCGGCCAAAGAGGTCTTCGAGGTCTTGTCCGATGTCCCAACCTCGGCCAGCTTTTACCCCGGCGTTGAACAATTGACCGACCTGGGCAAAGGGGTCTACCGCTGGGAGATGGAAAAAATTGGCCTGGGTCAAGTCAACCTGCAGACGGTCTACGCTTCCAAATACGTCAGCAACAAGACCAAGGGCACCGTGGTGTGGACCCCGATCGCGACCGAAGGCAATACCCAGGTCACCGGCGACTGGAAGATCACCCCTGGCAAAAAATCGACCAACGTCGTGTTGCACGTTGAGGCCGAATTGAGCCTGCCTCTGCCGGCACTGATGAAGATGGTGGTGCAACCGTTGGTGGAGGCCGAATTCGAACGCCTGACCGAGCAGTACATCGACAATCTGGTGGAACGTTTTGGTGGTGAGGTGTGAGGCGCACCGAAAACACTATCAAAACAGGAGCGCTCTACGCAATGTATTCGAGGGCTGGAGCCACTTTTTGAATGGAATAGTCTGTGCTGCTGCTGGAACTGGTTTTGTTATTGATGATGTGTGCCGTGGGACTGGGCTGGCTGGCCCGGCGGTTCAAGTTTCCGTACCCGATTGCGCTGGTGGTAGGCGGGGCATTGTTGGGCATGGTTCCCAAACTGCCCCAATTTCCGTTTGACCCACAACTCATTCTGGTAGTTGTATTGCCACCCATCCTGTACCAGGCAGCCCTGCTGACCTCGTGGAGCGATTTCAAATCCCACATCAAGCCCATCAGTCTGCTGGCGATCGGCCTGGTGATTGCCACCACCTTGGCCGTGGGGGCCGTGCTGAAACTGATGGTGCCATCGGTCCCTTGGGCCGCCGCATTTGTGCTGGGCGCCATCGTCTCGCCGCCGGACGCCGTAGCTGCAACAACCATCCTGTCGCGGCTGAACATTCCACGCCACCTGGTCACCATTCTCGAAGGCGAAAGCCTGGTCAATGATGCATCCGGGCTGGTCATTTACAAACTGGCGATTGCTGCGGTACTGACCGGCACCTTCTCCTTTGGCGACGCCACCGCGCAGTTTGCACTGGTCTCGGCTGGCGGCATCGTTGTGGGCATCGCCCTGGCGTTTTTGTTCATTGCCATCCACAAGCGTCTGGGCGACCCGTTTATTGAAGTCATGACCGCGCTGGCCGTGCCCTACACCGCCTACATCGTGGCGGAGTCCTTGCATGTGTCGGGCGTGTTGGCGGTGGTGGCAGCCGGGCTGGTACGTGGCCGGTACTCGCCAGAAATTGTGTCGGCCGAGATGCGCATCATGGCCCGCTCGGTGTGGAACGTGCTGGTATTTATGCTCAACAGCCTGGTGTTCATTCTGATCGGCATCCAGATGTCAGACATCATGGACAGCTTGGGGCGTTATGTCCTGTCTGATTTGGTGTTGCTGGGCTTTCTGGTCAGCCTGGTCGCCATCGTCGTGCGCTTTGTGTGGGTTTTTCTGGCGGCCTACCTGCCCGAGTGGTTACGTGGTGCGCGCCAGACACCTGCAACGCCTAACCCCAACCGTGAGTTGCTGATCGTCAGTTGGTGCGGTATGCGTGGCATTGTGTCGCTGGCCGCAGCGCTGGCGCTGCCGGCCGTCATGCCCAATGGTGACGCGTTTCCAGCACGCGACCTGATCATCTTCCTGACCTTTTTTGTGATCGCGACCACGCTGATTGGCCAGGGCCTGTCACTGACTCCCTTGATCCGTAAACTCAAAGTGGGCTGCGACTGGAGCATGGTCACGGAACAGCAGCGCGTGCGCTCCGCCATCAGCGCCGCAGCCATCACCGCCATCGACGCCCATCTGCTCGCAACCAAAGCCCCACTGGAATGGGCCGACCGCTTGCGAGCCGAGATCACCGAACACGTGGCCCTGGGTGCCCCGCAAGGCCTGGATTCCTCGGCCCGCACCGAGTTGATGCTGGACCTGCGACACGTCGCCATCAAGGCCGAGCGCAAGGAACTGATTCGCCTATGGCGTGAAAACGAGATCAGCGACGAGGTGATGCGCCACCAGGAGGAGATTCTGGATTACCAGGAGGCGCAGTTGTAGGTTTCTTGAGCTTGCGCTCATAAGACTCCATCATCCGGTAAGAGACGATTTTGCGCTGACGGTACTGAGCGTACCGATCGATGTACTCTTGAACGGTGGCGTACGGTCCATCTACATGACCTGGGCGTTTCGAGTCAGCGAAGTAATAGAGCTTACCGTCGGCCTCGTACTGCACGACCCAGTGACGTCGGAGCGTGTTTCCAGCGATAACAGCCGGGTCAAACTCAATCATGAGATAGGTCGCCCTGGCCAAGGGAGCCACAGCACGCAGAGTCTCGACTGCGAACCGAGCCAAGTCCACACAAACGCCAACTGGACGATCAAAGAAGGAACTGGGTTCATGGATCTGTACGTGTGGCCCCAGCGCACGCTGGTTCTCCGAAAGCCTCATCGCCCGGTTCAGGTCATATTCGAAGCGATAGCCGATCCACGCGTTGACTTCAGACGGACTACGCCATTTTTCGAGCGCTTCGGAATACGAAGCCGGCAAACCAGCCATCAGCGCTGGCCTAGACCTGGCCTCAGGAGCGTCAGCGGCGGGGTCAACCGACCTGGGGTCCGACGCACACGCGGACAGTGCAACGGCCACGACCAGAGGTAGAAGGACTCGCATGGTGAACTGCATAGCAACAGCGGTTTGAAAATTTCACCCCAATGATTGGCTCGGATTATGACCAGGCTTGCGGCCGCTCCACTTTGCAGCACGGACCCAAGCTCATCAAGGAATCAGGAAAAATCAGCATCCAGCACCACCCGATAGCGCGCCTTGCCAGAACGCAAATGGTCCAGCGCATCGTTCATGCGGCTCATGGGGAAATGCTCCACCTGCGGCGCTATTGCGTGCCGGGCGCAGAACTCCATCATCTGGGTCAGCACCACCGGTGACGGCGTGGGCGACGCCGAGATGCTGCGCTGCCACGACAGCAGGCCACCCGTGCGCACCTTCATAGCCTCGGTCACCACACCCACCATGTGCAGGCGGCCTTTTGGGGCCAAGGTGTTGATCAGCGCGTCCCACTCCAGACTGGCACCGACCGTGACCAGCAAAAAGTCCAGCGTGCCGGCAATCGACTTCAGCTCCTTCACATCGACACTGCTCACCGTTTTGTGCGCGCCCAGCAGCAGCGCTTCTTCCCGCTTGGACGGGGTGGACGTGAACGCCGTCACTTCGCAGCCCCAGGCCCGGGCAAACTTGACTGCCAGGTGACCCAGGCCACCAATACCAACCACGCCAACCCTGTCGGTGGGTTTGATGCCGTGAATGACAAAAGGCAAGAAGGCCGTGCCGCCGCCGCACATCAGCGGTCCGGCACTGGCCGGGTCCAAACCTTCGGGTATCGGCAGCGCCCAGACCCAGTGCGCACGCACCTTGTCGGCAAAACCGCCGTGGCGGCCGACGATGGTGGGCTGGCGTTTGGCGCACAGATTCTGCTCACCACCCATACAAAAATTGCAGTGACAGCAGCTTTTGCTATGCCAACCCAGGCCCACCCGATCGCCAATGCTGCGGCCCTTGACTTGGTCACCCATGGCGACCACCGTACCAATGATCTCGTGGCCCGGCACCAGCGGGTAGGTGGCGGGGAACCATTCGCTGTCCACCATGG
>ERZ724520.385-NODE-385-length-24072-cov-4.406504_pt1 | contig 24072 bp, 10 predicted proteins | sample MGYA00376053_ERZ724520 | MGnify/ENA primary metagenome ERZ724520 (study PRJEB28724, sample SAMN07190886) | activated sludge metagenome | isolation source: activated sludge of sewage treatment plant in Hong Hong | place: USA: Christiansburg, Virginia | collected...
TCGCTATAGCGACAATAGCTATCACTATTGCGAATGCCCTTAAGTCTATAGCGACGATGGCAATCTCTATTGCGAAAGGGGCAATCTCTATAGAGAACTATGTCTTCGCTATAGAAAAAAGAAAATTACTATAGTGAACAAGGTTACCGCTATATAGAAAGCCCTTAACTCTATAGCGACGATGGCAATCTCTATAGAGAACTATGTCTTCGCTATAGAAAAAAGAAAATTACTATAGTGAACTAGGTTACCGCTATAGAGAAAGCCCTTAACTCCATAGCGACGATGGCAATCTCTATTGCGAAAGGGATAATCTCTATAGCGAACTATGTCTTCGCTATAGAAAAAAATAAATTACTATTGTGAACTAGGTTGCTGCTATAGAAAAAAAAATAATTACTGTAGCGTACTATGTTAGAACATTAAATTTAACTTTTAATTGTTAAAATTAACCTTAAAACTAAGTAGTTTCTGTTAAAAATTAGGTAGTAAATTAAGTAGTACTACTTGTATATTGTATAAATAAAACGTTGTACTTTTGTATTATATAGTACATAAATAATAATAACCCAAGCACCAGTATTTTTTTGTAATATTGGTGTAATAAAAAATAGTAAGCACAAAACAGAAATATAGAATTACTAACATATTGAACATAAACATATAGTTTGTTTGTATTCGGAGATTCTTAAAACCACCAAAATTAATGCATTCCTCCCAATGAAAACAGCAAACGTCCGCAAGGGCGTGTGCTTGTTATTTGGGTGGAAGGGACTTGGTGGTTCCTAAGAATCGAATAATTGGGTTTCACGCCCTAATTATTTTGCAAAGGTATCTTTTAGATATTTTACTAAAGTTTAAGATAAAAGAAACTTTAAAATACCACTTATAAATAAAAAGCAACCAGATAGCAATTAGCATATTATGTAGAAAATAATAAAATTACATTTGGTTGAAAATAACATTAAAAACTACTAACTTTAAAACAAATAAATTATGAAAAAACACAAACTCATTTTTTTACTAGCGGGTTTATTAAGCATGTGGCAGGTACGGGCTCAAGTGCCATTAGGTGGTTATACAGGAACATTAGCTCCAATTACTACTTCAGTGCCAGCAACATTTGTAACTATCCCAAATGGTAACCAAATTGTTTCAAATCAAACATTAACTGTAAATAATACTTGGTATAAATGGACAAATACAAATTTAGGTTTTTATTTAGAAATTAACCCAATAGAACAAGGTGTACAGTATAAATTAAATAAGGTAGAATTATATGTTTTTAATGGAACAAATTTAACTTTAATTGCAAAAGACACAATTGATGCTACAAATAAACTTTTAATAGCAAATAATACAATTGCCGCAAACTCAAGTGTATACATTAATGTAACTAGCATTCAAACATGTGTAGGTTGTACTGGTTTTGCATATCCTATTTATACAACAAAAGTACTAAATGTAGTACCTGGTTGCAGTTATGTTCAACCAGATTGTGAATATATTGTTGATGGCGGATTTGAAAATTTTAATATGCCGTGTTCAACTTTACAAATTACAAATCCAATGATAGGATTTTATTATCCTTCTTGTTATTGGAGCCCCGCATTTTTTGGAAGTGGAACTCCTGATTATTTTAATAGTTGTGCAACAACATACGTTTCACAAACAAACAGTCAATATAATTATTTTAATAATTACTTATATATGACTACACACAGCGGAGATGGTTATTCTGGATTTTACGCTTATGAACATGTTTATTCCCCGTTAACAGGATGGAGTAATAATTATAGAGAATATAATAGCCAAGCATTAACTACAGCTCTAACTATTGGAAATTCATATACATTAAAAATGTGGGTTAGGTTATCAGATATGAGTGAAAAATATGTTAATGAACTTCATGCTGTTTTATCTACAGGTGGTCCATGTTGGTCAACATTAGCACCAGGTGATTTAAAAATTCCATTAACCCCTTCTGTTGGGGTTTTAAATAATAAAACTAGTTGGATACCATTATCAGTTACATTCACAGCTACATCAGCGTTTACGCATATATTAATAGGAAATTATAATGATGATGTTACTACTACCATTGGTTTAGCCCCTCCAACTGCGGCTATTAGTATGGACATGGCGTATTATTTTATTGACGATATATCGTTACGTCCAACATCGAGTTTTACTGTAGCTTCACAAGATATTTCATTGTGTTTAGGAAGTACTCAAACAGTTACTTTAACTGCATTACCCCCTTTATCAGGAAGTACTTACTCTTGGACATCTTTACCTGTAACAACAAGTTTAAGTACAATTTCAGTTTCATCTGTTGTTGTTACACCTACTATTACTACCTCATATAGTGTAGTAGCTTCACCTGGTGGTTGCAGTAATAGTGCTGTTGCAAATGTAAATGTTTATCCAACTATGCAAATGCCTTATTTTGTGCCCAGTACTAATACTATTTGTCAAACTGAATTATTTGAAATTGGATTATGTAGTGCAGACTTTACAGTTTCTGCTACAAGTTTTACATTATTACCTACTGGTGGCACTAATACATTATGTCCATATTTTAGTGGGGTTACGGCCTACACAACTGGTTTAAATACATATACAGTTTTGGGAACAAACTCATCAGGTTGTATAGCAAGCCAAACATTAAGTGTATTTGTAATTCCACCTATTACAACTAATACTAACAATATTTCTATTTGCTTAGGAAGTACAGCAAGTTTTACAGCATCTGGTGCTTTATCATATATTTGGTCAAATGGAGCAACCACACCATCTATATCAGTTAGTCCAACTGTAAATACAACATATACAGTAACAGGTTATAATTCATTAGGATGTTCATCTACACAAACAGTTTTAGTTAGTATAAAACCATCAACCCCAACATTAGGTGCCTCACCTAACCAAAGTATTTGCCCAGGAGATAGCAGGACCTTAACCGCAAGTGGTGCGGCAAGCTATACTTGGCAACCTGGTGGCGTAGTTTCCTATTCAATGAATGTAACACCATCTGTTACAACAGTATATACTGTAACAGGCACAGGTGTTTGTGGTGGTGTTGCTAGCAGAACTGTAATGGTTACAATAAAACCAGTAGCAACAATTGCAATAACCAGCACACTCAGTAATTTATGTGCAGCTGCTAGTACAGGTAGCAATACTGTATTTAATTATACAATAAGCCCTTCAGGCACAACATTAACATGGATTGTGAAAAATGCTGTAACAGGAGCTACCTTATCTGTTCCCATAACATCTGGAGCAAGTTCAGCATCAATAAATTTAGCCAGTTATATAAATTATACTACAAATATTAATTTTATAGCAACTGTTACTGGTACAAATGGTTGTAGTAGTTCGCAAACAATAACATTATTTGCTTGTTGTACCACTTCGGCGGGTGTTACAAAATACACAAATACACTATTTACAACATCTACAGCTTTTACATCTGCTCCAATAATTTTGAGTGGAACAATAAATGTAAATTCTGTTACACTTACTTTTAATGGCACTAATGTTTACATCGACCCAAATACAAAAATTATTTTAAATGGTACTGGTGCTATAAATGCGAAAACTTCTTATTGGCATGGATGTACAGCCATGTGGGATGGAATTTATGCAATAGGTTCAACTTCAAACAATATACAAATAGATGCGTGTAGAATAGAAGATGCAAAAAGAGCAATCATTGACTCTATTGGTAAAGCAAAATTGACTATTACTAATTCCTACTTTAATAAAAACCAAATTGGTGTAGTTATGAAAGGTACAAAACCAATTGCCTCTGCACCGCTTATAAAAGGCAATCTGTTTACATGTTCAACTATATCAGTTACTCCAACAACATGGTTTTCGGTGTTACCATTATTAACGAATAGTGCTGTTATTGGAGCTTTTCCTAGTACTTCTATGTTACCACCTTATAGCACTTATAACTCTATGTGTGGTATTCATTTGGTCGGAGCTATGCAAGCAGGTGTTACAAATTCAGTAATTACAATTGGGGTTAGTACTCCAACAAATGGTAATATTTATGATAAAATGAAGGCAGGTATTGTAAACTTTAACTCAAATATTAATGTTCAAAAAAGTGTGTTTCAAAACATTACAACTGCTATGAACAATCCTAGTTTTAGCTATAATGCTGGTATAGTAATTCAAAATTCTACAGCAGCAAGTTTATATAACAATATTGGTGGTTCAGTAGCAAATAGCAATACTTTTTTCAATAACGAGTATGGAGTGTATAATTTAGGTTGCACTAAATTGTATGTAAGTTATAATAAATTTGATAATCAAACAATTGGTGTGTTAGTAACAGGTAATAGTTGTAATTTACGCGCAAGTGTTAACAATAATAATTTTTACAAAACAAAAATTGGAATTGATTTTTACAACAATGCTCCAAAAATTAATGCCACTATTGCCGATAATAATATTGATAATAGCTCAGCAACTGTTGGAGCGTTTAATACTAATTATGCCATTGTATGTGGTGAGGCAGTTGCACCAACTAGTGCGGCTAACACAACCACTTATACTGTAAGTAATAATAATATTAAAAATTATTATAATGGTATTTGGAGTGCACAAACCCTAAGTACTACTATTAATGATAATGAGGTACACATGGCTCAAGATAATGCTACAGACCATTGGCAACGTGGCATACATGTAGAAAACAGCAATACCCCAAAAGTAAATAATAATATAGTAGATATACCTAGCCTTAACCAATGGGGATATTGGCAATTGGGCATAGATATGGGTTCTAACCAAGTACCACGCGTACAATGTAACAGCGTAACAAATTTATGCATGGGCTTAGCATTTAGTGGGGCAAATATTACTACACCAGGCGATGGAATACTTGGTAATTATTTGCAAAATAATGCCTATGGTTTTTGGATATTAAATTTTGGTGACATAGGAAATCAATACAAAGGAGCATCGTTGAGTGCAGACAATGCTTGGGCCGGTTATACCCTTGCCCCACCAAGTGCTTATTATACTTTTGCACAAGGCTATAGTAATGGTTTAGTTGCTCAATTATACAGTAGAAGTTCTGGAATTTATAATTTACCTAATTCATTAGTTTGGAAAGATGGATCAAGTAATTTTTTATTTGGTAATCCAACTACTGCATCAACGGGTACATGTAATGCTGCAACCCCAACCCCAACTAATGTGCGTTTAGGAGGAAGTTCAGTTGCTAAATTGAGACAAAATGGAGAAGCTGATGCTGATGATTATAACCTAAATGGGCCAAATATGGGCAGAAGTGCTAGTGTAAACTTAGCAGAGCCTGATGACTTGGGTAGTAATATGGTCAGTAAAAGAGCTATTAACCATTACCAACTATATCGTTCTGTAAAATTACAAGGTATAGATGTTACTGGTAGCCCTGCTATGCTCGGGTTTATGAATGGTGCTAAAACAGATAATGTAGGTTTATTTTTTGCGGTAGATAGTTTATTACATAATGCTGAAACAGATAGCATGTATATACCATCTGCACGCTATTTAAATAATAGCATTACTGTAAAAAATAAAGTAGATAAAACACATAAAGCCTTTAATGAGTTGTATGCCTCTTATTTATCACAACGTAATACTTTAAAATCTACCGAAATTAGCTCTTTAGAAGATATAGCTTATTTATGTCCTGCTATATATGGCAATGCGGTATACCAAGCTCGTGCTGTGTTATTTGGCATAAAAAGACAAAGCTATATGAGTGATTGCGAAAAAGTAACCCCTGCTAAATCAAGTAAAAAAGTAGCTAATAGTTTTGGAGATAAAACAGAAGTTGTTGTTTATCCTAACCCTGCTAATAGCGAATTGTTTGTAAATGCTATTGGTTATAATGAAGTAACTATTAAATTATATAATATAATGGGGGCATTGGTGTTAGAAAAAATTATAGCTCCAAACCAAAGTTTAAACATTAGTAATTTGGTTAATGGTATTTATACTTATAAAATTTATAGTAGTAATAACGAGTTAAAAACAGATAAATTAATTATTATTAAGTAAATATAAAAATAGGGAAAGCTATTTTGCTTTCCCTATTACATTAAAATATGAAATTAAGACATATATATATATATATATATTCATTTATTTGTTTAGCAAATAAAGCGCAGTTAAATCTAGTGCCTAATTATAGCTTTGAGGATACACTTAAATGTTTTTGGGATATGGGAGTAAAACCACCCTTTAGTATTAATCCAAACATTAGTGATTGGTATACATCAGATAGAATGACACCAGATTACTATAATTCTTGTGCTAATTATTTAATTTATCCTTTTAGTTCAACTCCTCCTCAAAGTTGTTGGGGATACCAAATGCCTCGTACAGGTAATGGGTATGTTGGTGCTATTGAATACGGTATTTTTACACCATGGGATAGCACTCATATATCAGTAGAGTACATTTCTGTAAAATTAAAAGATTCATTAAAAACCGATCATTGTTATTATGGTGAATTTTATGTGAGCTTAGCTGATTATTTTACATTTGGTATTAATCAAATAAGCATGTTATTAACTAATAATACATTTAGCACATCTGTATTGAGTTTTACCAATACAATACAACCCCAAATACAATGGGATACCACCAAATATTTTACTGATACTTTAAATTGGGTCAAAATATCTGGTACATTTAAAGCACTTGGTGGAGAAAAATATTTAACTATTGGTAATTTTAAAGATGGAGATCATACAAAAAAAACAGGTTTAATATCTAATTTTATAGCACCTTGTAATCCTGGAAGTTTTCGTTTCTCATCTTATATTTTTATTGACGACGTCGCGCTCTACGAACTTCCAACCCCACAGTTAGGCTCATTAAATTATACTATATGTAACAATAGTGATAGTTTGGTATTAGGAGATACCGCAAGGCTACAAACTACTTACCAATGGTTTGCTAATGGCTTACCTATAAGTACAAGTAATACAATAATAGTTAAACCAACACAAACCACCAACTATGTGTTACAAAGCACACAGTGTGGTGTAACTAACCAAACTATAACAGTAACTTATAGCACCAATTGTGAGCCTGTAGTTGTTACAGAGCCTGTAATACCCAATGTATTTACTCCTAATTATGATAATGTAAATGATACTTTTAAATTTAATTTATATAATTCCTTTTTAAAAAGCTTTACTATTTATGATAGGTGGGGTTTAGAAATGTATACCACACATTTAAATCAACATCATGTTATTTGGGATGGGCGTACAACAAGTGGCATAGAAAGCACAGCAGGAGTTTACTTTTATGTTTTAGAATATACGGATGTAAATGGAGATACTCACAAAAAAAATGGGTATGTAACGCTAATAAAGTAAATCATAAATCTACCTAATTAAAGATAAAAATCCTTTCCATGTTTTTAAAACACCATCAAGCGTTTTAATGGAGGCAATATAGTAATAGGTTCCATCTGCACAGTTAGTGCTATTATTCATATTTTTACCATCCCAACCATTATTAGGGCCATCAAACTCCCCCATTTTTTGTCCCCATCTATTGTATATTTCACAGTGTATTTCTTTAATTGCCGACGACCTAAACATAAAAATATCATTGCTTCCGTCTCCATTTGGCGTAAATACATTTACATCAAATAATGAACAAGGCACAAAACTAACTTTAATAGTGTCTGAAGTTTTACACACACTGTGTTGTGAGCTTACCCAATACACTCCACTTTGATTTACAGAAATTGAAGCGTTGGTAGAACCTGTACTCCATAAGTAATTTGCATAACTACTATTTGAAATTAAAGTAATTGGTAGTTCTTCGCAAGCCAATGTATCTGAGGTAACCTGCATTTTAATTTTTGGTATAACAACAATGTTTTTTAAAGCAGTATCGCTATAGCAAAATAAATTATGTGTAAATAAGCCATAGGTTCCTGCCATGGTTGTGTCATAGGCTACAGTATTAATACCAACACCAGTAGTATTTAATCCTAATGGGCCAAACCAATTTAAGCTATTACTATAACTACTAATGGCCATTAAATTTATTGAATCGCCTTGGCAATATATAGAATCGCCAACAATTAATGGTTTACTTGGAGTTGGAATTACTGTTAATTTAATGGTAGATGGAGTACTTATACATCCAAATAAATTAGATGTAATTGTATAAGTTCCAGACTGACTTAAAGTTGCACTATGTATTATTAATGAATCATTTGCCGAAGAAAAAGAACTAGGTCCTACCCAATTGTAAATATAATTAGGTTCAATAGGATGTATAGAATTTATGTAATTAGAAAATTGACAAATTGAATCATTACCCGAAATTGAAGGAGCAGTTGGCGTTTTTTTAACTATAATAGCTTTAAAGGCTGTATCGCTTAAACAAAATAAATTACTGGCAACTAAACTATACATTCCTGATTGTAAGGTATCTGATGCTATTATATTAATATCATTACTATGACTGCTAAAGCCAAGTGGCCCATTCCAATTTAAACTAAAGCTACTTATTGAACTCAGATGAATTGAATCTCCTGTACAAAAAACAGAATCACTAAGAATTATTGGTTTATCTGGTTTTGGTATAACTGTTAAATTAAAAAAAGAAGGAGCACTTGTACACCCCAAAATACTTGATGTAGTTGTATATGTACCTGCTTGTGATAAGGAGGCACTTACTATTATTAATGAATCATTAACAGAGGAATATCCTCCTGGGCCCAACCAACTATAAGTACATCCAGAAACCAAAGGAGAAATAGGGTTAATAAAATGACTGAATTGACAAATAGAATCACTTAAAGAAATATTAGGAGCAATTGGATTTGGAATTATAACATCAATAGTTGCAGGATTATAAGTACATCCAATACCTTCAATTTGCAATGTATAGGTACCTTGATTAACAGTGCTTGTGTGTGCAATACTCAATGTGTTTGTTGTATACGTTCCTATACCTGGCCCCGACCAAGTATATGTTGCACCTGCCAAAGAAGGTCCAACAATTATTAAGGAATCATTTATACAACGTATTGTATCGCCAATTAAAACAGGTGATACCGTTATTGTATGAATATGAACTGTAACAGGTATCCCTAAACTATTGCATCCACTAGGAGAAACAGAAGTTGCCAGAAAGGTTGTTTCTCCCATTAAAGGATTTGTGTTATAAATAGTTCCTACAGAATATGAGGTAGTACCACTAGGGTAAGAAAACCATTCGATTGAATTGGTAGAAGTTGAAGCTGCAGAAATGGTTGCTATTTCACCTGGACAAATAGTATCATTAAACAATAATACAGGTGGAGTTAATGTACTATCATAAGATACACAAACTGCTGTAGAAGTATTAGAACAACCATAACCATCTATTATTTCTAAAGAATAACAACCAGCAGATTTTACTACTAATGTAGGAGACATAATATAACCAGGTTGCCAAATGTAACTTATCATTCCGGTTGGTCCACTTAAAATTAATGAATCATAAGGACATAGTGATTTTGTACCAATAGAAGTAAGTGTTGGATTAGGACTTGAGCCAATAATAGTAATTGATAATGTACTAGTTATACCACACATGGTTACATGGCACGAATAAACACCAGGTGTAGTAACTACTCTGTTAGCACCCGTTCCAAATAAAGGTGCATGCCAAAAAATTGCTGATGTATCTTGCGAAAAGACTTGCAAATGTATTGGCTCATTATTACACATAATATTGCTTGGATAACTAAATATAAAGGGAGTATTAAAAGCTTTAACTTCAATTCCATTGGTTGAATATATACAGCCATTTATATCTGTAATAGTACAATAATAAATACCAGGGGAATTAACATAAATACTCTGACTATTTTTTGGGATTAATCCACTTGGGCCATACCACTGATATAATGGTGCACCAGCTAAACCAACCGTTAGTTTAACAGAATCGGAAGGACATAAAACAGGGTTTAATGGATAGGGTATAATTATTGGTTTTGGTGGATTATAAACATTAATGGATGTATTAAGTATTTTAGTGCATCGCGAAATAGTATCCATTACTACAGCTCCAAAATAATAATAACCAGGTACATCTATGTATATAGAATCATTTCTTGGTGATGTGATTGTATATGTTGTGCTTGTATTACTAAATCCTCCAACGTTACAAATAATTAAAGTTGAATCACCTTCACAAAATAAAGGATTACCTGATAAAGAAATAGTACCAGTAGGCATTGATTTTACATCTAAATACACTTTGCCATTAAAATATATTGTATCAGGTGTACATTTATTTGTTATGATATATGCAACAGCATATGTATAGGTTCCAGAAACTGTAGTAGTAACATTAAAACTTAAATCACAGGCCCATGCAGAAACAGGTACAAGCGCAAAACCTGGACTCTTAGAAATTATGTACCCTCCTCCAGTATATCCTGGAATACAAGAATATGGGTAATTTAATAATGGATTACTTATGCTATCACAAATTTTAAGTTTTGTAATTTGTCCACTGCATACTTTTATAGTATCGTCAATTTGTTTTGGAGCAAATGCGGGCACAGGACTTTCAATAACAACTTGTACACTATTATATTTTTTGCATCCATGAGAGGTTGTAGCTTCAAAAAAATAAGTTGCCGAAGTATTTACTACAGCTACTGTATCGTGTTTTGAAACATATGGAGGGCCTGCCAACCAACTATAAGTAGTTGCGGCTACATTACCAGCAGTAAGTGTTACAGTAGTTGGTCCACAAACCTTAATTTGATTAGTAGTTGGTGGCTGCAAAACATTAAACCCAAAATTATCTGAAATTACAGGTGCAGCAGGCAAAGGAAATATTTTAACATAAACAGAATCTGTGCTATTATAACAACCGTCTGCCGAATTTATTGAAACAGTATTATATCCTGAAGAACTAACATTTAAATAAAAATTACTTAATGAAGTACTACCATTCCATGAAACAGAAACACTTGGCCCAATTGCAGCTCCTGTATAATTATATGTTGTATTTGTATTGCAGTATATCATACCATCTTTACAATATGTAATCGTATCTGGACAATTAGGAATCAACGTATAAAGATCATTAGTTATACAAACCTTTTTATTACTTAAATCACATCCTGTTCCAGTCCTGGTAAAAAAATCCAACGGGTTCCTTGTTAAATCAATACCTTTAAAAACAAAAATATCAGAAAAACCTTTAGAAAATAACAGATAATATTGATTATAATTTCCTGGGGCACCACAATAGTTATTTGGTTGGTTATAATTTAAATTAGTCCCCCCTGTTGTATTAACTAAATTTATGCTCCCTAATGTACTTGGTATACAAAGCTTTTTATTATACCCACCTGCCATAACAGGAATATCAATTGCAACTATAACTAAACCATTTGCATTCTCATAACCTTGACTACCATAGTGTTTAAACCATTGTCTTATTCCTGTTGTATTATACTTAGTAATAAACAAATCAGTAAAACCCATACTATTAAATATTCCAGTTCCAAAAGCATCAGAATATTGAGTCATAGTACAATTAAACTCTCCAAAAATATAAGGATCTTGGTTTGCATCTATTGCAACTTTTTTACTTGAAACAAAATTTTTACTTGATTCTGATTTACCCCAAATAAAATTACCTGAATTATCTAATTTCATTAAAAAGGCTTTATAATTATAGGTGCCATTAATAAAGCTAATTACAGAAGAAAAATAAACTAAAGAAGATTGAAAATCGCCAGTTAAATACAAATTATTTGCATTATCTATTGCAATACTATTTGCATTAGCATATGCTCCAGCCGCTTTTTTAAACCAAACTTCAGTACCCGAAGAATTTAATTTCATAACAAAAATGGCATTCATAATTCCATTATTGTAAGTAGAAGAAAAATGAATTGTGTCCGAAAATTGTCCACATACATAAATATTATTTAAATTATCGGTTACCAAATCAACTCCTTTATCATCATATTTAGCGGCGCCTTGTTTCACCCAAACTAAACTACCAGTTGCAGCAGAATATTTTGCAATAAAAATATCCATTGAACTTAAGCTAGTAATTGGATTTACAATACTGGTTAAAAATGTACCTCCAAAATCTGTAGTTCCTTTAAATTGCCCAGTAACAATAATATTTCCAGCATTATCAACTGCAATGGCATTGGGGGTTTCTGTTAAACTACCGCTTATTGATTTTGCCCAAATAAAATTACCACTAGGATCAATTTTAGCTATAAATCCATCTTGTGAACCTCCAACAGAAGTTAATGTAAAACTTCCGAATGTGGCCGTACCATAAAATATTCCAACAATATAAATATTTCCAACAGCATCAGTTTTTACAGAATAGGCTTTATCAACGCCAGCGCCTCCAGCCTTTTTTGCCCAAATTAAATTTCCACTTGAATTAGATTTTGTAATATATGCATCTGGAATTCCTGTTGATGTAGAATTTAAAGAAACACCTAAAGCAAATTGTGTTAGTCCCGAAAAATATCCAACTGAAATAACATTCCCACTATTATCTTTACATAAATCTAAAGCTTCATCTTCTTTTATACTGCCAGCAGTGTATGCCCAAAAACTTTGAGCATATATTGTATTAAAAAAAACACTGAATATTATACAAATTATGTATTTCATTTTAAACTTAAAGAATATTGGAAAGATATAAAATAATTAATATTATATTAAGGGAAATGAGTAAATGATAGCTTTAATATTAATCTAATTTGTAATAATAGCTATGTAAACTAAACATATTTTACTATAAATGACACAAAAAATAAAATGAAAGTTTTATATCCATTTTTATAATAACTATTATATTTTGAGTAAGTCGAATTTAATTATATCTATCTAATTAAAGATAAAAATCCTTTCCATGTTTTTGTTATATTATTCATGGTTTTAATTTCTGCAATGTAATAATACGTACCATCATCGCATTTCATATTATTTTGCATATTTATTCCATTCCACCCATTTTTTGGGCCATCAAACTCACCCATTTTTAAACCCCATCTATTAAAAATTTCACAATGAACTTCTTTTATTGCAGGAGACTTAAACATAAATACATCATTACTACCATCGCCATTAGGTGTAAATACATTAATATCGAAATCGGCACATGAAATAAAACTTACTAAAACTGTATCCGATATAATACATTGCTTGTAAGTTGAACTTACAACATATGTTCCACCTTCGCTTACATCAATAGATGAACTTGTAGATCCATTACTCCATAAATAATTTGAATAAGGGCTGTTACAACTTATTGTTACTAATGATTGGTCACAAGCTATTGTATCAGGAGAAACAGTAATTGAATTTGGAACCATAACATTTATACTTGAAGGAGAATAAGTACACACAATGCCAGTAATATTTAATGTATATATACCTTGATTTGTAAAACTAGCATTTGCAATTATTATACTATTACTTACCGCAGAACTTATACCAGGCCCACTCCATGAATAGCTTGCTCCATAAATTTGAGGCCCATAAATTTTAATTGAATCATTTAAACAAACCAATGAATCACCAATTAAAACGGGTATTTCAGTGATAGAATGAATTAAAACAGACACAGGTACAAAATTACTTAAGCAACCATTTGGAGAAACTGATGCTGCATAAAATAGTGAGTCATTTAATAAAGAATCTAATACCAATGTAGTACCAGTTCCTATAGTTGTTGTGCCAGATAATGATGAATACCATTGAATTGCATTTGTTGAAGAAGTGCTTGCGTATATAGTTGCCAATTGCCCAGGACAAATTGTATCATTAATAATACTGTTTGGTGCAGCAATTGAATCTAAAAAATTGACACAAACAGCAGTAGAAGTTTTAGAGCAACCATATCCATCCATTACTTGTAAGGTATAACATCCTGGTGAATTTACAGTGAGATTTTGCCCGGTAAATCCTCCTGGATTCCAAATGTAACTTACTAAACTATCAGCACCAGATAATACAATAGATGTACCATAACAAACAGCAGATGTTGTTCCAACAGAAGTAATACTAGCATCTGGATTTGCACCAATTATAACAATGCTAAGAGTTGAAGTAATGCCACACATGGTTACTTGGCAAGAATAAACACCAGGAGTTGTAACAACTTTTGTACCTCCACCTCCACTTAGTGGTGCATTCCACACAATTAATGATGAATCCAAGGTATTTACATGCAAATTAATTGGTTGATAATTACACATGATATTACTTGGTGAAGCAATTAAAAATGGAGATGAATAATTTTTTATCTCTGTAATAGCCGTTATAAAAACACAACCAGAAGCATCTGTAACTACACAATAATAACTACCTGCCATACTTACATAAATACTTTGCGTATTGCGTGGTATTAAACCACTTGGTCCATACCACTGATAACTAGGGGCACCAGCCAAACTAATGGTAAGTTTTACAGAATCGGAGGGGCAAATTATTTTATTAATTGGAGAGCTTGTAATAGTTGGTGTAGTAGGATAATCAACTACAATATTATTAAAAATGTAGGCAGAACATCCTGTTGAAGGATTTACAACAGTAGCGTAAAAATAATAATTACCACTCAATGTTGCGCTTATAGTATCGTTAGGTAATATAGTATAAGTTAAACTTGTTGAACTTAATGATGATATAGTGGCTACTAATAAAGATGTATCTCCAGGGCAAATATAATGACTACCAGCAATATTAAGCGATGCTGTTGGTGTAGGATTAACTTTTATATAAATATGCCCTGTAAAAAAAATAGTATCATGTAAACAGGGGTTATTAATAACATATGCAATTGTATAAGTGTAATTACCACTTGTTGAAGCATTAACATTCATGCATAAATTATTTGCAAAAGTATACATTGGTGATATCGTTAAACCAGCACCAATAGAAACATAATACATTGATGTAAACGTAACATGTCCATAAGGATAATTAAGAGCAGGGTTTGAAATAGAATCACAAATTATATGTAAACCAGCTACTCCTGAGCAAATAGACACTGTATCATTTTTTTGCTTTGGTTTAATGGTTGCTGCTGGAGGAATTAAATTTACATTTACAAAATTACTGTTTGTACAACCATTCAAATCTGTTACAACAAATTGATAATATCCTGAAGAATTTACTACTGCAACAGAATCGTGTGTTGAAACCATTGGAGAACCAGTCCAATGGTAAGTTGTACCTACACCAACGTTTCCTCCAGTTAAGGTAATGGTTGCTGGTGAACAGGTAGTTATTGGAGTGGTTGCAGGCGGCTGAAGAACATTAACACTATAACTATCAGAAACTACTGGTGCAGATGGTAAAGGATTTATTTTTACATAAATAGAATCTGTACTTGTATAACACCCATCTATTGTTGTTAGGTTCATGGTATAATAACCAGTTGTATAGGCCGTATAATGAGGTAAAGTATCTGTTGAGCTTCCGTTCCATGAATAATGAGAGATAGGTCCAAATTCGCCTCTTTCTAATATTGGAGTGATGAAATAATTGTTTTTTGTATTGCAAAATAATTCGCCACTTGCACAAAATTTAACAGAATCTTGGCAACTACCCACTAAATCAAAATTACCAATACAGTTCTTTACAAATCCTAAATCGCAAGTTGTACCAGTTCTGGTATAATAATCAAAAGGATTTCTTGTTAAATCTATTCCTTTAAATAAAAATGCATCTGAAAATCCATTATTACGTATTAAATAATTTTGATTATAATTTCCACTTGCCCCGCAATAATTGTTTGGTTGATTAATAAAGGAAACTGTTAAACTAGTTGCTGAATAACTTATTACTGATAAACTACCCACAGTACTTGGTATATCTAAATTTCTACCATAACCACCCGACATAATTGGTAAATTTACACCTCCCATTACTAAACCACTGGCTACATCATTTAGTTGACTTCCGTAATGTTTAAACCATTGTCTTGTGCCTAAATTATTATACTTTGTAATAAAAAAATCATTAAAGCCTAAACTATTAAACACTCCTACTCCATAAGCATCAGAATATTCTTTGAGGGTACATGAAAAAACGCCAAAAATATAAGGATCTTGGTTAGAGTCAATAGCCACATTTTTAGCAGCTATATAATTTGTACTTGCCTCCGATTTACACCAACTAAAGACACCGCTATTATCAATTTTTAATAAAAGTGCATTATTAGTATATAAACCTGTTACAAAACTTATAGTAGAACCAAAATAAGCTAATGTACCTTGAAACTCTCCAGCAATAAATAAATTACTAGAATTATCAATTGCTAAACTATTTAAACTAATAAAAGGAGCGGCCACTTTTTTAAACCACACTTCAGTACCTGAAGAATTTAACTTAATAATAAAACCTGCATTTATTACAGCATTATTATGTATGGCTGTGAACTGAATAGTATCTGAAAACTGACCACACACATAAACATTATCCAAATTATCTGTTACAATATCAATTCCTTTATCTTCAAATTTAGCGGCCCCTTGTTTTACCCAAATTAAAGCTCCAGTTGCATTTGCATATTTAGCAATAAAAACATCTGAAGAAGATAAACTAGTTACAGGATTTAAAATACTTGTTAATGATGATCCGCCAAAATTTGCAGTACCTTGAAAACTACCTGTAATTAATATATTTCCACTGTTATCAACAGTAATAGAATTTGCAGATTCGGTTAATGAACCACCAATTGATTTAGCCCATAAAAAATTACCACTTGGATCTAACTTAGCAACAAATGCATCTTGAGAACCACTAATAGAACTTAATGTAGTTGCGCCAAAAGTGGCATTACCAAAATAAAAACCAGTAATAAAAATATTTCCACTGGCATCAACAGCAACAGAGGCTGGTTTATCTAGCCCAAAACCACCAGCTTTTTTTGCCCAAACAATTCCACCACTTGAGTTAGATTTAACAATATAAATATCTGGTATTCCGGTTGATGATGGAGAAAAAGTATAACCAGGGCCAAATACTGTTAATCCTGAAAAATATCCTGTAGAAATTACATTATTAGAATTGTCGATACATACATCCACCGATTGATCATCCTTAATACTACCCGCTGCATATGCCCAAAAACTTTGCGCACATACTATACGATAACATAAAAACAATAATAATGTAAAATAAAATTTCATAATTCTAAATGTATATGTTATACATATTTGATGAACAATTACGAATCTAATAAATTAATTAAAGATAATTTTCACTAATTAGTTAAGCACTCTATTAACTTGTAACTTAATTTGAATTTTTATAAACGAAACATCCGCTTTTGAAAGTGAAAAACACCCTTTTTTAAATAAATTGCAATTAAATTAAAAGGCCTGAAATCCAATTTTGAATGAGGGAAATTAAAACTGACCTGCTTCAATTAAAGTAATAGCTCTTTCAATCATAATATCTTCTCCTTCTGGATCATACTCTGTTTTCATATTACTTCCAAAAATTCTTGCCACACTTTGCCACATAAAGGCTTCAAACCCTCCGCGCATTTGCTTTACTATTTCAAAACTAGTAGTTCCTGTTTCTCTATCTATTAATTTTAAAAGAATTTTACCTTGTGTGTAGGATAGGTCCTTTAATTCATCTTCAAATTGAGCTTTTAACTCTTTTTCAGCTTTTTTTATGTATTCTTTTTTAGCTTTTTCAGACGTTATTTTAGATAATGCTACATCGTATTCTTTTAATTTAGCAGCAGCTAAAATAGCATAAGGATATACCTTTTTTACATTATACTTAGTTCGTGTCCAAGCATCACTTTGTTTTTTTGTTTTATAAAAATAATCGGCAACAATATAAACCTCTGGCATCCATATAGAAGGAATTGTATCACCATTATAAACTTCGGCATAAACTTTATAAACGACCTTAGGCTTATCATTTGGCATTTCTACAACATCTGTTTGAGTAAATCCACATAAAAAAACACAACAAAAAATAGTTGTTAGTTTAAATTTTATGGGAAAACATATTGCCATTTAAATATTAATTCTAAAAATAAAAAAGGTAACCTTAACTAGTTACCTTCTTCATTGTTAAAATATGTAAAAGGTTAAACTCTATTTAATTTCCATTTTGATTTTGATTGTGCATTAGGTACTACACTTGCTTTTGAAGTATTTAAATTTTTAGCAACAAATGCGCCAAATATTGCTGCAACTTCTTCTTCATTACTATTTGATTTTGATAAATACTCTGGCTTAAAATATTTAGGTATAAAACCAGTATCAAATTTACCACTTACAAACGCTTCATGTTTCAATACAAAAGAACAAAATGGCAAAGTAGTTTCTACACCAGTAATTGTATAATCTTGTATAGCACGAAGCATTTTTTCAATTGCTTCGGTTCTATCTTTACCATGAACAATAAGTTTAGCAATCATTGGATCGTAATAAATTGGAATATCCATTCCTTCTTCAAATGAATCATCTACACGAACACCAGGTCCAGATGGAATACGATAGGTTTTTAAATTTCCAATATCTGGTAAAAAATTATTTAGTGGGTCTTCGGCACAAACCCTTACTTCTATTGAATGTCCGTTAATTTTTAAATCATCTTGTGTGAATGATAATTTTTCGCCACGAGCCACTTTAATTTGTTCTTTTACTAAATCTAAACCAGTAATCATTTCAGATACAGGATGTTCAACTTGCAAACGTGTATTCATTTCTAAGAAATAGAAATTCATATTATCATCTAAGAGAAACTCAACTGTTCCAGCACCACTGTAGTTACAAGCTTTTGCAACATTTACAGCGCATTCTCCCATTGCTTTTCTAAGTTCAGGAGTTAATACACTTGAAGGAGCTTCTTCTATCACTTTTTGATGACGGCGTTGTATGCTACATTCTCTTTCAAATAAATAAACGCAATTACCATGATTATCAGCTAGCAATTGTATTTCAATGTGGCGAGGACCTGTTGCATATTTCTCAATAAACACCGCGCCATTACCAAATGCAGAAATTGCTTCGCTAATTGCCAACTTCATTTGTTCTTCTACTTCACTTTCTTTTTCAACAAGGCGCATACCTTTTCCACCACCACCAGCAGATGCTTTAATTAATAAAGGAAAACCAATTTGTTTTGCTAAACGCGTTGCTTCTTCAACATCATCAATTGCACCATCAGATCCGGGAATCATTGGCACATTGTATTTTTTAGCCGTTGCTTTTGCACTTAATTTATCTCCCATCATATCCATTGCCTCTGCACTTGGACCAATAAAAGTTATGCCAGCAGCTTTTACTTTTCTAACAAAATCAGCATTTTCGGATAAAAATCCATAACCAGGATGGATTGCATCAACACCTAATTGCTTACATATATCTATAATCTTATCACCTTGTAAATAAGATTGAGCACTTGGAGGTGGTCCCACACAAACTGCTTCATCAGCATATCTTACAAATAACGCATTTCTATCAGCCTCACTATAAATGGCAACTGTTTCAATTCCCATTTCTTTTGCACTACGCATAACACGTAATGCAATCTCTCCTCTATTTGCTATTAATATTTTTTTCATTAACAATACAACTTTAAACTAATGTTTCTTTTTTTTATGACTAAAACTTGGGCAAGTATCACATTTATTTTTACCTCTAAATAAAAAACAACTCGATAATAACAATGACATTGATAATGCCGAAATTATTAGAAGTGAATATGATTTAATGCGCATTGGTTAAAATTTTACTAATTCTTCAAATAATTCTTTTACCGGTAATCCCATAACATTATAAAAACTACCTTCTATTTTATCTATACCAATATAGCCTAACCAATCTTGAACTCCATATCCACCAGCTTTATCATAAGGGCTATAATTAATTAAGTAATACTCGATTTCTTCAGTTTTTAACTTTTTAAAATATACTTTACTTACATCGTAAAATGTAGTTTGTTTATTTCCACTTTTTAAACAAACCCCCGTGTACACTTCATGCATTTTCCCACTTAAGGTTTCTAACATTTTTTTTCCTTCTACAAAATTTGCAGGTTTATTAAAAGCTTTTCCATCGCACCATACAATGGTATCGGCAGTAATTAAAATTTCAGTATCCTTTAATTCTTCATCATAAGCATCCGCTTTTTTTTCGGCAAGAAATAATGGAATTTCTTCTGCCAATAAATCTACCGGATAAGTTTCATCTGCATTTATAGGCTTGTTTAAAAAATTAAACCCTAAACTTTTCAAAAGTTCCATTCTACGAGGAGAATTTGAACCTAAAATAATTTGGTATGGAAATTCCTTAATAATTTCTTCAATTTTGTTCATATATAGTATTTATTATATTTTAATTGTTTTAAATAATAACGTGTTTAGCTAAATAAAATAAGTAAAAACAATTCCAAACAACATAACAAATTTAAGAATTAAGCTTGCTAACTTAAAATCCTTATTTGTTTTAGCCACAACTGTTTTAAACATTATAATAAGTAAAGGCAATATAACTAAAAAACAAAGATAATAGGCTTGAAACAATTCATTTCTTTTTAAAAAGAAAATAACAGCCAATAACAAAATGCCTAAGGTGATAAGTATTAAAAAAAATGTAACAACTTTACTAGTCACAATTCCCCAAACAATAGGCATTGTTTTACAGCCTGTTTGTATATCGCCCTTATAATCCTCCATATCTTTTATTATTTCGCGGGTAAAGGATGTTAAAAATGCAAACATACTGTACGCTAAAACTATATAAATAAAAGTAGAGCTTCTAAATAATTGGGTAAATGAATAATGACTTCCTGGAAAATAATAATACCCATAAACCATTGGCATTATTGGAATTGTGGCCGTTAATAGTGAAACTACAAAATTTCCTACCAACAGCTGTTTTTTTAAATTAGTTGAATAAAACCATAATAAAATAATACTCACAATTTGAAAAGTTAACAATTTAAGTGCATGGCATTTTAATGCTAAATATAATCCTAAAACTAATCCTAAGGCACTAAATACTAAATGCAAAACCACTGCCCATCGTCTTTTAATAACTACATCTAAAACAACTGTATCTGGTCTATTAATTTTATCTGTTTTAACATCAAAATAATCGTTAATAATATAGCCACCCGCCGCAATAAGTATGGTGCTTAATAGTGAAATACCAAACAAGTAAATAGGGAAAGTTGTATAATCGGTAAAATCAAACAAAACAAAAAACTGAATGCAGAATTGTGTTAAAGCAATAATAATTAGATTTTCTACTCTAATTAACTTTAAAAATGCTATGATTGGATTTTTTAACAAACTAAAAAATATGGATTAAATTTAAGATAAAAATTACTAATAAAACATTAATAAAACACAAAATGGATATTAATTTTATTAATATCCATTTTGCAATTATCAGTTTTTACTACTTTTATTCAAAATATTCTTTCATTCTATCAAAAAAACCTTTTTCTTTTCTGTTTGGATTAGGAGCAAAATTTTTAGATTCTCTTAATTGCTCTAAAGTCTTTTTCTCTTCACTTGTTAAATTTTGAGGAGTCCAAACATTAATATTTACTAATAAATCTCCATGTCCATATGAATTAATATCGGGTAAACCTTTTCCTTTTAATCTTAAAACCTTACCACTTTGTGTTCCAGGCTCGATTTTTATTTTCACTTTAGCATCAACTGTTGGAATTTCGATACTAGTACCTAAAGCAGCGTCAACAAAATTAACGTAACTATCATAAAATAAATTACTACCATCACGTTTCAAAAATTCGTGCTCTTCTTCTTCAATAACTACCAATAAATCCCCATTAATTCCTCCTCTTGGAGCAGCATTACCTTTGCCACTTACCGAAAGTTGCATACCTTCTGCAACACCTGCAGGAATATTAATTGAAATTACTTCTTCTTGACGAACAATACCATCACCATGGCAAGTATTACATTTATCTTTTACTATTTTACCTTCACCATTACAAGTGCTACAAGTAACTTGTGTTTGCATGGCGCCTAAAAATGTTTGTTGCATGCGGGTTTGAACACCATGTCCGTTACATGATTTACACGTTTCGAACTGTCCATTTTTACCTCCCGAACCTTTGCAGGTATTACAACTAACAAATTTGTTTACTTTTAGTTTTTTCTCAACCCCTTTTGCTACTTCGCTTAAATTTAATTTTACTTTTATTCTTAAATTAGATCCTCGCACTACGCGTCTACCGCCACCACCTCTAGAGCTGCCTCCAAATCCGCCACCACCAAAAATATCTCCAAACTGACTAAATATGTCATCCATATTCATTCCGCCACCATAATGGCCGCCTCCGCCTCCACTTGCTGCGCCACCTACACCAGCATGTCCAAATTGATTATAGCGTTGTCTTTTCTCAGGATTACTTAAAACCTCATAGGCTTCTGCAGCTTCTTTGAATTTCTCTTCTGCAGATTTATCATCTGGATTTTTATCAGGATGGTATTTAATAGCTAATTTTCGGTATGCCTTTTTTATTTCATCCTCACTTGCTGACTTGCTTATTCCTAATATTTCGTAAAAATCTCTTTTGCTCATTATCTTAAAAATTAGTTACCTACAACAACTTTAGCAAAACGTATTACTTTATCACCAAGTTTATATCCTTTTTCAATATCATCAACCACTTTTCCTTTTAAATCATCAGTTGGAGCGGGAATATGAGTAATTGCTTCCATTAAATCTGAATCAAAAGATTTTCCAAGACTTTCCATTGCTTCTAAACCTTTTGCCGTGCAAGATGATTTTAATTTATTATAAATTAAAACCATTCCTTCTTTAATAGGTTGAGCATCAGTAACTGATTCATTAGCTTTTATAGCCCTTTCGAAATCATCAATTGTAGGTATAATTGCTTTAAAAACATCTTCACCAGCCGAACGTATGATGTCTGATTTCTCTTTAATAGTACGTTTTCTATAATTGTCAAATTCTGAATACAAACGAAGGTATTTATCGTTTAATTCAGCAATTTTTGATTCAAAATCAATTGGTTGTTCAGATAATGTTTCAGATTTTACATCTGTTTCATTTTGTTCATTAATCACATTCTCAACGTTTTCGTCTTGAGAAGGGATTGCTTCATTTTGTTCCATAGTAATTTTAATTGCTATTTTTGGTAATCAATTAGTTTGCCATTCAAAAAAACAAGAAAATTTGTCAGTTTTTCATGAATTTAAACTCAGTTCTGCGGTTATATTCCTGTTCTTTGTCAGAACAAGTCACATTATTTAAGCATCTATTTCGGATTTCAGATTCTCCTTTTCCAATTGCTTTTAGTCTACTTGTATCTATTCCTTTAGAAATTAAATAATTTACAACCGCTGCCGATCTATTTTCTGAAAGTTTTAAATTACTATAGTCATCACCTTGAGCATCGGTATGAGATATAATTTCAAGTTTAACGGTAGAGTTTGCTTTTAAAATTGTAAGAACCTTATCAAGTATAATTTCACTTTCTGTTAAAATAGCATATTTACCAAGTTCATAATAAATGTTTTCATCAACAATTAAATCCTTTTTTCCAGTAGTATTAAACTTTTTGTACTTCATTGTAATATCATCATCCTCTTCTATTACAGTTAGCTTAACAACATCAATTTCTAACAATCTATATTCAAATCCGCCAGAAGCATTTTTTTTAAATTCAGAAACTACTTCACCTGTTTGTTTTGCTAAATACACTTTAGTTTTAGCGGATATTTTCACTGATTGCTCTATTTTAATAGTCAAACTTTGAGTGGTATCAACTTGTGTAAACACAAAATCTCCGTAATTATCAGTAGATGTTTTTTTAATTGTATCAACATTTTCTTTAATTAAATACACATTATGTTGACTTAAAGGTGTTTTGTTTTTTTCTCCGGTTAATAATTTACCTGAAATGTCAGCTGTTGATAATCCACTATTAGATCTACAAATATTTTGAAATGTTCTGTCTAAAACAGAAAAACTATCAGTTTCGAGGTACAATCTGCCTTTTGGATTTACTAAAA
>ERZ724520.389-NODE-389-length-23953-cov-5.042179_pt1 | contig 23953 bp, 16 predicted proteins | sample MGYA00376053_ERZ724520 | MGnify/ENA primary metagenome ERZ724520 (study PRJEB28724, sample SAMN07190886) | activated sludge metagenome | isolation source: activated sludge of sewage treatment plant in Hong Hong | place: USA: Christiansburg, Virginia | collected...
ACCAACTACGGCACTTTCTACAATATCAAAATGGGCGTTAATGGCACTTTCAACTTCTGCTGTTCCAATTCTATGTCCAGATATATTCATTACATCATCTACCCTACCCGTTATTCTGTAATAGCCATTTTCATCACGCTTACAGCCATCACCCGTAAAATACAATCCTTTGTATGTAGAAAAATAAGTTTGTTGACATCTCTCATGGTCGCCATAAGTAGTGCGAATCATAGAAGGCCAAGGGTATTTAATACATAAATTTCCTTCTACATTATTTCCAACAATTTCGTTGCCTTTATCATCTACTAAAAGTGGCTGAACACCAGGCAATGGCAATGTAGCATAACTTGGAATTAAAGGCGTTATGCCAGCTAAAGGAGAAATTAAAATTCCACCCGTTTCTGTTTGCCACCAAGTATCTACAATTGGGCATTTTTCTTTACCAATATTTTTATGATACCAATGCCATGCTTCTTCATTTATAGGCTCCCCTACACTACCCAACATTTTTAATGATGATAAAGAATATGGTGTAACGTAATCTAAACCTAAAGCCTCTAAAGCCCTAATAGCCGTAGGAGCTGTGTAAAAATGAGTTACTTTATATTTATCTATAGCTTTCCAAAATCTACCAGCATCAGGGAAAGTAGGAACGCCCTCAAAAATAATAGAAGTTGCACCTGCTAATAATGGACCATAGGTAATGTATGAATGCCCCGTAATCCATCCCACATCGGCAGTACACCAAAAAATATCTTTCGAACCTTTACTTAAATCCATTTGAAACACATTTTGAAATGTATAGCATGTATAAACCATGTATCCACCGCAGGTATGCACTACTCCTTTTGGCTTACCTGTAGAACCTGATGTATAAAGGATAAACAAAATATCTTCGCTATCCATAGTTTCTGCTTCGCATTGAGCCGAAGCGTTAGGAACAACATCTTGCCAAATTAAATCTCTGTCTTCTGTTAATTCTATATGAGTATTGGTATGTTTATACACTAATACTTTTTCTACACAAGGGCAAATTTCTAAAGCCTCATCAACCACCTTTTTAATTGGAATATCTTTAGCGCCACGGTAAGCACCATCGCTTGTTAAAACAACTTTGCAATCGCAATCTTGTATTCTACCAGCTAATGCAGATGCCGAAAAACCAGCAAAAACAACCGAATGCACAGCACCAATTCTTGCGCAGGCTAGCATTGCAAAAACAGCTTCAGGAATCATTGGCATGTAAATGCAAACTCTATCACCTTTTAATACATTAAAAGATTTTAGTGTATTTGCTACCTTACATACTTCATCATGCAATTGTTGATAGGTAATAGTTCTGCCAATATCATCTAGTCCATTTGGCTCAAAATAAAAAGCCACATCATTAGCTTTTTCAGGTAAATGCCTATCAATACAATTTTCGGTAATATTTAATTTCCCCTCTTTAAACCATTCAATTTTTGGCTCGGTAAAATTCCACTCCACTGTTTTTGTCCATAGGCTTCTCCATTTAAATTCTTTAGCTATATCTGCCCAAAAAGTTTCTGGTTGCTCAACCGACAATCTGTACTGTTCTTTATATTCTTCAAAATTTGAAATTTTCATAATAACTAATTGTATTAGGATTTGGATACTTTTTTTGAATTGGATTTAAAATACTTCAATAAATCACTTTTCTAAGTAACAAAAAAATACATTATTTTACAATTAAACTTTAACTATTTAGACTAGTTATAAATAATTTTCTATGACAATACTATGACAGAAAACACAGAATGATTAACGAAATTTGTACCACTATGAACTCATTTAAAATTATTAGTATTACCCATAAACTAGCACCGCTAGATCTTATTGGAAAATTACATTTAGATGAAAGTAACCAAAGTAATAAATTAGCTCAGCTTAAAGATCAATTAAATTTTAAAGAGCTAATGTTTTTAAGTACTTGCAATAGAATTGAATTTTTAATTGTACTTGAAAACGAAATAACAAACACCTTACTATCCAACTTATATAATTTTATAAATCCGAATTTAACAGTAGCAGAAAAAGATTTATTAATTGATTGTACTTCTGTTTATGAAGATGAACAAGCCCTTACCCATTTATTTGAAGTTTCTGCTTCTTTAGATTCGTTAGTTGTTGGTGAAAGAGAGATTATAACACAAGTAAGAAAATCGTATGAATTTTGCAATTTAGTAGGCACTACAGGTGATGTAATTCGCTTAGCTATAAAACATACTATTGAAACAGCTAAACAAGTTTATACTGATACTGATATAGCAAAAAATCCAGTATCTATAGTTTCTTTAGCTTACCGCCAATTAAGAAATTTAGGCATTAAGAATAATGCACGCATTATGTTTGTAGGTGCAGGAGAAACCAATGTATTGATGGCACAGTATTTAAAAAAACATCAGTATGCAAATTTCAGTGTGTTTAATCGCAGTTTTGATAATGCTAAAAAATTAGCAGATCAATTAAGCGGATCAGCACATACCTTAGAAGAATTAAACACTTATGCATTAGGATTTGACGTTATAGTAGCTTGTACCTCTGCGCAAGAACCAACTATTACTTCAGAAATATACACGCACTTAATTGGTAACGATACTTCAAAAAAAGTTCTTATTGATTTAGGTATCCCAAATGATATTGACAAACACATTACTACAAATTTTGATGTTTCATACATTGATATTGAATCATTAAAAAAACAAGCTAACGAAAATTTATTGAAACGTGAGGGAGAAGTAAAAGCTTGTAAAGCCATTATATACAATAAAGTTGAGGAGTTTAAAATTTTATTTCAAGAAAGAAAAATTGAACTTGCTTTTAGTGATATTCCAAAACAAATAAAAAACATTAAAGAAACCGCATTAAATGAGGTTTTTGCTAAAGACATTAATAACCTTGATGAACAAGGTAAATTAGTTTTAGAAAAGGTTTTAAGTTATATGGAAAAAAAATATAATGCATTAGCTATAAAAACTGCTAAACGCGTTTTCTTAGAAGAAGAGATTTAATTTATTCATTTACCTTTTTGCTAGTAAATAAAAAATGCTTAAACTTGTTTTAGCATTAATAAACCTATATGTTTAAAAATAAATTACTAGTTTTTTGTTTACTAAGCCTGTTTACTAAAACATACGCTCAACAAAAAGATACCATACTACTTATGAATGGTAATATGGTTGTGGAAAAAGTAATTGATACCCTTATTGGTGCTGTTACCATATTCGATCCGCAAAAACCGACAGAAAAACTACATTACGAATACGATGAAATTTATTGTGTAAAATATGCGAGTGGTTTTAAGGATTACTATTATACACAAGATACATTAAAAGGGAATTATTTTACTCGTGAAGAAATGGAGTACTATATGTATGGCGAAAGAGATGCACGTAAAGGATTTAAAGCAAGAGGAGCGCTAATAGGCTCTGGACTTGTAGGAGCTGCTAGTGGTGGCTTAGGTTTATTTTTTGCACCTATTTTTCCATTTGGTTATATGGGATTAAGTGGCATTACAAAAGTAAAAATTAAACATAGCACTATTAGCAATCCCAATTACATTGACCATGATGCCTATATTTTAGGCTATGAAAGGGTATCGCGAAGCAAAAGACGTATACAATCGTTGATAGGCGGAACAATAGGATTAGCAGTAGGATACGGCTTGTATTTTGGTGTTTTAAAAAACAATTTACCTAGTACTTTAAAATTAAGATTTTAAATCAAATAAATAATAACAATAGAAAAAACAAAAAGTATGAACATTAATATTGTAGCAGTTTTAGTAGCAGCCTTAATTCCAATGGTAATGGGTTTTGTATGGTATAATCCTAAAGTATTTGGTAGCGTTTGGCAAAGAGAATGTGGTTTAAGCGACGAAAAAATGAAAAGCGCTAACATGGCTTTAATTTTTGGTTTATCACTTGTATTTAGTTTTATATTGGCTTTTGGCTTACAATTTATGGTTATTCACCAATTTCATGTAACCTCATTATTTTTTATGCAACCTATAAATGACGCCTCAACTGAAGCAGGAGCATTGTACCAAGGTGTTATGAATTTATTAGGCACAAGCTACAGAACTTTTAAACACGGTGCCTTGCATGGATTTATTGGAGGTATTATGACCTCTTTACCAATTATTGCAATTAATGCCTTATTTGAACGTAGAAGTTTTAAATACGTAGCAATTAATGTTGGCTATTGGGTAATAACCATGTGCTTAATGGGCGGAATTATTTCTGCTTGGATGTAATTTATTTTTTTAAAATTTTACTGGTATATTAAATAATTGCCAGAAATTACCTTGCTCTTTGCAATCTTACATACATATTTTTATCCAACTCAATACTTTTAAATGCCTTTTTTACTAGTAAGGTTTGCCATTTTGTAGTTGGAACTACTTCATAAGTTTGACCAGCTGAAATCTTAACAGGCATAGTAAAATCGGCATTGCAATTGGTATAACGATACATTAAATTTTTGCCTTTAAATTTATATTCTAAAATAGGAACTTTTGTGGTTCTTAAATACTGATCAAAAATAGGTTTAAGATTCAATTTTGTTTCTGCAATTAAAAATTCTTCAAATTCTTGAGTACTCACTGTTTTATGATAAAACTTTTCTGATAGTTTATTTAATAATAATCTAAAGGTTTCGTCATTATTAATTAATTGACGAATCATATGAATAACCTGACTACCTTTATTGTACATATCACCGCTACCTTCCTGCCTTAAATCATAAGTACCAATAACTGGTACATCATTTAATATTCCTCTTCTAACACCCTGACAGTAACTATCACCAGCCAATTTACCGTAGCCACATTCTGTAAACAAAACCTCTGCATATGATGCAAAGCCTTCGTGAATCCAATTATCAGCCACATCTTTGGCAGTAATACTATTACCAAACCATTCATGGGCTGATTCATGAACCACAATAAAATCCCATTTTAAACCCCAACCTGTTCCCGACAAATCACTTCCTAAATAACCATTGATATATTTATTTCCATAAGCAATATTACTTTGATGCTCCATACCTAAATACGGTGATTCAACTATTTTATATGTATCATTATAAAATGGATATGGGCCAAACCAATTTTCTAAACATGCAATTGTTTTTACTACGTTTGATTTTAAATGTTGTTTAGCTTTGTTTACATGATAATTTAATACCCAATAATCAGTATACAATGTACCTTTTAATCCAACCACCGAATCCTTCAAACAAGTATATTTTCCTATATAAGGCACAATATCATATGAATTAATTGTATTAATTACTTCCCAAGTATATTGTGTTGATCCATCATTGAATTTTGTTATGTTTTTTAATTTACCATTACCTATTCCATAAAGTGTATCAGGAACAATAATAGAAAGCATTGCACCATTATCAGGTTCTTCACTTTGTAAATCTTTACAAGGATACCAAATACTAGCTCCATCACCTTGGCAAGCAACGCTCATCCAAGGATTGCCCAATGAATCTTTTTTCCAAACCCAACCTCCATCCCAAGGTGGATTAGTAGCTTCCCTTGGTTTACCATGATAATAAATTAGAAGTGCATTAATTGAGCCTTTCAATAATTTATCAAAACTAATAAAGTACATATATTTTGATGTTCTCCATTTAGAAACTTTCTTATTTTCAAAAAATATGCTATCAATTAATAATGGCTCTTGTAAATCTATTTGCATTTCATAATTTTCTCTTTCTTCAATAACTGAAAATGTTAGCTTTTGAATTCCTCTAATAGACTTAGTTTTAAAATTAGGTGTTACGGTGATATCATAATGCAATACATTCCACCAATCTCTATAAACTGTATTACTTCCAAATAAAGTATCGTACTTTGTATACACTTTATTTTGAGCATAATATTGACCAAACACAAAGAAACAAATACTAAAAATTACTATTTTAATCATATAGATTGGCTTAATTTATTTTTTAACTGTTCTGTAAAATGACCAAAAACTTCATTTTCTATTAATTTATAATCGCAAGGTAAATAAGATTTTACAAATGTTTTATCTTTTAGATGATGAATTTTATGGCAAATAGTGTATAATGGCTCAATAATGTGAGAAGAAATAAAAACAGTTTTATTCTTTTTATTTAATAATTCAATAATAATTTGCAAAGACATATTAGATTCTACATCCAAGCCGTTAAAAGGCTCATCAAATATGTAAATTTGCTTATCTTGCTTTAACTGAGATAGAATAAGTAATTTCTTTTTCATACCTGTAGAATAATTTTCGATGAATTCATCTAAAGGCAAATTAAACAATAAGGCAAGTTCATCTTCCTTAAAGTTAGAATTACTTTTTGGGAATACAGATAAAAACTCTTTAGCTGTAAGCTTTGGATAAAAAAAAGATTCTACATCAATGTAAGCAATATCTTGTTTTTTGATTGATTGACCATTAAAGCTAATAGTTCCCTCATCCGGTTCAATAAAACCCGACAGCAAATTAAAAAATGTAGTTTTCCCACTTCCGTTTAATCCCACAATTCCATGTATTGAATTTTCTTCAAACTCAATTTTTATGTGCTCCAATACATTTTGTTTTTCATAACAAAATGTAACATTATTAATTACTATCATCTAAGTACTTTTTTAAATTAGTTGAAGCATCTGTCTTTGCTTGGTAATAAAACAGTATGGCAATTGGTAATAAATACGGAATAAATAAACCAAAGCTCATAATTATTAATTTAATTTGAAAATTACTAGAAATAGAATTATACCTGTAATTAGAATATTTTAATGAAATAACTGTAATAATTGATAATGCAGTAAATCCCATGAAAAATAAATTAAAGGAAATCATATCAGGATTAAAAAGTGAATTAATAATTAAAACAGGCAAATTGAGAGCACTAATTTTAATTACACCATTCATACATGCTTTATTTAAATAATTTTTTGGTGATAATTTGGAACTTTGCAATATCTGCACACTTTCGTTACTTTCATAAAAGCTATAAATAACTGAATTAATCAAAAACAAAGCTACTAGTGGGAATAATTTTAATGGACTTAATGCTAATGACAAAATTATTAGAATTATTAACGAAATAAAAGTTTGACGAATACCAGAAATAAAAACAAAATCGGAACCAAATAATCGTGGCAAAAATAATAATTTTAATGACTTCGTTTTGCTTGCCTTCAACATAGGAATAATAGAAACAATAAGATGCATTAATAAAAAACAATACCAATAATTTGTAAATAAACTTGGTAAAGAGAATGGCAATAAAAACAATTGATATTCAACAATTAATTGTTGCTTTGGATTGATAAAATGCTTTTCAATGAAAGAAATATCCTTTCTGTTTTTATGAAAGTTATAAAAAAAATAAAAAACTACAACTGGAACATAATTTCCAATGTGTTTTTGACTACTAAATACAAAAAATGAAACGCAGGAAAGTAATGCCAATAAAGGAAAAAACAAGATGCCTAAATCCCTTTTTAATTGATAAAACCTGATTTTTAATAGTTGCATTTGAAAGATAAAATTACATTGTAATTTATAAGCTGTTATTTTTCTGTGTTACCCTCATTCAAATTCGCTTCGACTCCGCTCAGCGTGACAATAAACCTCAATAAAACCTGATTTTTAATAGTTGCATTAAATTTTATCTTACTTACCTTTTTGCTGTTGCATAGGGTTTCCGCCTGTACTTTGTCCACGCCCAACTGCTCTCCATTTAAAAACATCAAATCTACTTGGAGATTCTTTTACATTCCAAGTATTATTTTTTTCATCAATATCAGCAGTTTCTTTATATGGATCAATTAATACAGAAGCCACCACTTTATTTTTAGCAAATGTTTTTACAACATTTTTTTCGTTTTTACGCCATATATATGCGTTAATGCGATCTACTTCAGAAGTACCATCTTTAAAATTCCATTGAATAATAAGGGGTGTAACACAACCTCCTTTATTTGTGAAATACAACTCATACACAAATTTGTCTTTTATACTTTGGTAAGCAGAATCACTAACAGCCTCAAAATTTTCATATCTATTAATTGGTTTTTTCTCAACAGTTGTTTTCACTTCTGGCTTATAGTGGTAATAAAAATCTCTCATTGTAGTATCCACATCTACTAAAAATTTTATACCAGCCTCTCTATTTCTAATTTTAGAGATATATTCAAAATCCTTTGCTTTAGGGTAAATGCGCACTGTATCTAATTTAACTGGCACTTGGCTATTATTAATGAACGTATATGCCTTCACCGAATCAATTGAAACATCTACAGGCTCGATGTCAAAAAACCATGCTCTCCAAAACCAATCTAAATCAACTGCACTAGCATCTTCCATACTTCTAAAAAAATCGGCAGGTTCGGGATGTTTAAAAGCCCAACGAGAACAGTATTGTTTAAATGCAAAATCAAAAAGTTCTCTTCCCATTACTGTTTCTCGCAAAATATTTAAAGCTGTACATGGTTTACCATAAGCATTTGGTCCAAACTGCATAATATTTTCACTATTAGTCATGATTGGTTCTAACTGCTCTTTAGGAAGTCTCATATAGTCCACCATTTTATAAGCAGGACCTCTATTAGATGGGTAATTATTATCAAACTCCTGCTCAGTTAAATATTGTACAAAAGTATTCAAGCCCTCATCCATCCAACTCCATTGACGCTCATCACTATTAATTATCATTGGAAAGAAATTATGCCCCACTTCATGTATAATAACTCCTAACATACCAAGTTTAGTACCTTCTGTATAAGTTCCATCTTTTTCAGTTCTACCAAAATTAAAACATATCATTGGGTATTCCATACCTTGAGCAGCTTCAACACTTTGAGCAACTGGGTAGGTATAATCAATGGTATATTTCGAATATGTTTTAATAGTGTGTGCAACTGTTTTAGTTGAATATTTTCTGTACAATCCGTAAGATTCTTTTGTATAAAAACTCATACACATAACCTTTTTATTGGCTTGTTTAATAGGCATTGCATCCCACATAAATTTACGTGAAGAGCCCCATGCAAAATCTCTTACACTATCCGCCTTAAACACAAATGTTTTAGTTGCAGCCGATTTAGTTTTTTCTGCTTTAGTACATTCATCTAATGTTATAATTTCTGTAACATCATTATAGTTTGAAGAAGCCTTTGTATAACGTTGCATTTGCTCTGGACTTAAAACCTGAGCATAATTTTTACACTCACCTGTAGCACATACAATGTGATCAGATGGCACTGTCATTTTCACATTAAAATTTCCAAATACTAATGCAAATTCGCCCCTACCAGTAAACTGTTTGTTTTGCCATCCTTGAAAATCGCTATAAACACACATTCTTGGATACCACTGCGACATTACAAATGAATAGTTACCATCCTCTGGAAAATATTCGTACCCTCCTCTTCCACCAATCTCTAAACGATTAGTGATTTTAAACTGCCATTTTACTTTAAACTTAATTTTTGCTTTAGTATTTAATGCATTTGGCAAATCAACTCTCATCATTGTTTGATTGATAGTGAATTTTAAAGGCTTACCAAGTTCATCTGTTACAGATAAAATTTGCATTCCCATACCTTTTAATTTTTCCTTTACATCAATGCTTTTAATAGCAGATTCTTCAAAAGGTTGCGAAACTTTATTGTTATCAAAAAAATTATTATCTGCATTTGGTTGATGTATATTTTCATCTAACTGCAACCATAGGTAACTTAATTTATCTGGCGAATTATTAATGTAAGTAATTGTTTCATTACCATATAACATTAACTCTTTTTCATTCAAAGTTGCATCAATATTATAATCAGCTCTTTGTTGCCAGTATTTATTACCAGGTGCGCCTGAGGCAGTTCTGTATTCATTTGGAGTAGGTAATATACCACCTAATTGTTCAAATTTATTCCCGTGATTTGAAGTAGGATTATTTTTAGTATTTTGAGAAATACCAACAAAAGAAGTTAAACAAATAGATGCAATAAATGCAGAATATTTTATCATAAATAAAAATTTATAAAACGGTCAATAAATAATTTACAAGCAATTACTAAAACAATACTAACTACAAAAAGCACCCAGTATTTATTATTAATTTTGATAAATTTAATTAAAAAAATAGAGAATAAAAGCATAAAACACACAATAATTAATTGCCCTATTTCAATACCAGTATTAAACGCAAATAGCGGAAAAACTATACTTTCTTCTTTACCAAGCATTGATTTTAAAAGATAGGAAAAGCCCATGCCATGAATAAAACCAAAAAATAGCGCCAATAAATAATTTAGTTTAACTACTTTTTTAAATGAATTACGTTTTACAAAAACACTTATTGCTGTAACAATAATGGTAAGAGGTATGAGCAACTCAATTAATTGTTGATTTACTTTTAATAAATGTAATACACTTGCTGCCAAAGTTAAGGAATGCCCAATGGTAAAAGCTGTAATTAATATAAGAGTCTTTTTCCACTCTTTATAGGTAAACATTACACTTAATAGCATAACATAAAGTATATGGTCATATCCTTCCCAATCTAAAAAAAGAAAAAAACCTGTACTAAACCATAGGTAAAACTCGTTCATTAAAAATTGCTATTTTTGTGTATGTTAAATTTAAACTACTTTATTAAAAAAAAACCTAAAAATACATTAGCGGTAAAATTCGCATTTCTGTTTTTGGGTCTACTTTTATGCAGTTCATTTAATAAATACAAGCATCCTTTTTACCTTAGCGTAATCGACGCAAACTATAAAGCAAAAGAACAAGCTTTAGAAATTAGTGTTAAACTGTTTACAAACGATTTAGAAGACGCTTTAAAGAAAACGAACAAACAAAAAGTTGATCTTTTAAATCCAAGAAACAAAGCAGAATGCGATTCAGCAATTTATAGATATATTAATAAGCGCCTCCATTTTACTATTAATTCGCAAAAACAAAAATTACATTACATTGGCTACGAAAAAGAAGAAGCTGCTATTTGGGTTTATTTAGAAATAAATAAATTACAAACACCAAAAAAAATTAATGTTGACACCAAACTTTTATACGACTTTTTGCCTCAGGAAATGAACATACTACATTGCGAAATAAATGGCGTAAAAAAAAGTAGTAAAGTAACCAATCCTGATACTACAATAAAATTTGACTTCTAGTCATTTGAATTAATACCTTTTATAATAGATATTACCCGTTAATAAAAAAATAAGTGAATTTATGATAAAAGGTAGTTTTACTATCATTTTGCTCTATTACATTGTCTAAAATTTCATTGTATGTCAAAATTTAAATTCTATTATTTTATATTTTTCTTAGTATGCATTCGAATGCAATCCCAAACAAATTTAAAGATTAGTGGGCAAATAGTTGATTCTATTAACAAACCCATAGATGGCGTTATAGTATCATTAATTAAATACAAAAATTCAGCACTTGTAAAAACCACATTTACTGATAATGATGGGAAATTTGAGTTCAGTGATTTTAAATCTGACAGTTTAAAAATTTTTGTTACGAATATTGGTTTTCAAAATTATTTTTCTGATGTCATTTTAATTGATTCTATTAAATCCGAAATCAAATTACCAAACATTACGTTGAGTAAAATGAAAAATGTGCAATTATCTGAAGTAAGCATAAGCTCAAAAGTACCTTTTATAGAACGTAAAATAGATAGAACCATTGTTAACCCAGATGCTTTAATCTCAAATGCTGGCAGCAATGCTCTGGATGTATTAGCGAAATCGCCAGGAGTGATGGTAACAGAAAATGGAACTATTAAATTAAAAGGTAAATCAGGAGTGATTATTTTAATTGATGATAAACCAACTTATTTAACAGGAAACGAATTAGAGAGTTATCTTAAATCAATACCAGCAAGTTCAATTAATAAAATTGAATTAATGACTAATCCTCCTGCACAATATGATGCATCTGGTAATGCAGGAATAATAAACATTAAAACAAAAAAGAACAAGTTAAAAGGTATTAATGGCAATTTGAGTTTGAGTTATGGACAAGGCAGATACGCTCGCTCAAATGATGGCGTAACTTTAAATTATAGTAACAAAAAAATAACTCTTTTCTCAAACTTTAGTTATGGCAATAATAATAGTTATCATGATTTAACAATTAATAGAAGATACAAAAATGAAGATCTTACAACTAAATCTATTTTCACACAAAACACTTATATCAAATCGGCAAATGAATCGTATAACTTGCGTTTGGGTCTTGACTACTATCTTTCAAACAAAACAACGTTAGGGATAACCACAAAAGGATTAAGCAATGTATCAAAAGATTCAAGATATAATTATGCTGAATTTTTAAATGCTGATAATTCTTTAAATAGCAAAATCATTGCTGACAACAAAGAAAATGATGCGTTTAAAAATGGTGCATTAAATTTGAATTTGAGACATCAATTTGACTCCATTGGAAAACAATTAACGATTGATGCTGATTATGTAGCGTATGAAACAAAACTTTTTCAATCGTATAAAAATGATGTACTCCAACCTGATGGCACTTCTACTTATAGCGATTTACAACACGGCAATCTTCCTTCAAACATTACCATTTATGCTTTTAAAGCGGATTATACTAACCCATTAAAAAACGATGCTAAATTTGAAACAGGGCTTAAAACGAGTTATACACAAACAGATAACGATGCCATTTATACTATCACACAAAATAATATAACTCTAGATAATTTTAATTTAAGTAATCATTTTAAATACAATGAAATGATAAATGCTGCGTATTTAAATTTTTCTAAATCATACAAACGTTTGTCTTTTCAATCAGGGCTTAGGTTTGAAACTACTACCTATAATGGCAATCAATTAGGAAACCCAATTAAATCATCATCTTCATTTACAAGAAATTATAATAATCTTTTTCCTACGGCTTATATTTCCTATCAACTAGATACAGCATCAAATCACAATTTAGTTTTATCTTATGGTAAAAGAGTAAGCCGACCTTTTTATAAAGATTTAAATCCCTTCAGTAGTCCATTAGATAAGTACACTTACTATGAAGGAAACCCCTATCTAAAACCAACATTTGCCCATAATTTATCTCTAGCATATAGCTTTAAACAATTGTTTACAACAACTTTTTCTTATAGTAATAGCCAAGATAATATTCAAGAAACTATAGAAATTAACAATGGCATTTATTATAGTAGACCAGGAAATATTGGCTCAAGTGTGCTATATAATTTAGCAATAGAATCTTCAATACCTGTGTCAAAATGGTTAACAACTACTATTTATTCTGAAGCTGTATACTCTGAATATAAAAGCAAATTATATACCGAAACTTTAAATTCAAGCGGAACATATTGGTACATTAATGTGAATAATAATTTTCAATTTAAAAAAGGCTGGAGTGCAGAATTAAGTGGTGAGTACATAACCAATTTTATAGATTCTCAATTCTCTTTTGGCGATTTTGGTCATTTTACCGCTGGATTACAAAAGAAATTTTTAAAAGACATGGGTAATTTAAAATTTAGTTTTAGAGATATTTTACATTCGGATAAAATAAGAGGGCAAATCAATAATTTATATTTAACAGATGCAAATTGGTATGGACCAAGAGATACAAGAGTTGTTGTAGTATCATTTTCTTACCGTTTTGGTAAAAATCTAAATACTAAACCAAAACATTCTGGCTCGGGTTCTGAAACTGAACAAAATAGAGTGAAAGGATAATATACTTTTCTTCTTAGTCTTAAAAAACCCATTATCTTTACATTTTATTTTTAAGACATACTATTACAAAGCATCTCATAATCATTGCAGGCCCAACAGCAGTTGGTAAAACAGCCTTAGCTATTCAACTAGCAAAGGATTATAATTGCCCTGTTTTATCTGCTGATTCACGTCAGTTTTTTAAGGAAATGACAATTGGTACAGCCAAACCAAGTGTTGATGAAATGCAAGGTGTAATGCATTATTTTATTGATAACAAAAGTATTGAAGAAATATATAACATTGGTGAATATGAAAAAGAAGCCATTGCTTTATTAGAAAATTTATTTACCAAACATCAAACTCTTATTTTAGTTGGTGGTTCTGGGCTTTATATAAATGCAATAATAAATGGGTTAGATGAATTTGAAGAAATCCCGACAAGTATAAGAGATTTTTTAACTACTAAATACAATGAACTTGGCATCACTTTTTTACAAGAAGAATTAAAACTTCGCGACCCAAACTACTTTGCAGAAGTTGATATTAATAACCCACAACGCATCATGCGTGCATTAGAATACTGCATGCATACAAATAAATTATTTTCAGAAAGTAGAACAAAACAAAAAAAACAGCGCCCATTTAATTCAATTCCAATATTGATTAATACCTCACGAGAGAAATTATATGACAGAATAAACAAACGTGTTGATATAATGATAGAAAATGGATTAGTAGAAGAAGTAAAATCACTTATTCCATATAAACATTTAAATGCACTAAATACGGTTGGATACAAAGAAATATTTCAGTACTTCGAAAATACGTTAACACTAAAAGAAGCAACAGATTTAATTAAACAAAATAGTAGGCGCTACGCAAAACGACAATTAACATGGTTCAATAATCAAGGAGATTTTGAAACCTTTGAACCCCATGATTTAGATAAAATAAAAGCATACATTAATATTATTATTGAAAATACCTAGTATGTTTTCGTTTTTAAAAGAATATAAAAATTTAAGTCCTGCAATACTAAATGTAATTATTGCAGAGTTTTTTGTACAATTAGTTAATTGTACTTTCATGCTTATACTACCGCTTTACCTTGATAGAAAAGGCTATAACAATGAAGAAATTGCTTTATTTATTACCGTTAGATTTTTAGGCGTATTTATTTTAGCATTGCCAGTTGGCAATTTAATTAAAGGAAAAGTTTTAAAACCTTTTTTTTATCTATCGGCTATACTTGTTCCCTTGTTTGGACTAACCACCATCATATTTATTTCGTTTAAGTTAACATCACTTATATATGCTTCTCTACTATTATGGGGCGCCTCATTTACACTTATGCAAATCCCTATTACTCCTTATATTTTAAGGAATTCGCCAAATCAGGAACATACAGCTGGCATTGCATTAAGCTACAGTACATGGAGTTTTGCGGGTATCATTAGCGGGGTGCTAATTTCAATACTAGATAAAATTAATCCTACATTTTTTAATGAAGAATGTATCTTAATTATTTTTTCTATACTTGGTTTTGGTGGCATCTATTTTATGACAAAAGTAAAATTGGTGGAAATTATTGATGATAAAAGAGAAAACCCTAAACAAAAAAAATTACATAAAGCAGATTGGTTTTTAATTATAAAAGGATTAATACCAACCTTGATTATTGCAACTGGGGCAGGTTTAACCATTCCATTTATCAGTTTATTTTTTGATAAAGTACATCATTTTGGCAAAGGCGATTTTTCGTTTGTTAGTGCCATCGCAGCAGTACTAGTAGTTTGGGGCGCTTTAAAAGTACCAAGTATAAAAAGAAATATTGGTTATAAAATTGCCATTCCTACCACACAATCACTGGCTGTTATTTCTTTGGTGGCATTAGCTACTACTCAATTATACAGCCAATACAGTATTGCATTATACATTGCCATTGTGTGCTATTTATTACGCCAACCACTTATGAATATGGCAGGCCCCATGACATCCGAATTAGTAATGAATTACGTTGGCAAAAAAAATCAAGAAATTACAAGCGCTCTAACAGCTGCCATTTGGAGTGGTAGTTGGGTTATTAGCGGATACTTTGTAAAAATAATGTTTAGCCAAAAATATGAATTTGTAAATATATTTTTAATAACCTCTGCCATGTATGCGTTTGGAGTTTTAATGTATTACTTCTTAATTTTAGATTATGGTAAACGCCAAAAACAAGGATTAATAGAAACGCAAGAATAATAATGAAAAACATAATTATACTATTATTTACTATTGTGCATACTACTATTAGTTCACAAACACCAATAATTATTGCTCACAGAGGCGCTAGTGCCTATGACCCTGAAAACACATTACCCGCTTTTGAAACTGCCATAGAACAAGGCGCAACAATTATTGAAACTGATGTACATCAAACCAAAGACAGTGTTTTAGTTTTAATGCATGATTTATCAATTGATAGAACAACTTTTGGAAAAGGTTTAATAAAAGATTTAACCTATAAAGAATATATCTCATTTAAAATAAAACACAAAGATCACACATTTCAAAATCCCTATCCTCCAACTTTAGAAGAGGCAATTATTAAAATTAATGGGAGAAGCAAGCTATTGATTGAAATTAAAAAAGGGAATGATTACTATCCAAACATTGAAAAACACATTGTTGATTTAATTAAAAAATACCATGCCGAAAATTGGATTAGTACCATTCATTCCTTTGATAAAAAAGCCCTCTTAAACGTAGCAAAGGCTGATAGCAATATTCATTTACAAAAATTAATTGTGTTTAAACTACCCTTAGTAAGTTTTAATTACGACAAACATTTTAATAAAGACGATTTTAAAAATTGGGAAGGTGTAAATGTTTACTACAAATTTTGCTCTAAACGACTTATCAAAAAAGTTCATGCACTAGGAAAAACAGTATATGTATGGACAGTTAACAAACCTAAAAAGGCGAAAAAATTAGCAAAAAGAGGAGTTGATGGCATTATAACCAACAACCCACTTATTTTGAAATAAATAAATTGCTATCTTTGGCGGATGCCTCGTTATTTTATTCAACTTGCTTATAATGGCGTCAACTACAATGGTTGGCAAGTGCAAGAAAATACTAAAAATACTATTCAACACATTTTGCAAGAAAAAATGAGTATTATTTTTAATGAGGCTATTGAAATTGTTGGATGTGGTAGAACCGATGCAGGGGTAAGTGCAAAAGATTATTATGCTCATTTTGATTGCTTAAAGCTAGACTTGCACCTTGCCAACACAAACTACATCTACAAACTCAATAAAATTTTACCTTTTGAAATAGTCATAAAAAACATTTTTCATGTTACTGATACTGCAAACGCTAGGTTTGATGCAGAAACCAGAACTTACGAATACCTAATTCATACGTATAAAAATCCATTTTTAGTACAGTCCTCTTTATTTGTTTACGGACATATTAATTTTGAATTAATGAATCAAGCCGCTAATTATATGCTTAGTGTTACAGATTTTACAAGCTTTAGTAAAGTGAATACGCAAACCAAAACAAACAATTGCACTGTTTCTTTTGCTCAATGGATTAAAGTAAATGAACATGAATACATTTTTAAAATTACCGCAAATCGCTTCTTAAGAAATATGGTACGTTCGATAGTTGGCACTTTATTGGAAGTTGGAAAAGAAAAAATTTCTTTCGAAGATTTTAAAACTATTATTGGAAACAAAAACCGATCAGACGCTGGCATGTCTGTAAATGCTCATGCCTTGTACCTTGCGCATATATCTTATCCAAATCACATCTTTATAAATGACAACCAATAATACTAAAACTAAAAAAATAAATATTGGTTTGTTAAAGCGATTACTAGCGTATAGTAAACCTTATAAAAAAACGTTTATTGGTGCATTAGCAATTACAATAACGCTTTCATTTTTATCTATTGTAAGGCCTATCTTAATAAATAAAATGTTAAATGTGGTTGGTGCTCAAAATGCTAGTGATACCAATTATTTACCAGAAATTGAAAAACTAAGTTTCATCAATCAAATGGGGCTTATTTTATTAGGAGTTTTAATTATAGAAGCTGTATTGCAATTCATTAATATTAATATCACCAACTTATTGGGGCAAAACATTGTAAAAGATTTACGTAAAGAAGTTTTTAATCATATTTTAAAATTAAAAAACACCTATTTTGATAATACTCCTGTTGGAACGCTTGTTACCAGAGCTGTTTCAGATATTGAAAGTTTAAGCGATGTATTTACCCAAGGATTTATAGTTATTTGTGGAGATTTTTTAATGCTGGTTATTTTTATATGTGCCATGTTTTATAATAATTGGGCCATTGCATTGGTTTCGTTAAGTACAATTCCACTTTTATTTATTGCAACTAATTTATTTAAAAATGGAATCAAAAAATCATTTACCGAAGTAAGAAATGCAGTTGCCTCTTTAAATGCCTTTACAAATGAGCATATTACTGGCATGCGTATTATTCAACTATTTAACAGAGAAAATATTGAATTCGAAAAATTTAAAGACATTAATGAAAAACATAAAAAAGCAAATATCAAATCCATATGGTATTACTCTGTTTTCTTTCCTGTTGTTGAAATTTTATCAGCCATTTCTATTGCCCTATTAATTTGGTTTGCAGGTGTAAAATCCAACGCTTACAATATTAAACTAGGTGATATAACATTTTTTATTATGATGATAAACATGGTATTTAGACCCATTCGTTTATTAGCAGATCGTTTAAACACCTTGCAAATGGGAGTTGTAGCAGCAGATAGGGTTTTTAAAATTATTGATACGAATGAAATTATTGAAGATAAAGGTACTGAACATACAAAAAACTTAAAAGGAGAAATTGAATTTAAAAACGTTTGGTTTGCCTATACGGGAGAAGATTATGTTTTAAAAAATGTTTCTTTTAAAATTGAAAGTGGAAAAACAATTGCTATCATTGGTGCTACTGGAGCTGGTAAATCAAGTATCATTAATTTAATTAGCCGTTTTTACGAAATTAATAAAGGCAACATTCTAATTGATAATATTGATATTAAAAATTACAAATTAGATGAACTCCGAACTTCAGTAGGAGTTGTATTGCAAGATGTTTTTCTTTTTAATGACACCATTCTTAACAACATTACACTTCATAACCAAACTATTAGTAAAAATCAAGTTATTGAAGCTGCAAAAAAAATAGGTATTCATGAATTTATAATGGACCTGCCTAATAACTATGACTATCAAGTAAATGAAAGAGGTGCATCACTTTCTGCCGGACAAAGGCAATTGGTTGCATTTGTAAGAGCTTATATTTATAATCCACCCATTTTTGTTTTAGATGAAGCAACTTCTTCTATTGATATTGAAACTGAAAAATTAATACAAAAAGCCTCTATTGAACTTGCAAAAAATAGAACCTCCATTATTATTGCTCATCGCTTGTCTACCATACAACATGCCGACTCTATTATTATAATGAAAAAAGGAGAAATCATTGAGCAAGGCGATATGCATCAATTAAAAAGTAATACGGAAAGTATCCTTAATGAGTTATTACTACAAGCCTAATTAATTCCATTTTCCAATTTGTTTTTTTCTGTAATTAATCCTACATCCATAAAATATATCACTTTATTGACAAAAACTCCTAAACTAAACTATTTTAGTAATAAGTATTTTTTTTTGAATATAAAATAAGTCCTAAATTGGTTGGTCTTATATAACTAAATCAATATGAAAAAAATTTTATTATTAATTATTGGATTTTACTCGTTTACTATTAAAGCAAATCCAATACACGATTTATTAGTAAATAATCCTTATGAATCCTCTTTCCGTAAAGCTTATTTATTAAATCCATCAGTTCCAAAAGGTATTTTAGAATCTATTGCATTTTCGCAAACTCGATTTACACATTTAACTGATGCTGAAGAACCAAGTTGCATTGGATATCCAAAAGCATACAGCGTAATGGGTTTAACAGAAGATGGCAAATCTTATTTTAGAAATAATTTATATACTGTATCAAATCTATCAGGTTACTCAGCCGAAGAAATAAAAACAAACCCTGAAAAAAGTATATTAGCTTATGCAAAGGCAATTGCTCAATTACAAGTTCAAGATAATGTTTACGGAAATACTATTTCTGATTACAAAAACATATTCATAAAACTTAGTGAACTTCCGTTAACAAGTGATTTACAAAATGACTTTGCTTTAAATGCACACTTATATCAATTATATTGGTTCATGTCTAAAGGCGAGTTTCAAGATTTTTATGGTTTCCCTGATTACTCTATCGATTTACAACAAATTTTTGGTACAAACTATCAAGTTTTAAGTTCAAATAATGTGTCAATTGGAAACACAATTACTAGCGCAACTGGTGCAACTTATCGTTCTTCTGGTGCGGGGTTAGCAGTGGCTTCAACCGACTATCCTCCTGCTTTATGGAATCCAACAACATGTAATTTTAGTTCAAGAAGTGGTGTGGCAATTACAGCTGTTGCAATTCATTTTGTTCAAGGTTCTTATGCAGGATGTATTTCTTGGTTTAAAAACTGTAGTGCTAGTGCATCAGCACATTATGTTATTCGTAGTTCTGATGGTCAATGCACACAAATGGTATTAGAAAGCAATAAAGCTTGGCATGCTGCTTCGGCAAATCCATACACATTAGGTACTGAACATGAAGGTTATATTAGTACGGCATCATGGTTTACTACAGCAATGTATACATCTAGTGCAGATCTTACAAGAGATATGTGCACAAGCAATTCAATTAATCCTTTAAGATGTTATTATGGAGCAGGTTGTAGTGGAAGCTCATCTACTTGCGAACAAGGAAGTTGCGTGAAAATTAAAGGTCACCAAATGTATCCAGCTCAAACTCATAACGACCCAGGCCCTCTTTGGAATTGGGAAAGATTTTATAAACTAATCAATAACACACCAGTTACAACAACTATAACTTCTACCGCTGGTAATTTTTATGATAGTGGTGGTTCTGGTTCTGATTATTCAAATGATGAAAGAAAACTTTGGTTATTTCAACCTTCAGGAGCAACTTCTATCAGTATGAACTTTACATCTTTTAATTTAGAAAATGCTTATGATTATTTATTTATTTATGATGGAAACTCTACAAGTGCAGCTCTAATTGGCAAATACACTAGCACAGTTTCTCCTGGCAGTATTAATTCTACTGGCTCTTCATTACTTTTCGAATTTAGATCAGATTGCGCCACAACTAAACCAGGCTGGGCGGCAACATATACAACTAACGCTGTAGCAACTAGTACCTCTGATGGTATTGTTCCAACAACATCAATTAGCACAGTTGGCGCTTGGAAAACTGCTAATTTTACTGCAAGCTTTACTGATGCCGATTTAGGTGGCTCAGGTTTAGAAAAAAGTTTTTACCAAGTAATTGATTTTAACGGAACAGAATGGCGTGCAAATTACACCCACGGCTTCTTCTCAGATAATTTTGATTCAGCAATTCATCCAGAGTGGACGCAAAAAACTGGAACTTGGGGTGTTACAGGAAGTGCATTAGAACAAACAGATGAAGTTAGCACAGATGCGTCAAACACAAACATCTATGCTGCATTAACTCAAACCTTATCAAACCGTTATTTATATAACTTTAAAGGAAAAATTGGAGGTTCAGGAACAAATAGAAGAGCAGGATTCCATTTCTTTATTGATAGACCCGATTCATCAAACCGTTACAATTCCTATTTTGTTTACTTCCGTTTAGGAACATCTGTTACAACTAATACTGCAACAGTTGAAATTTATAAAACAGTTAATAATGTATTTAATTTAAAAGTAACTCAAACTTGCACAATAGTTCCAAGTGCATGGTATGATTATAAAGTTATTTTTGATAGAACAACCGGTAAAATTGATGTTTACCAAGACATTAATAAAATTGCCACTTGGACAGACACTTCACCTCACACAATAGGTGATTATATTTCATTTAGAAGTGGAAATTGTATTTGGAGTTTAGATGAAATTAAAGTTTATCGCTCACGCCCTACAACTTCAGTAACTGTTTCTGTAGGTACTGGTTTAGCAAACGATTTAAGATATCAAAATACTACACCTTTGTTATTTGCAGGTAAAGTAAAATCAATTGTAAACGATTTTGCTGGTAATTTATCAACTATTGATTATGAAAATATTAATGTGGATTGGACAAATCCAAGTAATATTACTTCTATTAATGATGGAAAAGCGGCTGATATAAATTTTGTTGCACTTACCGATTCACTTTCTGCTAATTGGTCATCTTCAAAAGACCCAAATTCAGCTATAGCTAATTATTGGTACTCAATTGGAACAGCAGCTGGACTTACAGATGTATTAAATTGGACAAGTAATTGGGGTGATACAATTGCTACTGCTCATGGTTTAACATTAACCTTAGGTACAACTTACTATTTTAATGTGAAATCTGAAAATGGTGCTGGATTGCAAAGCGCTATAATTAGTACCAATGGACAAAAAGTAGTAAATGATGTTAGTGTAAAAGAATTTAAAGACAGTAATGCAATTACAATTTTCCCTAATCCATTTAACAATACGTTTTCAGTATCACTTAATTTAACATATGATACAAATGTTAACCTTTCAATTTTTGATGCACAAGGCAAGGAAATAATAAACTACCAAACTAAAGAAAGCGCTGGTGTTTATAATAAAACCATTGATGCTACATCTTTAAATTTAAGTAATGGTACATATTTAATCAAAATTAAATTGAATGATAAAGAATTGTTTAAGAAAATGATTAAACAATAGAAATTTTGTAATGAAAACTAAAAGGAGTTCAAAAATAAATGAACTCCTTTTTTTGTTAAACAAATACAATATTAAATAATTCAAGACCTATAATATTTCTATCTTTAAAAATTCATTACATTTATACATTCAATTATGTTAAAAGGTAAGCATATTTTATTAGGAATAACTGGCGGCATTGCATCTTATAAATGTGCAAACCTTGTTAGACTTTTTATTAAAGAAGGAGCAGAAGTTAAAGTTGTAATGACTAAAGCTGCCGAAGAATTTGTTACAGCAAAAACCTTATCTGTGTTAAGTAAAAATGAAGTTATAATAGATTTTTTTGATTCTAATAATAATTGGAATAACCATGTTGCATTAGCAGAATGGGCCGATTTATTTATTGTGGCACCTTTAACAGCTAATACATTAGCGAAATTTGCAACTGGTATCTGCGACAATATGCTTACTGCTTGTTATTTGTCTGCCAGAAGCAAAGTTTACCTTGCTCCTGCTATGGATTTAGACATGTATCAACATCCAACAACATTAAAAAACATTGAAACCCTCAAAAGTTTTAATAATATAATTATAAATGCCCAATTTGGTGAACTTGCAAGTGGTTTAATTGGTGAAGGCCGAATGGCTGAACCTGAATTTATTTTGGATTTTATTAAATCTGATTTAAGAAATAAACTTCCATTGTTAGGAAAACACGTTTTAGTAAATGCAGGACCAACCTATGAAGCAATTGACCCAGTAAGATTTATAGGCAACCGTTCGTCTGGAAAAATGGGAGTTGCCATTGCCGAAGAATTTGCTAAACAAGGTGCCGATGTCACGTTAGTTTTAGGTCCATCAAATCAAAAAGCAATTCAAAAAAACGTAAAAACTATTTCTATTGAAAGTGCAAATGATATGCTAACAGAATGCACAAAAGCATTTTCTAACTGTGATATTGCAGTATTATCAGCAGCAGTAGCAGATTATAAACCAACTACAATTTCAGATACAAAAATAAAAAAGAAAGATTCTGAATTAAATTTAGAACTTACAAAAACCGTTGATGTTTTAGAAACTTTGGGAAAACAAAAAACTAAACAAATTTTAGTGGGTTTTGCCTTAGAAACAAACAACGTTATAGAATACGCAAAAGAAAAAATTGTTAAAAAAAATCTAGACTTTATTGTAGCCAATTCTGCCACTGAAAAAGGTGCTGGATTTGGAGTGGATACTAATAAAATAACAATTATTGACAAACACAATAAAATCACTAATTTTGAGTTAAAAACAAAACAAGAAGTTGCAACAGATATTGTAACTTTTGCTATACAACTACTACAAACAAAACTATCGATTTTAAAGCTAAAAGTCATAAACAAA
>ERZ724520.392-NODE-392-length-23883-cov-8.047633_pt1 | contig 23883 bp, 17 predicted proteins | sample MGYA00376053_ERZ724520 | MGnify/ENA primary metagenome ERZ724520 (study PRJEB28724, sample SAMN07190886) | activated sludge metagenome | isolation source: activated sludge of sewage treatment plant in Hong Hong | place: USA: Christiansburg, Virginia | collected...
CACGCCTAGATCAGGCGGGATGGCTGTTCTGCTCCGTGTCCCCCGCCCGCTGCGCGGGCTCCTCCTTTACCTGCGCAGAACCCTCTGGCGTCCCAGCTACTCCTCGTCGCGGGCTACCTCGAATATGTGCGCGTCGAGAAAAGGTTGGCGGCCCGCACGGTTGAGCTGTATGCGCTGGACCTGCAGAAGCTTAAAGACTACGCCGCAAAAGTCCCGGTGGAACTGACCGAGGTGCGCAACGCCCACATCCGCCGCTGGGTCGCGCAGATGCACAGTGGCGGGCGTAGCGGGCGTGGCATTGCCCTCATCATGTCGGGCTGGCGCGGCTTCTACGCCTGGCTGGGCCGCCAGGGGCTGGTCGCCAGCAACCCGGTGCAGGACGTGCGCGCGCCCAAGGCCCCCAAACCCCTGCCCAAAGCGCTCGGTGTGGACGAGGCGGTGCAGCTGGCGAACTTCAAAAAAGATAGCATTAAACGTCCAGTCGACGAGGGCTGCAGCCCGAATTCGTCAATGACTTCGGCGCCACGGGCGGCCGAAGCAGCGTTTCTGGAGCTGCGGGACGCAGCCATGGTGGAGCTGCTGTACTCCAGCGGCCTGCGCGTGGGTGAGCTGATCGGCCTGGACGCCCAGGCCAGCGCAGAGGGCAACGCGGCCGGCCAGGGTTGGATCGATGTGCAGGCCGCCCAGGCCCACGTCTGCGGCAAGGGCCGCAAGTGGCGCGCGGTGCCGGTGGGCCGCATGGCCATCGCGGCGCTGGAGGCCTGGCTGCAGGTGCGGGGTGTGGCCAAGAATCCGGCCCTGTTCATTGGCCGTAACGGCACGCGGCTCACCGCCCAGTCGGTGTGGGCCCGGCTGCGCAGCCGCAGTTTGCAGGCCGGCCTCAGCACGCCGGTGCACCCGCACATGCTGCGCCACTCGTTTGCCAGCCACCTGTTGCAATCCAGCGGCGACCTGCGCGCCGTGCAGGAACTGCTGGGCCACGCCAATATCAGCACGACCCAGGTCTACACCCGACTGGACTTCCAGCACCTGGCCAAGGCGTATGACGCGGCCCACCCGCGGGCGCATGCCAAGGGGCCGTCAAAAAAAGAGTGAGGCTGGCTGCTCCTGAAGGCTCAGATCGCGATGTCCCGTTCGACGGGGTCTGTCCAGCTCGGGTCGGGGCGCCACTGGGCGGCCCAGCCCGGAAAATCCTGCGCCGGCATGGGGCGCGCAATGCCATAGCCCTGGGCCAGCGCGCAGCCCATGGGAATCAGCGCGGCGCCGTGGGCCACGGTCTCCACGCCCTCGGCGATCACCTTGCGGTGGAAGGCGGCGGCCAGGCCGATCACCGTCTGCACGATGGACAGGTCGTCGCGGTCGGTCAACATGTCGCGCACAAAGCTCTGGTCGATCTTCAGCAGCTCCGCCGGCAGGCGCTTCAGGTAGGTCAGCGATGAGTAGCCGGTGCCAAAATCGTCCAGCGCGAAACGCACGCCCAAGGCCTGGCAGGTGCTCATGACCTGGGACACCCAGGTGATGTCTTCCAGCGCGCTGGTCTCCAGGATTTCCAGTTCCAGCCGGGCCGGGTCGACCGTGGGGTACTGCGCCAGCTGGTCCGCGAGCCGGCTGGCAAAGTTTTCCTGTTGCAACTGGCGTGCGCCAATATTGACGCTGACGCCCCAGTCCATGCCCTGCGCCGTCCATTGCGCCATCTGTGCCAGCGCGCTGGCAATCACCCATTCGCCGACGTCCACGCTCAAGGGGTGGTCCTCGATCACCGGCAGGAACAGGCCCGGCGGCAGCAGGCCGCGCTCGGGGTGCTGCCAGCGGATCAGGGCCTCGGCCCCCAGCACCTCGCCGGTGGTCATGTTGACCTTGGGCTGGTAGTACAGCACGAATTCGCGCGCCGCCAGCCCCTGGCGGATGTGCTCCAGGCTCTGGCGCTGGGTGGTGACGGCGGCGTCCTGCGCAATGTCGAACAGGTGGTAGCGGTTCTTGCCGGCCTGCTTGGCCAGGTACATGGCCTGGTCGGCGTGGCGCAGCAGGCCATCGACGTCGGCGCTGTCCTGTGGGTACAGCGTGACCCCCATGCTGGCCGAAACCTGCAACGCCGTGCCCTTGACGGTGACGGCACCGGCGGCCGTCTGCAGCAGCTGGGCAATCAAGCTCTCGTATTCGCCGCTCTGGTCAGGGCCGACCAGAACCGCGACGAACTCGTCTCCGCCGATGCGTGCCAGCGTGTCGCCGCTGCGCAGTACTGCGCCCATGCGCTGGGACAGCTGCATCAGCAGCTCGTCACCAGCATCGTGGCCATGGCGGTCGTTGACCAGCTTGAAGCCATCCAGGTCCAGCGCCACCACGGCCATGCCCAGACCCTGGCGCTGGCAGTGGCCCAGGGCCTGCTGCAGCCGGTCCCCCAGCAGTACACGGTTGGGCAGGCCGGTCAGGGTGTCGTAGTGGGCAATGTGCTCCAGTTGGCTCTCGTGCGCCTTGGCCTCGGTCAGGTCGGTAAACAGGCCGATGATGTTCTGGATGCTGCCATCGGCGTCGCGCAGCGCGCTCAGGGTCAGCAGCTCGGGGTGGATTTCACCGTTCTTGCGCCGGTTCCAGACCTCGCCGGTCCAGGAGCCGTTCTCGCGCAGCAATTGGCGGCGCCGTTCGTAAAACTCTTGGTTGTGCCGACCGGACTGAACCAGACGTGCCAGCTCCTGACCCAGGGCATCCTCCCGGCTGTAACCGGTGATGCGGGTAAACGCCTCGTTGACTTCCACGGCGCGGTTGTCGCGGTCAACAATGAAGATGCCTTCCTTGGCATGCGTGAAGACGCTGGCCGCCAGGCGCAGGCGTTCTTCGTTGGCACGCAGTGCGGCGGTGCGCTCATGCACCTTGCGCTCCAGCTCCTGGGTCTGGTCAAACAGGGCCAGGTGGGTCTGCACCCGGGCCAGCACGATGGGCGGGCGAAACGGCTTGACGATGTAGTCGGCCGCGCCCAGCGACAGGCCAAAGGCCTCGTCGTCCCATTGCTCCAACGAGGTGACGAACAGGATGGGGATGTGGCTGCGCTGCGGGTGGGCCTTGATACTCCGGCAGACATCAAAGCCGCTCATGCCTGGCATGACCACGTCCAGCAGGATCAGGTCGGGCGGCGGGTCGGCCATGACGATCTGCAGAGCCCGCTCGCCGTTGGTGGCGACCTTGACGTGGTAGCGCCCTTCCAGCAGCGCACACAACTGGTCTATGTTTTCCGGCGCGTCGTCCACCACCAGCACCGAGTGCTTGCGGTGGACGCTGGGGGGCAGGTTGCTGTGCGGCATGACGTGATCTTAATCAGACCGTGGGGATTTGGAGCAGACTGCGTGCCTGCTCCAGTGCGGCCAGCGCGGCTGGATAGTCATAGGCACGCGCTGCCTGTGCGACTTTGCCAAAAGCCTCGGCCGCCGGGTGGCCTTGCAGTGCGGCGCTGATGGGTGCCAGCCGCCGGATGGCCAGGCTGTCGTCGCGCGCCAGCAGTTCGGCCAACTCGGTGATCTGCTGCGGCAGCGCACCGGATGCGATGGCATCGTCCGGGGCCTGCGTGCTTTCCCGGTTGACGGTGGCGAGCAGGCTGGCAATGGCCCCATGCAAGGCGGGCAACTGACCCGCGAGGCGGTCCAGTAGGGCATGCACCCGGTGCAGCTCGCCATTGCGGATGGACTGTTCCACGGCCTGCGCGTCCAGGGCGAGCCGGTCGGCACCGATGTTGGCGGCCAGGCCCTTGAGGTTGTGGGCGCGGCGGTGCGCCTCGTCCGGCGCGCCGCGGGACAGGGCCTGGCGCATGGCGTCCACGGCGTCGGCCTGGTTTTCGACAAAGCGCTGCAACAGCTTGTAGTAGCGCGGCAGGCTGTGGTCCAGGCGCTTGAGTGCACCAGCCATGTCTACTCCGGGCAGGGTCGCCGGGTCCGGGGGAGAGTCCGCCGTCCGGAGCGTGGCCGTCGTGTCAACTGCTGCGGATGCGGGGGCCGTGGTCGGCGCGTTTGCTCCGGACGGTGCTCGCTGCGGGCGCACCCAGCGCACCAGGGCCTCCAGCAGGCGTTCCACATCGATCGGTTTAGAGATGTGGTCATTCATGCCCACGGCCAGGCATTTCTCGCGGTCGCCCGCCATGGCATTGGCGGTCATGGCCAGGATGGGCAGGTCGGCAAAGCGCGGATCGGCGCGGATGGTGCGCGTGGCCTCAAAGCCGTCCATGACGGGCATCTGCCAGTCCATCAGCACGGCATCAAAAGCGGTCTGGCGCACGCGGTCCACGGCCTCTTGGCCATTGTTGGCCAGCGTGACCTGCACGCCGGCTTCGCCCAGGATGTCGGCGGCGAGTTCCTGGTTGACCTCGTTGTCCTCCACCAGCAACACGTGGACACCACGCAGCGCGTCCAGCAGGGCGGCCCGTCGCGCGGGGGCCCGGGGTTCTGCGGCGCCGACGCGTTGGCGACCCAGCGCGGTCAGGATGGCGTCCAGCACCGTGGACGGGCTGACGGGTTTTTCCAGAATGCCACTCAGGCGCAGGTCGCGAGCGCAGTCCTGCAAATCATCGCGGTCGTAGGCCGTGACCATGATGGTGGCCGGTATCTCGGCAAAGCTCTCCTGGTGGCGTATGCGGCGCAGGGTTTCGATGCCATCCATGCCCGGCATCTGCCAGTCCATCAGCACCAGGTGGAAGGGGCGGGCATCGCGGTGGGCGGCCTCCAGCGCCGCAATGGCGTCGGTACCGCTGGAGACGGCCTGCACCAGCAGGTTCAGCGGCTGCAGGATGCTGCACATGATTTCGCGGGCGCTGCTGTTGTCGTCCACCACCAGCACGCGCCGGCCCTGCAGCTTGGCGTCGTGCAGGCGCTCGGCCGGACTGGTCTGCGATTGCAGCCCCAACTGCACGGTGAAGTAGAAGCGGCTGCCCACGCCCGCCTCGCTCTCCAGCCAGATGGTGCCACCCATCATCTCCACCAGTTTGCGGGCAATCGTCAGGCCCAGGCCGGTGCCGCCGTACTCGCGGGTGGTGGAGGCATCGGCCTGCTGGAAGGCGGTGAACAGTTTGGCGCTTTGCTCGGGCGTGATGCCAATGCCGGAGTCCTGCACCTCAAACTGCAGGCGCACGGTCTGCTCCAGTCGCTCCACACAGGCCACGTACACGCGGATCTCGCCCTGGGCGGTGAACTTGATGGCGTTGCTGACCAGGTTGAGCAGGACTTGACTCAGGCGCATCTCATCGCCCACCAGGGCGACGGGAACCGATGGCTCCACATCGAACAGCAGCTCCAGCCCCTTGGACTGGGCCTTGCCCACGGTGAGCGCGGCCAGGTGGGCCATCGCGTGGTCCAGGCTGAAAGGACGCGACTCGAACTGCAGCTTGCCGGCCTCGATCTTGGAGAAGTCCAGCACGTCGTTGATGACACCCAGCAGGCCGTGGGCCGCGGCGCTGGCTTTCTCAAGGTAGTTGCGCTGCTTGGGTGTCAGGTCAGTGCGCAGGGCCAGTCCGGTCATGCCCATGATGGCGTTCATGGGGGTGCGGATTTCGTGGCTCATATTGGCCAGGAACTCGCTCTTGCTGCGGTTGGCCGATTCGGCCACGACCTTGGCGTCATGCAGGGCCGTCATCGAGTCACTGAGGCTGTTGCCCATCTCGCGCAGGGCCTGCAGCAGCGTGCCCACCTCATCGGGGTAGCGCTGCTCCTGGGGCACCTGGTAGTTGCCTGCGGCCACGTTCTTGGCTATGCCCACGGCCTGGCGCAAGGGGCTCAGAATGCTGCGCAGGATCAGCGTGGTCAGGCCCACGGTCACGGCCAGGGATGCGATCAGAATGGCGATTTGCCAGGTGCCGGCGGAGGCCACCTGCTCCAGGGCCTGGTGTTCATTGTTCTGGGCGTTCTGTTTGGCCAGCACCACCACATGGTCGATGGCCGCGCGGTGCTGCTCGTATAGCCGGCCCATATCCGCCAGAGCCCGTTCGACGGCCGGACGGTCGCGTCGGGTCACCGCCGGAAGAAAGTGGCTGGACACCATGGCATAGAAGCGTGTGGCGGGCTCGTGCGCCTGGCGCAACAGCATTTCGGCCAGCCGGGGTTCGAGCTGCGCCTGCAGCCAGTGCTGGTGGCGCTGCCGGTACTCCACTTCCAGCGTGCGCAGCCGTTCGACAAGCTGGCCCTGGCGCTGTCCGTCTGGGGCGTTGGCAATCTGCAGGCAGGTCAGGTAGGACTCAATGATGTAGGCGGGTGGCGGCAGCACATCGGACACCAGGTTCTGGCTGGTTTCGATTTGTTCGTACAGCGGGCCGCCGACCTTGACCGTTTGCAGCGTCCAGTAGGCCCAGGCACCGTAGCCCAGCAGGCCCAGGCAAAAGGCCGCAATCAGCAGCCTGAGCCGTTGGCCCAGCTTGAATCGGCGCAGCCAGTCCATGTGCGGGACTTCGGACGTTTTCTGGAGACGGCCGCGAACTAGCGGTTCATGCCAATCGCGGCCTGGCGCGTGCCGGATGGCAGCTGGAACACCGAGACCGCCTGCACCTGGTCTCCGGCCAGGGTCTTGAGGCTGCTGGCGGCGGCGGCCATTTCTTCGACCAGGGCCGCGTTCTGCTGCGTGACCTGGTCCATTTGCATGACCGCTTCACCCACCTGTTGCACCCCCATGGCCTGCTCGTTGCTGGCGGCGCTGATCTCGCCCATGATGTCGGTCACACGGCGGATGCTGGTCACCACCTCGGTCATGGTGACGCCGGCCTTGTCCACGAGCACCGTGCCCTGCTCCACCCGTTCCACGCTGGCATTGATCAGTGTCTTGATTTCCTTGGCGGCCTCCGCACTGCGGCCCGCCAGGCTGCGCACCTCGGACGCCACCACGGCAAAGCCGCGACCCTGCTCGCCAGCGCGGGCCGCTTCCACGGCGGCGTTCAATGCCAGGATATTGGTCTGGAAGGCGATACCGTCGATGACGCTGATGATGTCCGAGATCTTGCGGCTGGACTCGTTGATGCCCTTCATGGTTTCCACGACCTGGCCCACCACATTGCCACCCTGGATGGCCACGGTCGAGGCGTTCTGTGCCAGCTGGTTGGCCTGTTTGGCGCTGTCAGCGTTCTGTTTGACGGTGGAGCTGAGTTCTTCCATGGAGGCGGCGGTTTCCTCCAGTGCGCTGGCCTGCTGTTCGGTGCGCATGGACAGGTCGTTGTTGCCCTGGGCGATTTCCGCGCTGGCGCCGGCCACGCCTTCGGAGCCGGTGCGTACCGTGGACACCACGCTGACCAGGTTGGTCTGCATGTCTCTCAGGGCCGCCAGGGCCCGGCCGGTCTCGCTCTTGCCCGAACCGTCAATGTGCAGCGTCAGGTTGCCGTCGGCCACACTGCGGGCAATGTCGACGACCTGGTTCAGCGGCGTGGTGATGGCCTTGATCAGCATCCAGCCGATGGCGATACCGATGGCCATGGCAATGACGACCACCACGGTGAAGAGAACGATGGTCTGGTGGTACTCGCTCTGGGCACGCTCGAACTCGGCTTTGGCTTCCTTGAGCTGGATGTCTACCAGGCTATCCACCACACCGCCCAGGGGGTCAATGGCTTCGTACACCGGTTTGACCAGGGTCGTGACCTTGTCCTTGTCACCCGCCTCCAGGGCTGCACGCAATTGGGCGACGACCGGTTGCGCCTTGGCCATCAGCTCGGCCGCCTGCGCCACGCCCCGTTTTTCCTCGTCCGTGAGGGAGGTCGCGGTATAGGCTTTCCACTGTTCGGCGGCACGGACTGTGGCGTCCGCGACCTGTTTGACCGCACTCTTGGGCTCCATCATTCCGGCGGCCACCTTGTTGGCCGCATCGACGATGTCGGAGGCGTACATGTCGTTGACGATTTTGAGCTGTTTGAGAGGCACCACCCGGTCGTCATAAATGGTGCTGATGGACTGGTTGGTGCTTTTGACCTTCAGGAAGCCAAAGCCCGCCATGAGCGCAACCATGGCAACCAAAATGGCAAAACCGATAGCCAGGCGGGTCGAGATTTTCATGTCGTTGAGGTTCATGGCGCATCCTTATTGATGTAAATCAGTAATCGGTCAAATAAGCCTAGCACCCTTGTGGGCAATTGCCTAGGCCGATATGCAACTATGTTCATAGCCAATCAAGTCGGGTGCCGGTCTGTGCCGCACAATCGGGTCCCATGAAAACGATACGACTGCGCGCCGGTAAAGAACGCTCCCTGCAACGCCGCCATCCCTGGATCTTTGAATCGGCCATCGCCAAAGGCAGCGGCGACAGCGGTGAAACCGTGCGCGTGGAGTCCGACGGCGGGGCCTTCCTCGGCTGGGCCGCGTTCAGCCCCAGCTCCAAGATTCGCGCCCGGGTCTGGAGCTTTGACGAAGCGCAGCGCATCGATGCTGCGTTTTTTATAGCGGCAGTTGCCCGTTCTGTGAGGGCTAGAGCTCGGTTTGACATACAGAGCGACGGCCTGCGGCTGGTCCACGGCGAGTCCGATGGGCTGCCGGGGCTGATCGTGGACCGCTATGGCGACACGCTGGTGGCGCAATTCCTGTCGAGTGGCGCCGAGCGTTGGAAGACCGTGCTGGCCGATGCGTTGCTGGCCGAGACCGGCCTCGCCAAACTCTACGAGCGCTCCGACGCTAGCAGCCGCTCGCTCGAAGGACTGCCCGAGGTCAAGGGCTGGCTGCGCGGCGGAGGCGCGGAGGCCGCGACCGATCTGGTGCTGCACGAGCATGAGTGGACGCTGGGCCTCTCCATCGCCGACGGCCACAAGACCGGCTTCTACCTGGACCAGCGCGACAGCCGCAAGAAGTTTGCCGACTATTGCGCCCGCCTGGGCTTTCAGCGCACGCTCAATTGCTTTTGCTACACCGGTGGCTTCACCGTGGCGGCGCTGGCGGGGCTGCGCGCCGGGGGCTTTGCCGGCGGGCATGTCACCTCCATCGACTCCTCCGGCCCGGCGCTGGAGCAGGCCCGTGCCAACGTACTGCGCAACGGGTTTGACGAGAGCCAGACCACGTTCCTGGATGCAGACGTCAACGCCTCGCTGCGCCAGTTTCTGGACCAGGGCCGCACGTTTGACGCCATCGTGCTGGACCCGCCCAAGTTCGCCCCGACCGTGGCGCATGCCGAGCGCGCCGCACGGGCCTACAAGGACATCAACCGGCTGGCGCTCAAACTGCTGGAGCCCGGCGGCGTGCTGTTCACCTACTCCTGCTCGGGCGGCATCAGTGCCGACCTGTTCCACAAGATCGTGGCTGGCGCGGGCTCGGACGCCGGGGTCGACGGCTATATCACCGAGCGCATGGGCGGCGCCCCGGACCACCCCATGACGATTGCCTTCCCGGAGGGCGAATACCTCAAGGGCCTGGTCGTTATGCGAAGATAAAGCCCCCACGTTCGCCCACTGCGTGTGGCTCTCTGCCCCCCGAGGGGGCGCGTTTCACCTTGGGGCGGCCCGGCGGTGAAACTGGCCCCCACGCCCTGTAAGCGCAGCGATTTGAAAGGGCCAGTACACTCCCCACCTGCTGAATTTTGGATTCCCCCATGAGTTTGATTCCCGCCACCATCCTGACCGGCTTCCTGGGCTCGGGCAAAACCACGCTCCTCAAGCGCGTGCTGGCCGAGGCGCACGGCCAGAAGATCGCCGTCATCGAGAACGAATTCGGCGAAGAGAACATCGACAGCGACATCCTGGTCAGCGACACCAACGAGCAGATCATCCAGATGAGCAATGGCTGCATCTGCTGCACCATCCGCGAAGACCTGCGGGCTACGCTGCAACTGCTGGCGGCCAAGAAACGCACGGGCGTGCTCGACTTCGACCGCGTCGTCATCGAGACCACGGGCCTGGCCGACCCCGGCCCGGTGGCACAGACCTTTTTCATGGATGACGAGATTGCCGAGTCCTTTTTGCTGGACTCCATCCTGACGCTGGTGGATGCCAAACACGCGGAGCAGCAGCTCAACGACCGCCAGGAGGCACGCCGCCAGGTGGGCTTTGCCGACCAGATCTTCATCAGCAAGACCGATCTGGTGTCCAAGGAAGAGACTGAGGCGCTGATGCACCGCCTGAAGCACATGAACCCCCGCGCGCCGCAAAAGGCCGTGCACTTTGGGGAAGTGGCATTGAGCGAGGTGTTCGACCTGCGCGGCTTCAACCTGAACGCCAAGCTCGACATCGACCCCGACTTCCTGAAGGAGGACGACGCCCATGACCACGGGCACGACCATGGCGACCACGCCGGACACGACCACGCGCCCGGCGAGGCCTGCGACCACCCGTCGCACGCCCATGGCGGCGGTCACCACCATCACCACGACGACGATGTCAAGAGCTTCGTCTTCAAGTCGGACCGGGCCTTTGACCCCGCCAAGCTGGAAGACTTTCTGAGCGCCATTGTCAATATTTACGGCCCACGCATGCTGCGCTACAAGGGGGTCCTCTATATGAAGGGCACGGACCGCAAGGTCATCTTCCAGGGCGTGCACCAGTTGATGGGCAGTGATTTGGGTCCACAATGGGCCGACGGTGAGCACCGCTGCAGCAAAATGGTGTTTATCGGAATCGACCTGCCCAAGGACATTCTTTTGCAGGGCATGGAGCAGTCATTGGTGGTGTAGGCGTGCAGGTGGTTTGTGTCCCGGCTGGCCGATTTTTTTGACATGTTTTTCTTCAGATTGAACGCCAAATGATTGTCTCGATTTTGCAACTGATGGGTTTTCCCATGGGGAAGCCTGTACACTCGCGCGCCGGAGAACCCCCGCCAAAGCAGTCATCCAAAGGCCCTGGCGGGTCAGCAGGCCCCACCGACCATGCGCAGGAGAAATCTGCCAGGAGACAAGAAGTGAACGCTAAATCTGGAAAAGTCAGCAAGACCGCAGCAACCAAAAGCAAGGTACAGGCCGCCGTCAAATCCAAAGGGAAGCCTGCCGCCAAGCCTGTCAAGCCTGCAGCCAAACCGGTCGCCAAGGCGCCCGCCAAACCCGCGGCAAAAGTGACCATTGCTCCCAAATCTGCCCCCAAATCTGCAGCCAAACCAGCGCCCAAAGCGCCGGCCAAGGCGGCACCCAAGGCAGCAGCAAAGCCTGTAGCCAAAGGCGTAGCAGCCAAGGCCGCGAAACCTGTAGCCAAAGCCAGCGCCAAGCCAGTGATCCCACCCAAAAAGACCACCGCCAAAGCGCCGGCCAAAGCCAAACCAGCGGCTTCCAAAAACGTCGCTCCACCCGTTCCCAAACCCCGGGCTCCAGCCAGCCCAGTCCCCATGCCCGTTTCCAAAACGTCAGCCAAGCCAATGCAGACAACCGCTCCCTCCAAGTCAAAGTCCCCTGTCACCTCCACCGCACCGGTTGAAAAGACTGTTCCCGCTGCGCCGGTCGCAGTGCCCGCACCCGCCAAGGCCGGTCGCCCGTCTTCCCGGCTTGCGCAGTTGACCGTTCCGTCCATGGCACAGACCGTGGCATCGACCGCTGCCAAGGCCAGCTACACGCAGTCCACGCCGTCACACATCATTGTTCCGGCCCTGCCTTCGTCGATCAAGAAAGACCCCAAGCTGGCCAATAACTGGAAGACCACACCGGTAGCCGATTTGAGCGATGCCGAACTGATGGCCATGCCCGATTCCGAGTACATGAATGCGGTGCAACTGGCTGCCTTCCGTCTGAAGCTGACCAAGCTGAAGCTCGACATCCTGAACAGCGCCGGCGAGACGACCGAGCACCTGCGCGAAGATACGTCGGTGGTGCCGGACCCGGCGGACCGCGCCACCATTGAAGAAGAGCATGCGCTGGAACTGCGCACCCGCGACCGTGAGCGCAAACTGCTGAAGAAAATTGAGCAATCCATTGGCCGCATTGACGCGGGCGACTACGGGTATTGCGATGAAACCGGGGAAGCCATTGGCGTGGGCCGGTTGCTGGCCCGCCCGACGGCGACCTTGTCGCTGGAGGCACAACAGCGCCGCGAACTTAAGCAGAAAATGTTTGGGGATTGAGCGAACGCCACTTGTTCCACCTGTTCGTTCGGTAAACTGAGCTTATGGCTACCAAAGACGATCGCCCAGGATTGTTGTCCAAGATGGCAATGTTCGTTCGCAATCCGACCAAGGACTGGTCGGAGTTGGAGCGTCCACTGCCCGACCAGGACAGTGGCTTTGACAAGCAGGTCCTCAAGCAGATGATCGAGCGCAAGCGCCAGAACGACTTCGTTCGCAAGCGCGAGTTCGATCAGTTGCGCAAATTGCGCAGCCGGGGTGCTTCCGCGGTCGCTGGCATGGGGCGGCCTTCCGTGTTCCAGTCCAGCATGGCAACGGACCCGGATGGTCGCGCGGTCACATTGAAGAAAATCGATGAGATCGAAGCCCAGATGTCCAAACAGTGGTGGAAGGGCAAGCAGGACGCCGCCAACGCACAGGGCGCCGGTTTCCCGGTGGCCAAGCCGCCAGCACCCGCTCCCATGCCTTCCCACGCGATGGAGCCCACGCGGCCCGCGTCTTTTTCCGAGCAGTTCGAGTCAACGGACGGTCGGGATCAATCTTCTGTGGACTCATCGCCCAGTACGGCTGAATTCAAGGCGACCGAAATGGGTCATGGCATGGAGCCTGCACTGCGCACGCAGTCCGGGCCCGGTAGCCGCCCCGGTGTGGGCAGGGTGCCGGCCATGGGTTCGCTGGCGCAGGGCTATGGTGGCTCTGACCTGGGGTTCTCCACGTCAGGGCTGCTCGCGGTTGACGCGGATGACATGGCCACCGACCCGGAGCTTGAGGAGGCCGCCATCCGGTTTGCCAATGGTGATGACGAAGGTGCCGAGAGCGGTCTGCTGGCGGCCCTGCGTGGCGACGGGGTGCAGCCGGAGGTGGCCTATTCCTGGGCGGCGGCCCTGCTCGACCTGTACCGCGTAACGCAGGAGCGTACCCGCTTTGAACAGGCGCTCGCGGAGTTCGCTGACTGTTTCGGGACGGCGGTTCCCCAATGGAGTGCGATTGGCGATGTGCCCGCCGCGGGCGCCGCTGCGAGTCCGGGCTCCGCATCGGGCGCGACCCCGCCCCGCGTGAGCCGTGACTACTCCGTCGGTGCGATCTGGTGCAGCCCTGCCGAGTTGAACGCGCAGGCCCTGGAAGAGCTGCGCGATGCCATGGCATCGAACCCCACACCCTGGCATCTGGACTGGTCGCGGCTGGTTCGCATCACGGAGGATGCCATGCCGTTGATGACCGGGCTCTTCGGCAGTTTGTGCGACGAGCCCGTGGCGCTGCGCTTCAGTGGCGCCCGCGTGTTGGTCGATGTCCTGCGCTCCATGATGCCGTCGGGCGACCAGAGCGTGAGCCCGGAGTGGTGGGCCATGCGCCTGAATGCGCTGCGTACCATGCAACTGCTCGACGACTTCGAGCTGGCCGCGCTGGACTATTGCGTCACTTACGAAGTGTCTCCGCCGGCATGGCAGGAGGCGCGTTGCCTGTATGAAAACGCCGAGGCAGAAGACCAGGCTGGCGCGCGCGCGGACCCCAGTGGCTGGGGGTCCGGCTACAGCCAGATGCCTACGGCGCCGATCGGGCTGGATGGATCGCAAGCCGTGCAGGTGGAGCTGAACGGCAATGTGCTGGGCGATGCCAGCCAGGCCCTGGCCAGCTTCGACAAGACGGGTCACAAGGGAGACGGCATCATCGTGTCCTGCAAGGGGCTGTTGCGCGTCGATTTTTCCGCCGCGGGCAGCATTCTGAACTGGGTGGCCATGCGCGAAGCCGAGGGCTGCCACGTCCAGTTCCGCGATGTGCACCGCCTGGTGGCGGCGTTTTTCAACGTTATCGGCATCAACGAGCATGCCCGGGTGGTTCCGCGCGCCATCTAGGCACTTGTTTTTGGGGCCATTGCCCGAATCTAGGAAACCATGGAACCCTATCACGGCACCACCATCATCAGCGTGCGTCGCAAGACCCCGCAGGGCTACTCGGTCGCCATTGGCGGCGACGGACAGGTCACGCTGGGCAACATCATCGTCAAGGGCAGTGCCCGCAAGGTGCGCAAGCTGCACCACGGCAAGGTGCTGGCCGGGTTTGCCGGTGCCACGGCCGATGCCTTCACGCTGTTTGAGCGCTTTGAAGCCAAGCTGGAAAAACACCAGGGCCACCTGGTGCGCGCCGCCATCGAGCTGACCAAGGACTGGCGCACCGATCGGGTGTTGCGCCGATTGGAGGCCATGCTGGCGGTGGCCGACCAGGACGCCTCGTTGATCATCACCGGCAACGGGGATGTGCTGGAACCCGAGAACGGCATTGTGACGATTGGCTCCGGCGGCGCCTATGCGCAGGCCGCTGCCATGGCACTGTTGAACCATACCGAGCTATCGGCCACCGATATCGTCAAACGCTCGCTGGAAATAGCCGGTGAAATATGCATTTACACCAATATGCAGCACACCATCGAAGTGCTTGGGGACAATCCGCAGCACACGCAGTGAGCAAGCTCTGCCCCAACTGATCAAGTATGAATCCCCAAGAAATCGTTTCCGAACTCGACAAACACATTGTGGGCCAGGCCCAGGCCAAACGTGCGGTTGCGATTGCGCTGCGCAACCGCTGGCGGCGCCAGCAGGTCGAAGGCGATCTGCGTGGCGAGATCACACCCAAGAACATTCTGATGATTGGCCCCACCGGTGTCGGCAAGACCGAGATTGCCCGACGCCTGGCCCGGCTGGCCGATGCGCCGTTCATCAAAGTCGAGGCGACCAAGTTCACCGAGGTGGGCTACGTTGGCAAGGACGTCGACTCCATCATCCGGGACCTGGCGGATATTGCCGTCAAGCAGACCCGCGAAACGGAGAAACGCAAGGTGCGCGCGCGCGCCGAGGATGCGGCCGAAGAGCGCATTCTCGACATCCTGATTCCACCGGCACGTGCCGAGTTTGGCGTCGTCAGCTCCGAAGACCCGCCGCAAAGCACCGCACGCCAGACCTTCCGCAAGAAGTTGCGCGAAGGCCAGTTGGCCGACCGCGACATCGAGATGGACGTGGCGCTGGCCGCCCCGCAACTCGAAGTGATGGGGCCGCCCGGCATGGAGGAAATGACCGAGCAATTGCGCGGCATGTTCGGGCAGATGGGGCAGGCCAAGCGGCAAACCCGCAAGCTGAAGATCAGTGAAGCCCAGAAACTGCTGGTGGATGAAGAGGCCGCCAAACTGGTGAACGAAGACGACATCAAGACCCAGGCCATCACCATGCTGGAGCAAAACGGCATTGTGTTCATCGACGAAATCGACAAAGTGACGTCCCGTAGCGAAGGCAGCGGCGCAGAGGTCTCGCGCCAGGGCGTGCAGCGCGATTTACTGCCCCTGGTCGAAGGGACGTCGGTGTCGACCAAGTATGGCGTGGTCAAGACCGACCACATTCTGTTCGTGGCCTCCGGGGCCTTTCACCTGAGCAAGCCCAGCGACCTGATTCCCGAGCTGCAGGGGCGCTTTCCGATCCGCGTGGAATTGCAGTCGCTGTCGGTGCAGGACTTTGAGGCCATCCTGGTGCAGACCCATGCGTCGCTGGTCAAGCAATACCAGGCCTTGCTGGCCACCGAGCAGGTGACGCTGGACTTCACCGCAGAAGGCATTACCCGCTTGGCGCAAATCGCGTTTGACGTCAATGAACGCACCGAAAACATCGGTGCCCGTCGCCTGGCAACCGTGATGGAGCGCCTGCTCGATGACGTCAGCTTTGACGCCACCGCTTTGGCCGGTCAGACCGTGCACATTGATGCCGCCTACGTGAACGCCCGCCTGGGTGCGCTCAGCCAGAACGAAGACCTCTCCCGTTACATCTTGTGACACCTGCTGCATGCCGCAGACTCTCAAGCGTTACTTTCACAGCCTGCGCTAAGTCCTTCATTTAGAACGATTTTTGCCTCGTTTGAGGCTTCAAAAACGCTTCTAAGTCCTTGATTTCATTGGAAAAAATTCTCGTAAGCCCTCTTGCAGGATTCACTTTTGCTGATACAGTGCAAAAAAGTGGAATTAAGTGGTGAAAAGTGCTCTCGGGCGGGGCTTTTTGCCAGGGCGTGCAAGAAAAGGTGGATTCTGGTGTTTCAAGGGGCTTCGTCTCTCAGTCTCGATGCAAAGGGTAGGCTCTCCGTGCCGACCCGGCACCGTGACGTCCTGAGTGCGACGGCGGCCGGCCTGCTCACCATCACCAAGCACCCGGACGGCTGCCTGTGGGTGTTTCCCCGCCCTGAATGGGAAAAATTTCGCGCCGGTATTGCTGCCATGCCCCAGTCGGCCCAGTGGGTCAAGCGTTTCTTCCTGGGCAATGCCATGGACGTGGAAATGGATGGCACCGGGCGTGTGCTGGTGTCGCCCGAACTGCGTGAGGCGGCCGGCTTGGGCAAGGATGTCTGGCTGATGGGCATGGGTAGCTATTTTGAGTTGTGGGACAAGGCAACGTACGACGCGAAGGAGGCCGTCTTCAAGCAAGGTGAGTTGCCGGATGCGTTCAAGGACTTTTCCTTTTAAGGCCGGGCGGTGGAAACTCCATGGACCCATGCGACCGTCTTGTTGAACGAAGCTGTGGATGCGTTGTTCAACAATGTCTCGGACCCCGCGTCTCACGAGGCTGACGGCACCTATGTGGACGCCACGTTCGGGCGTGGCGGCCATTCCCGCCTGATCCTGTCCCGTCTGTCGCCTGTCGGGCGACTGATCGCGTTTGACCGTGACCCCGAAGCCGTTGCGCAGGCCAATGCCATTGCGGACGAGCGCTTTTCCATCCGTCACGAGGCTTTTTCGCATGTGGCGGATTTGCCCGGCGCCAGTGTGGCCGGCATCCTGATGGATCTGGGCGTCAGCTCCCCCCAGATCGACAACCCGGTTCGTGGATTCAGCTTCCGGTTCAACGGACCGCTGGACATGCGCATGGACACCACGCGTGGAGAGAGTGTGGCTCAGTGGCTGGAGACAGCTGAAACCAATCAAATCGCGGAGGTGATACGTGAATATGGTGAAGAACGGTTTGCTGGCCCCATTGCAAAGGCGATTGTTGCTCGCCGACAGGAACGGGGCCCAATTTCAACCACCACCGAGCTGGCCCAACTCGTGGCTGACACGGTCAAAACCCGCGAGCCGGGCCAGAACCCTGCAACGCGCACATTTCAGGCTTTTCGGATTTTCATCAACGCCGAGCTTGAGGAGTTGCAACAAGCGCTAGAGGCCTGTCTGCACGTGCTGGAGCCGGGTGGTCGCCTGGCGGTGATCAGCTTCCACTCGCTGGAAGACCGCATCGTCAAGCAGTTCATCGCCAAGCACTCCAAGGACGAATACGACCGCCGCGCGCCCTTTGCCGCGCCCAAGGTCATGAAGCTCAAGGCCCTGGACCGCATCAAGCCGACCGCCGCCGAAGTCAGTGGCAACGCGCGTTCGCGCAGCGCCATCATGCGCGTGGCGCAGAGGACCGCGGCGTGATCAGGCTCAACTTGGTTTTGTTATTGGCCGTGCTGGCCAGCGCCGTGTATCTGGTCAGCGTGCAATACGACTCGCGCCGGCTGTTCACCGAGCTGGACAAGGCCAAGACCGAGGCGCACCGGCTGGAGCTGGAAAACGAGCGCCTGCAGGTCGAGAAGCGCGCGCAGACCACGCCGGCCCGCATCGAGCGGCTGGCGCGCGAAAAACTGCAGATGCGCCAGGCCAAGCCCGGGATCACCACCTACGTCACCTATGCGGAACCCGCCAGCAGTGGAGTGGCACCATGAGCCGCGGCGTGCAGTACACATCAAGCCCGCTGCTGGCCAGCCGCACACCGGTGTGGCGCAGCAAGCTGGTGGTGGGCGCCATTGCGCTGGCATTCTGCGGCCTGGCCGCGCGTGCGGCCTACATCCAGGTCGTGGCCAATGATTTCTTTCAGCACCAGGGGGAAGTCCGCTTTGCGCGGACGCTGGACTTGCCGGCAAACCGGGGACGCATCCTGGATCGCAACGGCCTGATTCTCGCGTCCAGCGTGCCGTCCCCCAGCATCTGGGCGATTCCGGAAGACGTGGTCATTGACAAGGCCCAGTTGCAGCAGCTGGCCAAGCTGCTGGAGATGCCAGTGGCAGAACTGTCCAAGAAATTCGCCGACGAAGACAAGACCTTTGTCTGGGTCAAACGCCAGGTGGACGAGTCGGTTGCCAAGCAGATCGCCGCGCTCAATATCAAGGGCCTGTACCAGCGCAAGGAGTACAAGCGCCAATACCCGGAAGGGGAGTCCGCGGTACACGTGGTGGGCTTCACCAATGTGGAAGATAAAGGGCAGGAGGGCGTGGAGCTTACCTTCAACAAGGAGCTGGGCGGGCGCAATGGTTCGCGCCGCGTCATCAAGGACCGCCTGGGCCAGGTCGTCGAAGACGTTGGCAACCAGATTCCGCCGGTCGACGGCAAAGACCTGCAGCTCAGCATCGACAGCAAGGTGCAGTTCTTCGCCTACCAGAAGCTGCGTGACGCCGTGCTGGAGCACAAGGCCAAGGCCGGCAGCGTGGTGGTGCTCGATACCACGACCGGCGAGGTGCTGGCGCTGGTCAACTACCCCAGCTACAGCCCGGACAAACGGCGCAACCTCAGTGGCGAGCAACTGCGCAACCGCGCGTTGACCGACACCTTCGAGCCAGGGTCGGTGATGAAACCCTTCACGATAGGCCTGGGGCTGGAGACCGGGCGCGTGACGCCGCAATCCATCGTCGACACGACACCCGGGCGCATCACCATCACCGGCTCCACGATTTCCGACTCCCATCCGAACGGCGTGCTGACCGTGGAAGGGGTGATCCAGAAATCCAGCAACGTCGGCACCACGAAGATTGCGATGCAAATGCAGCCGCACGAGATGTGGGACCTGTTCACGGCCGCCGGTTTCGGACAAAAACCGCAGATCAGCTTTCCGGGTGCCGTGTCCGGCAAGCTGCGTCCCTACAAGACCTGGCGGCCCATCGAGCAGGCCACGATGTCCTACGGCTATGGGCTGTCGGCGTCGCTGTTTCAAATGGCACGGTCCTACACCGTGTTTTCGCACGATGGCCAGATCATTCCCGTGACCCTGACCAAGAGCAGCGAGCCCGCCATCGGGGTGCAGGTGCTGTCGTCCCGCACGGCGGCGCAGGTGCGCAAGATGCTGCAAATGGCAGCGGGACCTGGCGGCACCGGACAAAAAGCACAGACCATAGGCTATTCGGTCGGCGGCAAGTCCGGCACCGCCTACAAGGTGATTGGCAAGGGATATGGCAGCAACAATAACCGCAAATACCGCGGCTGGTTCGTGGGTATGGCGCCCATCGACAACCCCCGCATTGTGGTCGCGGTGATGATTGACGAGCCCAGCGCCGGCAAGTACTACGGAGGCGATGTCGCTGCCCCGGTGTTTGCCGAGACCGTGCAGCAGACCCTGCGGATCATGGGCATCCAGCCCGACCTGGCGGTGCGCCCGCAAATCGTCGCCCAGGCCGTGGAGGAGAGTTTCTGATGCAACTACTCCACACGCCATCAGAGGCCGCGCAATGGCTGCGCCAGCACGTGACCGGCACATTGCAGGCCGACAGTCGCGAGCTGGCACCGGGTGACGGTTTCATTGCCTGGCCCGGTGCGGCCGTGGACGCGCGCCGGTTCGTGGCAGACGCCTTGATCCGCGGCGCTGGTGCGTGCCTGGTGGAGCACGAGGGGCTGGCTGCGTTTGGTTTGGAGGACGCAAGGGTTGCCAGCTTCAGCGGGCTCAAGGCGGCGACCGGCGCGATTGCTGCAGAGTTCTTTGGTTCGCCGTCCAGCCAGGTCGCGGTGGTTGCCATCACCGGAACCAACGGAAAAACGTCCACCGCGTGGTGGCTGGCCCAGGCCCTGTCAGCCTTGCATGGCGAAGAGGCCCGCCCGTGCGGACTGATAGGAACGCTGGGTGTTGGGCGTCCCCCGGCGAGCGACCAGCCATTGGGGGCACAACAGGGTCGTACCGCGATCACGTCGACCGGACTGACCACGCCCGACCCCGTGCTCTTGCAGCGCACGCTGCGCCAGTTCGCGGCGGATGGCCTGAAGGCCTGCGCGATGGAGGCATCGTCGATTGGTATCGAAGAGCATAGACTCGACGGCACGCGGTTCCAGGTTGCGGTCTTCACCAATTTGACCCAGGACCATCTCGATTACCACGGCACCATGGAAGCCTATTGGCTGGCCAAGCGCCGGATCTTTTCATGGCCCGGACTCGCGTGTGCGGTGGTCAACGTGGACGACGCCCAGGGCCGCGCGCTGGCCGATGCCTTGGCCGATTCCCGTCTGGATGTCTGGAGCGTGTCCTGCCAGCAGCCCGCCCGGTTGCAGGCGCGAAACATTGCGTATGAAGGGCCAGGGTTGCGCTTTGAGGTGGTCGAAGCCGGCGCGTCGCATACGCTGCAGACCCGCATGATCGGGGCCTACAACGTGGCCAACCTCCTGGGCGTGCTGGCGGCCATGCGCGGTCTGGGAGTGCCGCTGCAGGCCGCGGTACAGGCTTGCGGCAGCCTGCATCCGGTGCCGGGGCGCATGGAGTGTCTGGGCCGGGCCGGGGAACCCCTGGTGGCCGTGGATTACGCGCACACGCCGGACGCGCTGAGCCACGCACTGGCCGCGCTGCGACCACTCGCTGCCCAACGCGGAGGCCGCCTGTGGTGTGTGTTTGGTTGTGGCGGGGATCGCGACGCTTCCAAGCGCCCGTTGATGGGCGCCATCGCGTGCCAGAACGCCGACCAGGTGGTGGTCACCAGTGACAACCCGCGCAGCGAAAAAGCCGAGTCCATCATTGCGCACATTCTTCTGGGCCTGGCGCACAGCAAGGCGGTCGACGTGCAGAGCAACCGCGCGCTGGCCATTGCCGACACGGTTGCACGGGCCGCTGCCAACGATGTCATTCTGGTCGCCGGCAAGGGCCATGAGCAGACGCAGGAGATTGCCGGTGTCAAACATGTCTTCTCCGACCGCGAACATGCGCAGCAAGCCTTGCGCAGTCGCCGGCTTCAAAAGACGGAGGTGCGCACATGAGCCACATGATGACTGTCCTGCAAGCAGCACAGTGGTTGCCTGGATCGCACCTGGTGGGCGACGGGATGGTGAAAGTGCAGCGTGTCAACACCGACACCCGCAGCACCGAGCCGGGGGACCTGTTTGTCGCACTCAAGGGTGACCGGTATGACGCCAATGCGTTCCTGCTGGAAGCCCAGCAGCGCGGCGCCGTGGCGGCCATCTGCCACCCGGACGCCGACCGCGCTGGCCTGACCACGATGGCCTGCATTGCAGTGGCGGATACCCGGCTGGCCTTGGGCGCGTTAGCCCACGCCTGGCGCCAGCAGTTCACACTGCCGGTGATTGCGGTGACCGGCAGCAACGGCAAGACCACGGTAACCCAGATGCTGGCCGCGATTCTGGCCGCCTTCCGCCCCGACGGCGGTTCGCTGGCGACCCGCGGAAACCTGAACAACGACATCGGCGTGCCCCTGACCCTGCTGCGCCTGCGCAAGCAACACCAGATTGCGGTCATCGAACTGGGCATGAACCACCCGGGCGAGATCGCCACGCTGGCTGCCATGGTGCAGCCCACCGTGGCCCTGGTCAACAACGCTCAGCGCGAGCATCTGGAGTTCATGCACACCGTGCGGGCCGTGGCACTGGAAAACGGCTCGGTGATCACGCCCGTAGCACCACAGGGTGCGGTTGTGTTTCCCCGTGACGATGAATTCACCAGTGTGTGGGAAATCCTGGCCGGCCACAGGCGCAAGGTCACCTTTGCGCTGGACAGTGCGGTGGGGCCGGATGCCCTGGGTTGCGTCCATACGAACTGGACCACGGGCGCCTGGCAGGTGCATGCCTGCGGCATGGGCCGCGAACTGCATTACCGGCTGGCCATTGCGGGTCGGCACAACGTCAAAAATTCGCTGGCGGCCGCGGCTGCCGCACTGGCGGCCGGCGTGTCCAATGAGGCGGTGGTGGCCGGGCTGGAGGCTTTCGAGCCGGTCAAGGGCCGCTCCAAGGCCATGCTGCTGTCCGTCAAGGGCCGCGGGGTCACGCTGGTGGACGATACCTACAACGCCAATCCGGACTCGGTGCGCGCGGCCATTGACGTGCTGGCCGACCTGCCGGGCCCGCGCCTGCTGGTGCTGGGTGACATGGGCGAGGTCGGCCACCAGGGCCCGCATTTCCACGCCGAGGCCGGGCGCTATGCCAAGGCCAAAGGGATCGAATACCTGTTGACCCTGGGCGAACAGGCGCAGATGGCGACCAACAGCTTTGAAGGCGCACGGCATTTCCCGGCGGTCGAAGGCCTGATTGACGCACTGCTGGATGACCTGCCCCGCCTGCACAGCGTGCTGGTCAAGGGCTCGCGCTTCATGCGCATGGAGCGGGTGGTGGATGCCATGCAGGCCATGGTTGCCAGTACCCCCACACAACCGGAGCGCCGCCATGTGTCGTAATTCCGTGCGCCCTGATGTCTTGTCTGGAGTGATTGCATGCTATTGAGTCTGGCCCAATGGCTGCAAACCCTGTCGCCCGAATTTGGCTATTTCCGGGTGTTTCAGTACCTGACCTTCCGCGCAGTGATGGCGGCGGTGACCGCCTTGCTGATCGGCCTGGCGGCCGGCCCGGCCGTCATCGCACACCTGCGTGCGCTCAAGATTGGTCAGCCCATCCGGGGCTATGGCATGGAGTCCCACCTGGTCAAGAGTGGAACACCCACCATGGGCGGTGTGCTGATTCTGTTGTCCATTGCCATTTCCACGCTGTTGTGGATGGATTTGAGCAACCGGTTCGTGTGGATCGTGCTGCTGGTCACGCTGGGGTTTGGTGCCATTGGATGGGCCGACGACTGGCGCAAGGTGGTACACAAAGACCCCGAAGGCATGCGCTCGCGCGAGAAGTATTTCTGGCAGTCGGTCATCGGTTTGCTGGCGGCGCTCTATCTGGTGTTCAGCATCTCGGAAAACTCCAACCTGCGCGTGCTGGAGCTGTTCTTCAACTGGGTGCGCTCGGGCTTTGATGTGAACCTGCCGCCCAAGGCCGGCCTCTTGCTGCCCTTCATCAAGGAGGTGAGTTACCCCCTGGGTGTGTTCGGCTTTGTGGTGTTGACCTATCTGGTCATCGTGGGCTCCAGCAACGCCGTCAACCTGACCGACGGGCTCGATGGTCTGGCCATCATGCCGGTGGTGCTGGTGGGCTCGGCCCTGGGCGTGTTCGCCTACGTGACCGGCAGCGCGGTGTATTCCAAATACCTGTTCTTCCCGCACATTCCCGGTTCCGGCGAACTGATGATTTTCTGCGCCGCCATGGCCGGTGCCGGGCTGGCCTTCCTGTGGTTCAACACCCATCCGGCCCAGGTGTTCATGGGCGATGTGGGCGCGCTGGCGCTGGGTGCCGCGCTGGGCACCATCGCCGTCATCGTGCGCCAGGAAATCGTGCTGGCCATCATGGGCGGCATTTTTGTCGTCGAAGCCCTGTCCGTCATGTTCCAGGTCAGCTACTTCAAGTACACCCGGAAGAAATTTGGCCAGGGGCGCCGTCTGTTGAAGATGGCTCCGCTGCACCACCACTTTGAGAAGAGTGGATGGAAAGAAACCCAGGTGGTGGTCCGTTTCTGGATCATCACCATGCTCTTGTGCCTGGTGGGCTTGTCCACCCTGAAGCTGCGATGAATCCAGACGATCCATTAGCGCCAATCCCGGAACCAACGCCCCCGCAAGAGGGTGTGGTCGAGCCGCGCGCGCCGGAGGTTGTGGACGTGCCCGCCGTTGCAGCGGTTGTAGATACGCACCGCGGCCTGCCCACCACGCTGACCGCCGCAGCCGATGCGGCGGCTTTTGTGGCACGGATTTTTGCTGAAGATGCCCCTGCGGCGGTTACGCCAGGAGGCTCGGAGGCAGAGGGCTCTGCGCAGGTCAAGGAGGAGCCCGCGCA
>ERZ724520.395-NODE-395-length-23781-cov-4.958695_pt1 | contig 23781 bp, 22 predicted proteins | sample MGYA00376053_ERZ724520 | MGnify/ENA primary metagenome ERZ724520 (study PRJEB28724, sample SAMN07190886) | activated sludge metagenome | isolation source: activated sludge of sewage treatment plant in Hong Hong | place: USA: Christiansburg, Virginia | collected...
AAAAATGGTCTCGTAGTTCAATGCTCGCCCGTACCGAACGATACGTTCGGGCGGGGATAGAACCGCAGTTTCCTAAACTGTTAATGCAAGTTCGATTCTTGTCGAGACCACCAACAAAAAAATGATGTTTTATACTTATGTTATAAAGAGTATTCATTCTGATTATTTTTATAAAGGACATTGTGAAAATATAGAGAAAAGATTGAAAGAGCACAATGCTGGCTGTACTGTTTCTATCAAGCCATATATTCCCTTCGAATTAGTTTATTACGAAACTTTTGACACCCGTGACGAAGCAATCAAACGAGAGAAATATTTTAAGTCAGCAGCAGGGAGGCGATTCCTGAAAAGTAAAATGGTCACGTAGTTCAATGCTCGCCCGTACCGAACGATACGTTCGGGCGGGGATAGAACCGCAGTTTCCTAAACTGTTAATGCAAGTTCGATTCTTGTCGAGACCACCAACAAAAAAATGATGTTTTATACTTATGTTATAAAAAAAACATCATAAAAAATATTATACATAGTCAACATAAACTAACTATCCTTTTTCCCGCCGTGTGACTCTAATACATCTTTAATTCCTTGCAGATTTTTACTGGATTTGGAAACTAAAACAATAAAATTATCATTCTTTTTTACAGCTTTCTTGTGCGCATATTTATAAAAAAATAAATCAATGGAATTATCCGGACGATATTCTTTTATATAAGCACGTGTATTTTTAGGTAAAGTATAAATATAATAATTTTGTCTTACAGAATTTATATCAAAAGTAACATCAGGAATAATAATATCTGCAGCAGCAGATGTGAATGCTTTTTTGTCCAATAAAGCACCATTTGCACGGTGTTGCCCGTTGGCATATATCACTTCCCATTCAGTTAGCCATTGTATGAAATTATCATAAAACACTACTGCTTTACCATTATATTTAGATAAATCATTGGCAATATAAAATTCATTATTGTAATAACTTTGCAGTGTTTTTTCAAAATAGGAAAAAGCGGTTTTGAAACCAAAGAAAAAAACAAATGCAGCTGTCGTTATTCCTTGAGAAATGGAACGAAAGTCACGTATAAAGAGCAGTGAAAGAATGATTAATCCAAGAAATATTGGGTAATAATTTTTATAAGCAAGGTTATTATCTTGAGAAAATGTACAAGAATAAATAGCAGGAATAATTAATAAACTTATTGCCAAAGCAAAATATCGCATATTCAAAGATTTCCATGATTTTATAAAATAAAATACTACACCAATAAATAATGGTAACGTATAGAAATGTATATAATGCTTTAAAGAATTAAATGCCTCGACATTAAAAATACTCCAATATTGATCTGATTTTATAGAATAATGCAACCAATTATATGGAAATATTTTTCCAAAATATAAATAGCGATAGGTAAAATAAAGAGCAGTAGGAAGGATGAAAACAAGAAACGTTTTTCGTAATCGTTTTCGTAAAAAATCTCTTTTTTCACGCTCCTTTAATTCACGTATATCTGAATAGCTGGCAATAATTAAAGGCAATATGATAAATAAATTATCCGGCCGTGCCACAATGTTTACACTTGACCAAATCATTAACCAAAAATACCGATGTTTCCAAAATGAACGTATTGCTAAAAGCCACAACATTCCTTGAAATAAAATTTCATCGCCCAAAGCACCACCCCAAATTTGTGTACTCATAAACAAAAGCCCAACCAGCAATAAATTTATACCCATAAATCGAGAGTCAACAATGCGTTGCAATAAATAGACAGAAAGTACCATACTTATAGATGCAATAGTATATACAGCATTGAGCGTAGATAATTTAAAGAAATAAATTAACAACCATAACGATATTACATACAAAAAATTAGAACTATCATCAAATGGAATTGGAGGTGCAATATCAAAAGTCCACACCTTTAATTGATGCAAATTTTCTGCATAAATAAAATTAGGAATAGAACAGTGAGAAGGATGAATATAAACCGGCAAAAGTTTAAAAAAAAACCAACATAATGGAATACTCAGCAGTATAACAAATTGAAGACGCTTCATAGTTTTTTAATAGATTGTAAAAATACAGTTCTTTAAGTCAAAACAGTTTATTTATATCAAAGTTATTTCATAAATTTATCAAAAAATAAAAATAATGAGTATAGATAATCAATTTGAACAAGCACAGTTAGATGTAAAAACACTAACCAAACGACCTACAGACCTACAATTATTAGATTTATATGCATTATTCAAACAGGCTACTGAAGGTGATAACAACACCTCAAAACCAGGAATGTTTGATATTAAAGGTCAATACAAATGGAAAACATGGAAAGAAAAAGCTGGACTGAGCAATGACCAAGCAAAACAAAAATACATCGACTTAGTATCAGAATTACTACAAGCATACAAATAATTATTTATTTGACTACTTCAAATAGGCTTGCAGATTAATTTTGTAAGCCTATTTTATTTAGAAAATTTCTAAATAATAAATATGTGCAAAAATTAATCTCATTCAAAAGCGAATTAATATATAAACTGTTAAATTTGCACCGTCTTTTTGAAATTATTATATCATGGCAAAAGAAAAATTTCTCTCATCATCAATCGGCAGAAAAATAACTGTCGGCATTACAGGTTTATTTTTAATCTCGTTTCTAGTTGTTCACGTCGGAATCAATTTAACTATTTTATTAAACGACAACGGCACCGTTTTTAACGAAGCAGCCCATTTCATGTCACACAATTGGGTGATTCGTGTCATGGAGGTAGTATTATTTGCAGGACTATTAATCCATGCAGGCATGTCTATGAAGTTACATCTTGAAAACAGAGCAAAACGCCCAGTTGCTTATGTAAAACACGATGGGAATGCAAATTCTAAATGGTACAGTCGTTCCATGGCAATATTAGGTACATTAATTTTAATATTCCTTGTTCTTCATTTAGGACAATTTTGGTTACCAACCAAAAAAGCAATTTTTACGGGTGAAAATGAAGACTCATTTAAAATGGTGGTAATGGTGTTGTCTAATCCAATTATTGCAATTATCTATATTGCAGCATTTTTTGCTTTAGGCTATCATTTATTACATGGATTTCAAAGCGCCTTTCAAACCTTGGGACTAAATCATAAAAAATACACCCCGATTATAAAAGCAGCAGGAGCCGCATTCTCCGTAATAATTCCAGGATTATTTGCAGCCATTGCCTTGGCAATAGTTTTCGGATGGGTTGGTTAATAAAAATATTTTCAAATTACCTCATTTTCAAATTTTCAAATTAATATGGCTTTAAATTCAAAAATACCGACAGGTCCTATAGATAAAAAATGGGAAGAATACAAAGGACACGCAAAACTTGTAAATCCTGCCAATAAACGTAAATTAGAAATAATAGTAGTAGGAACCGGACTCGCAGGAGCATCTGCAGCCGCTACATTAGGAGAATTAGGATATAAAGTAAAAGTATTTTGTTTTCAAGATTCACCCCGAAGAGCACACTCTATAGCAGCACAAGGTGGTATTAATGCAGCAAAAAATTATCAAAATGATGGAGACTCCATTTATCGATTATTTTATGATACTGTAAAAGGAGGTGACTATCGTTCTCGCGAGGCAAATGTACATCGCCTAGCAGAAGTATCTGTAAATATTATTGACCAATGCGTAGCGCAAGGAGTACCTTTTGCTAGAGAATACGGAGGTTATTTAGATAATCGTTCATTTGGTGGCGTACAAGTAAAACGTACTTTTTATGCAGCCGGACAAACCGGACAACAACTACTTTTAGGCGCCTATTCAGCTTTAGAAAGACAAGTGTCTTTGGGTAATGTGAAGCAATATGCCCGCCACGAAATGCTAGATGTAGTAATAGTAGATGGAAAAGCACGCGGTATTATTGCCCGAAATTTAATTACAGGAAAATTAGAAAGATATTTCGGACACGCTGTAGTCTTAAGTACTGGCGGATACGGAAACGTATTTTATTTGTCCACCAATGCAATGGGTTCTAATGTAACGGCAGCATGGAAAGCCCATAAAAAAGGAGCATTTTTTGGAAACCCTTGTTACACACAAATTCACCCAACCTGTATTCCAGTTTCTGGAGATCATCAATCCAAATTAACTCTAATGTCCGAATCATTAAGAAATGACGGACGTATTTGGGTGCCAAAGAAAAAAGAAGAAACAAGAAAGGCCAACGATATTCCAGAAGAAGATAGAGATTATTATTTGGAAAGAAGATACCCTGCATTTGGTAATTTAGTACCCCGCGATGTAGCCTCTCGTGCAGCAAAAGAAAGATGCGATGCCGGTTATGGAGTAGGCACTACTAAGCAAGCTGTTTATTTAGATTTTCGTTTTAACTTAATCAATAAATACGGTCGTTCCGAAGCCTCTAGATTAGGTATCGAAAATCCAGATGAAGCAACTTTAGAGAAATTAGGAAAAGAAGTAGTAAAAGAACAATACGGAAATTTATTCGATATGTACGAAAAAATTACCGGAGAAAATCCTTATGAAGTTCCTATGAGAATTTACCCTGCCGTGCATTATACCATGGGAGGTTTGTGGGTAGATTACGAATTAATGACTTCCGTAAACGGATTGTATGCTTTAGGAGAATGTAATTTCTCCGACCATGGCGCCAATCGTTTAGGAGCTTCTGCCTTAATGCAAGGATTAGCAGATGGATATTTTGTAATACCTTACACTATTGGAAATTATTTGGCAGATGAAATTGCTGTAAAATCAATACCAACCGATAGCAAAGAATTTATAGAAGCAGAGAATGCAGTATCCGAAAGAATCAATACATTGATGAACATTAAAGGAAAAAGATCTGTAGAAAGTTTCCATAAACAATTAGGAAAAATAATGTGGGAAAAATGTGGAATGGCTCGAAATGAAAAAGGATTAAAAGAAGCTATAGAAGAAATCCAAGCATTGCGAAAAGAATTTTGGAGTGATGTTAGAATTCCAGGAATAATCGGAGAATTTAATCCAGAGCTAGATAAAGCAGGACGTGTAGCAGATTTTTTTGAATTAGGAGAACTAATGTGTAGAGATGCCTTAAACAGAAGCGAAAGCTGTGGAGGACATTTTCGCGAAGAATCTCAAACAGAAGAAGGAGAAGCAAAACGCGATGATGTAAATTTTCAATATGTAGCAGCATGGGAGTTTAAAGATATAAGCACTTGGGAATTGCATAAAGAAGAATTGGTTTACGAAAACATAAAAATTGCAGCAAGAAGCTATAAATAATAAAGAGTAAATTCAAGAAATTACTTGAGTATTTATATAACTCATATTGAAAATAAAAGAAATATGGAACATTATAACATGAACCTCACATTAAAAGTGTGGAGACAAAAAAACACAGCAGAAAAAGGCGGATTAGCAACCTACAAAGTGAAAGATATATCTTCAGAAATGTCTTTTCTCGAAATGTTCGATGTTTTAAATGAAAGATTAATAGAAGAAGGAGAAGAACCTATTGCCTTTGATCATGACTGTAGAGAAGGAATTTGTGGCGCATGCTCCATGTATATTAATGGTCGCCCGCATGGCCCTTGGCATGGAACCACTACTTGCCAGCTACACATGCGCGCATTTAAAGACGGAGACACCATCGTAGTAGAACCTTGGAGAGCAAAAGCATTTCCAGTGATTAAAGATTTAGTAGTAGATAGAACCGCATTTGACCGGATTATTCAATCTGGCGGGTATGTTTCTGTTAATACAGGTGTTACCGTGGATGCCAATGCCACACCAATAGCAAAAAAAGATGCAGATAAATCATTTGCAGCAGCAGCATGCATCGGCTGTGGAGCATGCGTAGCAGCATGTCCTAACACCTCGGCAATGTTATTTGTGTCTGCAAAAGTATCTCAATTTGCACTGCTACCACAAGGAGCACCAGAAAGACACGAACGTGCATTGGATATGGTTTCTCAAATGGATAAAGAAGGTTTCGGTAGTTGCACTAATATTGGTGCATGCGAAGCAGAATGTCCTAAAGAAATTTCATTAGAAAATATTGCTCGCTTAAACAGAGAATTTATTGTTGCAAGCGCAGCCAGTGAAGAATAATAATTACAAAAGAAATAAAAATATTACAACCTGTCGAACTATATTTGACAGGTTTTTTCTTTTAAATAATTTACTAAATGCAATACTCTCTTTTTCCTAATACAGATATAAAATTGTCTCTACTGTGCCTCGGTACAATGACTTGGGGAGAGCAGAATACAGCAGCCGAAGGGCATGAACAATTAGATTATGCAATACACGAAAAAGGTATCAATTTTATTGACACCGCAGAAATGTATTCTGTGCCTTCCAATGCTAATACACAAGGTTCAACAGAGCGAATTATTGGAACATGGTTGCAGAATAGAAAAAAAAGAGATGATTTATTTATTGCATCCAAAGTGGCAGGCCCCAGCAAAGCATTGCCACATATTGGTACAGCGCCTAAATTTACAAAAGAAAATATAACCAATGCATTGCATGACAGCTTGCAGCGTTTGCAAACAGATTATATTGATTTATACCAATTGCACTGGCCAGAAAGAACCACCAATTTTTTTGGACCATTAGGTTACAAGCATATTTCGGATGATGTAGTTACAGATTTTTATGAAACACTTTCTGTATTACAAGAATTTATTAAAGAAGGCAAAATACGTTACATCGGTATATCGAATGAAACCCCCTGGGGGGTGATGCAATATTTACGCATTGCAGAAAAATACAATTTACCTAAAGTATCCACGATACAAAATCCATATAATTTAGTAAACAGAACCTATGAAGTAGGATTAGCAGAAATTGGAATTCGGGAAAATATTGGGTTATTAGCTTATTCTCCTCTGGCAGGAGGGTTGTTGTCTAATAAATATTTAGGTGGTAAAAGACCTGATGGAGCAAGGTTTACCTTATGGGCAAATTATTTTAATAGATATGCTCATCCCAACACAATGAAAGCAATAGAACAGTATAGTATTTTGGCAAATAAAAATGAAATGTCATTACCACAAATGGCATTAGCTTATGTGAATAGTCGTAATTTTCTTTCAGCCAATATTATCGGTGCAACGTCTTTAAAACAATTAAAAGAAAATATTAGCAGTACAGAAATAAAATTATCCGAAGAAGTATTAAATGAAATAGAAAAAATTCATTTAGTGTATCCCAATCCTGCTCCATAAAAAAAGGAAAGAGTTACTATAACTCCTTCCTTTATAAAAATGAAAAACTAAAAAAAACAACTGATTTATTTACGATTTGCCATAGGCAAATCGACTAATTTTGCATATAAATTATTCTGATCAATTGCGGTGATATTATATTTTTTATTTTCAGTTGCAAATGCATATTCGTATTCTCCATTACTATAAAGTATAAAATTGAAATACGTGTTATTATCATATACCTTTCTGCTTTGCGTAGTAATTAATTCTATAGTATTGCAACCATCTGTATATATTTCATAAATCAAACCGTCTATAATTTTTTTAGAACTAAAATAAAAATCAAGTTCTTTCATTTCACTCAAACATTTTTTTAGATAACTTATGCTTTGAATTTGGAATGAAATACGATTGTTCCAATGCGCACCTCTTACGGTCAGATAATCTATCCATTGCAGCGGATTTTTTTCGTTTATATTATTGTTCTGATAGGTAAATTGAGTGATATGTTTGTTTTGTATATCCTCATCATACAAGCTAAAATTTAGAGTAGATAATTTCTTTTCAACAACGCTGTTATCTGCGCCTCTTAAGCTAATTAAATCCTCCATATTGAAGTTTTGTGAAAAACTACGGGTGCTTATAAAGCATACCAATAGTATGGTTGCGAATAGGGTTCTCATAAAGGGGTAGTTATGTTACCTCTATATTAATACTTATTTTAATATTATGCAAGTGCTTTCTTGATTTTTTGACATAAGTCAATATGTTTTTTTATAAAAAAATCCCGAATCATTTAGATCCGGGATTCCCATTTATGCAAACAGCAAGCGCAAAAACAGTATATTTTTATGTTATTAAATTAATTCGCAAAATTAATATTCTTCCAGAAAAATTAATTGAAAGGATGCTTTGCAAACTACTAAACTTTAATCGTTTCTCGTGTCACACCTCTTGATTATTTTATCCACCAAAAAAATAATTGTTCGCATTAATATCTTTCTTCTTCCTAGATTCTACCATTAGCTATTTTCGGGGCGTATTTGAAATCTATTCAATATAATTAAGAAAAACATCTAACAATACTAAAATAACAATACTTGTAAATTTTGGTTCTGTTTTTATGTTATCAATAAATTACATTAATTATTTTTAATATAATCTACTGATAATCAATATGTAGTATGTTTGTGGATGGTAAAATATTTTACTTAGCCAGTTCGTCAAAGTTATAGCCAGCTCTTTCCAAAGCTCGTTTGGCTGCTTCTAATACAATAGTAGCCGCATTGGGTGGATGCACCGGAACTTCTGTAACTGCAGCAAGTTGCTCTAATATTTCATTGGTTTGACTCTGGGTTAATACTTCACAAATATCATACATTCCACCGGGTTCTTCTTCGAGTTTATCGTGTTCGTCTAAGATATATCGAATTACTTTTATTAATTCAGGAGTTGGTGGAACTGTCATCAACGCCGTCAATGCTCCATGATCGAGGCGCAACTTGGCTGCTAATGGAATGGGAATATCACCATTGGCTTTTTGTGCTGCTAAAAAGAGAATCTTTTCTTCCATTTTTATATGCGTTAATAATCCCGTGCGAAATGGAAGATAATATTCCATTTTTATTTCTTCTGAATTTTCAGTGGCTTTATTTAGCAATATTTCTAACCTTCGATGATCATTTGTAAAAAAATCGTGTAGTAGCTTATTCAAAACATAGGATTTAATTGTACTAATGTAAGATTAAATAATAAAATTTCTGAAAAATTCATATCAAAATGAATAACACTATTCCAATAAGAATGCAATAGGCAATTAGTAAAATTTTCCAAAATGCATGTGCTTCTTTTAGTTCCATAAATTGAAATCCTACCATTAAAAATTTTATAATGGAAAAAAGGATAATGATATTGGTGATATATTTTGAACTTGAAAATGTAGCTAAGCAAACACCAATTATTGTTAGTGTAATTAATCCTATGTATGAATAAGTCAGTGATTTTTGCATATTAAAAAAGTAAATAAAGTATAGGAAATAAAATCAACCAAATCAAATCGCACATGTGCCAAAATGCAGCACCAGCTTCTATATCTTCTTGCGATGCTTGCAATTGTTTTTTTACTAAAGTTCTTCGAAGAAAAAATAATATAACCAATCCTACTAAAACATGAATCCAATGAAAAGCAGTAAGTAGCCAGTAAAACATAAAGAAAGTACTGTAATCCATTCCAATACCTGCTTGATATTTTCCATAATATTCTACCAATTTTAATACTATGAATCCACATCCAAACAACATTGCCCACGAAAATAATCGTATTGTTTTTTCTATTTTTTGTGTTTTAAAAAAGTGCACACCTTGTGCAACTAAAAAGCCACTCGTTAATAAGAAAATTGTATTGATGGTGGCAATAGGACGATTTAATAAAAGGCTTCCTGTATGAAAAATATTTTTTTCGGTAGAGCCATAATATGCTAATGCGGCAAATGCCATTCCGAAAGTAATGAGCTCGAGGTAAATAATAATCCAAATTAAAATTCCACCGGGAGGATAAAAAATAGATTTACGGTTGGTGTTTAATGTTTCTGTTGTCACGTTATTGATGTTTTATTTTCTCATAAAGATTTGCTAAAGATTTTAGCAAAGCTTCAGGAGAAGTGAGTATCTGATAATGATTTTGCCCGAACATTTGTGGCAAATAATATTTTGCTTGTGCTTCGATAGCCAAAGCATAAGAATTTATTTCTTGTTCGTTTAATTCTCTCAATGCTTGTTTTATATCTTGAATACCGTGTTGCCCTTCATACTTGTCGTAATCATTGGGCTTCCCATCGGAAATTAAAATAATCCATTTGTTTCGTGCATCAGATTGGCTGATGCGTGCACCCGCATGACGCAATGCCGGACCAATTCTAGTGTATCCGTTCGGCTCTATTGAACCAATTTTAAATTTTGCTTTATCCCAATTCTCCTTAAAATCTTTTAACGTGAGGTAAGTAGTAAAGTTGCGTGTTTTGGAATAAAATCCATCAATGGCAAAATCTATAGTAAACTCATTTAAAATTTCACCAAATAAAATAGATACTTCTTTTTCTACATCAATCACTCGATTGCCTGCGGCATAACCATCGCTCGAAAGACTAATATCCAACAATACTAAAATAGCAAGGTCTTTCTCTTTTTTTCGTTGCGTTAAATAAATGCGCTCATCCGGCGAAACTTTAGAATGTATATCGGTATATAAATCAGTCAATGCATCCAAGTCAAACGCTTCTCCTTGTAATTGCTTGCGTTGTTGCTGCAATCTATTGTTGACATTTGTAAGCATTTTTCTCAATCCAATCAAAGTAGTTTTGTATTTGGACATGGTGCGTTTGTAATACGCAGTATCTGTTTTTACTTGTGTTTTGGGATACACCTTACAAAAATTTGGAAGATATTTTCGTTTCTTAAAATCCCATTCATCATATTTTAAATGAAATCCTTTTTCATCTATTTCCGCACTTTCCGCAACGGAAGTATTTTCTACAAAATCCGCTTGATACACAGAATGTACTGGATCATCTACACGAACTGTAAAACGCATATTCAAATCTTCTAATGCTTCTTGATGTTCTTCTAATTCATCTTTTCCATCAAAATCACGCCAGTTGCCATTAAATTCTTCAGCCGTATCTATCTTTTCAAAATTGTGCAACAATACATAGTCTTCTTGTTGTTTTTTGTCGATAGCTAATGATTCAATTTCTTCTATCGCTTTAGCATTAACTGTTGTTTCAGCTTCAATATTATTTTGAAGTTTTTGTTGAGCATCTTCAAAATTTTTCAAAGTATCTTTAGGTATTTCTTCTGGAGAATTTTTCATCCATTTGCCGTACAACCAACTAACATCGGGTGTTTTCGCTTTTTTGTCTAAAGGTAATTGAAGAACAAAACTATCAAACCAATCTTGTAAAGTAGGATATTCTTCAAATAATTTGGTTAAAATTATGGGTGCTATTTCAATAGCTTTTTGTGAAGAAAATTCTTCTTGAATATTTTCATTTGGTTGCCAGTTGTAATTTAATTGTCGTTGAACACACAAATAAATAGTTCTGTAAATATAGAATTGAGTATTTACTTCTACTGTTGGAAATAAAGTGCAATCAACAGGAAGAAAAAAATTATAATCTTTATAACCTCCTTCTCGTTCTGCTGGATATATTTCTATTGGAGCGCCACAAATAGCTCGGGAAAGCAGCGTTAATCTTGGTTTTAGGGTAGATAATTCTACTTTGCGGCTTAATAGTTCCGCATTATTTTGTTTTCTTCTTTTTAAGAATTTTACAACTTTAGAATATACTATTTCATCTAATTCAAATCCCATGATTTAAAGTTTTAAATCATCAAATCACACAAGTCTTTTAATGCTTGAATGGTTTCAAGTTCGTCGGTCAAAGGTTCCACAATTGCTACATGAACGGACAATCGTTTGGGTAATCCATTATTGATTAATTTGGCAGCATCTACTAATAATCGTGTAGAAACAGTTTCTGCTAAACCTAATTCTGATAGATTTCTAATCTTAGTGGCAATGGCAACTAATTTTTGTGCAATATCTTTTTCAATTCCTGTTTCTTCTACTAAAATTTCAACTTCAATTTTTGGTTGCGGATAATCAAAAGACAAGGCAACAAATCGTTGACGTGTGGAGGGTTTTAATTCTTTAAACCCTTTTTGATAACCAGGATTAAAAGAAGCCACCAATAAAAAATCGGGATGTGCTTTTAATGTTTCACCTAATTTATCTATAAATAATTCCCTTCTGTGGTCGGTAAGTGAATGAATAGCAACAATAACATCTGGTCTTGCTTCTGCTACTTCATCTAAGTATAAAATATATCCATTTTTTACTGCAATAGAAAGTGGACCATCTATCCAAATAGTTTCCGCACCTTTGATGATGAAACGCCCAATTAAATCGGTGGATGATGTTTCTTCATGGCAACTTACCGTAATTAATTTTTTACCGGTTTCGTTTGCCATATATTCTATAAAACGAGATTTTCCGGAGCCTGTAGGACCTTTTAAAAGTAAAGGTAAATTCAAAGCATTAATTTGATTAAATACTTCTATCTCTGAACCGATAGCTTTATAATATACATTTTTTTCTGCCACTAACATGATTTTATATTTTAAAAAGTCAAGTTTTAATAATAGCAGAGACTCTCTTGGAGGAAGCTGCATTATTAAATGTTCAATTGGTGCAGAGTTTCTTTCGAAAAATACTCCACAAAAGATTTATTTTAAGTAATAAAAGGCGTAAAAGGATATTCCTAATACGCCTTTTATTATGGATGGATATTTTTATTCCTCTGTTGAAATCAATGCTTCATCTGTTGGTCTGCCATATTTTACAAACTCCCAAATATACATCGAGATACCCGTTGTAAACATAGTAGCTGCTAATATCAATACTACAAAGTGAATACTGATTTCATTTTGAACATCCATGAATTCTAATTTCATTTTACGTTCTAAATATACTTGTGCAACCCCAGCAACCCCAAATGCTACTGTCATCCCCAACATACCGATATTGGCTAACCAAAATGCAGTGTGTCCCATTACATTGTTGTATCTTTTTCTGCCAGTCATATTAGGAAGTGCGTAGCTGATGATTGCTAAAACAATCATGGCATAAGCTCCCCAAAATGCATAGTGTCCGTGCATGGCGGTTACTAATGTTCCGTGCGTATAGATATTTGTTTGTGGTATGGTATGCGCAAATCCTAATAAACCTGCACCTATGAAAGAAACGATAGAAGCACCTATTGTCCAAAATAAGGCAATTTTGTTAGGGTGATTTTTTTCACCTTTGCGATACATATACATTGCAAACAATGCCATAGCCAAAAATGCTAATGGTTCTAAGGCAGAGAAGATACCGCCCACTACTAACCAAATTTTATTTACACCAATGTAGTAATAGTGGTGACCTGTTCCCAAAATTCCAGATAAGAAAGTTAATCCTACAATTACGTATAACCATTTTTCAATAACCTCGCGGTCAACTCCAGTTAATTTAATAAGTAAAAATGCTAAAATACCACCCATGATTAATTCCCAAACACCTTCAACCCATAAGTGAACTACCCACCAACGGAAAAAAGAGTCTGTTACTTGGCTATCAAACCAAATCATACCAGGAATATAAAGCAATGCAGCAAATAGCAAACCCATGGTTAACACTAAAGCTGTAGTTGTTTGTCTTTTTCCTTTAAATAAAGTGGCTAAAATTAATCCCAAGAATAATAATACATTTACTACCACCAAATAATCTAATTCTCTTGGTATTTCTAAAAATTTTCTGCCTTCCCAATGATTGAAGTGATAGCCCACAATGGCAACAACTCCCACCACCGCAAGTGAAATTAATTGAACATAAGCTAATTTTACGCTTACTAATTCATTTTGCGATTCTTCTGGTATAATGTAATAGGCAGCACCCATAAATCCGCTGAGTAACCAAACTACTAATAGATTGGTGTGCACGGCTCTGGCAGTATTAAATGGAATAATTTCATGTAATCCATCTAATCCAATACGGTCAAACGCCATAATAAATCCATATACAATTTGCAGTGAAAACAACAGCATACACAGTGCAAAGAACCAATAGGCGACTTTTTGTGATTTATATTTCATAATGATAATTTTTTAAGGTTATTTTTTGTCTTTTGCTAAGGGAGAAACAACGCGGTCGAATCCGTTTAAGTCAATTTGTCCAATCCATTTTAAGTATGCAATCATAGCGTTTGCATCTGCATCATTCATGGCATATTTTACCATTTTTCTGCCTCTGGGTGCCCATGGAACTGGTGATTGTAAAACTGCTTTTACATAATTTTCTCCCCGCCGATCAATTACTTTGGTAAGTTCGGGAGCATAATAGCCACCTTCTCCTAAGATAGTATGGCAACCCATGCAATTGTTAGCTTCCCAAATTTCTTTTCCACGCACCACTTGTTGGTCAATCTTAGCATGGTTAGATTGGTCTAACTTAGGTTGAAAAGAGTAAATAGTTAGTCCGATAAAGACTAAAAATGTTACCACAGTACCGCCTAAAAAGAACGTTCTTGCTTGTGATTTAGATAACATAATTTAAATTTTTGTTGGTTACAAATAATAAGAAAACATGATTCTTTTATACTTTACAAAGGTATCAGCACTGTCTTTGATACGCTATGATAAATATCAGTGTACACTATGTATTATTATGATATTAATCATGTTTTATCAGATTAAAATATGATTAAAGTAACTACTTTGATTTCTGTTCATGAGTTTAGTATGAATACAAACAACTATTCTCCACTAAAACCTTAACAAATCATTCAAGCGTTTTCTGAATAGAATAAAAAGGAACAGTGTATTTTTGCACCAAAATATTTCACATTGAAAACAATAAAATCTGCGCTCATTTCTGTTTATTATAAAGATGGACTTGATGTATTAATTCACACACTCGCCAAGAACAATGTAACATTCTATTCTACCGGTGGAACACAAACATTCATTGAAGGATTGGGGTATAAAGTCATTCCTGTGGAAGAATTAACTTCGTATCCAAGTATTTTGGGAGGAAGAGTAAAAACATTGCACCCAAAAGTATTTGGAGGAATTTTAGCACGCAGAGAAAACCAGGAAGATGTTGAACAATTGAAGCAATATGAAATTCCTGAAATTGACTTAGTGGTAGTAGATTTATATCCATTTGAAGAAACAGTAAAACAATACACATCACTTTTTACTGGAGAAATTACATCAGAAATTATTGAAAAAATTGATATTGGCGGTATTTCACTTATCAGAGCAGCCGCTAAGAATTTTTCAGATACTGTGATTGTATCTCAAAAAAATCAATACGCAGATTTAGCTCAAACATTAGAAACGAATAATGGAGCAACTTCACTTAGTTTCAGACAAAATTATGCTATGCAAGCATTTGCGGTAAGTTCACATTATGATACACTGATTCATCGCTATTTTGCTTCACAAGAACCTTATAGTACTTTTAAAGAAAGTTATCTTTCCGGTGAAGCATTGCGCTATGGTGAAAATCCACATCAAAAAGGATTTTTCTATGGAAATATTAACGAAGTATTTGATATTTTGAATGGCAAGCAATTGTCTTATAATAATTTGGTGGATATTGATGCTGCGGTGCATTTAATGGAAGAATTTAGTGAGCCTACTTTTGCAGTATTAAAACATACCAACGCTTGTGGTGTGGCTACGAGAAATACAGTTTTGGAAGCGTGGAAAGATGCATTGGCAGGTGATCCTGTTTCTGCATTTGGTGGTGTGTTGATTACCAATGCTACGCTTGATGTGGCAACTGCGAATGAAATAGATAAATTATTTTTTGAAGTATTGATAGCACCTGCTTTTGATGAAGAAGCATTGCAAATATTGATGAAAAAGAAAAACAGAATTTTATTGAAACAGAAATTATTTAAGTTCCCAGTAAAGCAATTCAAATCATTATTAAACGGTGTGATTGCTCAAGATTTTGATTATAAAATAGAGCAAAAAGACGAATTAAAAACAGTTACTCAAATTGCTCCGACAGAAGAACAAATACAAGATTTATTGTTTGCAAATAAATTGGCAAAACATTTGAAATCTAACACCATTGTGTTGGCAAAAAATCAACAATTATTAAGCATGGGTTGCGGACAAACGTCCAGAGTGGATGCGTTGCAACAAGCTATTCATAAAGCCAATTCTTTCGGGTTTGATTTAGAAGGAAGTGTGATGGCGAGTGATGCATTTTTCCCATTTCCAGATTGTGTAGAAATAGCCGATAAAGCAGGTATAACAGCCGTTATCCATCCGGGAGGTAGTATTAAAGACCAAGATTCAATAGATTATTGTAATGCACACAAAATGGCAATGGTACTTACTGGTATCCGACATTTTAAACATTAATTGTCAATAGTTTTTTAAAATATTTCTCATCATTTAAAATAAAAAAAAGGAACGTAACATACGCTACGTTCCTTTTCAATTAAACCAATCTGTATATTACTGTGCGGGAGGAAGTAATACTTCGTCTATAATATGAATTATACCATTAGATGCAGGAATAGTTGCTATAACATTAGCTTTTCCATTCACTATTACTTTTCCGTCTTTTTTAGTGATAGTAATATTATCTCCATTTACTTGCCCAAGTGTTTGACCATCTTGTAAGTTTTCTGTTTTGTAAACTCCAACAGATACATGGTATTGTAAGATGTTTATTAAATCATCTTTTTTTTCAGGTTTTAATAAACCTTCCACTGTGCCTTTTGGTAGTTTGTCAAATGCTGCATTTGTTGGTGCAAAAACGGTAAATGGACCTGCATTGCTTAATGCATCTACTAATCCAGCAGCTTTTACGGCGGCTACTAAAGTAGAGTGATCTTTACTACTTGCAGCTACTTGCACTACATTTTTTGCAGACTCATCATCTTGTACTTTTGATTGTCCGATTCCATCTTCTGCCGCAGAGGTTTCTGCCGGAGCATCACTGGATGAATTGGTGTTGTTTGTCTTACAGCTTGTCATAAAAGCCATTACAAACACGGTCATAAATAATAAAATGTTTTTTTTCATTGGACTTGATTTTTCTTATACAATATTAAAATTTCTTCCAATTTTATGTTCTGATTTTAGTCATATTTCAACCATCAAAAACATGATACTTATCAGTTTAAAACAAAAAAAAGCCGCAATATTGCGGCTTTTTAAAGTATTGGAATATATTTTATTATTTTTCTATATTGAAATTTGGTGCAGAATTAATGATGTCATTTCTTTCTCTTTTATTTTTTATTTTTTCTTTTATCGAGTCAAAAATATAATAAACTGTCGGAACCACAATTAAAGTCAATATCAATGAGCTGGTTAATCCACCAATAATTACCCATGCCATGGAGTGTTTAAACTCAGAACCCGGTCCGTTTGATAAAGCGATCGGCATCATACCTAAAACCATTGCGACGGTTGTCATCAAGATTGGACGCAAACGCTCCCTGCCTGCTTCTACTAAAGCATCTGTAAGGTTGAGCCCTCGTTCTTTTAAATGGTTGGTAAAATCGACTAATAAAATACCGTTTTTAGCTACTAAACCCATTAACATGATAAATCCAATAAATCCGAAGATACTTAAACTTTCCATGGTTAATGAAAGGGCTAAAATTGCTCCAATTAATGCTACTGGAATGGAGAATAATACTACAAAAGGATATAATAAACTTTCGTACAATGCCACCATAATGAGATAAACTAATAAAAATCCTAAACCCATAGCAATACCTAAACTGCCAAAAGATTCTCCTTGATTTTTTTGTTCCCCTAAATATTCAACTTGAATAGTAGGAGGTAAGCCAGCTTTTTTTACTTGATCCATAATATCTGCTGTTACAGAGCCTGTAGGGCGACCTACTGTAGAGGCTAATACTTGAATAGAATTCAACCGATTGTATCGTTCTAATACGGCTTGTCCTTGAACTTCTTCAATTTTAGCAACATCACCAAGACGGATTAATCCACCTTGAGGTGTTTGTAAGGTGGTATTCTCAATATCTTGCAAGCTTTTCTTTTCAGATTTATCGTATGTGATATTAATGGCATAGTCTTCGCCGTTGTCTTTGTATTTAGAATTGTCATTACCTCTAAATGCTAATTGAATGGCAGCACCTACCATAGGTATAGACAATCCCATTCTTGCAATTTTATCTCTATCTAATTTTATTTGTATTTCTGTTTTTAGAGATTTAGTACTAAATTCAACATAATCAGCACCCGGGGTTTTTACTATTATATTTTTTATTTTTCTGGCAGCTGCCCAAAGTTCATTCATATCGGTTCCCATTACCACTACTTGTATCTGAGGTTGATTGTTGCCAGTAATTTGTGTTGGTTTCATAGAGAATTTAATACCAGGAATACTATCTAGCCTCACCCGTAATTTGGCACAAAAATCATCCGTAGAAAAATTTCGTTCTGTTCTGTTGATTAAGCTTACAGTCATATCTGCTTGATTAGGTGTGGAGATACTTCCACCCATCATGGTTCCAGTGGCACCTACATTTGTAAATACTTTGGTTACTTCGGGATAGGAAAGAACAATTCTTTCAATTTGTTGTGCAACATGGTTAGTTTGAATTAAGGTTGCTTGCGGTTCTAATTCTACAATTAAATTAAACTCACCTCTGTCGCCATTGCCAGCAAATGAACTTCCAATAAATCCAAAATACCCTAAACTTCCAGCACCGACAAATAATAATATGACTCCTGTTAATACATAGCGTTTATGGCCTAATACCCATCTGAGAATTTTTCCATATAAATCTATGAGTTTATTGATTTGATTTTCGAAATGAATATTTAATTTTCCCCAAAGTGAATTTTCATTTAAGTGTATAATTTTTCCAAAGCGCGAAGCTAATAATGGAGTTAAAGTAAATGATACAAATAAACTCATTAAAGTAGAGAACACTACTACTAAAGCAAATTCGCGTAATATATTTCCAATTAATCCTCCGGCTAAAGATAATGGTACGAAAACCACTACATCCACCAATGTGATAGAAATAGCGGTAAATCCAATTTCTGAACGTCCTTCAATGGAAGCTGTTACTTTATCTTTTCCCATTTCCATGTGTCGGAAAATATTTTCTAAAATAACGATACTGTCATCCACAAGAATACCTACTACTAATGATAAAGCTAGTAATGTCATTAGATTGAGAGAGAAACCCATTAAATACATTAATAAAAAAGTAGGAATCATAGCAGAAGGAAGTGCTACCAATACAAACATGGAGCTTCTAAAACTGTGTAAGAAAATTAGCATTACGCACGCCACGATGATTACTGCCAATAATAAATCATGAATTACAGCGTTCGCAGATTCCATTGTATAAATAGATTGATCGATTGCTATATCATAATTAAATCCTTGTGCTTTAAACCTAGTTACTAAGGTGTCTAATTGTGCTTTTACTAATGAACTTACTTCTACGGCGTTGGCATCAGTTTGTTTAAATACCTGCATCCCTAAGCCAACCTTACCATTGATTCGATTGATAGTATTAGGTGTTTCAGTTGCATCTGTAATGCTGGCCACATCACTCAGGTAAATCTTGCTTCCGCTTATGTTTTCTCTTACTATTAAATGCCGCAATGCATCTATACTGTTAAATTGTTCATTTAAACGAATTGTAAATCTGCTGTTTTTATTTTCGATATATCCAGCAGGATAAGACAAGTTGCTGGTTGAAATGGCTTGATAGATTTGAGCAGAAGATAAATTATATGCATGTAATTTATCATTATCTAACCGTACTTCTATTTCTCTTTTAGAACCACCTATTAAGGAAATTTGTGCTACTCCAGAAGTGTTCAATAATATTGGTTTTATAGTTTGGTCAACTAAATCATATAATTGTGTTTCAGAAATGTTGCCGAAAGTGCTCAGTTTTAAGATAGGGATATCACTGGAGCTAAATTTACTGATGATTGGTTCATCTACTTCATCTGGCAAATCATTTTTTATATTGTTGATTTTTCGTTGTGCCTCACTTTGAGCATCGCTGGCATTTACTTTTTGTTTTAGCTGTATGGTTACCACAGATACGTTTTCCTGAGAGGAGGAAGATATAATATCTACCCCTTCAATGGAAGATACCGCATCTTCTATTTTTTTAGTAACATTGTTTTGTACCTCTTCGGATGAAGCTCCTTTATATACTGTTTGTATTGATAAAAAGGGGGCTTCGAATTTTGGTAATAAATTATAATTTAATTGAGAGTATCCAAGTATCCCAAATATAATGAGTATCGTAAAAATTACGATTATCAATAATGGCCTCTTTATGGCAATTTCGGTAATAGACATGAAGCTTAGTTTTTAGAATTTACAATAGATATTTTGCTGCTTTCTGTCAAATTGATTTGACCATTGGTAACTACTTTTTCACCTGCCATCAGACCATTTATTACCACCACATTTTGCCCAACTTCTTCTCCCAGTTCCAGTTTGCGAACAGCTACATTGTTGCCATTTACAACATATACATAGGGGTTTTTTACGCCTTCCACTAAAGCAGTTTTAGGAATTTGTAATGCTTCGCCTCCTTTTTTGAAATTGAATTTGATATTTACATAAGTGCCCGCTTTATATCCACTATTTGGAATAATTACTTCTACTCTGTAATTGTGATTTTCATCTCCTTTTGGCGCAATATAATGGATAGTTCCTTGGGTAATTTTATTTGGAAAAACAGAAGACGTAATTTGAGCAGATTGACCTGTTTTTAAGTCGTAAATATTTTTTTCACTTACATAAACAATGGCTTTTAAAATAGATACATCCATAATTGTAGCCAACTGAGTTCCGGGATTTGCAAACTCACCTGCATTTGCATTTTTTTGTACTACTATGCCACTTATAGGTGCATAAATATTATTATCAGCAATTTGCTGCAATGAATTTTCTCGTTGAATTTGGGAAGTTTCTAAATTATAATTCAAATCATTGATACTGTTCGATGGTGCGGCATCTCCTGCAATTAAATCTTGTGTACGTTTTATATCATCTTGCAGTTTTTTTATAGTAGCCTCCGTCGATTTAATTCCGATTTCTCTTTGTTTAGAATCAATGCGACCTACTAATTGACCCTTGGTAACTTGTTTCCCAATTTCGATATCAAAAGTAGCTAATTTACCAGGTTGTGTTGCCGTGATAATACCCGTATTGTTTACGTCTAATACAGCAGGTAAAGCATAATCCGTTCCAACTGGAAAATAATTTGCTTCAAATGTGGATACAGAAACTGGAATATTACTCCTGTCTGTGGGCGTATTATTTTCATTAATTACCTTTTTGTTCTGAATAAGTTTATAGGTCATTCCTCCGATAAGTAATAGACCGATAATTCCGTAAAATATTTTATTTTTCATATAGCAATTTGATTGAGAAGTTAATTTATTTTTTTTAGTTTCTGTAGGTATTTAAATTGTTGTTAGATTTATCTGCTTCTATTTTTGATTGTAAATATTTTACTAATGAAGTAAGATAATTTTGCTCTGCTTCTTTGTAGGAATATTCTGATGTCATCCAATCCGTATAAGAAATAGTTCCTTTTTGATATTGTACAGTACTTACATCATACACATTCTTTGCCAACTCAATATTTTCTTTACTCAATACTAAATTTTGTTCCGCATTTTTCATCTCAGTATTTACATTCATCATTTGTAGTTTTAATCCTTCTTCTTTTAATGCCATTTCTTCTTTTAGATTAGCAATATTTAGTTTGTCCATTTTAATAGAACTAGCATTTCTCAGCCCATCAAAAATAGGTATGGTTAATTGAAATCCAATAGAAGCAAATTGATACCAATTGGTAAATGATTTAGAAAATTTATCACCAAAAGCCTGACCGCCATATTTGGCATAAAATGCAAACTGTGGATAATAATTCCCTTTGGTTCGTTCCAATAAAATACCTTGCAAATAGATATTTTTACGCATCAATTGCATCTCAATACGGTTTTTAATATTAGCCGTATCAGTATAATTATTAGCAGAAATTATTTCGTGACTGAAAGTGGTATCTATAAATAAATCGGAACTTAGGTTGTATCCAATATTGTATTTCAAGTTATTGATAGTTGTTGTTTTGTTTGCGTTTAAAATAGATAATTGTCCGATGATATTATTGTAATTAACTTGAATTTTATCTAAATCAACTTTTCGAACCATTCCTTTATCTAATTGAAGTCGTACAATTGGTATAGTTTTCGCCAATCGATCTTGATTTTGTGTTAATAATTTCTCATTTTCTAAAATCAACAATACATTATAATAAGCAACTATCGTGTTGTATATTACATCTTCTTCCGTTTTTGATTTTTTCATTTTAGCTATATCATATCCAGGCTGAATCGCTTTTATTCCTTGTATATATGTCCAATTGAAAAGCATCTGATCTAATTGTACGCCTGCTAATAGGTTGTATTGATTTCCAAATTTTACCACCTGTTCTGGTGTAGAGATGCTTCCAAGTGATAAGGAAGGAATCACGCTGGATTGTAAAATTAAATTATCATCCCATTTTGCTTGCCCATTTATTTGTGGCATATAGGCAGATTGTCCTTCTTGCTTGCGGGCATAAGCTGTTGATACATCATTAGTAGCCATCTTTATACTTCTATGGTTTTTCAATGCATAGTCAATACATTGTTTTAGTGTATAAATTTCTTGACCGAAAGAAAGGGCACTATACGTAATTACAGAAAATAGCAGAAATAGTCTTTTCATATTATAATTTGATTTTTTTTATGAGTTGTTCAAATTGTTCGATTCCTTTTGGAGTAGCTATTGCATACAAGTTGTAGCGCATAACTTCAAAATATATTTCAGAAATAGGATAACCTTTTCCATCATATTGTAAGGGAAAAAATGATAAATGCAAATGCAACAACGTAACAATATCTATATTTAAATCCTTTCTATATAAACCTTGTTTGATTCCATTTTGCAAATTATGAACTATAAATTTTTTTGCAAAAACATCTCTATGTTGCTCTATTAACATCCAACTGTCCTGAAAATGTTTCATCAAATCATGCATAATTGAGGTATGAAATTGTTGAAGTTCTTCTTTGTTGTGAGCAACTATCTGCAATAGCTCTTCTATTGCATTTGTTGTCTTTTTTGAAATACTTTGAAACGTTTCTTCACTTTGTTTTAATTCATGCTCTACACAAAAGCGAACTAAATCGGCTTTGGTTTCAAATTCTTTATAAAGTGTTTTTTTGGAAATACCTAATTCTTTTGCAATGTCATCCATAGTGGTATTTCGCACCCCAGCAGAAAAAAACAAACTTCGTGCTTTTTCAAATATTTTATCCGAAATAGAACTGTCTTGTTTGCTAAAATGTATTTGTTCTTCTACCATAAGAGATTGCAAATGTAATCACAAAAAAACACAGGAAACTTTAAAAGGTTTTAAAGTTTCCAACAATATAGCGTTAAGCAAATATTAATAAGCTATCTTTGGATTTTTAAAATTCAATGTATGAGAGCATTAGTATTACGAGAAACATCTTTTAAAATAGAAGAAACGCCCAATCCTGTTTTATTGCCCAATCAAGCATTAGTAAAAATTCAATTCGCAGCACTCAATCATCGCGACCAATGGATAAGAGAAGGACAATATGCTAAAATAGAATTACCAGCTATCTTAGGCTCCGATGGATGCGGAGAGGTTATTGAGGTAGCAGATGTTGCGGCACAACAATGGATAGGCAAAACCGTTATCATTAACCCAAATATTAACTGGGGCAATCATCCTAAAGCACAACAAAAAGAATATCAAATTTTAGGAATGCCCTCCCATGGTACGCTGGCAGAATATGTTGCAGTTAATTTGGATAGATTAGTGGAGAAACCAAGCTATTTGACAAATGAACAAGCAGCAGCATTTCCACTTGGTGGCTTAACTGCTTTTAATGCCTTATTTAATAAAGGACAGACA
>ERZ724520.396-NODE-396-length-23712-cov-7.740288_pt1 | contig 23712 bp, 17 predicted proteins | sample MGYA00376053_ERZ724520 | MGnify/ENA primary metagenome ERZ724520 (study PRJEB28724, sample SAMN07190886) | activated sludge metagenome | isolation source: activated sludge of sewage treatment plant in Hong Hong | place: USA: Christiansburg, Virginia | collected...
CGCCGGTGGCACCGAGGCCTGCGACTGGGCCAGCATGCTGCTGCGCCAGTACCTGAAATACGCCGAGCGCAAGGGCTTCAAGACCACGATTGAAGACGAAACCGCGGGCGACACTGCCGGCATCAAGGGCGCCACCATCAAGATTGATGGCGAATATGCCTTTGGCCTGCTGCGCACCGAGACTGGCGTGCACCGCCTGGTGCGCAAGAGCCCGTTCGACTCGTCGGGCGGGCGCCACACCAGCTTTGCCAGCGTGTTTGTCTACCCCGAGATCGACGACTCGATCGAGATCGACATCAACCCCAGCGACGTGCGCACCGACACCTTCCGCGCGTCCGGCGCCGGCGGCCAGCACATCAACAAGACCGACTCGGCCGTGCGGCTGACCCACATTCCCACCGGCATCGTGGTGCAGTGCCAGGATGGACGCAGCCAGCACAGCAACCGCGACGTCGCCTGGAAGCGCCTGCGTTCGCGCCTGTATGACTTCGAGTTGCGCAAGCAGCAGGAAGCGCAGCAGAAGCTGGAGGACACCAAGACCGACGTGGGCTGGGGTCACCAGATTCGCTCCTACGTATTGGACAACAGCCGCATCAAGGACCTGCGCACCAATGTTGAAGTCTCGGCGACACAGAAGGTGCTGGACGGCGACCTGGACGTCTTCATTGAAGCCTCGCTAAAGCAAGGCGTTTAAAAATATGGCCCCCACGCTCGTCACTTCGTGTACTACGCTGCCCCCCGAGTGGGCCATAGTCGCCTTGGGGCGGCCCGGCGGCGACTACCCCACCACAAGAATTTCTGGAGAACCCCATGCTGCAATTCCGCGATAACGACAGTGCCCCCACCGTCATCCACCGGGCCGATTACACGGAACCCGCCTACCGCATCGACACGGTGGAACTGACATTCGATCTGGACCCGGCCAAGACCCGCGTGCTGAACAAGATGACGCTGCGCCGCAACCCGGACGTGCCGGCCCAGCCGCTGAAACTGGATGGCGAAGAGCTGAATCTGGCCCGTGTACTGGTCAACGGCCAAGGCACGTCTTTCAAGATGGAAGGCGAGCGCTTGGTGCTGGAGAATCTGCCCGAGGGCCTTGAGCCCTTTGAGCTGGAAATCTTCACCACCTGCGCACCCATCAAGAACACCAAGTTGTCCGGGCTGTATGTCAGCCAGGACTCGTTCTTTACCCAGTGTGAGGCAGAAGGCTTTCGCCGCATCACCTACTTCCTGGACCGCCCCGATGTGATGGCCAGCTACACCGTCATGCTGCGCGCCGACAAGGCGAAGTTCCCGGTTCTCCTCTCCAATGGCAATCTAGTGGACAGCGGTCCGCTGGAAGGACCTGACAATGTGGGCCGCCACTTCGCCAAGTGGGTCGATCCACACAAGAAACCCAGTTACCTTTTCGCCCTGGTGGCAGGTCAACTGGTGGCGCGCGAGCAGCGCATCACCTCCCGGGCCGGCAAGGAGCATCTGCTACAGGTATTTGTGCGCCCCGGCGACCTGGACAAAACCGAGCATGCAATGAACTCGCTGATGGCCTCCATGGCCTGGGACGAAGCCCGCTTCGGCCTGCCGCTGGACCTGGAACGCTTCATGATTGTCGCCACCAGCGACTTCAACATGGGCGCCATGGAGAACAAGGGCCTGAACATCTTCAATTCCAAATACGTGCTGGCGAGCCAGTCCACCGCTACCGATGTGGATTACGCCAACATCGAAAGTGTGGTCGGCCACGAATACTTCCACAACTGGACCGGTAACCGCATCACCTGCCGCGACTGGTTCCAGCTCAGCCTGAAGGAAGGCCTAACCGTGTTTCGTGACCAGGAATTCAGCCAGGACATGTGTGCTGACGTGTCGGCCCGTGCTGTCAAACGCATTGAAGACGTGCGCGTCTTGCGCACCGCCCAGTTCCCTGAGGATGCAGGCCCCATGGCCCACCCCGTCCGCCCGGACAGCTACATCGAGATCAACAACTTCTACACCGTCACCATTTACGAAAAGGGTGCCGAGGTGGTGCGCATGATGCAGACCCTGGCGACCGTTGGGCCTACCGACCCTTCTGGCCGTGACGGCTTTGCCAAGGGGATGAAGTTGTACTTTGAGCGTTTTGACGGCCAAGCCGTGACTTGCGACGACTTTGCCCAAAGCATGGCCGACGCCAACCCGGGCTCCAGCCTGGCGCAGCTGCTGCCGCAGTTCAAGCTCTGGTACAGCCAAGCGGGAACACCCCATTTGCACGCCCACGGCACCTATGACGCTGCCGCACAGACGTACACGCTGGAATTCAAACAAAGCTGCGCCGCCACAGCCAACCAATCCAGCAAAGAACCCTTCGTCATCCCTGTGTTGATCGGATTGGTGGGAAACAGTGGCGCAGTACTGCCACTGACGGTGCAAGGCGGCACCGACGGGGCGGCCGCCAACCATTTGTTCGTGATGACGGAAGAGACCGCGCGCATCACGTTCACTGCAGTGACGGAGGAGCCCGTTCCCTCCATCCTGCGTGGCTTCTCGGCGCCGGTGGTGCTGGACTTTGACTACACCGATGCCCAGTTGCTGACCCTGCTGGCCAACGACCCGGATCCGTTTAACCGCTGGGAAGCCGGGCAACGCCTGGCCCTGCGAAGCGCTATCAACTCGATAGCTACTCACGCAGGTTCTACGGGGGCTGGCGTTCTAAATGATGCCTACATTAATGCCATGCGCAGTGTTTTACGCCACCCTGCTCTGGATGCGGCGTTTAAGGAACTGGTACTCACGCTGCCGTCCGAAACCTATATCGCCGAGCAAATGGACGTGGTTGATCCCCAGCGCATCCATGCCGTACGCGAAGCCATGCGGTTGCAACTGGCCATGGGACTGCAAGCGGATTGGGAATGGGCCTTTGCTGCCCACCAGGACAGCGGCGCGTACCGACCTGACGCCGCATCGGCGGGTCGACGCGCGTTGGCTGGCATGGCCTTGGGCAACCTTTGCCTCGCTGCCACGCAGACCGGTGATGCAGTATGGCCTGGCAAGGCCCTCCAACGTTTCAAGGACGCCGGCAATATGACCGACCGCGCCAACGCCTTGCAGGCCTTGGTCGGAAGCGGACACGCTCTGGCGAAACCTGCTCTGGCTCGGTTCCATGCCCTGTTCAAGGATGAAGACCTGGTGTTGGACAAGTGGTTTGCGCTTCAGGCCGGCGCGCCAGACCGTCGCGGCCAGGTGTTGCCCGCCGTGCGCCAGTTGATGGCGCATCCCGACTTCAACATCCGCAACCCCAACCGGGCGCGTAGCGTCATCTTCAGCTATTGCAGTGGCAACCCGGGCGGCTTTCACCGCGCGGACGCGGCCGGTTATGTGTTTTGGAGCGAGCGGGTGGTGGAACTCGATAGCATCAACCCGCAGGTCGCCGCCCGCCTGGCGCGCGCCTTGGACCGCTGGAAGCGCCTGGTCGAACCTTACCGCAGCGCGGCCCGCGAAGCACTGGCCCGAGTGGCCGCGAAAACGGATTTGAGCAACGATGTCCGCGAAGTCGTCGATCGCGCCCTGGCTGACTGACACGCCTGCGCGTTCGCCTATTGCTGTGACTCTCACCCATTTGAAGGAAATCTATGGCAAACAAAGTATCTCTGACCCGTTATCTGATCACCGAGCAGCGCATAGACGGGGCCATTCCTGCGGATTTGCGTCTGCTGCTCGAAGTCGTAGCGCGCGCCTGCAAACGCATCAGTCTGGCCGTCAACAAGGGCGCACTGGGCGGCGTGCTCGGAGCTACCGAGAGTGAGAACATCCAGGGTGAAGTCCAGAAGAAACTGGACATCATCGCCAATGACGTCTTGATTGAAGCCAACGAGTGGGGTGGCCACCTGGCAGCCATGGCGTCAGAAGAAATGGAAGGCATCTACCTGGTGCCCAACCGCTACCCCCAGGGCGAATACCTGCTGTTGTTCGATCCGCTGGATGGCTCCAGCAACATCGACGTGAATGTCAGTATTGGCACCATCTTCAGCGTGCTGAAAAAGCCAGAAGGCGCAGGTGTGTCAGAGCAGGACTTCCTGCAGGCCGGCAACAATCAGGTTGCGGCCGGATACTGTGTCTTCGGCCCGCAAACCACCCTGGTGCTGACGGTGGGCAAAGGGGTGGCCATGTTCACGCTGGACCGTGAACAAGGCTCTTTTGTCCTCACCCACGAAAACATGCGCATCCCGGAAGACACACGGGAATTTGCTGTCAATATGAGCAACATGCGCCACTGGGATGCCCCCATCAAGCGTTATGTCGACGAGTGCCTGGCGGGCAAAGACGGTCCGCGTGGCAAGGACTTCAATATGCGCTGGATCGCCAGCATGGTGGCCGACGTTCACCGCATCCTGACCCGTGGCGGCGTCTTTTTGTATCCCTGGGACAAACGCGAGCCCGATAAACCTGGCAAGCTGCGCCTGATGTATGAGGCCAACCCGATGGCCTGGCTCGTCGAACAAGCCGGCGGAGCAGCCACCAATTGCCGAGAACGCATCATGGACTTGCAGCCCGGCAAATTGCACGAACGTGTCAGCGTCGTTCTGGGCTCAAAGAACGAGGTGGAACGTGTGACGCATTACCATCTGGAAGCCTGATCGCCGCGATATAATCTGAGGCTTACCAGCCGGTGTAGCTCAGTCGGTAGAGCAGCTCATTCGTAATGAGAAGGTCGGGTGTTCGATTCATCTCTCCGGCACCAATGGATACAAGGGTTTGCTGCTAGTTATTTGGTAGCGAACCCTTTTTTTTTGGGGGGCGTTCTGATCGGTACTTTGTTTTGTACCGCGTTGGGAGGTGATTCAACATGACTGACCCTGGAAAACATCGCTCCAAGAAAACTGAAGTTTCACTTGTCCGTTCATCTGCGGCCGAGTACCTGACCTTTGTCGCCGCAACGGGTAGTGCCGAAACCAGCGTGGAGATGCGTTACGAGAGCGAGAACATCTGGCTCACCCAGAAAATGATGGCCACCCTGTACGATGTTTCGGTGCCAGCCATCAGCCAGCATTTGAAACGCATCTACGCCGACAACGAGATGGAACGTGATGCAACTGTTAAGCAATACTTAACGGTTCAAACTGAAGGCAACCGGTCGGTACAGCGCAGCGTCGAGCATTACAACCTGCAGGCCATCATCGCCGTCGGATTCAAAATCGAAAACGAGCGTGCCGTGCAGTTCCGTAAGTGGGTCAACCAGATCGTTAAGGATTACACGATTCAGGGTTGGGCCATGGATGTGGACCGTCTCAAACACGGCGGAAGCATCTTGGGCATTGATTTTTTCGAGCGCCAACTGGAAAAGGTTCGGGAGATCCGGCTTTCCGAGCGCAAGTTTTATCAGAAGATCACCGACATCTACGCCACCTCCCTGGACTATGACCCAGCGGCCACGGCGACCAAGCGATTTTTTGCGGCAGTTCAGAACAAGCTGCACTATGCGATCCACGGCCAGACAGCGGCGGAAGCGATTGTGAATCGTGCGGATCACAAAAAGGAAAACATGGGTTTGACCAGTTGGGATGGCGCACCCCACGGGAAAATTCACAAATACGATGTCTCCATTGCCAAGAACTACCTGTCGGAGTTCGAGTTGGCTCAGATGCAGCGGATTGTCTCCGCCTATCTCGACATGGCAGAGCTTCAAGCCATGCGCCGCATTCCCATGACCATGCAAGATTGGGAGGTGCGTCTGGGAGGGTTCTTGAAACTTTGGGATCGCGAAGTGCTGCAGGACGCAGGCAAAGTCACAGCAGAAATCGCCAAGGCGCATGCTGAGAGCGAGTTCGAGAAATACCGCATCGTGCAAGATCGACTTTTTCAGAGTGATTTTGACCGATTGATCGATCAAGCCGAAATGACGCGTAAACCAACTTCTGGCGATAGCGGAATGTAGCCAATGGATGTCCTGTCCGCTACAGCGCCAACGGTTGATGCCAGTCTGCTGACCGCAGCACAGGCCGAAAACGTACGCCTGATTGCGGTGTTGGAATCGCATGGCATCGAATGGCGGTTGCCGCCGGAACCCGTACACGTCAAGGCCACTCCGGTGGAATCGTCACTGTCCAAGCCACAGAAGGTCGCGTTGTTTCGCGGTCTGTTCAGCGGCCGAACCGATGTTTTTCCGGAGCGGTGGGAAAACAAATCAAAAGGCAAATCGGGCTACTCGCCAACGTGCGTCAACCTTTGGGTTGCCGGACTATGCAACAAGATGAACATCAAGTGTTCTGATTGCAGCAACCGAAAGCTTGTCCCATTGTCGGATTCGATTCTGTACGAGCATTTGATTGGCAAGCGCACCATTGGTGTTTATCCACTACTGACCGACGACACCTGCAATTTTCTGGCTGTCGATTTCGACGAAGCTGACTGGAAGTCGGATGCACTGGCTTTTCGCCAGTCATGCGTTGAGCTGGGGGTGCCGGTTGCCTTGGAAATTTCAAGGTCCGGCAACGGTGCGCATATTTGGATATTTTTCTCTTGCTCCGTTCCGGCGCGTGATGCACGCGCACTGGGCACGGCCATCATCAGCCACACTTGTGCCCGCACTCGACAACTGAAACTCACCTCATATGACCGTCTTTTTCCCAACCAAGACACTATGCCCAAGGGCGGCTTCGGAAACCTGATTGCTTTGCCTTTGCAGAAACAACCTCGGGAGAAAGGTTTTAGTCTCTTTGTTGACGGTGAGTTGCACCCCTATCCAGACCAGTGGGAATTTTTGACCGGCATCGTGCCCATGGCTGCGCACGATATTCATCCGACCATTCTGCGTGCAACCGGTGGTGTGCATCCATTGGACGTCACATTCATAGACGACGAAGACCTGAAGGAGCCTTGGAAGCGTCCGGTTGCCATGAGCAAAAAACTCGTTGGGCCAATGCCCGAGGCGTTGAACGTCAGACTCGCCAATCTCATCTACTTCGAGAAAGAAAAGCTACCGACATCATTGGCTAACCGGCTGATTCGCCTTGCTGCGTTTCAGAACCCTGCGTTTTACGCGGCACAGGCCATGCGTCTGTCGACGTGGAAGGTCCCTCGTGTCATTGGCTGCGCACAGAATTACCCAGACCATATCGCCTTGCCACGGGGTTGCTTGGAGGCAGCTCAGGAATTGCTCAAAGATAACGGTATCCGATGTGACCTGATTGACGAACGGTTTGCCGGTGACACGATTGATGTGTCTTTTGCTGGCAATTTGCGATCTGATCAGGAATCGGCGGTGACAGCCATGCTAATGTTTGACGCAGGCGTGTTTTGCGCGCCGACTGCCTTTGGCAAGACCGTAACTGCCGCCACCATGATTGCCCATCGAGGTGTCAATACGCTGGTGCTGGTACACAGAACCGATCTGCTCCGGCAATGGCAGGAACGTTTACAAACGTTCCTTGGAGTTGGCAAAGGTGTGGTCGGCACCATCAGCGGTGGCAAATGCAAGCCCACAGGCAAGATTGATATTGCCGTGATGCAGTCTTTGTCGAAGCAGGGTGAGGTTAATGCCCTAGTTGAAAACTACGGTCACCTCATCATTGACGAATGCCACCATATTGGTGCGGCTTCGTTTGACGCGATTTTGAAAGCTACCAAGGCCAAATATGTATTGGGTCTGACAGCAACACCCATCCGGCGCGACGGACAGCAACCCATCATCTTCATGCAATGTGGGCCGATCCGGCACAAGGCGACCAGTGCCGAGTCGGCACCGCACGATCTGGAAGTGATCCCGCATTCCATCTTCAGAAAAATTGAAGTTTCCAGTGATGCTGGAATTCAGGATGTGTTTCGCCACCTTGTCACCGATCAGGATCGCACAGCGGCCATTTGCGTTGAAATCAAGGTGGCGTTCGATCAAGGTCGCAAAGTGCTGGTGTTGACCGAGCGCACGGAACATTTGGATGCCATTTTGGCTGGGTTGACGAACAAGGTTCCAACACCCTTCGTGCTGCATGGAAGGGTATCAAAAAAGCTGCGTACCACGGTCATCTCGGAAATGGAGTCACTACCACCCGATGCGCCACGCATTTTGTTGGCTACCGGAAAACTGGTCGGTGAAGGCTTTGACCACCCACCACTCGATACCCTGGTGCTTGCCATGCCGGTGTCATGGAGGGGTACGCTGCAACAGTACGCTGGCCGACTGCACCGTGAGCACGCCACCAAGACCGACGTGCGCATCGTTGATTTCGTGGACACCGGTCACCCGGCGCTGCTGCGAATGTGGGAGAAGCGACAACGGGGATACCGGGCGATGGGATACAGGATAGCTGACCAACACGCACTGGATGAACAGGAGCCCGAAGGGTTACTGAATAGCTGAATTGAGAAAGTTGCATCGTGTCACAAATACGGCACTGAGACAGGCCCTTCACTGCTCCTCTTTAACAGTGACCCCTTCTTCAATTGTTGCCTTCGAACCCCTGCGCACCCGGTACATGGTTTTGTACCCTACTTATCCAACCCCCCAACCATAAAGACCACTCTATTGCTGCCAGAACCAGCCACTGCTACCATTGCATTGCCATGTTTAATAAACTCTTTAATCGCTCCAAAGCGACGTCTGCAACACCGGCACCCACGCCAGCGCCAGCGCCTCCAATCCCTCCAGCTCCCGCGCCTTCGGCACCTGCCGCTCTGGCACCTACTCCCCAAGCGCCAGCTGCGGTTGCCCCGAAGGCAAACCGCCTTGATGCTTTCAAGGAAGAATGGCAAGACAAATGGGAAACTTCTCACGAAGTCATTGAAGGCAATGGCGGAAACACTGACTGGGGTACCTGGACGGAAATAGTGCAGAAGGAGGAACAATCCTTTGCGCCGACCGAGCCGATGCCGCTGACTCCCAGGCAGACCGACAAGAAAGAAGACCAGCGCTAAGCTGGCCCTTCCCGCACTGCAACTGACTTCTTTCCCGGCAGTTGGTGAAGCGACCGAACTCCCGGGTATTGACCATGGTCAATCATTTGAAGTACTGCTTGTACAACAACTTGGTCTCTGGTGAAAAGTACATGCCCGCCGCGGCCATATCAATTTCGGAGACAAACTGCCAGCCGAAGAACAGGACGTGGTCGTACGTTTGTGCGTAAACCAGCTGCTGCCGAATGAAGTCATTGAACATCGGCAGGTCCCATGCCGGAAATTTGAAGGCCTGCGCAATAAACCAGGTCTCAACCTTGGGGTTGGCCTGTTTGGCGATGCCGTGAAAACTTGAAGACCATGCATGCAGATCGGCAATGCTGGACGCCTCGCCAAACCAATAGGGGTCCGTTCCCACCCAATCCACCAGGGCAATGGCTTTCTTGGTGTATTCGAGTGTGTTCGGGTTGCCAATGGCGGCGTAGGGTGTCACCGTGATGCCTACCGACGCCTGCGGAATGTGCTTTCGAACCAACGTTATGGCTGCGCCCAGCGCATTCAGTTGGGGTTGCAGTATGGCCAGACTGTCGCCCGGCACAACCGGGTTCCAGTACACCTCGTCGGCAACCAGCACACGTATGCCCGGCACCAGCAGGTCCTTGTTGTCCAAGGCGTACTGAATCAGCCTTTGCTCGGCATCGACAGCAATGGTGTCGCGGGGTCTTCCATGCTGGGCATCGCCGGGCGGCAGCATAAACAGCAGGTCCAGAATGTTTTTCTTGCCCGCAGCCTGAATAGCACGGGATGTGGAGAGGTAACCCGAGTACGCAATGTCAGACCGGAGTTCGGCCGTCGCCATTTCAGACGGTGCAAAGAAAACCTCACCCACCATTTTTTGGACGACTGGCGGTGGGGTCGTGCCACTGGTTCCGCCACTCCCGCCTCCGCACGCTATCAGCGCAGCGGCCAACACAAACCCACTCAGTACACGTGCAAACATCTGAATCTTTCTGGTTACAGTTGACACAGGGTCCAACCGTGGCCGAATTCTATTCACACATCGGGGTTTGACTGCGTACCGTGGCGTACGCCAGCCAAAAACGCGTGGCTACAATTTTGACTTTGGGCGAACCCTTCTGAAGGAATGCCATGCAACGACGTGATTTTGTGGAATTGATGTTATTGACAGGGGGCTCTGCTATGACGGCCAACGCAACACCGGCACCCGCGTTTGACGTGACGGAAAAAACGGTGGCGCAATTGCAGGCTGCCATGGTGTCGGGCAAAACCACGGCCCAGCAATTGGTCAGGCTTTACTTGGCCCGTATTGCGTCACTGGACAAGGAGGGGCCCCGGCTCAACTCCATCATCGAGCTCAACCCGGATGCGCTGACGATTGCAAGCGCGCTGGACGCCGAGCGAAAAGCCACCGGGACGCGCGGCCCCTTGCATGGCATTCCAGTCCTGCTAAAAGACAATATTGCGACAGCAGACAAGATGCAGACGACGGCGGGCTCGCTGGCATTGGTGGGCATGAAGCCGCCGCGCGATGCAGCGCTGGTTGCCCGGCTGCGCGAGGCCGGCGCTGTCATTTTGGGTAAAACCAATTTATCCGAATGGGCAAACATGCGCTCGACCCGATCCACCAGCGGCTGGAGTGCGCGCGGCGGACTGACGCGCAACCCCTATGCGCTGGACCGCAACACCAGTGGCTCCAGTTCCGGCTCCGGGGCCAGCATGGCAGCCAGTTTGGCAGCCCTGGCGGTGGGCACCGAGACCGATGGCTCCATCACCTCACCGGCCTCGGTTGCCGCTCTGGTGGGCATCAAGCCCACGGTTGGCCTGGTCAGTCGCGCCGGCATCATTCCCATTGCCCATTCACAAGACACCGCAGGACCAATGGCGCGCTGCGTGGCCGATGCAGCAGTGATGCTGACCGCCATGGCCGGTAGCGATACACGCGACCCTGCCAGCGAGCTTGCCGATCAGAAGAAGCTGGACTACACCGGTTTCCTGAACCGCGACGGACTCAAAGGGAAACGCATGGGTGTTGTCCGCGCGCAGTTGGCCAGTTCCAGCGACCGCGTGGCAGCCGTTATCGAGGCGCAGCTCGAAGTTTTGAAAGCACAAGGGGCGACGCTGGTGGACGTAGCCGAAGTGCCCAACACGAACAAATACGGGGATTCTGAACTGACCGTATTGCTGTACGAGCTGAAGGCGGATATGGCCGCCTACCTGGCGGACTATGGGCCTGGCGCCCCCATCAAGAACCTGGCTGATGTGATTGCCTTTAACGAGAATAATCGCACCAAGGAACTGGCTTTTTTCGGACAGGAGCATTTCATGAACGCCCAAGCCAAGGGTGACCTCGACAGCCAGGAATACCTGGACGCCCTTGCAAACAACCACCGCTACGCCCGTACCGAAGGTTTGGATCAGGTGCTGAAGGCGCATCGCCTGGATGCCTTGGTGGCACCTACCGGCGGGCCAGCGTGGCTCACCGACTTCATCAACGGCGACGCATACGGTGCCAGTTTCACGTCTCCTGCGGCCGTGGCGGGTTATCCACACATCACGGTGCCGTGTGGAGCTGTTCAGGGCCTTCCCATAGGCTTGTCTTTTGTTGGCGCAGCATGGTCAGAAGGGCCTTTGATTGCAATGGCCTATGCCTACGAACAAGCGAGTTTGCAGCGCCGACCACCAACCTACGCGAAGACTCTCAATACACGGGCATGAGTGGCTCTCGTTCCCACGCTGGATGAAAGAAAAAACCCTGCTGACCAACTCGGTAGCAGGGGTTTTCGCGTGAAGAAGTGCTGGCTTTTCAGCTGACTAATCCCATGACCCGTGGCAACCACAGCGAAAGGCCGGGCCAGTAAGTCACCAGCACCAGGAAGCCCAGCATGGTCAATAGCCACGGCCACACAGCAACGGTCAGTTCGGTAATACCCATTTTGGTAATGCCCGAGGCCACGTAGAGGTTCAGACCCACCGGGGGATGGCACATACCCACTTCCATATTCACCACCATGATGATGCCGAAGTGCACCGGATCAATGCCCAGCTTGATGGCAATGGGGAACAGGATGGGTGCCAGAATCAGCACAATGCTGGACGGCTCCATAAAGTTACCCGCAATCAGCAACAGCACATTGGAAATCAGCAGGAAGCCGATGACACCAATGCCGGTACCAATCATTTGGTCAGCCATTTGCTGCGGAATGTTCTCGTGGGTCAGCAGGAACGAGAAGAGCACGGCGTTGGTGATGATGTACAGCAGCATGGCGCTCATGTTGGCGCTGGACAACAACACACGCGGTACATCCTTCAAGCCCATGTCCTTGTAGACAAACACGGCAACAACGAAGGCGTATACAGCACTCATTGCGGCAGCTTCGGTCGGCGTGAACATGCCGGAGTAAATTCCACCCATCACCACCACGATCAGCAGCAAGCCCCAAATCGCTTTGCGGAATGCCACCCAACGTTCAGCCCAGGTCGCCTTGGGTTGGCAGGGGTAGTTGTTCTTCTTGGCACGGTACCAGGTCGTTAAACCCAGGAAAAAGGCCAACAGCAAACCAGGAATGACACCTGCCATAAACAGGGCACCCACGGAGGTATTGGTCGACACCGAATACATCACCATCACAATGGACGGTGGGATCAAAATTCCCAGTGCCCCCGATGTGGTGATCACACCGGCACCAAAGCTCTTTGGAAATCCGGCCTTCACCATGGCTGGTAACAGGATGGAACCAATCGCCACCACGGTGGCCGGGCTTGAACCCGACACCGCAGCAAACAAGGCGCAAGCCACAACACCACCCAATCCCAGACCACCATGCCAGTGGCCCACCATCGATGTAGCGAAGCCAATCATGCGTTTGGCCACTCCGCCGTGCGTCAAGAAATTGCCCGCCAGGATGAAGAATGGGATCGCCATGATCTCAAACTTCTCGATGCCGGTGAATAGCTTAAGCGCCACCGATTCAATCGGCACTTCTGTCAAGAAGAACAGGAACGAAAGAACGGTCAATCCCAGCGAAATCGATATGGGCATGCCTGTGAGCATTAGCACCACGAGCAGGCCCAAAATGATCAGTGCATTCATTGTTGGCCTCCTTTGCCACTCGTCGGTGTGTCGTCGGTATCGACTCCATGGGGATGGAGGTTGTCGTTCATGCGGTAGATGGCATCGTCATTGCCAGGTTCCAGCGGCACTACTTCGTCCAGTCCATCAACGTGGCCATGGTCATGGTGCGGCAATTCGCCAGTTCGCACGAAGTTGAGCGCGACTTGCAGAAACCGGAAACACATCAGGTACGAACCCATGGGAATCACGGCATAGACAATCCAGGTTGGCCATTCCAGGTCAGGCGTCGTTGGACCTTCTGGCGTGTCGCCTATCCCCATTCCAAGTGTTGTGAAGAGCGAATAGTGCATGCCGTTCTCCCACACAAAACGCAAGCCCAGCGTGCCAACAATACCGGTGAACAAAGCGCCCGCCAGCAAGCCAAAAATGACGAACTTGCCACGTCGGCTGTCCGACATGCGGTTGATCAGGACATCCACTCCCACGTGAATGCCGGTGCGGACACCGTAAGCGGCGCCAAACTTGGCCATCCAGACGAACATGATGATGCACAGCTCCTGCGCCCAGCCCATGTTGATCGACAACAGCCAGTCCTGCACGCCGGGGATGGCGTAGCCGGAGGCATAGCGGTGCACCACGGAGGCAAAAATAACCATTGTGGCCGCCCCCATGAGGAATGTGATGATCCATTCCTCGATGTGATCAAGAATCTTCATGACCTCAGCCCGTTTTACAGCTTGGCCGGATCAAACCCGGTTTCTTTGTAAATGCTCTTGATCAGGTCTTTGCCAATGCGTGACTCCATCTCGGTGTGGACCTTGATCGTGGCTTTTTTGAACGCATTGCGCTCCGCAGCGGTAGGGGTGTAGATTTGGGTCTTGCCAGATTTCCTGACGGCTTCCAAGGACTGCTCGTTTTCCTGCTTGGCAATCTGATTGGCATAACGAGTGGACTGCTCCATAGCGTCGTCGAGTTGCTTGCGAATATCCGCTGGCAAACCATCCCAGAACTTCTTGTTGGTAATGACCGCGTAGCCCAGATAACCATGCTCGGTCAACGTCAGGTTTTTCTGAACTTCATGCATCTTTTGTGTGTAGAGATTGGAGATCGGGTTTTCAGTACCATCCACCACACCGGTTTGCAATGCCTGATAAACCTCAGAGAAGGCAAGAACCTGCGGCAGGCTACCCAGCGCGCGCATCTGCGCCTCGAGCACCTTGGAGGACTGGATACGCATCTTCATCCCCTTGAAGTCTGCGGGCGTTTGCATGGGTTTGTTGGCAGAGAACGACTTGAAACCGTTGTCCCAATAGGCCAGCCCTTTGACACCCTTGGCATCGAGCTTGTCCAGCAGCATGCGCCCAACGGGGCCTTGGGTGATTTTGTGCAATGCGTCGTAGTTATCGAACATGAAAGGCAAATCAAAGGCCTCAAACTCCTTGACACCCAGGGGACCAAATTTGGCCAGAGACGGCGCCAACATCTGTACGGCGCCAATCTGCAACGCTTCCATTTCTTCCTTGTCTTTGTAGAGCGTGCTGTTGGCATAGACCTCAACCTTGACCCGGCCCTTGGTCAGTTCCTCGGCCTTTTTCTTGAAATACTCAGCCGCATGCCCTTTAGGCGTGTCATTTGCCACCACGTGGCTGAATTTGATAATGATGGGCTGCTGGGCGAACGCGAGAAGGGAAAACGATCCAACCATCAGACCCAGGGCGAGTGTGCGAAATTTCATGGTGTGTACTCCAGAAGTGAATGTGCAGGTTCGAAGGTTAAACACCTGGCCAAAACTCACAAGTGTGGAGCTCCACTAGGTAATAACCCTAGATGCATATGACTTCACGTACGATCACTGCCTTCACAACAGCGGGTAATGTTCGTGTTTATTGCGTCCAAACTCATTGCGCTCCTGACCCAACCACTGTTGTGGGTGGTGATGCTGCTGATCGGCAGCCTGCTAGTACGACGCCGACCTGCCGTAAGCCGCAGGCTCGTTGGAGTGGGGTTGGTCTTGCTGCTGGTGTTGGGTTGGCAACCATTGCCCAATATGCTGATACACCAACTTGAATCCCAGTACCCGGAAATGCCGCCCGGGGTGAACTTGTCGAACTATGTTGGCGTGATTGTTTTGGGCGGCGCGACCGAACCAGGCTATCTTGCCCAGGCCCACAGCCAGCCATTGTTGAATGACGCTGCCGAACGGATGACAGCTCCTATGGGCTTGTTGCGTGTCAATCCGACCCTGCGCGTTTTGTATACGGGCGGCGAAGGTGCGTTATGGGGAGTCGGCCCCAGTGAAGCAGCACGCGCTCAGGTATTCTTTGAAAACCAGGGACTGCCTCGCGAAAAAGTGCAGTACGAAGCGAATTCGCGCAACACCTTTGAAAACGCCCGCCTCACCGCGCAGCTGCCCAATGTCGACATTGCCCAGCCGTGGTTATTGGTGACGTCGGCGTGGCATATGCCGCGTTCGATGGCAACTTTTACCAAAGCAGGATGGAACGTCACCGCCTATCCGGTCGACTTTAGAACCGGTCCCTCGACGCCATGGACCGAGTATTCGCTGGCATCTGGCATCCGTGATTGGCAACTGGCCCTGCATGAACACATAGGCAGCTTGGCTTACCGCATGGCGGGCCGCATGTAAGGCCCAGTCCCTAAAACTGTAGCCAACACAGACGGTGTCTAAACGGCGGTTCGAGCCAGCACTTTGTCGATTCGTTTGCCCTCCAACCCCGTCACCTCAAACTGCCATCGCGCGCATTCGATACGTTCACCCACGGCAGGCAGTTCACCGGAAACCGCCATCAAGAGTCCGGCAAGCGTGTTGTATCGACCACGGTCTTCCTGCGGCAACTCTTCAATATCCAGGCGAGCCTTGAGTTCGCCCACCGGCATCAAACCGTCCAGAACCCAGGAACCGTCAGGCAAATGGGTCGCCCATGCCTGTGTTTGGGCATCGGGTTTGAGCTCGCCGGTAATGGCTTCGAGCAAGTCGTGTGGGGTCAACAGACCCTGCACCACGCCGTATTCATCCACCACAAATACCATGCGTGCCGACTTGGTTCGGAACTGCTCAATAAGCTCCATGCCACTCAAGGTTTCGGGCACAAACGCTGCGGGCTCTGCGATGGGTTCAATGCTACCTTCGTGATCCACGCCCAGTTCCAACAAGCGCGCGACACTTACCAACCCCACAACCTGGTCCAGTGAACCACGGCAAACCGGGTACCAGGAATGTGCGCCGTTGTTGCCGCCCGTGCTGGCCTGCGCGAGGCACTGTGCCACGGTGGAAGTGGACTCCATCCACTCGATGTCGGCACGTGGCAGCATCATGGACGGCAGGGTACGGTCGTCCAGATCAAACACGTTGCGCACCATCTGGTGTTCATGTTGCTCGATGATCCCGGCATCGACCCCTTCAACCAAGCTGGCCGTTATCTCCGCTTCGGTCACCGCTCGGGTGTCGGTTGTGTCAATGCGTAACAAACGCAACATGGCATGGGTGCATACCGACAGCAAACGAACAAACGGTTTGGCCACGATGGCCATCCAGGTCATGGGGCGTGAAACCAGACGTGCCACCGTTTCTGGATACAACTGACCAATACGTTTGGGAACAAGTTCGCCAAAAAGGATAGTGACAAAGGTAATAACAGTCACCACCAGCGCTGTGGCCGATACCTCGGCGACGCGGTGTGAGACCGCCAGATTGGCCTGCAACCACTGAGCCAGACCATCACTGAACGCAGCCTCTCCCACAATCCCGTTGAGCATGCCGATGGAGGTAATTCCAACCTGAACCGATGACAGAAACTGGGTGGGATTTTCCAGCAAGACCAGCGCGGCCAACGCCCCTTTGTCGCCCGCGTCCGCCATGTTTTGCAGACGCACTTTGCGGCTGGCCGTCAACGCCAGCTCCGACATGGCAAATGCGCCATTGAGCAGCGTGAGCAGCACGATCAGAATAAATTCCATGGAACCCAAGCGAGAATGAACACATGGCACTTTACCTGATTGGCGACGTGCAGGGCTGCGACGCAGCACTGCAACGCCTGCTTGACACCCTGGATTTTTCCCCCAGCCGCGACACGCTCTACCTACTGGGTGACCTGGTCAACCGCGGACCCGACTCTGCCGCCGTGTTGCGCCGACTGATGGGCTATGGCGACGCCGCTCGCTGCCTGTTGGGCAACCATGACCTGAACCTGCTGGCGGTGGCGCAGGGGGTGCGCAAACCGCACCGCAAGGACACGCTGGGCTGTGTACTGGATGCACCCGACCGCACCGCCATGTTGCGCTGGCTGCGCCACCAACGCATGGCCATTCTGTTGCACCGGGGTGCTACTCCGCTGCTGATGGTTCACGCCGGTGTGCTGCCAACCTGGACGGTCGAACAAACCGCTGCACTGGCGCGGGAAGTGGAAACGGTTTTACAGGGTGGGCAGGCGGCAGACTTCTACCACTGCATGTACGGCAATGCACCCAGCCAGTGGCACGCCAACCTGGCTGGCATGGACCGGCTGCGAGTGATCGTCAACGCCCTCACCCGCCTGCGCTTTTGCACGGCCCAAGGCGCAATGGAATTTGACACGAAAGAAGGGGCAGCGGGAGCCCCGGCGGGTTACCTGCCGTGGTTTGACATTCCCAACCGCCAGACCGCCAGCGCGACGGTAGCATTTGGCCACTGGTCGACTTTGGGCTGGCTGGGGCGGGAGGACGTCCTATCCATGGACACCGGCTGTGTCTGGGGCGGTGCCTTGAGCGCACTGCGCTTTAACCTGCAGGACGCCACACAAGAACTGATTCAGGTGCAGTGCGAAGCCGAGCAAAAGCCCGGCCAATAGCGCTATTCCGAACGGAACAATGCCGCGACCTTGACCTTGTGCTTGATGTTGGCCGAAATACTGCGTGACGCAGGTTTTGCACTGGCCTCCCACGAGGGCGCGGCCGCAGCTTCGCCGACTGCTTTGGGCTCATACGGTTTGTCAAAGAACGGGTCGCGCGCAGCTTGCACGGGCCGACTGTAGTCGCCGCGCGGTGCACGAGGTGCGCGCGTGGTGTAGGTATCGTCCCGGGTAGCACGGCTGCTATCGCCCCGTCCGGTGCGTCCGCCAGTGCGGCCGTTGTCGCCACCGCTGTCGTCTCCATCGTGAGAATACATGCGTCGGCCATCGTTGATGCGGCCCTGCTTGCGGATGTCGGGGGCGTCTTCGTCGTATTCCACCGCCTCGAGTTCGATCTTGGTCTTGATCAGCTTTTCGATGTCACCGACCAGGCGGGCATCATTATTGCCACCGACAAAGCTCACGGCCAGACCGGCAGCGCCCGCACGACCAGTGCGGCCAATGCGGTGGATGTAGTCTTCGGCGTTGAACGGAATGTCAAAGTTGAACACGCAGGGCACGTCCTTGATGTCCAGGCCGCGGGCCGCCACATCGGTACACACCAACAAGTCGACTTCGCCCTTTTTGAACGCTTCCAGCGCTTTCAAACGCTCGTCCTGGCTCTTGTCACCATGCAGGGCCGTAGTCTTCAGGCCTTCGCGCTCCAGCGTACGGGCCAGACGGGCACAACCGAGCTTGCTATTCACAAAGACAAAGGCCTGCTTCATACCGCGGGACTTCAGAATCTGGTGAAGCGCGTGTCGTTTTTCGTCTTCGGGCACGCTGTAAAAATGCTGCTCCACCGTGGAAGCCGTTGCATTGGCACGCGCGACCTCGATGGTGACCGGGTTTTGCAGGTAACTGTTGGCCAGACGCCTGATTTCGGGCGAGAAGGTGGCCGAAAACAGCAATGTGGTCCGTTGCTTGGGCAGGTAGGACAGGATGCGCTGCAGGTCGGGCAAAAAGCCGATGTCCAGCATGCGGTCGGCTTCGTCCAGCACCACATACTCCACCTGGTTCAGCACGGCATTCTTGGCTTCGATGTGGTCCAGCAGACGCCCAGGAGTGGCCACCAAAATCTCGACGCCGCGCTTCAACTCCAGCGTCTGGGGCTTCATGTCCATGCCGCCAAACACCACGGCACTGCGCAGATTGGTGTACTTGGCGTAAAGCTTGACCTGTTGTGCCACCTGATCGGCCAGTTCGCGCGTGGGCAGCAGCACCAGGGCGCGCACCGGGTGGCGGGCCGGTGAGGTGGAGCTGTTTTCGTGCTTCAGCAATCGGTGCAACAACGGCAGCGAGAAAGCCGCCGTCTTGCCGGTGCCGGTCTGGGCAGCGCCCATCACGTCTTTGCCAGTGATCACCACGGGAATGGCCTGGGCCTGGATGGGGGTCATGGACTCGTAGCCCATCTCACTCACGGCGCGGGCCAGAGGGGCCGCAAGCTGTAACTGGGCGAACGCCATGATCGGCGTATCCGAGTTCAGTTCGTTAGAAATTTCAGTAGGAGCGGGGATATTCAGTTCAGTATTCAAGTCGGTCATGCATAGCAAAAAAAGGTGCTATCCGTCCGATAGCTGATGGGCACCCAACGCTGGGACCGCCCCGTATTATCCCCTAGTCTCAAAGTTGACGGGCGGAAAACGTGTCGCAAGCCTTGACGCTGCCGTTTTGCATGCCGTTGGCAAACCAGCGCTGGCGCTGGGCGCTGGTACCGTGGGTGAAGCTTTCCGGTACGACCTCCCCCCCACTGCTGCGCTGCAAGGCATCATCACCGATCCGGGCCGCAGCATTGATGGCCTCATCCACATCACCCTGCTCCAGCAGCTGGCGCGCATTGTTGGCATGGTGCGCCCACACACCGGCAAAACAATCGGCTTGCAATTCCAAACGCACACTCAGGACGTTGTATTCGGCCTTGCTGACCCGGCCTCGCAGTTGATCGACCTTGTTGCTGATTCCCATCAGGTTTTGCACATGGTGACCCACTTCATGAGCAATCACGTAAGCCTGAGCGAAGTCACCTGGCGCGCCCAATCGGGTTTTCAGGGTTTCATAAAACCCCAGATCGATATACACCTTCTGGTCTGCCGGACAGTAAAAAGGACCCATTGCCGACTGGCCCTGACCACAGGCCGTCTGCGTAGTGCCACGAAACAGCACGAGTTGGGGGTCCTTGTACGTAGCGCCACCTTTGGCAAACAAGTCTTTCCACACATCCTCGGTATCCGCCAAAACGGTTGACACAAATTTGGCCATACGATCGTCGGCGGGTGGGCGTTGGGCCGGTGCCTGCTGCACCTGCGCCGCTGGCGCCCCACCCTCGCCACTGAGCATGCCCAAAATCGTCAACGGGTTGATTCCGAATATCCAACCACCCAGCAAAGCAACCACAATGGTGCCAATACCGATGCCCCGGCCACCGAAACCAGCGCCGATCGAGCGCCCAGCACTGCCCTCACTGCGGCGATCCTCCACGTTGTCGGATTCGCGATTGCCTTCCCATTTCATGGCTTATCTCCCTATATTCATGGCCGCAAAATGGCCTGGTGTTTCAAGGTCTGGACACAAACCGTGCTGACCCCGCCCGCTCGCTATCAATTAATGAGCAAATGAAATAGATAATACGAGGGCTAAGTCGATATTAGTTCATCAGGAGTGTGTGTTGGATTCTGCGCTGTTTATCAAGGCTGTGATTCTGGGTGTCGTCGAAGGCCTTACCGAGTTTCTTCCCATTTCCAGTACCGGACACCTGATCCTGGCAGGGTCATTGCTGGGGTTTGTGGATGCAAAGGCCAAAGTGTTTGACATCGCCATTCAAACCGGTGCCATTTTTGCCGTCATTCTGGTGTACTGGCAGAAAATTCGCGTCACCTTGCAAGACTTGCCAACAAAAAGAAAGGCCCAGCAATTTGCCCTCAATGTGCTGATTGCCTTTCTCCCGGCTGTTGTCTTGGGTCTGATATTCGGCAAGGCCATCAAAGCCCATTTGTTCAACCCCATGGTGGTCGCCACGACATTCATCATTGGCGGCTTCATCATTCTGTGGGCCGAAAAACGCCAAAACTCAGGCGAAAACACGGTCCAGGTTAGCGATACGGACGACATGGAATGGCGTCTGGCACTCAAAATCGGGTTGGTGCAATGCCTGGCCATGATCCCCGGCACCAGCCGCAGCGGTGCAACCATCATTGGCGGCATGCTGCTCGGCCTGTCGCGCAGGGCCGCAACGGATTTTTCGTTCTATTTGGCCATACCCACGCTGATTGGCGCCGGCGTCTACAGCTTGTACAAGGAACGTGCCGTTCTCGGTATGAACGATATCCCGTTGTTTGCCGTGGGCCTTGTGGCATCGTTTTTAAGTGCCTGGATCTGTGTACGGTGGTTGTTGCGATTTATTGCCAGCCACAGCTTTGTCGGTTTTGCCTACTACCGTATCGTGTTTGGCATCATTGTGCTGGTCACGGCGTGGACAGGCACGGTGGTCTGGGCCGATTAAGGGCCGACCGCCAGCGGCTAATTCGGGTTTTCAGAGGCAAAGTTGAGCAGCGCGGCCTCGATGGCCGCCGCAGTCGCCATAGGCTTTTCCATTGGAAAAAGGTGGCTTCCGTCGAGCATGGTGATCCGGCCTTTGGCGATCTTTTCGGTGCTGGCCATGCCCACCTGTTTCATTTCGTGTGAGTTCAACCCCCCGATAAACGCAACCGGGCATTTGAGCGGCTGGCGTGCCAACAAGCGCTCCAGATTGTCTGGAACGGTGTTGTAAAACTGGGTTTCGACGTGGCGATCGAAGCACAACACCCGCTTGTCGCCTGATTCCATTGTGCAATGGGTGACATAGTCCATCAGCACCTCATCTTCCCATTTGGCAAAGGCTTTTTTGTGGCGAAAGTGTGCATAGGCCTCGGTTACCGTCGGCCAGCTGGTACGCCGGTGACGGCTGACCGCACCCGGCGACAGCGAACCCATCATCTGGGTGGTTTTCATGACGCCCACCGCGGTTGAACGCCAGCCGCCCAGAATCGGTGAATCGACCAGTACCACGCCCAGTGCCAATTCCGGGTTGCGTGACGCCGCCATCACGCTCAGAAAGCCGCCCAGCGAGTGACCAACCAACCATACAGGCTTACCGGTTTGAGCGACTGCGGCGCTGGTGAAATCGATCAGTTGTTGCACCACCTGCGGCCAGTTGTTTGTGACCGGGTAGCGCGTGTCGTGGCCAACCATTTCCAGCGCCTTGACAGTGAAACCCCTGGCCTCCAAGTGGCCAAACAACACACGGTAGGTGCTCGCAGGAAAACTGTTGGCGTGCGAAAAGACGATGGTTGACATACGCAGCAGACCGCAGGCAGCGTCAGATTAACTTCTCTTGAGGCGTCGTGATCTTCCGTAGCGGCAGGCTACGCAACGATCCCACCAGCAAAGGCACACTGGTCTGCCCGCCGTCCCACATGGGGTCTTCGATGCTGTCAAACACCTCGCGCAACTTCTGGCCCCAGTTGTCATGCAGCATTTTGAAGTACGGATTGTTGTCATCGATACACACGATGCGGTTGGTCTGGAACTGGTTCGCTTCGTACACCACCATATCGAGCGGCAGACCCACGGACAGATTGGATTTCAGGGTCGAGTCCATCGACACCAGCGCACACTTGGCGGCCTCATCCAGCGGCGTGAGGGGCGTTATCACACGGTCGAGTACGGGTTTGCCGTATTTGGACTCACCCACCTGAAAATACGGCGTCTCGGGTGTCGCTTCGATGAAGTTACCCGCGGAATAGACCTGGAACAGGCGCATGCCTTCCCCCTGAATCTGGCCACCAAAGATCAGCGACACATTGAAGTCCACACCGGCCTGCTGCAAGGACGCTGCGTCACGGTCATGGACCTTGCGAATCGCCGAGCCCAAAACCCGTGCGGCATCGAACATACTCTTGGCATTCCAGATCGTGATGCCTTCGTCACTTTCATGGTCCTTGAGCTTCTCAATCTGCAGAATTTCCCGCACCGACTGGGAAATGCTCAGGTTTCCGGCGGACAGCAGCACCATGAAGCGATCGCCGGGCTTTTCATAAACAATCATCTTGCGGAAGGTGCTGATCTGGTCCAGCCCGGCATTGGTGCGGGAATCTGAGAGGAACACCAAGCCGGCGTTGAGTTTGATGGCGACGCAGTAAGTCATGTGTTAGGACGTTTGGGGAAAACCCTAGAGTGTATCGACGGCGGCAATCCGAAGTCCCCAGATCAGGCAGTCCCGCCCAGTCACGGCTTCGCGTTGAGCCGCTTAACACCAGCCACAAACCGCTGCAAAGCTTCTGACAGCACCCCCCGCGGAATCATGATCTCGATCAGCTGAAACTGGCCGCGGGTCGCAATGGCATGGTCCAGCGCTGCTTTAAGCTCGGCGCGCGTGTGCACCCGTACCCCGGCGCCGCCCATGCCAGCGGCCATGTGGGCAAAGCCCCATTCGTCCAGGTCGGTGAATTTGGACTCGGGCTGGAAGGTGCGCAGCATTTCCCAACTGGCGTTGTTGAAGACCAGCACGATGGGGTCCCAGCCATAGCGCTTGCAGTTGCCCAGTTCCCAGCCCGTCATCTGAAAGGCGCCGTCGCCTACCAGAATCAGCGGACGTTGCCCCGTTTCGGCCTGCAGGCCAAGGCCGGCCGGCACACCAAAACCCATGGTGGCGTAGTAGCCCGGGCCTACCAGCGCGGTGTGCTCGATGTCCATCGCGGTGAACAGGCAATCGCCCACGTCCGAGGCAATGGGCATGCGGCCATGCTCGGCCATCAGGTCGTTGACCGCCGTGGCGATGTCGTTGGGGGCGATGGTGGCACCGTCGGCCACCAGGCCGCGCGGGAACACCTGGCG
>ERZ724520.401-NODE-401-length-23547-cov-5.293717_pt1 | contig 23547 bp, 26 predicted proteins | sample MGYA00376053_ERZ724520 | MGnify/ENA primary metagenome ERZ724520 (study PRJEB28724, sample SAMN07190886) | activated sludge metagenome | isolation source: activated sludge of sewage treatment plant in Hong Hong | place: USA: Christiansburg, Virginia | collected...
ACGGTAAACAAAGGCAGATAAGATTTCTTTGAAACTAAAAAATAAACCTCTACAAAAATGTAGAGGTTTATTTTTTTATAGGGCTTTAATTTATGGAGCCAATCTATTTATTTTCCAAGCATTGTTTTCCAATCGGGTATATTGAATTCTATCGTGCAAACGACTCACCCTGCCTTGCCAAAATTCTATACTTTGAGGTATCACTAAAAAGCCGCCCCAATTGTCTGGTAATGGCACTTCTACACTTATATATTTTTCTTCTAATTCTTTATATCTATTATCTAAAATAGCTCGACTTTCCAATACTTGACTTTGTGGCGAAGCGATTGCTCCGATTTGACTTTCTTTGGGCCTAGAATGGAAATATTGCTCCGCAATATTTCTGTCTATTTTTTGTACAATTCCTTCTATGCGTATTTGTCGTTCTGCCCACCAAAATAATAAAGCAACTTTTGAATTTTCTTGTATTTGCTTTCCTTTGTGACTGTCATAATTGGTATAAAAGGAAAAACCTGCGTCACTAAAATCTTTTAATAAAACCATACGAGCTGAAGGCTGTCCATCTTTTCCAACAGTGGCAATGGTCATCGCGTTTGGTTCTGGAATTTTTATTTCTACTGCATGATTGAACCAATTTTTAAATTGAACGAAAGGATTTGAATGGCAATCTTCTTCTAATAAAAAAGAAGACTGATAGCTTTCGCGCATATTATACAATTCATCTTTTGACATTTTTGTTATATTTGATAAATAATAAAGATACATGCAATATAACACCAAACGAGATAATTCAGGTAATTATAAAAATGTAATTTTACCATTAATTATTATTTCCAATATTTTTCCATTGTATGGTGTTATCTATTATAATTGGACTTTTTTTTCGGTAGTTTATATTTACTGGCTTGAATTATTAATTAGCAGCACATTTAGTTTATTAAAAATTTTGCTGGCAAAAGGAGATCCAACTGCCACCTTTTCTACTAAATTATGGATAGCTTTTGTTTTTTTTCTGATTAGAACGGGTATTTTTTTCTTTTATTTATTATTTATCATCACATTTTTGGGTCTGTTTATTCCTGCCCAACAGCCGGACGGTGCTTCAGGAATAGTAGGTATGGCGCAAGCAATCTATTTGAAAGAAGATTTTTATAAAATGGCTGTTTTAAGTTTTTTATTGTATAACCTGATGGATTTTATAGTGCACTTTATTTTGAACAACACTTATAAAACAGCTCTACCAAAGGACAATGCCGGTATTTTGGATATTCATATTTTTATTGTTCATATTGTGGTGGTATTGGGAAGCTTCCTGTATATGAGTACTACTACTCGGTTGAATTGGGATCATAAAGCGGCTATAATAGTTTGTGTCGGTCTGTTTGTAATAGTGAAAATTTTTGCAGATATTATTAGGCACTCAAGTTTGTTTAACCCGAAACAGGAAGATACAACTGGAACTTATATTTGATTATTTTTTTTAATAAAAAAAGGCTCGTTAGAAAACGAGCCTTACAAAACCAAAAACTATCTACTATAAATTTTTTACTAAATCTGTTTTTTCAATATATCCTTTATGAGTCCAAGTTTCTTTTCCTTTTTCAAATTTCTTTATAATAGGAATAGCTACAATGCCTAAGTCGCTTGCTAATTTTTTATTCTCATCTATATTCAATCGAATTATTTTCACCTTTCCTTGGTATTCTTTTGCTAATTCATTCAACATAGGCTCCATTTTTAAGCAAGGCGCACACCAGGGGGCATAGTAATCAACTATTACTGTTGTATCAGAAGTTATCATTTGTGTGTAAGCTTCTTTTGATATTTTATCTTGTTCCGGTACACTTGCGGCAATGGGTAAATTATCCGCTTGCCATGCCAAGATGCCCCCTTTTAAATTGATGACATGTTTAAATCCGTTGCTTCTCATATAACCAGCTGCTCCTGCGCTTCTTGCACCTGATAAGCAATACACTAAATATGTTTTGTCTTTATCTAAACCTGCTACTTTGTCGGCAAATTCAGGGCCGTTGTAGTCAATGTTTTGAGCTTTTTCAATAAAACCGCCAGCAAATTCTCCAGGTGTTCTTACGTCTAAAATAACCACCTCTGGAGATTTTTTTATTTTGTCGCTAAATGCTTTGGCATCTAATGATTGTTCTGCGTTTTGCGAGTTGCATGCTGCCGAAAAAAGTACGATGGACAATAGGAAGGAGAATAATTTTATATTCATGATAATTGTTTTTTTTGATAGATTGATTAACTGTATTGACGAATAATTTTTTCTAATTGTTTGGCAGGCACTACACCAGATTGTCGCCATTTTGGTTGGCCGTTTTTGAACAAAATAAGTGTAGGAATACTTTGTATTTGATATTGTGAAGATACACGGGCATTTTTATCTACATTTATTTTAAGGATGGTAACATTGCCTTCCATTTTGTGTTTTAATTCTTCCAAAATGGGATGCATTACTTTGCAAGGGCCGCACCAATCTGCATAAAAATCTACCAATACAGGCTTGTCTGATTTTATATAATCTGCAAATGATTTTTTATTAGCTGTTTGCATCTTTTTGATTTTTAATTTCTGTAAATTCTACTTCCTCCGGAGTGTCTTTTGGTGAAAAAGTATTTGTTGGGGTACATCCACTGGCTCCACAACATCCGGTATTGGTTAATGCTTGATAAAGAAAAAAAACGCCTAATGCACCAAACAATGCATCGTGAATTTGCAGTGATTGTACAATAATTATAACACTCAACGCTAAGCGTATCATGCGAATAATATTCCAATTATTGACAAGATTATATTTGAATGTTTCTATCATTTTATTTTACTTTTTGTTGCAATCCGTACCATCCACCGCCATTATATACTTCTTTAAATCCATTGGATTGCAAAATGTTTTTTGCCTGGGCACTTCTCATACCTGATGCACAACAAGTAATTACGGGTTTGGTTTTATCTAATTTAGAATAATGATTAGACAAATTATTCAATGGAATGTTTAAAGAATTTTTTATGTGTCCTCCTTGATATTCTGCTTTTGTTCTTACATCTACGATGGTAGCTCCTTGTTGCATTAATTGTTTATAGTCTGCTTTAGGTCCGAATCCTAAAAGACTTTTCATTTTTTCTAACATAAATCTTGTTTTTTATTTTTCTATTAATGATTATGAAGAAAATAACAAATGGAATTTATTTGTCGTTTTCTTTTTTTCTAGTTGAAAATTTGAATGGCCAATATAGTGGGCAAAAACTTATGGAGCTTGTTATGATAAAAACTGCTCCCATGGCAAGTAATATAATAGCTAAAGTGCCATTGATTATATGTGTGAAATATAAAATAGCAATGATAACTGCAGCTACTATTCGTATAATTTTGTCCGCTGTGCCTATATTCTTTTCCATAATTTATAATTTATGATACAAAATTACAGTGGAATATAGAATTTATCAGTTACAAATGTTACAAATCCTTTAGTAGCTTAATTTGATTTCTATACAATAGTAGTTTTTTTTCGTTTTCCAAATTTTTGAGTAATCTGGAAATAACGACTCGGGAAGTAGCTAATTCATCTGCAATTTGCTGGTGCGATAAATTGATTAAAGTAGAATTGGTTGCTTTTGATTTTTCTTTTAGGTAAGTAATTAGTCGTTCATCTAATTTTTGAAATGCAATTTGGTCTATGGTTTTTAATAATTCATTGAATCGATTTTGTATGGTTTTCATTACAAAACTTTTCCAGCTTGGATATTTTACCAACCATTGATCCATTACGCCAATAGGAACTGTTAATATTTCTACCTCTTCCTCTGCTACTGCTTTTATTTCGCTGGGATGTTGTTGCATACAACAAGTGAATGTCATAGCGCAACTTTCTTTGGGGTTAACGTAATACAATAAAAGTTCTTTTCCATCGTCGTCAATTCTAGAAACTTTTACAGAGCCTTTTAGAATGATAGGAATTTGGCGAACGGTTTCGCCTATATCTAAAATTACATCGCCCGCCTTTACCGTAATAAATTTAGATTTAGCATGGAGTTCTTTAATTAATCCGGGTTCAAATATTTCTCTGAAGATGTCCAAAGTTTCCATGATTAAAAATATAAAAAAATATGAATATAAAAAATTAACGCATGGTCATTCTGCGTTCACTATCTAATTTTAGTGCGGTGGCTATCATAAAAGTGAAAGACATTAAAGAGGAACCTCCATAGCTTAAAAAGGGTAATGGAATACCAATGACGGGCAATAAACCGATAGTCATTCCAATATTTATTACAACGTGGGTAAAAATGATGGCAACTACTGAGTATATATAAACTCTACCATAAGGGCTTCGCTGTCGGTCTGCAAGCAGTAATAAGCGTTGTAACATTAATACATAAACACCAATTAATATTATAGAGCCCATGAAACCCCATTCTTCACCGATGGCAGAAAATATAAAATCGGTGCTGGTTTCTGGAACGTAATTGTATCTGGTTTGGGTGCCTTGTAGATAGCCCTTTCCGATGATTCCACCGGAGCCTATGGCAATTTTTGATTGATTTAGATTGTATGCAATACCACGTCTTGCTTCTTTAGACATTTCTTTTCCTAAAATTACATTGATTCTGTCTCGTTGATGTTTTTCCAAGACATTGTTAAAAATATAACTTACGGAATAAGTGTAAAAACAGGTACCAATCATTAATATGGCAAATACTTTTACCAATAATTTATTCATCCAGTTCCAGTAGATTAGTACAGAAAAAAGAACCATGCTGATAGCTATGATAAGGTATTGATTGATCATTAAGGATAGTACAGAAACAACTATCATGTATAACCCAAAAAATATGACTAAATCGGATAGTCCCTCTCTGTTTAAAACAAAAATGAAAGCGGCAAATACCAATCCAGAGCCAGCATCGCCTTGTGCTGCCACTAATAGTAAAGGCAATCCGATGATGGCATAGGCTATCAAATGTTCTTTGCGTGTGATGAAACGCATGCGAGGAGTGTCGAAAAATTTAGCTAATGCCATTGCCGTTCCAAATTTTGCAAATTCTGATGGTTGTAATTTGAAAGCACCTAAATTAATCCAATTCTGTTGTCCTTTTGTTTTTTGCCCAACCAATAATACTAATATCAATAATACAATGACCATTCCATACATTGGGTAAGAGATAAGTTGTAAAATTCTTCTATCAAAACCTAAAATAGAAATCATCATCAATCCGGCAACGAGTGCCCATACGGTTTGTTTTATGTAGCTGTATTTAAAATTTAGCATAGAAGCACTTATTGCGCTTCCATTATATTCTGATGCAAAAATGGATAGGATACCAAGTATTACTAAGAATAAATAGCAATACAATACAGTACTGTCAATAGGGTCATATCCGCGTTTGTTTGGTTGCATAATTATTCTTGAAAAATATCTCCTTCTTTAGGTTTTACAATAGCATCGTTTGGTTTGAAATTTTTTGTACTTTCTTTTTCTTTTTTTTCTTTTGTTGTTTTAATGGAATCTGCGATTGCTTGTATTCTGTCTTTTTTAATTTTTTCTTTAGCTAAAGAATCTTGTCGAAGTTGTTGTGGTGTTTTAGGAATTCCAACTTCTAAGTCATCAGAGATTATACGTGCTTTAAACATGCGTTCTTGTAAAGGAATTCGTTTGGTGGCAATTGTGTCGTGTAAATATTTTTCTACCATTAAAGATGCGATTGGAGCAGCATAAGTAGCTCCAAATCCTGCATTTTCAACAAAAACAGCAATGGCAATTTTAGGATTTTCTTTAGGGGCAAATCCAGAAAAGATAGAGTGGTCTTTACCGTGTGGATTTTGTGCAGTTCCAGTTTTTCCGCAAAAAGAAATATCCGGAATTTTTGCTCCGCGCGCAGTTCCCTCCAATACCACTTTTTCTAAACCGTCTATCACGTAACGATAGAATACGGTGTCTATATTGGTTGTAATTTTTTGTTTTGTAATATTTAATTTTTGATGTTCCTTTATTAAGGAGCGTCCAACCCTTGGTGAGTAGTAATATCCTTTGTTGGCAATGATAGCCATGGCATTTGCAATTTGTAATGGAGTGGCTAATACTTCGCCCTGTCCGATTGAATTGGAAATAATGGTGGAGGCTTTCCATTTTCCTTCTCCAAATATTTTATTGTAATATTTTACCGATGGTAAATTTCCTTTTTTTTCACCATAAAGATCAATGCCTAATTTTTTCCCATACCCTAATTGGCTCATCATGTCCCACCATTTTTGATAACCGATAGCAGGTGAAGCAAAGGTAGAATCCATGATAAAATCATTATATACTTTGCAAAAATAAGAGTTGCAGGAGTATTGTAACGCTGTTTCCACATCGGGAATTCCATGCACACCGTGACATTTTACTACGTGATTTCCCACTCTATAACCACCGGGGCAAAACCAAGACCATTTTTCGCCATGTATATGCTGTTGTAGCATTACTAAAGCTACAGCGGCTTTAAAGGTGGAACCTGGCGGATACATTGCTTGAATGGGTCTGTTTAGTAAAGGCTTGTAATAATTTTTAAATAGTACATTAAAATTATGTCGTCTATAGCGTCCGGTTAGTAAATTTGGGTCGTAACCTGGGCTGCTGACATACGCTAATATTTCTCCAGTAGAGGGTTCTATGGCTACGATTCCTCCTACTTTTCCTTGCATTAATTTTTCGCCATACGCTTGTAATTCTGCATCTAATCCTGTTACCATATCCCATCCGGCTATTGGTTGTATGTCGTCTTTTCCATCTTTGTATCTTCCTTTATAAGTATTTTTTACATCTACTACTTGGAAAGAATAGCCTTTTTCTCCCCGCAATAAACTGTCGTAATATCGCTCAATTCCTGTGGTGCCTATATAGTCGCCTAATTCATAAAATCCATTAGATTCTTTTATATCTTTTTCAGTCACTTCACTTAAGTATCCAAATACTGCAGCTCCTGATTTATAAGGATAGCTGCGCACTGTTCTTGTTTGAACAGAAAAAGAGGGGAATTCATAAAGGTGTTCTTGAAATTTTGCAAATGTTTGAGGGTCTAATAGTTTAATAAATGCTGTTGGTTTATTGGGAGTAGTACGCATAATTTCATCTAATTTTTTGCGTACATATTGTACATCGGTTCCCAAAAGTTCACAAAGTTTTAAGGTGTCTAATTCTTTTGTAATATTCCATTGTACTAAAATATCATATACAGCATCGTTGTAAACCATTACTTTTCCTTTTCTGTCTATCATTAAGCCTCTTGAAGGGTAAATAGTGGTTTTTTTTACAACGTTGTCGTGTGCTCTTAGTTTGTATTCAGGAGTTAATACTTGTAAAAAGAATAATTTTATAATAAGAATAGTAGTAGCAATGTATATTGCTTTTCTGAGAATGCCACTGTCATTATTATTACTATGTTTCATGTGTTGTACTACTGAATATTTCTCTTAAAAGAAAAGCAAATCATCCATACCAATGTTAAAGAACCGGCAAGGCTGATAAGAATCTTAAATATAGTAGAGAAAAAGTTAGTAAAAGAAAAAACTTCTAAAAAGAAATATAAAAAATGGTGGATAGAGAACATGATTAAGGAATAGTAGAAAAACCAAATAAACCCTTGTTGTGAAAGGCTTGGAACATCTAATTTTCCCCATCCTGAGCGTGGTTGAAAGGTGTCTAAAACAAAGCTTCTGGAATAACCTACTGCTGTAAGTGCAGCGGTATGTAATCCGCCACCATTACTAAAAATATCAATAATTAAACCAGCCATAAAGGATAAAATTAAGACGCTTAATCGTGGTGTAAATACTGGCAATAGAATAATAGCAAGTGGAACAATCATAATGTATGCACGCCCGATGGGTAATTCATTTAATAGTAATACTTGTACCGCTATCAGCAATATAAATCGAATGGTATTGGTTAAAATGAATTTACTATTCATTGCTAATTTGTTTTTCTAATGCATCTAATTCTTTTTTCTTTTCATTTTTTACTACATATACATATCGTAAGGAACTAATATCGTTGGTTAGTTTTACATCTATATTAAAAAAACTGGTGCTTTCATCTGGTTCTAAACTTTTTACAATGGCTACGGGTAAATCTGGAGGAAAAATAGATGAAAACCCAGCCGTTATAATGGTGTCATTTTTTTTGATGGGTAAAGTTTTGCTAAATCCATCTACTTGTAAAATGAATGGATTGTCACCTTTCCAATTTAAATTGCCAAGCGCATTTGTTTTTTTATGTCGAACTCCAATGAGTGTTTTTACACTTATGACAGAAATGGCTAAAGAGAAATGTTCTGAAACATTGGTGATAATACCAACTACACCATTGCTACTGATTACACCTAGTCCTTTTTGAATTCCATCAATAGTGCCTTTGTCAATGGTTATATAATTGACACTCTTATTAATGCTGTTGTTTACAATATTTGCAGGAATATAATTGAAACGATAAGTGTTGGCATTTTTAAGGAGAGAGGAGTCAATTGGTATATTATTTTGAAGGGTCAATTGTTGTTTTAATTGAGCATTTTCTTTCAATAAAATTTCATTGTTTTTTCCGAGATGAATGAATGTGTTGATACCGTGAGCATATTCCATAATAGTTCCGGTAATGGTTCCAGAGGTATTTAAAAAACGTACTTCTTGATATTTATGAGATTTATAAACTAAAGTAAGTGCAAAAATTTCTAATAACACAAAAGTAATGAGTACATAAAAACGAGAGAGTAAGTAATATATGCCACGCATAATGCTATTAGCTCATCAAAAAGGTGTAACGGTGTCTGTTTTTTAGTGCTATACCAGTTCCACGTACTACTGCACGAAGTGGATCGTCGGCTATTTGTACTGGTAATTTTGTTTTCATGGCTATTCGTTTGTCCAAACCACGTAACAATGCGCCACCGCCGGTTAAGTAAATTCCTTTTCTATAAATATCAGAAGCCAACTCTGGAGGAGTAGATTCTAAGGCTTTCATGATAGCTTCTTCTATTTTTGAAATAGATTTATCTAAGCAACCTGCAATTTCTGTATAAGCAACTGTTACTTGCTTAGGAATCCCCGTTAATAAGTCACGCCCGTGTACCGCAAAATCTTCTGGTGGATTTTCTAAATCTTGAAGGGCAGAACCCACGTGTATTTTTACTTGCTCGCCGGTACGTTCTCCAATTAATATATTATGCTGACGTCTGATATATTCTACAATATCCAAAGTAAAATCATCGCCTGCTACGCGGATAGATTGGTCTGTAACGATACCAGACAAAGCAATCACTGCAATATCCGTAGTACCGCCACCGATATCAATAATCATATTGCCTTCGGGTAATTCTACATCTAACCCAATTCCTAAAGCACCCGCCATTGGCTCATGAATTAGGTAGCGTTCACGAGCATTAGCATGTTCGGCGCTTTCAATTACTGCACGTTTTTCTACTTCTGTTACGCCAGATGGAATACAAATCACCATAGTTAGAGAAGGACGAAACCAACGGCTTTTTTCTGTCATCATGGCTATTAATCCACGAATCATAGCTTCGGCAGCTGTAAAATCGGCAATTACGCCATCTTTCAGCGGTCGGATAGTTTCAATATTTGCATGTGTTTTTTCATGCATCATCATTGCCTTTGTACCTACTGCTATTACCTGATTTGTTTTCTTGTCTATAGCAACAATGGATGGTTCATCCACTACTACTTGATCTTTATAAATAATCAGCGTATTTGCTGTTCCTAAGTCTATCGCAATTTCTTTATTCAGAAAGCTAAATAATCCCATTTTTATCCTCTTAAACTATTGTAAATATAAAGAAACAAAAGTAAGACATATAAACGACATTATAATAGTACAACAAAAATTTAATTTTTGTTAGCAAATAGCTTTGTAATGGTTAAGGCAAAGTAATATTCTATTTAATTAAATATAATTTTAGAATAAAAAGAATATGTTTATTTCCCTCGATAAATGCAACCACTGCTGGTGGTTTCGTTCACTTCTATTTTGGATAATAAGGGCAAAAGAGGTTTCATTTTATCCCATATCCATACAGCCAATTTTTCACACGTTGGATTTTCTAATCCTTCTATATTGTTTAACATAGAATGGTCTAATTGATTTAATATCGGAGTGAATACGTCTTTGATGTCTGTAAAATCCATTACCCAACCTATTTCGGGGTCGAGTTCGCCATTTATAGAAAGTTTGACACGATAAGAATGCCCGTGTATGTTTTTGCAAGGATGATTATCGCCAACATTGGGCAAGAAATGTGCTGCTTCAAATCTAAATTCTTTATATATTTCCATAAATTACTTGGATGTATGATGTTATTAAACGCACAAAAATAATAAAAATTTGGATTTATACTTGATACATGCTTTCAATCGCTGCTTTATATACTTCGTTTACTACTTTTCTCTTTGGTTTCATTGTTGGGGTTAATTCACCGCTTTCCACTGTCCATTCTTTAGGTAAAAGCACAAATTTTTTCACTTGTTCCCATTTGCCAAAATCAACATTAAATTTATTTATCTCTTGCTGTAATAATGCAATTACTTTGGCATCTTTTACCATAGCTTCGCTATTAGCAAAACTTAAATTTTGTGATTTAGCCCAATTTTCTACTTCTTGAAAAGAAGGAACTATTAATGCAGAAACAAATTTCTTGTTGTCATCGCCTACAATCATAATTTGCTCAATGTAGGGGCTTTCTTTCATTTTGTTTTCTATCACTTGCGGTGCCACATATTTTCCGCCGGCAGTTTTAAATAATTCTTTTTTCCTATCGGTGATTTTGAGAAATTTATTGCCGTTTTGTTCTTTCCATTCGCCAATATCTCCTGTGTGAAACCAACCGTCTTTATCTATTGCTTCAGCTGTTAATTCAGGTTGTTTGTAATAGCCTTTCATAATGTTATCACCTTTTGCCAAAATTTCACCATCTTCTGCAAAACGTATTTGAATGCCTGGCAATGGTAATCCTACGGTGCCAATGCAGCGTTCTTTTTCATCTACACGGTTGCAAGATAATACTGGAGCAGTTTCTGTTAATCCGTAACCTTCAATAATATCAATGCCTGCAGCCGTAAATAAAGTGATTAAACGAGGTTGCATAGCGGCGGCACCTGTGATGATAAATTGCACATTTCCTCCCAATGCTTCTTGCCATTTAGTAAAAATTAATTTACGTGCAATAGCTAATTGTACAGAATAGCATAAACTTTTTGGCTTTCCAATTTCGTATTTAGCACCCACTTCCATCGCCCAAAAGAAAAGTTGTTTTTTTGCGCCTGTTAATGCATTTCCTTTTGCAATAATTTTGTCATACACCTTTTCCAACATACGAGGGACGGTTGTAAAACAATATGGTTTTACTTCTATTAAATTCTCTCCAATTTTTTCTAAATTCTCAGCATAATGAATATGGATTCTAAAGGCAAGATAAGCATAGAATACCATGCGTTCAAAGCTATGGCAAAGTGGGAGAAAGCTTAAAGATTTTTCGCCTTCTCCAAAATTAATGACTTGACGTACCGCATGAATATTGCTCATAATATTTTTATGCATCAACATCACTCCTTTAGGATTTCCGGTAGTTCCGGAAGTATAAATGATAGTGGCAATATCTTCTTCTGTTATAATTTTTTTCTTTTCGCTAATAGTTTTTTCATCTACTGTTTTAGGAAGAGAATCAATAAAATGTTTTGTATTTGGTAAAGCATCAAAAGAATAAATGTCTTTGAAAGAAGCAATTCTGCCCAATAATGGTTTCACCTTTTCATACACTACCGAAGAGTCTATAAAAGCATATTGGATAGCGGCATCGTTGAAAATATATTCATAGTCGCGCTCTGCAATAGTGGGATACATGGGAACTACAATTACTCCGATTTGTTGTGCACCCAAGTCGATAAAATTCCACTCCGGACGGTTGGCAGAAATCAATGCAACCGTATCGTCTTTTTTCAATCCTAAGTCTAATAATAACTGACTGGCTCTGTTTGCCAGTTGTTGGGTTTCTTGAAAATTATAAGTTACCCAAGTGTTGTTTACTTTTGATGTTAAAAATGGAGCAGAAGGAAAATCTTTTACTTGAGTTTCCAATAAGTCGAAAAGTCTGGTAGCTTTCATGTATTTTTTTTATTTAATTAAACGACTAATAGTTTTAAATGCGTCTGTACCGGCTTCGTCTATCAGTTGGAATAAAATTATTTCGGTAGAAACAATAAATGCTCCTGATTGACGCATTCTTTCCAATGCTAATTGCTTATTTGCTGTGGTTCTGGAGGAAACAGCATCCGCTACTACGTGCACTTCTATGTTTTTTTCTAATGCTTCTAAGGTTGTTTTCAAAACACAAATATGTGATTCCACGCCACACACGATTAAGGATGTAATATTGCGTGCTTTTAATTCCTCTAAAACATTTGCAGACTGTATGCAACTAAAACAAATTTTTTCTATCGGTTGAATGCCTTCGGGAATTTCTACTTCTGCACAAGTATTTCCTAATCCTTTTGGATATTGTTCGGTAATAACGATGGGTACATTGATTGTAGTAACGCCTTTTATCAAACGATTGACATTGGCAAAAATTTGTTCCGCATCTTGCACTACAGGCATAAGTTTTTCCTGAACATCTATAACTAATAATGCCGTCGTTTCTTTATTTATTAATCCTGTTTTTTTCATGATATTTACATAGAAATAGAGCCTTTTCGGAATTCACTTCTTCCGATAATAGCATTAATAATGTATGGAGTACCTTTTCTGCTTTTTTCTTTTGCTTCTTTTACGCTTTCAATAAATTCATTGATATTTTCTACCCGTTTGCCATCTGCTCCAAAAGCTTTCCCTATCATTTCATAATTAGAATGAGATAACATCAGCGCACAATCACTGTTTAAAAATTCTACTTGGTCGCGTGCAATTTGTGACCAGCAAGCATCATTTCCAATCAATGAAATAACTGGTAAGTTATGGCGCTTAAACGTGTCGTATTCCATTAAGCTATAGCCTGCACTTCCATCTCCATAAATAATCCATACATCTTTTTCTGGATATACTAATTTTGCTCCTAAGGCAAAACCTGCACCAACGCCCAATGTTCCAAAAACACCTGGGTCTAACCAAGATAATGGAGCACGAGGTTTTAATGTGTAAGCTGCTGTTCCGACAAAATCACCGCCGTCTGCAATTAGAATGGTGTTGTCATCCATCATGGGTTCTAATTTTCTAAACAATTCTAATGGATTCATTCCATTTAGTTTGTCGGCAGCTTGTTTGTCAATTTGTATTTCTCGATCTGCATCTTTCTTGCGTAATTGTTGTGCCCAACCGTCATAAGAACCTTGGAATTTTTCAGATAATGCTATGAGGAAATCTTGAGGGTCGGCAAAAATACCTATCGTCGGACGTTTATTATTGGTCATGTCTTTATAACTTCTGTTGATAGAAATAAATGGACGATGACCGATGTGATTTCCATAATCTAAACGGAAATCGTTCGGAACGCCAGCCAATACAATCAAGTCGGCTTCTTTAATAGCTTCTTTGCGTTTGTGGCGCATTTGTAAAGCATTTTCTTTCCCTAAGAGCCCACGACCCATACCACTTAAATAGACAGGAATGCCTAATTTTTCAATGGCTTTTGCTAATTCTGTGGCTTTCTGTGGCTGCATCATGGCACCACTTCCAAGAATTAACAATGGTTTTTTAGCTTGCTTTAAACGCGTTATAGTTTTGTCTATGTCAGAAGCACCGTGAGATGGAATATTAAAAACACGAGGCGCACCAAAGGTAAGATTGTCTTTTCCCTCAAATATTTTTTTTGCATGATAGTTAACATACCATTGAATTACGTGTTCTTGAATATTGCGTGGAGGAACGTCTTTGCTTTTTATGCCATACCATTCTTTCACTAATTCTTCACCATATAAAATATCAATAGGACACTCTACAAATACCGGACCCGGAATACCTTCTTGAGCTACTACAAATGCTTTTTCTAAAGTAGGAATAATATCTTTTACTTTAGAAATACTAACTGCCCATTTTACATTTGGGCGCATCAAATTCATTTGATTAATATCTTGCAAAGAACCTCTTCCTTTTAGGATAGTAGCAGCGCCACCACCTAATAAAATCAAAGGCGATTGTGCTAAGTAAGCATTTTTTATTGCTGTGATAGTATTAGTAACGCCTGGGCCTGCCGTAACTGTTGCTACACCTGGCACACCCGTAAGGCGTGATACGGCGTCTGCCGCAAATACAGCGTTTACTTCGTGTCTGGTATCAACTACTCTGATACCTAAATTTTGAGCACTAACAAAAATTGGAGAGATGTGTCCGCCACAAAGGGTGAACAAGAATTTTACACCATGATTTTGTAGCACTTTTGCTATGATTTCACCACCATTCATACTATATTTTTTAATTGATTAGAGAATAAATTTTTAATTGGTTTTACAACGATATAATATTAAAAATAATTAAAGTAAAAAGATACTTTTTTAAGTTATTGTATTATGAAATAAAAGAAAAAAGAACGTAATTATTGGTGTAGAGAAAGAGTCAAATAGAGAAGATTTTATTTTGTTTGAATGTTCTTATTTGTAAAAATATTTTTTTGTAAAATAGCAGAAATGTTTAATGCACGCATTTTTAAATAAGTAGTTTTTTCACCTTCAAATAATTCATCTACAGTATCGGTGAATAGCTTATTCCAGCGTATAAAATGTCTTTTTTCTATGTTGTTGATTTTGCTTAAATGGCGATGCAAATTCATAGGATTTCCATCGTATTCACCTGTGAAAAATAAAATATTTCCCCAAAAATTATACATGATATTTATATGTTTTTCCCAATGTGCAGGAGGAAGTTCCGTAAAGAATCGACCGATGGATTTGTCATTTCTAACTTTTTGATAGAATACATTTACTAATTGTTCAATATCCTTTCTATTTTTAATATCTTTTTTCATATAGAGGTTAATTCTATTAATAACCTTTTTTTTAAATTTATTATAAGTCCATTTTTTTGAATTTTTTGGTAGATATCCATATTGGAATTGCACTCCAGAGTAATAAAGTGAAAAAGGCTACTATCATACCTGTTTTAGTTCCAAAGAAATCTCTGAAAACGGCTCCGGTGTATCCCATTAAAGCAGATATATCTAATTTTAAAAGAATTAAAATTCTTCCTAAATCAATAGGGTTTAATGCGCTGATGGCTACTACTATTTTTTCTAATGGATAGTCTGCAAATTGGAATAAAATAAATAAAGCTAATCCATCGAACAATAATGCGAAGTATAACCATAATAGAATTGCCACGCCAATACCTTTGGCTTTATCTCGTGCATAAACTGTTGTAAGAAAAGCAATAGCTACAAAAATTACAGTGATAATACAACCGATGGCAATCATCATGAATCCAGTAGGAGAGGGTTCGTATAGTAGAATTGGAATTCCTGCGCCGATAAAAAATGCGATAGTCATGGAGCCTGCAAGCCCGAAAAACAAACTTAACCAAATATTTTTTCTTTGTAATGGTTGGCTAACTAAAAGTTCAATAAACTCGGAGCTATTGTAAATATAAATAGTAGAGAAAATAATAGAAACCAACGGAACTATAAAGAGGATTAGGTTGAGCAAACTCAGCAAGCCTTTGGAGGAATTGTCTTCTAAATTAAAAACGCTGAGGGCGGTAATAAGCAAGAAAATAGTATAAGCTACTACTATTTTATTTCTCATTATATCTATGATGACAAACTTGATAACTTTTTTCATAATGTCGTTTTTAACATGATGCTTGCAATTGCTTTTGATAATTTTATTTCACCGGTTTCATTGCGTATTTCTTCTACAGTTTTTCTAAAACCAATTTTTCCATCTTGCATAAAAAGAATATGTGTCACTAAATCGTCTAACTCACTTAGGATATGTGAGGTAATCATAATTAGTTTTCCTTTTTCTTTTTCCTGGCTAATTTTTTCTTTTAAAATTTCAGAAGAAACAGGATCTAATCCTGCGGTGGGTTCATCTAAAATAAGTACATCCGGATTGAATAAAAAAGCGAGCGATGCGCTTACTTTTTGGCGTGTACCACCTGAAAGTGTGTGCATGCGTTTATTCGATAAACTTGGTAATTTGAATTCATGATACAATTCTTCGTCCAAGGTGCTTGAATCTTCCTTTCGGATGCTTTTCATCATATCAAACACTTGACCAATTGTCATATTTTCTGGATAACGACCTATTTGTGGCATATATCCAATGTGTTTTCTGTATTCCCAGTCTTTTGAAATATTTTTATTATTAAAAGTGATAATGCCTTTATCAGGAACTACCATTCCTAAAATACTTTTTATTAAAGTTGTTTTTCCGCATCCATTCGGTCCGATTAATGCGATACATTCGGAGGTATTGCACGAAACAGATACGTCATTTAATACCTTTAATTTCCCAAAACTTTTATAAACGTTATTTATCGTAATCATGATTTGTATGCTTTCATTAAAGGAGAATTGTCTTTTAGATTTTCTGGAGTGATGCTTGGAATAATTTTTTCAGTTTTGTCCAACAGTGTAACCATAAAACTTCTAAATAACATCATCGCTGGAGGGATTTTTTCCAATATCATAGAAAATAGACTGACCGGTCTGTAAGGTATGTCGCCTATTTTGTCTTTATTTAAATCATATCCTTCATATTTATCCCAATAATTTCCATCGAAATTATTTAATACTAATGAGCCATTTGTTCCTACGTCAAAGGTATTTCCCAAAAAATTATTTTTAGTTACATTCACATCCATACAGCTTGCTTGGATTTTTATAGCCCAGCCATTGTCTTTAAATAAATTTCGTTCCACTTGCAAGCGGCTGGTGCCTTCCATATAAATACCGCTCGTGTTTTTAGTGAAAATGTTTCCTTCAATATGACTGTCTGAAATTTCTTTCAGCAATAATCCATAAGCGGCATCGCCCCAGTTTTCTTCAAATAAATTATTGAACATTTTTACGCCATGTGTGTACATAACGGCAACGCCTGCGCCATTGTTTCTAAATGTATTGGTTATATAAGTGTCGTTATTGGAAAACATAAAATGTAATCCATATCGTTTGTTGTTGGTAGAAATATTTCGCCAAATTATAGAATTGGTTACAAATTCAAAATAAATACCATCACGATGTCCGTTTATGTGATTGGCAATGATTTGCAAACTGTCACTTTTCCAGCAATGAATACCGTTTCCGATTTTTTCTTCGGCGATTGCGATAGCTGTAAGTGTATTATTTTTTATAATGCATTGTGCACTTCGTTGCGTATAAATACCAAAAAAAGTATCGTATAATTCATTATTGAGGATGCTTACATGGCGACTTTCATATATTTTTATTCCGGCAGGATCTTCCATAACTCCGGTGCCGGAGTGAATGACCTTAAACCCGTCTATTGTTGCATTGTCCGATTTGACGGAAATAATTTCATATTTATTTTCGCCGTCTAAAACTGGTTTGTTGATTCCTTTAAGCACGATGGCTTTGTTGACAATAATATTTTTTTCACGATAATGTCCACTGTCCACTAAAACAGTATCACCATTTTCAGACATATCAATAGCTTGTTGAATAGTGATATTACCATGTTGTTTGCCTACATGATGTGTTTTTGCACTAACAGTAAATGAAAGGAGTAAGAATGATAAGATGTGTATTAAAAATAGTTTCACGTCAATTTTAATTAGTTAAATCATTCCATGATACGGCTTCTCCTGGAAATACTTCTGCAATTGCATTCATACTGTCTTTGTTTGCAAATGTAGCAATATTACCACCCATTGGGCTGCGAAGTTCTTCACTTTTATATAAATAAGATTCTTCTGCTTTGACCAAGTTGTGAGTTCCTGAATAATCTGAAAGATAGAAATCTTTTACATTCTTTTTGATAGTGCTATTTTCTTTCAAAAATCCAAGCATGCAATGTATGTCATCAAAGATATATACTTTACCTTTTTGAGTAAGAATTTCTGATGGAAAACGTGCATCACTCACCGTCATTTTACAGAAATGACACTGATCTACTCCGATTTTAATAGATTTTGGTTGTGCTTGGCAGGAAGTGAAAAATAGTAGAGAAATAAAAAGAATTGCAATTGTATTTATTTTGTATGCAGATTTTTTTAATAGAACACCTGCACGTATTTCTACAAAAGTGGTAATAAGTATTAGAAGTCCAACAGCAATAAATATCCAACCACCGATATCTGGCATGGAGAATGCGGCAAAATTGAGTAATTGTTTGTATCCGATAAGTGGAGGCTGGTAGGCCATTCCTGGAACTATAATAGCGGCATCTGGATTTAAGTTGTGTCCATAGTCGTATTCCCATCTCCAAAAATCTATCATTGATAGTACTCCAAAACTTAAGAATAAAACAAATAAGGTATATAATAATTTTCTATTTCCAATTATTGCAACAAGCATGAATAGTAATGCAAAAAATCCAATAATATAAGGCAATACTGTGAATTCAATAAAATCTTCTGCGCGTAAAGTTTTCATTCCAATGTAGTGATTTAACCCATTGATGATTTGAACATCGCCGGCTAATTTATTGGAATGGATAAGCATGCGCAATCCTTCGGGATATTGAGGCGCATCAAGGTCTATCCGCCAAATAGGAATAAAGATAACTGCAATTAATGCAACACCTGATATTGCAGTGATGATTCGTGTCCAATTTTTCATTTTATCTTTTTTCATAATATTAAATTTAGAAAATTTCAAAAAAAATGGAACAGGTTTTATTTACCTGTTCCATTACTATTAACTATATATCTTATTTGATATAATTATTTAGCAGCTGCAGCAGGTAAGTTAGTTCCTAAGCTAAAAGTTAAAGGAACATTGCTTCCAGCTGGCGATACTCTTACGTATCCTTGCATTTCTTGGTGCAATGCACTACAGAAGTCTGTGCAATAGATAGGGAAGATACCCACTTTGTCTGGAACCCATTTTAAGGTTTGTGTTTCACCTGGCATAACTAATAATTCACCATTGTTAGCACCTTTTACAGCAAAGCCGTGAGGAACATCCCAATCTTGTTCTAAGTTAGTGACATGAAAATATACTTCATCCCCAAGGCGTATTCCTTCAATGTTATCTGGGGCAAAGTGAGAACGGATAGCCGTTGCATAAACATCTATTCTGTTTCCATTTCTAACTACTTTGGTAGTGCCTTCTCCTTTTGATACATAAGGGTGATTATTTTCATCTATTTTGAATATTTTCACAGAGTTTCCTTTAATGACATCTGCGGGAACTGCTTGTGCATAGTGCGGTTCTCCAATAGTAGGGAAGTCTAAAATTAATTGCATTTTGTCTCCACTAATGTCGAACAATTGAGCACTTTGACATAATTCAGGTCCTGTTGGTAGATACCTGTCTTTAGTGATTTTATTGTAAGCAATCAAGTATTTTGGACTTGGTTTTTTACTGTCACCACCAGGAATACATAAGTGACCAACAGAGTAATAAGTAGGAACGCGGTCTAAAACTTTCAAGTCTTTGATATTCCATTTTACCACCTCAGAAGAAACGAAGAATGAAGTGTAAGCGTTTCCTTTTCCATCAAATTCTGTATGAAGAGGTCCTAAGCCTGGTTTTTTAACTTCACCGTGTAATGCAGCTTCGTATTTGATAACAGGGATTCCGTCAAATTCTCCATCATAAGCTTTGTTAGCAATGGCTTTTTGAATTTTATCAAAGCTAAATACAGGAATTAATGCGGCTAATTTTCCACTACCAACGATGTATTCACCGGTTGGGTCAACATCACAACCATGAGGTGATTTAGGACATGGGATAAAGTAGCAAATGTCTTTTAATTCTTTTGTGTTTAACACTAATACTTCTTTTTTAATTTCAGAAGTTGCGGTATGTGTTTTTTCATCAAATACGTTGTGCGCATATTTTACAGGAACTTTTTTACCTTTTCCTGCTTTTATATACTCTTCTGCTTTTTTCCAGTTTACAGCCATGATAAAGTCTTTATCATTTTTAGAAGCATTTACCTCTAATAAGGTATTCGCTTGTTCTGTATTATAGCAAGAGAAGAAGAACCAACCATGGGATTTTCCTTTTCCAGCATGGCTTAAGTCAAAATTAACTCCTGGACATTCTAATTGGAATGCGATATCCATTTTTCCATCTTCTTTTCCAACGCTTACAAAGCTTAAATATCCTTTAAAATTTTGTTTGTAAGTATTGATAGGAACGTCACCATTCGAGTTGTCATCTGGAACACTAAAACGAGTGCCTGCTACTACATATTCTGTGTTTTCAGTAATGAAAGGAGAAGAGTGATTACCTGCACTGTTGGGCAATTCAATAATTTCTGCTGTTTTGAATGTTTTTAGGTCAATACGAGCGATACGTGGAGTGTTATTGGCATTTCCAAATATCCAACGACCGTCAATTTCCCCATTAGTTTGAGAAAGTTCAGTGTGGTGTAAATCATCCCAAGGTACAAAACCATGAGAAGTATTTAACATTGGTTTTGATTCTTCGCTATATCCCCAACCTTTTTCTGGGTCAACGGAAAATACAGGAATAACACGGAATAATCTACCGGAAGGTAAACCGTAAACACTTAGTTGCCCACTGAAACCACCACTCAAAAAATTGTAGTAGGTGTCATATTGACCAGGAGCTACATAAGCTTTTTCGGCTGCGCCAGCAGTTGCGGCGTTCCCCATGTTTTTGGGCTTGCATGCTGTGGCAGCAATGGCAACCAGTCCAGCAAGCATCATGATTAATTTAAAATTGAACTTTTTCATGTTGGTTTATTTAAAAGAGGTTACTATTTATTTCACGCCATCATTTTTACGCATAAACTCATATAAGTGTCTTGCGTCATCATCAGAAAGATTTTGATTCGGCATTCTAACCAAACAGATTTCTAATTGAGCTTGTGCTTCAGGATCTTTATCTAGCATCTCATCAGTATTAGTAATGAAGTTCATAATCCATTCAGGAGTACGACGAGTTGAAAGACCTTTCCAGCCTGGGCCTACTAATTTTTCATCCGTTGTTTTGTGGCAAGAAGAGCATTTTACATTAAATACTTTTTCGCCTTCTGCAGCCATTGTAGCATCTAATTTTTCACCCACCTCCACTTTGGTAAATTTACCAGAGCCTCGTTCAGGGTCATACGAAGGGTTACCGTTTTCTGTAGTAGTTGGTGCAGTAGTTGTTTCTTCTTGTTTTTGAGTGGTTCCGTTTTGTTCTGAATTGGAATTACAAGCAGTAAAAATTCCGATAGCTCCAAAAAAGCTTAAAGTAATAAGTATTTTTTTCATTTTAGATAGATTTTATGGTACAATGTTAAGTAGTAATTCAATAAACAACTATGACTTTAGTCATATTTCCACATTGTATGAATAACTTAGCTTAGTTTTGTACTTAGAATTTCTTGAAACGTGATATAAATCATATTTTTTTATTCAAAAATGTAATTAGTGGATAAAATATTCGTATTTTTCATAAAGGATTTAGAATAATGATAGATGAAAATATATTGTTAGCCAGAGGCGCCATTTATAAAAAAATAAATAAAGGTGGAATTATTTTTAATGAAGGCACTAAATGTTATTATTATCATCAATTGATTGAGGGGAAAGTAAATTGGGTAAATTATGATCATGATGGCAGAGTATTTATTCAATATATTGTATTGCCAGGCGAATGTTTTGGTGAATTGCCATTGTTCGATGAAGAACCGTATGTTGCTACGGCAGTTGCAGAAACAGACACTTTGCTATTGCAATTGCCTAAAAATACTTTTCATGAATTATTGAAAGAGCGAACATCTATTGCTAATGCATTTAGTAGATTATTAGCACAACGTGTGAGACAAAAATTTTCTGCATTAAAAACAATGGCATCCAATACGCCGGAGCAACAAATTGTTGAACTATTCCATTTGTATAAAAAAAAATATCCCGATATTATTTATAATGAAACATTTAAAATTGATTTAACCAGGCAGCAAATAGCAGAAATGACAGGATTGCGTGTAGAAACGGTTATCAGGGTGATAAAAAAATTAGAAAAAAAGGGAGGCTTATATATAGACAAAGGGAAAGTTTATTTATTGAATAATGACAAAAATCATATTGATATTTTTGGCTGAGCTTTAACTTTGCTTTAATTTAATTTATAAATTTATCGATATGGACAATTCTTTAAGAAGATATTTAAAAATTTCTTTTATTAATTTGGGTATAGTAGCTGCAATTGGTTCTATCTTGCGTTATAAGATAGCCTATTCATTACCTTTTGTAGATCAAAAACATTTATTACATGCTCATTCTAATTTTGCATTTGTTGGTTGGATTTCCCATACGCTAATGGTATTGATGATTTACTATTTGCAAAATCAAACAGGAAAAGATGAATATGCATATTATAAAAAATATTTAGTAGCAAATTTAGTAGCAGCTTATGGTATGTTGATAGTTTTCCCTATTCAAGGGTATGGTTTGTTTTCAATTTTCTTTTCTATGTTATCTATCATTGTAGCATATACTTTTGCTTATAGCTTTTGGAGAGATTTGAATCTGTTGAAAGAAAAAAGTATTGTACACAGCTGGTTTAAAGGGGCTTTGTTGTTAAATATTGTTTCAAGTGCAGGTACTTTCGCTTTAACCTACATGATGGTCAATAGAATTGTTCATCAGACTTGGTATTTAGGAGCACAGTATTATTATTTGCATTTTCAGTATAACGGTTGGTTTTTATTTGTTTGCATAGGATTATTATATACTTTGGTTCCTAAAGAATTATCACAGGAGAAAGTTCATAAACAAATATTTTGGCTTTTCATGCTTTCTATTTTTCCTGCTTATTTTCTTTCTGCGTTGTGGATGCCACTTCCTTCGTGGATGTTTATTGTTATTATCATTGCCAGCTTAGCACAATTTTATGCGTGGGTTTTGTTGGTAATATTTTTATACAAAAACAGACATAATATTGCCAACACATTAAGCATACACGGCAAGAGATTATTACTATTAAGTGGTATTGCTTTAACTGTAAAATTCTCATTGCAGTTAGGTTCTAATATTCCTGCCCTGAGTAAATTGGCATTTGGATTCAGGCCAATCGTAATAGCCTATTTGCATTTAGTATTTTTGGGAGTAATAACACTGTTTTTATTGGGATATATCTTCTCTTTTGTAAATAGAAAAGCACGCAAATGGATGCTTATTGGTTTGACGTTTTTTGCCGTAGGTATATTTTTTAATGAATTTGTTTTGATGGTTCAAGGAGTTGCTTCTTTCAGTTATACAGCCATTCCATATATTAATCAAATTTTATTAATCGTTGCATTGACCATGTTTTTTGGAATTTTATTAATGGCAATTTCAAGGTTTAAAAGAGATAAACCCAAATCATAAAAATAAATAAAGGCTTGCAGAATGCAAGCCTTTATTTATCAATATACATTTT
>ERZ724520.402-NODE-402-length-23531-cov-7.302351_pt1 | contig 23531 bp, 17 predicted proteins | sample MGYA00376053_ERZ724520 | MGnify/ENA primary metagenome ERZ724520 (study PRJEB28724, sample SAMN07190886) | activated sludge metagenome | isolation source: activated sludge of sewage treatment plant in Hong Hong | place: USA: Christiansburg, Virginia | collected...
GCCAATGACGAACCGATGAAGCAGTTGCAGAAGGTGGGGGTCGATCTGACGCAACGTGAAACGGGTCAATCGGTACTCGACCCAATGGACGAACTGGTCACCCAGATGGAAGCCGAAGCCGCGAAGATCCGCGAAGTCCATTACTCAGTGCGGCGGCGCTCCAGCCTGGCATCTTCGTAATACTGCGTTTTGTTGCGGAACATCGCGTGGTCCGCTTCGAGCAGGGCCGCCTCCACGGTCGCTGCCGACAGGGCAGAAGCGATGCCGATCGCCATGCTCAGGCGCTGCCCCGGATAAAACTGGTTGTTCATTTCGATCATCGATTGAATGCGCTCCTGCAAACCGGTGGCCAGGCGTTCGTCACTGCCTGGCAGCAGGGCAATGAATTCGTCGCCACCGATGCGGGCCACACAATACGGTTGTCCGGCAGTGGCGCTGGCCAGGACTTCCCCGGCGCGGCGCAAGAGTGCGTCGCCTGCGGCGTGTCCTTCCGAGTCATTCACCCGTTTTAATCCGTTGAGGTCCATCGCCATCACGGTCAGTGGCCATGGCCCCTTGCGCGAAATTCGGTTCAGTTCATCGACGTAAAACGCCCGGTTGCGCAAACGGGTCAACGCATCGTGTTTGCCAAGGTATTCGAGATAGGCTTCGGCCTTCTTGCGGGCCGTGATGTCAATCAACGAGACAAGCACCAGGTCCCAGGTATTTTGGTGGCTAGGCAGCACGGCAAACTGCATGTGGATGTTGATCAACTCCCCACTCAGGGAATAGTTCACCACTTCACGCATCTGCACGGTTTTGCCTTCCCAAAGATCTATCAGTTGTTCGGCAAACGACTCGTGCATTTCATCCCGAAAAACCAGCTCCAGCTTGCCCAGCAACTCCTCCTGGCTCTTGGCGGCAAACATTGACAAGGTCTGCCGGTTGACGTCAATGACCCGGATCTCGGACATACAGCGACTGACAAAGTCGGGGTGCACACTGATGAAAACACGAAAGTCGCGAATGCCCCGTGCGCGAGCCTCATCCAACAGGCGCTTGACACCGCTGAAGTCTTCGACCCACAGGGACACTGGCGAATAGTCAAACAAATGGCGCGCATATTGTTCGCTGGCAGACAGCTTGTGCTGGGCTTGCGTCGTCTGGGTGATGTCTTCAAGCGACACCATCACACGCTCCCAGGTGTCTTCATACCCTTGCAGTACCCGAACGTGAATCTGCACATCGATGCGGCGCCCATCCAGCGCATAGTTCACCGTGCGGTTGGAAAACTCCAGTTCACCTTGCCACAAAAAGTTCAGTTCCGACAACATTTGTCCCAACGTGTCATCCCGAAAAACTTCCGGCAAACGCTGCACCAACTCGTTCTGGTCCCTCGCAGCAAATACTTTGAGCGTTTGTCGATTGACTTTGATGACTTTGAGACACGCCGCGCATTGCTGGAGCAGTGCGGGCGATTGCGCCACGTGGGTCGACAAATTCGTCACCCCTGCTGCGCGCCAACTGTCAAACAAGCGCTTCAATGCGCTGTAGTCTTCCAGCCAAAGGGATATGGGGGCGGACTCGAACATCAGTTCGAAGTCGGTCTCAGGGTTTACTTTCGGCATGGCATTTTCTCCTGCGCTGCAACCTCCAATCGAGCAAAGAAAGTGTCAATCCCGCGCGCTCGACGGTGCTCACAACCATTCTAGGGGCTTTCATCACGCAGTCGCACTCCACGCCACGGTCCAAGCAGGCCGTTTAGGAATAGGGGGACGGCTCAAGGGAGGTTACATACACTTTCAATTCGTGGTTGCAGTCTTTGGTGTTTATGTCACCATGCGCCCTCGGCGCGCGACGCCTTCGCTCACTTCTAACCGACCAACAGGAGACCTTGATGCGCAGCGCTATTACATTCGCCGCTTTGCTGATTTGCCATGTGGGCGTCCACAGTGCCGGTCTGGTCACAACGCACTACCCGATCCTGTTTGTCACCCAGGTTCCGGTGCCCGCCGACTTCACCACGATCACCGCCGTTTTCGGCAACCACCGGGGCGACTTGTCGTCGGCTGCTCGCGGAGGAGATCTTTGGATTCGTTATGAGGATGGCACGCTGAAAAATCTCACACAGGCGGCTGGCCTGAGCCCAGCCGGGATGCAGGGACCAAACGCCATTGCGGTGCGCGACCCTTCACCGAGTTGGGACGCCCGCAAAGTAGTCTTTAGCGCCGTGGTGGGGGCTCCTACAAAGCGCTACGAAGTCAAGACCTATGTTTGGCAACTATACGAAATGCGGGGCCTGGGGCCGAACGAGACTCCATTGATCACCAAGGTGGCGAACCAGCCCGCAGAATTCAACAACATCAGTCCGGTGTATGGCAGCGATGACAGGATCATCTTTACCAGTGACCGCCCTCGCAGTGGCGAAGCCCACCTCTACCCGCAACTGGATGAGTATGAAGAGGCACCAACCGTCACGGGCCTCTGGAGTCTGGATCCGGTATCCGGTGACCTTGCACTGCTGAACCACACACCGTCCGGCGCTTTCAGCCCCACGATCGACAGCTTTGGTCGCGTGATCTTCACACGTTGGGACCACCTTCAGCGTGACCAGCAAGCCGATAGTGATGCCGTGGCCGAGCTCACGGGCGACTACAGCTACGGCACATTCAACTACAGCGATGAAAGTGCGCAAGCATTGCGGCTGAACAGTCGTTCAGAAGTCTTCCCGGAGCCCCGCGCAGACACGGTCACCGTCAGCGGCCTGAGGTTCAACCAATTCTTTCCGTGGATGCTGAACCAGGATGGCAGTGCCGAGGAAACCTTGAACCACATCGGCCGCCATGAGCTGGGGGGATATGGAGCACAAAGCTTTCTGGGTGACCCGAATCTGGGCTACGGGTTCACGCCCACAAAAGCCCGCCTGCTCAACGACGCTATGTTGCAAATTCGCGAAGACCCGCTACAGCCTGGTTTGTTTTTTGGCACCAGTGCGCCCGAGTTTGGTACCCACGCCGCAGGTCAAATTGTCAAAATCAATGGTGCTCCCACCGACAACCCTGACACCATGGGCATCACCTGGGTGACCGCCCCAGCAACCGCATCCCCATCTGATGAAGATGCCGCCGCATCGGCAACCCATAGCGGACTGTACCGGGAGCCTTTGCCCCTGTCCGATGGGCAATTGGTTGCGGTGCACACCAACGAAACGCGTGCCGACAAAAATACCGGAAACACCGCGGCACCCGGCTCGCGTTACGCCTTTCGCCTCAAATTGCTGCAGACCGCTGGAGATGGTTACGCCCGCGCAGGCGAGGCGTTGACACCCGGCATTTTCAAAGACATCAGTTATTGGGACCCGGACACCTTGGTGAGCTACAACGGCCCATTGTGGGAGCTCAACCCGGTTGAATTGAAGCCGCGCGTGCGCCCTAGCAAAACCCTGCACGCGGCAGTCCCAGCGCCGGAAGCCCAGGTGTTCTCTGAGGAAAACGTCGATGTCGGCCAATTTACGGATTGGCTCAAGAGCAAAGATTTGGCAGTCGCCGTGAGCCGCAACGTGACCCAACGTGACAAAGCCGACCGGCAGCAACCCTACCAATTGCGGGTGCGGGGGGGTGCCAGTGCAGTGCCCAAATCCGGCCCGGTGTATGACGTGAGCCATATGCAGTTCTTCCAGGGCGACCAGTTACGCGGCATAGGCGGTACCGCCGAACCACGGGCAGGGCGGCGCGTCATCGCACAAGTGATGCACGATGCCAACGCCAGCAATCCATTTACCGGTGTGTCTGGGGCTGTTACGATTGCGCCGGACGGGTCCATGGCGGCGCTGGTGCCGGCCCGAAGGGCCATGACCTGGCAAATGACCAATGCACAGACCCCGGTGGTACGCGAGCGGTATTGGCTAACCTTTCAGCCCGGTGAAGTGCGGGTCTGTGGGTCCTGCCACGGTGTCAACAAGACTTCGCAGACCGGCGCAACAGAACCGCAAAACCCGCCGGAGGGACTGCGCCAACTGTTGCGGCAATGGAAAGCTGGCATGTTGCTGAGCAGCGAGGACCGGGTATTCAACTGGGCCGAGGCACGGTTCCCCGATCAGCTATTGCCCAAAAGCCCGACCAGCCAGGTGTCGGCCGGCATTCGCTATCGGTACTACAGCGCGACCAATGAATACCTTGCCGTCAAAGACGGCCGCTTGTTGTATTACAAGCCAGGAAGCATGTCCACTCCCGCTGACGTGGGAGAGTTGACACAGTACCTCAGTTCAGCGTTGAGCGATGGTTATTGAATTCCCATCCCTGGAAGCCGATCAACCAGGGCTCACTTAAAGCCCATTCACCCAAACCAATGCAGCCACCGGTGGCAGATCGCGGGAAATACAGTGCCACTGTTCACCCGCATCACCACTTACCCACAAGCCGCCCGTTGTGGAAGCCATGGCCAACGACACCCGGTCCATGGCGACTTCCAGGCAATGGCGGTACACCAGGTGGTAAGCCGGGCGGGCGGGCAAACCTGCTTCGAAGCTCTGAAAAGTCTCGCCCGCGTCGTCGGTACGGGTCACCACCATCTTTCCATCGGCAGGGTAGCGGTGTGTATCGGCTTGCGCGGGCACAAACCAGGCACGCGCCGGGTCCAACGGGTCGCAAGCCACCACAAATCCAAACCCCGAGGGAGCCGGTGACGCAATGGCATTCCACAGCTTGCCGCCATCGGTAGATCTGAAAATACCGCAGTGGTGTTGCACCCATAACACGTCGGGTTGCGCTGCGCACTGCACCATGCGGTGCGGGTCCTGGGTATTGGGTTCTTCGGCGCTCTCGGGCGGCATGTAGTCGGCCTTCATGCCCGCTGCGGTCAACGTCCAGTTGGCGCCCCCATCCCGGGTCTGCCAAACACCGCCACAGGAAATGGCCAGCGTGACATGTTGCGGGTCCCGAGGATCAACCAACACCGAATGCATGCCGGGGTAGTCGTTTCCGCCACCAAACCACCCCAGCCGTCGCGGGTCTTCCCACATCGGTTTGTTCAGCTGCCAGGTGGCACCACCATCCGTCGACTTGAAGAGGCCTGCGGGCATACACCCAGCCCACACCACACCCGGTTCGCTCGCACCCCCAGCTGCCAGACTCCACACCATTTCTACGTTCCATGGTGTCGGGTCATCAGCCCACTGTCCCTCTTTGGGCTTGATCGGGAACGCCGGAACACCGATTTCATTCCAAGTCACACCCTGGTCACTGCTCTTGCGCATCTTGACGCCAAAATGACCTAATCGCAAGGCCGCATACCAGTCACCATTGCGCGGGTCCACCATCACCTGGGTCACAGGATCACCCGCAAAGTGATGCGCCGCAACGGACCAATCTGCACCATCACCCTGGACCACCAGCAGGCCCTTGCGACTCGCTACCAATACGGTTTTCATCGGGATATCCTCCATCTGTTCTTAACCGCCAGTCAAGGCTTGGATTACCAAAACCCGGTCGTCCGCTGCCAATGTCTGGTCCAGGCACACCCGGTCCAGCACCATCTGCTGATTCACAAAAATAGCGACATGTTTGCGTATGGAACGTTGGTCGTCAAAGACGTAATGCGCCAGTTCCGGCGCGGCCAGCAACGCCGCCTCCAACACTCGGCGCAATGTGCCTGGTGGCACCGTTTGTGCCGCACACTCTACGTGGCGACGCAAACTGGGTGCAAACTCAACCGTCACCATAAACGCCCTTCGCTCCAAAAGGCGGCAGTATCGCAATGCCTTGGCGCTTTGGCAAGCAAGCACGACTGCATCCGAATCACGCGGGCAATCCCGTGACAGGCCCGTTTTGGTATAAACGCGACCACAGCATTTGATAGGCAGGAAACCACCATGAGCGAAACCACCGTCGTCAGCACCCCCAGTTTTACCCTGGCGCCACCCGAGGTGCTGGCACCCGTGCCGATGGAGGCCGCCAGGACCGCGGTTCCGCTGGCCAAGGAGACCCAGACCGCTGTGGACGATCAGGTAGACCGGTTCATGGATGGGCTGCTCAAGGAAGATGTGCAAAGCGAGGCCTTCAAGACCAAACTAGACAGCGCATTTGCACTGGGCCGTGAAGAAGTGTCGGTAGCCGCCAGCCTGATGCAAGGGCGGCTGATGCAACGCAATTTTGCCGGTGTGGAAGACACCTCTGCGTTTAAGGCGATCCAGGATATGCGCGGGCATCTGGATGAACTGAACCCCGGTAAAGAGGGTGATCTGTTCCAGCCGCAGAAGTTTCTGGGCATCATCCCCTACGGCAACAAACTGCAGTCTTACTTTCGCAAGTACCAAAGTGCCGGTACGCAGTTGCAAAAAAGCATGCAGCAAATCTACGCCGCACGCGATGACATGCAGCGCGATGTGGTCGACATTGAAGCCACGCGCACCAAGCTGTGGGAGGCCATGCAAAAACTGTCCGCAGCTATTTATTTTGCCGAGCAACTGGATGCCAAACTGGCCTCCAAGGTCGATGCCTTGCAGTCAACCGACCCGATCAAGGCCAAGGCCCTGCAACAAGAGGTCTTGTTTTACGCACGGCAAAACCTGCAGGACATGATGACCCAGCAGGCGGTCTGCACCAATGGTTATCTGGCGCTGGACGTGCTGAAGAAGACCGGCCGCGAAATGATGAACGGCTGCACCCGCGTGGCAACTACGGGCATGAGCGCACTGGCTGTGGCGCAGACGGTGGCGCGCGCCACTGGCAACCAGATTCAGGTCATGGAAATGTTGTCGGGCGTCAACACATCCATCAACAACCTGGTGACAGAGACCGGGCGTCAACTCGGTAACCATGTGGAGAAAACGGGTGAGTTTTCGCAAAACCCCTTGCTGGGCATTGAGAAGCTCAAGGAAATGTTCGATCAGACATTTCGCGCAATGGATGCCATGGACAACTTCCGCGCCAAATCCATTGAAGTCATGGGCCAGAACAACGCCATGATGAAAGAGCAACTGGCGCGGGCCGACCAATACATCGACCGCACCCGGCAACAGCAAGCGCGCGAAGCCACCAAGCAGGCCATCAGCGGTCCGGTCGCACTGTAAAGACTTCTAATTTTTAATAGGGAATATCTATGGCTACGCAATATGTGATGCAACGTGACACTGCCGGTTGGCGCACCCAGGTCTGGCTTTCCTTCGGCTTGGCCGTAGGAGCCAGCGCTGTTGGCGTTTTGATGCTGCCCGGCCAGGAGCTGGACCGCGCGTTTCTGGCCATTGGCCTGTTCTTCTGCCTGTTTGCATCCTTTGCGGTGGCAAAAACCGTTCGTGACAACCGCGACGGGCAAGTGGACACTGGCTCTTGGGTGATGACCGTGTGGATTGCCTTTGCGGCGGCCTTCAGCTTGACGGCCTGGGGCCTGTGGCGCATGAATATTGGCGAGTGGCAGAAAGGTTTTATGGTGGTGAGCTGGCTGTTCCTGGTTAGCAGCACCTTCACCGTTGCCAAGACCGTGCGTGACAAACACGAGGCCGATCTGATGGACCGCGCCGCCAACGGCGGCTCGGATACCAAGCCCGGGACACTTTAATTAGACCCGTTTGCCTTGGCCGCCAGGAAACGCTGTTGCCGCAACAGCGCTTCGCCGGCGAACTGGGTTAACTTGGCTTCGCGGGCATCCAGTTGCTGCTGGATCATCTGCAACTGGTCGTGCAGCAAATCCAGCGCCGGTTTGTTGCCATCAATCACCAGGGTGCCCCGGTCTTTCTGCGGCACCCGCAGACAGCTGTTGATCGAATCGGGAATATAGCGGCGCACTGCTTCCCGCAAATACAAGCTTTCTTCGGTCGCCAAACTGCCCTCCTCTGCGCTGGCACCGACCAAAGCCATGCAACGCACAATCGACTCCTTCAACCGGGCCAGACTATCCACGGTGGTCTGAGGGGCTTGTGCCGCCATTTTTTCCATTACTGCATCCAGCCGTGCGAGGGCCTCCGGGTCAGCCAGGTCTGGCGCGCTAACGCGAGGCTGCGCAGCGCCGGCAGGTTCTGATCTGCGGCTGAATACTGCCCACACCGCCACAACACCCAGCGCTGCGGCACTACTCGCTATGACGAAGACCGAACTCTGGATCACTCCCAGGCCGACGCCCATGGCGCAGACCGTGCCGCCTATGGCCTGAACAATCGCGGTTGCGGTCGGGTGTTTGCCGTGGGCCGCCGCGTCTGCAGACGCCATCAGGCGCTGCGAAAGGGGGGTACCCAGCCGACGCTTGGCATGGGCCATGCTGACGCGCTGCAGCACGGCTTGCGCCACCACCGGTTTGGCCTCAGGGGTTGCGGCGCTGGTTCGCCGGTTCACCGGCCCTTTGGCCACGGCGTAGTTTTTGCTCTTCTTCAAGTCGTTCATAGTTGGCCTATTTTGCGCGATACTGCGCCGATGAATAAAGCAGGCAAGGCAATTGTGACGGTAGGGTTGTTGGCGATCTTTGGCGCAGCGGCCTACTTTTCGGTGTACCAGACCGGGCGGCAACCCGCGTCAGACGCATCCAGCACCAGTGGTTTGAGCGGCTTGGCCGGCAAGCTCACGGGCGTAGTCCCGGTGGAAGAACTGTCCGGTCTGATTGCAGTGGACGTGGAGCCCTACTTTCAGGATCCCCGGGTGCAGAAGGCACTGGCAGCCAACGGCTTCAAGCTCAACGTGCAGCGAATTGGTTCGCGCGATATGGCGGCGCGCGTGATTCCAGGCCAAACACCAGACTTTTTCTACTCGTCAGGCGTGGTAGCAGCCAATCAGATTGGGGATGCCGCCAAAAAGGTCAATATTCCCACCACGGTTTATTCGCCCCTCTACACCCCCATGGTGATCGCCTCATGGGCGCCGATCGCACAAATACTGGCTGTCAACGGCATTGCCACCGAGGCCAGCCCCGGCGTCTGGCATGCGGACCTGGCCAAGCTGACCCAGCTCATGCTGGACAAAAAACGCTGGAAAGACCTCAAAGGTGCTTCTGCCTACGACGTGAACAAGAGTGTGTTGGTCTCCACCACCGATGTACGCAAAAGCAACTCCGCCGCCATGTACCTGGCGCTCACTACCTATGCATTCAACGGCGGCGATATCGTCACTGACCGTGATACCGCGCAGAAATCTGCAAAGGCCGTAGCGGGCCTCTTCAAGCGTCAGGGTTACCAGGAAAACTACGTCAATGGCAACTTCGACGACTATGTCTCCATCGGGATTGGCAAGACCCCCTTGGCCCTGATCTACGAAAACCAGATTGTCAGTTACGCGATGGCCAAAAAAGGGCTGAGCCCCGGCATGGTGCTGGTCTATCCACAGCCCACGCTGTTCAACAAGGTGGTGTTTGTGGCAACCAGTGCGCGGGCGAAGAAGCTGGGCGAGTTGTTGTCCACCAACACCGAGCTGCAGCGCCTGGCAGTAGATTTTGGCTTCCGCATCGCCGACAGCGCCTATTTTGTTCAGGTGGCCAAGGCCACCAACCTGGCCGTGGAAGAACGTCTGACCCAGGTCATCGACCCACCCAGTTTCGACATCATGGCCGAGATGATTGACGTCATCACCCGCGAGATGGCGCAGTAAATTAAAGGGGAATCACAATGCATCCACACAAGACACAACCCACGGCACGCTGGGCATGGCTACTGCTGGCGGTGATGGGCTTGGCGGCCTGTGACAAAGCGCCCGAACCGACCAAAAGCGCGGCATCACCCACTGCCGTGGTCGACACCTTCACCGTTCTGGCGACCAGTGATTTGAAGGATGCCCAACCACTGGAAAAAATGGTGGAAGATGCCACGGGTGTCAGGTTGCGTTTCAAATTCGGCGGCACCATGGAAAGCACTGAGTCCGTACACACGGGCCAAGCCAATTCCGACGCCGCCTGGTTTGCCAATGCCAAGTATTTGCTGTCGGACCCACAAGGCCAAGCCCGCGTCAAGCTCCAGGAAAAAATCATGTTGTCGCCCGTGGTGGTGGGCGTTAGTGAAAGCCAGGCCAAGGTGCTAGGCTGGGACCAGCCCGAAGTTGCCCGCAAGGTCACCTGGAATGTGATCGCCAAAGCGGCGCAAAGTGGCCAGCTCAAGTACGCTCTGTCCAACCCGGCTACCAGCAACCAGGGCTTCATGTCCCTGATGGGCGTCGTGGCCTCGGCCGCGCAAAAGTCCGAGGCGCTGACCGCAGCTGATGTGGACCGTGCCGCCATCAGCGGCTTTATCAAGGGCTACAAGCTGGTGGGTGACAACAGCAGCTACCTGAGCGAAAAATTTATCGAACAGCAAAACACCCGCGTCAACGCCTTCATCAACTACGAGAGCTGGCTGCTGTCGCTCAACCAATCCGGCAAGCTGAAGGAAAAGCTGACGCTGATCTATCCCCATGAAGGCGTGGCCACGGCCGACTACCCGTTGATGCTGTTGAACGACGCCAAGCGGGAGCAATACCAAAAAGTCGTGGCCTACCTCAAGGGTGACGCCGCGCAGACCTGGCTGGCCAAGACCACCTTGCGCCGCCCGGTAAACGCCGAAGTGGCCAAGGCCCAGACCAGCTTGTTCCCGCAAGACAGCATGCTGGTGGAGCTACCCTTCTCCACCGACCGCGCGCTGGCCGATGGCCTGATCAACGCCTACCTGAACGAATTCCGCACACCCATTGCCTCCACCTTTGTGCTCGATGTCAGCGGCAGCATGAACCAGAACGGCCGCCGCCAGCAGTTGGTAGAAGCCCTGCAATACATCGCCGGTGACGACGCATCGCTGACCGGCCGCATCGCCCGCCTGACCAGCCGAGAGAAGGTGTGGATGCTGCCTTTCTCCGAGCAGGTTTATGCACCGGTGTATTTCCAGGTGCCTGGCGTAGCCAAGGGAGCTGCGACCGGCAAGGGTCTGGCCACACAGGCCGATTCCGAAGGCAAGCAAAAGGTGCTGGGCCAGGTGCGTGACTTTGCCGAAAGCCTGCAAATGACCGGTGGTACCGCGTTATACGACGCGGTTCTCAAGGCACTGGTCAACATGAATGAAGAGCGGCAGAAGAACCCCGGCTACCAGTATTCGGTGGTGGCGTTCACGGACGGTGAGGTCAATAAGGGCCGCGACATGGCGCAGTTCAAAGCCGCCTACGCCGCCCTGCCCGAAGACGTGCGCGCTATTCCCGTTTTTATGGTGCTGTTTGGCGAGGCCAACGAAGCCGCCTTGAAGGACCTGGTCGCCACCACCGGCGGCCGCGTGTTCGATGCACGCAAGTCCTCGCTGTACAGCGTGTTCAAGGACATTCGGGCATACCAATAAACACCTCACGGCCCCTCGCAACCACCACCGCATGAACAAGATCAGCAATTTCTTGCAATCGCCCGCCAACTGGGGCGGTATTGGCCTGTCAACCTTGGCGCTGGTGCTCAGCAGCCTGGGCCTGACGCAGGTGGGCGCCGGTGCCTTGGCCGTGTTGGGTTACGCGGCTGGTTTTGGTGTCGGTGGCATGTGGTTTGGCTTCCCCAACTTCTCGGACACAGCCTGGGACGCGCTGAAGTTTGAGGACCAGGGCGATGCCCGCACCAGTATGCTGACCGCGTTGAACGCGGTGCGCCAGCTGGTGGACCACAACCCGCAGAACCGCCTGCCCGCCAGCCTGCAGGCCAAGGTGCTGGACCTGTGCAAACAACTGACCGCCTTGCTGGACCAGTGGGAGCGCAGCAAAGGCCATCTGTCGCTGGAAGAAAGTTTCCATGCCCGCCACATTGCGCTGACCTATCTGCCCGACGCACTGAAGACCTATTTATCCATCCCGCAACAGTTTGCGATGACCAAGCGCCTGGCCAACGGCCACACCGCGCAAGAGACCTTCACCGCTACGTTGGACGAACTCAACGCCAAGGTCCTGCAACTCAGCGAAGACCTGGCCACACAAGACGCACAGGCGTTTTTGAACCATTCGCAGTTTCTGCAAGAAAAGTTCAATCCGCCGCGGATAGAGTGAGTGTCAAAATACTAATTTGATAGCACAAAACCTATATTTCACGAGGGCTAGCGACACTTTTTACTATCAAAGGCTCGGCCATACCAGCATTTTTGAGTGGATGGAACCGGGCAACCCCGATATGCGCAACCATCGGCTAACATCGCGCCAGAACCCAGACACACACATTTAAAAAAAGGGCGAGTCATGGTTAGCTTTCTGGATGCCGTAGTCGCATTCCCCACAGCCATATTTACTACCCTGCTGGGTGTTGCAGCGTTTTACTGGGCGCTGGCCTTGCTGGGCCTGGTCGATTTCGATTCCGGTGAAGCGGATCTCGATGTCGACCCTGCCATGACCGACCCTGATTTGGGTAGCCTGGCCGGCATCATCGTGGCCTTTGGCCTGCAGGGTGTGCCTCTGTCCATTGTCTTCAGCCTGTTGGTGTTGCTGTCGTGGACGCTGACTTGTCTGGGTGCCATGTGGCTGCTGGCGCTGCTGCCGGGTTCCATCCCCGTGTATGTTGGCGGCACCTTGTTGATGTTGGCCAGTGTGTCCTTGGCCGTGCCGATTGCCGCGCGCATTCTCAAACCCCTGCGGGGCCTGTTTGTCACCCACGCCGCCATCAGCAATGCGTCGCTGGTGGGCCAACACTGCAAGGTCTTGACACAGACCGTGGACGAAAAGAGCGGCCGGGCCGAGGTGTCGCAACGCGGGGCCAACATCAACATCCGGGTCTGGGCGCTCACCCCCAACCAGCTGGTACGAGGCATCAGCGCCCGCATTGTCGCTTACGAAGAAAAGACCGCACGTTACCGCATAGAAGCCGACGGATGACAACGCCGCGCCTCGCTGCCTGACCGTCCAGGCCCCTCTTTCTTCATCACCCAGTCAACCGCTTTTTCTCACGTTAGGGAGTTCTCATGGAGCCAATCCTCATCTCGGCCGCCGCGCTTATCGTTCTGATCTTCGTGTTGTTTGCGATGTTCGCAAAGTTCTACCGCAAGATCGAGCAAGGCCACGCACTCATCGTCAACACCATGCGCGCTGAGCCGACGGTCACTTTCACCGGTTGTATGGTCTACCCCGTCATTCACAAGGCCGAGTTGATGGAAATTTCGGTCAAGACCATCGAGATTGACCGGTCGGGCCGCGAGGGCCTGATCTGCAAGGACAATATTCGCGCCGACATCAAGGTCAAGTTTTTTGTGCGCGTCAACAAGACGGCCGAGGACGTGTTGAAGGTGGCGCAAGGTCTGGGCTGTGAACGCGCCTCCAACCAGGACGCGCTGGAAGACCTGTTCTCCGCCAAGTTTTCCGAGGCGCTGAAGACGGTCGGCAAGTCCATGGAGTTTGTTGACCTGTACCAGGCCCGTGACCATTTCCGCGACGAAATCATCCGCCAGATTGGCGACGACCTGTCGGGTTATGTGCTGGAAGATGCGGCCATCGACTACCTGGAGCAGACACCGTTGGCCAAGCTGGACGGCAGCAATATCCTGGACGCACAAGGTATCAAGAAGATTACCGAGCTGACGGCGGTGGAAAGTGTGCGCACCAACGAACTGCGCCGCAACGAAGAGATGCAGATCAAGAAAAAGAATGTAGAGACACAAGAGACCATGCTGGAGCTGGAACGCCAGGCCGCCGACGCCCAGGCGCGCCAGGGGCGCGAGGTTGCCTCGGTGCGCGCGCGCGAAGAGTCCGAAACCGCCAAGGTGCAGGCCGAGGAACGCACCAAATCCGAAATGGCACGCCTGCAAGGTGAACAACTGGTGGCTGTGCAAAACGAAAACTCGCAGCGCGAGAAAGAAGTCGCTGAGAACAACCGCAAACGCGCCGTGGCGATTGAAGAAGAAAAGGTCACCCGTGCCCGCGAACTGGAAGTGGTGGACCGCGAGAAAGAAGTGGCCCTGCAAAGGATCGACAAGGAACGAGCGCTGGAAGTGCAGAAGAAGGCCATTGCCGACGTGATCCGCGAGCGCATCGTGGTGGACCGCACCGTGGCCGAACAGGAAGAAGCGATCAAGGAACTGCGCATGGTGTCTGAGGCTGAACGCAGCAAAAAATCCACCATCATCCTGGCCGAAGGTGAGGCCGAGCAAAAGATGATTACTGAGGTGAAATCTGCCGAGGCACAGGAGCGCCGCGCGCGCCACAAGGCCGCTGAAGACATCACCCTGGCCGATGCCCACCTCAAGGTCGCGGAGAAAAACGCCGAGTCCAAGAAACGCGAGGCCGAAGGCATGGAAGCCATAGGCGCCGCGCCAGGCCTGGCAGCAGCGCGGGTGATGACGGTCACGGCTGACGCCAAGCAGAAACAAGGTATGGCCGAAGCCCAGGTCATAGAGGCCATCTCATTGGCCGAGGCCAATGGCATGAAGGCCAAGTTTGATGCCGAGGCACAAGGCAAGGAAAAACTGGGCCTGGCCGAGGTGCAGGTGCGCACCGCCGGTGCCGAAGCCACCATCAAGGTGGGAGATGCCGATGCGCAAACCGTGCAGGCCCGCTTCTCTGCCGAGGCCAAGGGTCTGCGCGAGAAGTTCGAGGCCATGAAGGCCATGAGCCCCGAAACGCGGGACCACGAAGAATTCCGCATGCGCCTGGAAATGCTGCACACCGAAACCCTGAAGGGCATCGAGGCACAAATGGCCATTGCCAAGGAACAGGCCGAAGTGCTGGGTAAGGCGCTGGCCAATGCCAAGATCGAGATGGTCGGCGGCGACGGCAGCTACTTCGACAGTTTTGTCAACGCGCTGGCCGTTGGCAAGGGCATAGACGGCGCAATCGCCAAGAGCGACACGCTGAAGATCGCGCTGAAAGACCACTTGAATGGTGACCGCAATATGGTCGACGACGTCGGCCGCTTAGTCGGCGCGCTCGGTGATTCATCCAGCGAGCTGAAAGACCTGGCGATTGCCTCCCTGCTGTCCAAGACCGGCAAGGATGGCAAAGGCGGCGGTAAAACTGTTTGATGCAGAAAAAAGCCCCTATATGACCAAGACTCTGCATTGCAGCTGTGCTGCCCATACCGAACTCAAGCCCTGTGAACTCGCCCCCGGTCTAACAGGGCTGCTTTGCACCAGTTGCGGCGGCCACATGCTGATGCTGGAAGACTACCGCGTGTGGCGCAGCACGGCACCCGCACAGCCCGCCACGTCGGCCACCGCCACAGCCGAAGACAACAGTGCACGCCATTGCCCCGCCTGTACCCGTTTGATGCAGCGCTACCGCGTGGGCAGCACGCCCGATTTTTGGGTGGACCGTTGCGCGTCGTGCCAGGCCGTCTGGTTTGCAGGCGGCGAATGGCAGGCCCTGTTGGCAGCGGGCATGGGCACACGCCTGGAGGACATTTTGACGGACGCATGGCAACGTCAAGTGCAGGCCGAAGAGCTGCGCAAGGGCCGCGAAACCGTGCTGCGTCAACGCTATGGTGAGGCCACCATGGATGAACTGGCACGTATTCGGCAATGGCTGCATGCCCAACCCGAACGGGATGAACTGCTCGCACTGTTGCGTGCAGACTGGTAAGCGGCGCCATGGAATCCGCTGACGCCAGCCCCGCAGCCACTGAGCAAACCGAGAACCTGGTAGCCGGCAGCGGCAGCTACGAGCTGCTGAAAAAACGCCTCAGCGCGCACGGCGAGGCGTTGCGCGACAAGGCGCAGGCGCTGAACGCGGCACGCGTGGCCGAGTTCGGCAAGTCCGAGCAATCGCTGGTGCTGCGCACCCGTGCCCGCACGCAAAACAACTGCGTGGCGCGCGACATTGTGCGCATTGGCGACCAGCTGCTGTTTGGCTACAACGTCTTCATTGGCCTGCGCAAAGAGACCCACGTCAGCGACGTGTTTGGTCTGTACCGTCTGGCGGCGCACGGCGGTGAGCCCGAGTTGGAGGCATTGCCGCTGGCCGGTAGCTTTCTGGAAGATGCGCGCTTTGCGTCCGACTTCAAAGAGCTGTACGCCTACTACAAAAGCGCCCAGTTGCTGCAACTGCGCATCACGCAGGGTAAGCTGCTGGCCTCGTTCCAGATCGGCCAGCAGGTGCAGGATGTACGCGTGTTCCGCTGGCAGTTGGCAACCGACGGCACCGTCCAATACATCGACAACAGGGGCGAACGTGACATTGCGCTGCCGCCCAGCCACGACTTTGAATGGACGCCCACCACCCGCGCCGACCACGTGGAAGGCCGCCACCCCCACATCAGCATTCTGGACACGGTGTTTGTGGAAACCGTGGGCGGCGACCTGACGGTCAAGATCGAAAACAACACCGAAAGCGGCCTGGGCATCTACAGCGAGCCGGTGGAGGACAAGAACCAGTCGCTGACCGATGCCGAGGTGGCCTACGCCAAACTGGGCCAGTTGATACTGCTGCGCATACGCCCCTACCGCGAGCAGACCACGCGTTACCTGGTCTTCAACCAGCGCACACAGCAGGTTACGCGCATCGATGCGCTGGGCCTGTCGTGTGTGCAACTGCCTGAGGACCACGGCATTGTTTTCCCTGGCGGCTACTACTTGCAGTCGGGCGAGTTCAAACACTTTGAAATGCCTGCCGACGTGGGCAGCAGCCTGCGCTTCAAACGCATGCTGCGCTCGCCCAATGGCGAGGATGTGCTGTATGTGTTCTACCAGGCCGGCAGCGGCCACTATGCACTGTTCACCTACAACCTGATCGACAAGAGCCTGGCCGCGCCCATCGTGGCTAACGGCTACGCGCTGTATGCCGATGGCAAGGTGCTGGTGTTCCAGGTGGGGCCGGGCGAGCCCACCCGTGTGCACCCCATGCAGTTGTGGCAAACGCCGTTCTCCAGTGACGAACACGCGGGCGCCGCCACGCTGAGCACCGGCTTCTTTGGCCGCATCGGCAATGCCGACCTGGTGCGGGGCGTGGCCGACCTGATGGGCATTGCGCGCGCCGTGCAAGAGCAGGCGCCCACGCGCGCCGCGTACGACGACCTGATACGCCAGTGCGCCCGCGTGATCGACGCCTACTTCTGGCTGGCCGACCCCGAGGCCGGCGCGGCGCTGCAAGACCTGCAACGCATCAGCGAGGCCGCGCGCACCACGCTGGCCGAGTTTGAAAAGGTGGAGCAGATCCGCCGTGAAACCGCGCGCGCGCTGGACGAGGCACAGACCAAGCAAAAGACCCTACTGGTCGACATTGCCAGCACCTTGTGGCGCAAGCCCGAGGACTTTATCCACGCGCTGGGCCGGCTGCGCGAGCGCCGTGGCCACCTGGAAACCCTGAAGGAATTACGCTACACCGACCTGCCCCGCATCGAGGCCATGGGCACTGAGCTGGCGACGGAGCAACAGCGCGTGGGCGAACGGGCCATGGTCTTCCTGGCCGACGAGGGGGCCTTTGCCAGCCACCGCCAAAGCCTGACCAGGCTCAGTGCCGACCTGGTGCAGGCATCGACCAGCCAGGGCCTGCAAATCATTCTGGATGGCCTGGATGAAACTGCCGCCGGGCTGGACTTGCTGACCGAACAACTGGGCGGCCTGCCCGGTGGTGACGCGGTGCAGCGCACCACCATTCTGGAACGCATCTCCGCGCTGTACACCGACATCAACCGCCTGCGCGCCGACGCCCGCAGCCGGCGCAAGGCACTGGGTTCACACGAAGCGGCGGCGGAGTTTTTGGCGCAGTTCAAGCTCTTTGGCCAGGCGGTGGAAAACGCGCTGGACTTTGCCGACAGCCCCGAAAAATGCGACGAGGCGCTAACCCGCCTGCTGGCCCAACTGGAAGAGCTGGAAGGCCGTTTTGCCGAACAGGAAAACTTCCTGGCCGACATCGCCACCAAACGCGAGTCCGTCTACGAGGCGCTGACTGCCCGCAAACAAACGCTGACCCAGGCACGCCAGCGGCGCGTGCAAGGCCTGGTCACGGCCGCCGGCCGTATTCTGGACGGCACCCAACGCCGTGTGGCGCAACTGAGCAGCCTGGAAGAGGTGCACAGCTACTTTGCCGCCGACCTGCTGATCACCAAGCTGCGCAAGCTCATTGAAGACATACGTGCGCTGGGCGCACAGGTGGCGGCCGACGACATCGAGACCCGCCTCAAGACCAGCCGCGACCAGGCCCTGCGTGGCGTGCGCGACCAGCGCGAACTGGTGACCGAGGGTGGCAACAACCTGCGGCTGGGCCAACACGTTTTCACGATTAGCCGCCATCCGCTGGAACTGACCCTGGTGCCCAATGGCGACGGCCTGGCCTACCACCTGACCGGCACGGACTACCTGGTGCCCGTCAACGACGCGGCGCTGGATGCCTACAAGCCTTATTGGCAGCAAGCTCTGCCGTCCGAGACCGCCGCTATCAGCCGCGCCGAGTATTTGGCGGGTTGCCTGCTGGACGCCACACTACAGGCCACCACTCCCCTGCCCTGGGCACGTATCACCGAGCTGATTGCGCTGGGGCCGGACGGCCACGCCGCGCTGCTGGACCATGTGCGGCAGTTTGCCGCCGAGCGTTACCAGGACGGCTACGAGAAAGGCGTGCACGACGAGGACGCCACACGCATCTTCGGCGCGCTAGCCGCCATGCAGGACGCGGCCGGTCTGCTGGCATGGGGCCCCACCGAGCGCGCGCTGGCTCTGCTGTATTGGCAGGACGGTCGATTTGGCGCAGAACGCGAATCCTTGCACCGCCGCGCGCGCTCGGCATTGCAAGTGCAGCAACTGTTTGGCGCGCGTGACAGCCTGGTGTTGCTGGAACAGGAATGCACGCAAGCGCTGGCCGTGTTTGCCAAGGCCGTTGGTTTTGAACTGCCCCCTTCAACCGACGGGACCGATGACGCCGAACGCATGGCCTCCCTGTGCACACAAGCCGCGGCTTACTTGGTGCGCGAAGTGGCCAACGAGAGTGGCGCCGAGCTATGGGTCATCAGCGGCGCCGGCGAAGACCTGGCAGCCGCCTTGCAACGCGAGCTGGAGCGCCGTGGCCAGTGGCCCGACTGGCAGCGCAGCCTGGAGGCATCGGCCCCCGCCGAGCGCTGGGAGCAGGCGCGCAGCTGGGTCAAGGCCTATGCCAGCACACAAGACGCAGCCACCCACGCCTGGGTGGACGATGCGGCCAGCCTATTGGCGGTGCCGGTGCAGCGCCGTCGCGTGAATGCATCGTTGGACACCACGGTGGACGGGCTGCGCGGCGAACATACACGCGTGAACAACGGCCGCATGGCCTTGAACCTGAACGACTTCTGGCGCCGCTTTGCCTTCCACCGCGACCGCGTGGTGCCCGGCTTCCAGGCGCTGCAAAAGCTGCACCACAGCCTGCTGAGTACGGAGAAGACCCGGCTCAGCCTGGCCCAGTTCCAGGCCAAGCCCTTGCCGACCTTTGTGCGCAACCGCCTGATCGACGAGGTCTATCTGCCACTGATCGGCGACAACTTGGCCAAACAGATTGGCACCACCGGCGTGGGCAGCCGCACCGACCGCATGGGCCTGTTGCTGCTGATCTCGCCACCCGGTTATGGCAAGACCACGCTGATGGAATACGTGGCCGACCGCCTGGGCCTGGTGTTTGTGCGCATCAACTGCCCGGCGCTGGGCCACGACGTGACCGCGCTGGACCCGGCGTCCGCCGCCAACAGCGCCGCGCGCCAGGAGCTGGAAAAGCTCAACCTGGGCCTGGCCATGGGCAGCAATGTGATGCTGTACCTGGACGACATCCAGCACACCAGCGCGGAGTTTCTGCAAAAGTTCATCGGCCTGGCCGACGGCACGCGCCGCATCGAAGGCATGTGGCAGGGCCAGGCCCGCAGCTACGACATGCGCGGCAAGCGTTTTGCGATTGCGATGGCGGGCAACCCCTATACCGAGTCGGGCGAGGTCTTCAAGATCCCCGACATGCTGGCCAACCGCGCCGACATCTACAACCTGGGCGATGTGCTGGCCGGGCGCGAAGCCTTGTTTGCGCTGTCGTATATCGAGAACAGCCTGACCAGCAACCCGGCACTGGCGCCGCTGTCATCACGTGACCCGAAGGATGTGCAACGGCTGGTGCGCATGGCGTTGGGCGAAGAGGTGGCCAGCGGCGACTTTGCCCACGCCTACAGCAGTGCCGAGCTGGATGAACTGACTGCGCTGTTACAGCGCCTGTTCCACGCACGCGACCTGCTGCTCAAGGTCAACGGGGCCTACATTGAATCCGCCGCTCAGCGCGACAGCTACCGCACCGAGCCGCCGTTCAAACTGCAGGGCAGCTACCGCAACATGACCAAGCTGGCGGGCAAGATCACGCCGCTGATGCACGACGACGAACTCAACGCCCTGCTGCGCGACCACTACCGCGGCGAGGCGCAAACGCTAACCACCGGTGCGCAAGAAAATCTGCTGAAGCTGGCGCAACTGATGGGCAGCGCCACGGCCGAAGAGACTGCGCGTTGGCAATCCATCTGCGGCGATTTTCTGCGCCAGCGCAAGGCCGGCGGTGAAGATGCTGATGGCTCCACCCGCATTGCCAACGCCCTGCTGGACGTGAGCCGCGCCGTGGACGACCTGAAGCCAAGCGGTGAATCGACTGGCGACAGCGAAGGCAAACAAATGGCCGACGCCGTGCTGCAACTGGCCGTAACCTACCGCAAGGTCATCATGCCGCTGATCGCCGCCACAGAGAAACGCATGGACCTGGACCACAGCATCAGCAAGCGGCTGGAGCAACTGGTGACCAAGTCGGGGGAACAGCGCACGACGCGCAGCACGCCCGGCAGCAGCAGTAAAAAGACAGAGGGCTGAGTGTGGTGACGACATCCGCAACAACCGCTGTGCCCGCCGCCGACATGGAAAGCATCCTGGCCCAGCTCGAAACGTCCTTGGCCGACCTGCGCCTGGACGACGACGAGAAACACAGCCTGGCCCAGACCCTGCGCCAGGCCCAGCCACCGGAAGACGGTTTTAGACAACTGCGCAACCACGCCTTCACACTGGCGCGCAACCGACTGACGGCGCAACAACCGCAAGACCCCATGTCCGTGCTGCGCTGGCTGGAAGCCGTGGTGCGCGCGCTAGACGTGGCCCGTGCGCCCGCGCAGGCCACCCGCTCCAACGCCGTTTTTAGCCCCGGCGAGGCCTGTCTCAACACCATCGTCCAACACTTCCGCAGCGCCCGCCGTAGTGTGGACTTCTGCGTCTTCACCCTCTCCGACGACCGCATCGCCCACGAGGTGCTGGCAGCGCATGCACGCGGCGTGGCCCTGCGCTTTATTACCGACAACGACAAGGAGACCGATTCTGGTAGCGATGTCACACGGCTACGCGCCGCCGGTGTGCCCACCGCAGTCGATCGTACCGACGCACATATGCACCACAAGTTTGCGATCTTTGATGGGCAGTGGTTACTGAACGGCAGCTACAACTGGACGCGCAGCGCTTGTTCGCACAACGAAGAGAATTTGGTGGCGACGAATGACGCTACTTTGGTTCGGCAGTTTCAGGGGATGTTTGATCATTTGTGGAGGAAGTTGAGCGATTGAGATTCAACTTGCATGCCGTGATCTGTAGAGGCAGAGTCTGGGGCAGTGGCCCCCGCCTCATACTGTCAAAGGCCCAGAAATCGGCGGGAACCCCTGCCCCAAACTCTGCTGGTGCTATCGTTGATCCCGTCTGATCATCGGGGAACCAAAGATATCAACTCAACTACCTTACGAGAGACATCATGAAACCCGACTCATCGCAAGCTTGGCGAAATACTGGCGAGTACGCAGCGTTCGATACCAGCCAGTGGGAGTTCAAGTCGCGGCTGTATTACAGCGCCGCGTGCCAGTTGCGGACCAACTATGCGTCCCAAGTCCAGTCGTCGCCATTTGAAGCAGTCGCTTGTTTGGTTGTAGCGCAGTTCAATATGGCGCTCGCCGTCGAATTGGTTTGCAAAGCCCTCTATCTGAAAACCGCCTCCAACCCTGGCAAGGAAGTTTATACGCACAAGGTGGCAGATCTACTTCCAAAGGGTCTGTTGTCGCAGGAGCAAGCTGAGCTTCTCTCGTTCGCGGCAGAAGTTGTCGAGTGGGCCGGTAGGTACCCTACGCCACGTTGGGACAACAAGACGAGCAAAGAACGCTACGACATTCCTGAGAAAAATGGACCAAATTCATTCGACGCAAATGACATTCCGAACCGTGCGTCTATTGGGCTGATTGATGTACTTGAAACGTTGTATTGCCATGTTCATGAAGCCTGGGTAGGATGATTTACAACATGCCGCGAATGCTACCGGCAAATCGACTAAAAGAGGCTACCCGCTGTCGACACAAGATGTCGCCCAACGTTGATACGCAAGCGCGCCGGTCCACTCTTCATTAGCTGTCTCACTTGAATACCGAGGTTTGGCACACTGAGTTCAACCCGAAGAAATTTCTGGGGCGTGTGAGCCTCAACCAACTTCTGGAGCGGAACGAGGCGTACAACGAGAGTTTGACGGAGGACGCGAAGTCACCGTGCATCCTTTGCACTCAAACGTTGGGCCGCGGCATCCTGCTAAATGATCGGTCCTTTCTCTGCACAGCCTGCTACTCCGAAGTAGCCCTGATTTCGTACCCAGAGCGATATGAAGCATTGCGGCGGCAGTATGCGTTGGCCAAAGAATCCAGGAATCTCGCCAGACAAGCTTTCTTCGCGAAGTACGAGTACAAGTCCGACGAAAGTACCCTTGTATTCTTCGGTTGGGCTTCGCTGCTGTTGCTCTTTGTTCATCCGGGTTTTCTCGCACTGTCGGCAGTCCTCTTGGTTCTGGGTTACGACCAAAACTCCAAGGACAAGCAGAAACTTGCTGAATGGAACAACCGCCGCGACAATTGGGATAGATTAAACCCAGAGCCAGTCGAACCTGAGCTTCGCCACTTTCACGACCCGGCTGCAATACTGACCAAGCGCGACCAAGCCGTACTGAAGATATTCAACCACTGGCCAGGATATCCACCCTTCTGGAAGTACCTGCGGGCAGTCGTCATCGCCAAAGACAACTCGCGTTGCCAAGTGACAGGCTGCCCCTCCAGACTCGAATTGCATGTGCACCACATGCAACCTGTCGCACAGGGCGGCACACACGCTCCAAGTAACTTGGTTTCGCTCTGCGACTTTCACCACGCGCTTGAGCCCGAGAAAGGTCATGAAAGAATCTGGCGCGACATAAAGACCCGCTACTTCACGCTCGTCTGCGGGCATGAGCGCAACAACCGGGCTTCGCAGGGTACACATGTCGTCCGACCGCACCTGAGAAGACTTCAACTGGTCACCCTCACCGAGCTTGCAGAGGTAAAGGCGTCCTATGGACTGTCATGCCCGAACTGCCTCAGCCCAGACATACAAATTGATATCGCCCCAGAACGAAACATTGTTCGCGTAACTTGCTCCGTCTGTGCACGGTCGACAGAAGGACCGCAGCAGTTGACTGAGGAAACCGGTCCACTTCTCGCGGAAACCCTAACCGTCTCAAGAAACAAGGGACGATGGAAGGCCCGGTGGGACATGCTCGCAGAGAGACGCGCGGCAACATGGGGGGTGTGGACAGGAGAGACAGTCGCAGCCAAGCGCCGCCACCACAAAGAAAAAGTCGAGACATTTAACCGAGATTGTCCATTAGGAATTTGAAGGCTTTGGCGTAAGTCTCACCGGC